>Ga0208269_100008_pt1 | contig 234361 bp, 190 predicted proteins | sample LakWasMe88_LOW11_2_FD_183912 | JGI IMG/M metagenome (GOLD analysis project Ga0208269, IMG submission 183912) | Freshwater sediment methanotrophic microbial communities from Lake Washington under simulated oxygen tension - Sediment Metagenome... | ecosystem: Environmental > Aquatic > Freshwater...
AGATTGAAGAATGGCAAAATTATAACCCCTTTATAACCATAATGGTTAGTTATGCTTTTTTATGGCCTATTGTCTTTAGGGGTTAAAACTTTCCGTAATAGCCTTCTTTCAAGGCATCGAACAGGTTGGCGGCGCTGTGGATTTCGCCGTCGTATTCCACTTCTTCGTTACCTTTATATTCCACGACATGGCCGTCTTCCAGCGTGAACTGGTAGGTGGTGTTTTCAAGGTCGGATTCTTTAACTAATACGCCCTGGAACACTTCGGGATTAAAGCGGAACGTGGTGCAGCCTTTCAGGCCTTTGTCGTAGGCGTACTCGTAAATGGACTTGAAGTCTTCATACGGATAATCGGTCGGCACGTTGGCGGTTTTGGAGATCGACGAATCGATCCATTTTTGCGCCGCCGCCTGAATATCGACATGCTGTTTCGGGCTTACGTCATCGGCCGCGATGAAATAATCCGGCAATTGCCGGGCGGGATCTTGGCTGTAAGGCATCGCGTCGCTATTGATCAAAGCGCGGTAGGCCAACAGCTCAAAGGAAAATACGTCGATTTTTTCCTTGGATTTTTTACCGGCGCGGATCACGTTGCGCGAATAATGATGCGCAAAACTCGGCTCGATGCCGTTGCTGGCGTTATTAGCCAACGACAGGGAAATAGTGCCGGTCGGTGCGATGGAACTGTGATGGGTAAAACGCGCGCCGGTTTCGATCAGCTCGGCGACCAATTCGGGTTCTTCCTGGGCCAGTTGCTGCATATAGCGGCTGTATTTGCTATGCAGCAGTTTTCCGGGCACCCGGCTACCGACTTGATAACCGTCGGCAATCATTTCAGGGCGCTTATGCAGCATTTCGCCGGTGACGGTAAACATTTGCTCCATGATCGGCGCCGGGCCTTTTTCTTTGGCCAGCGCCAGTCCCGCTTTCCAACCTTCCACGGCCAGCACTTTGGTGACTTCTTCGGTGAATTGCAGCGACTGCGCATCGCCGTATTTCATGCCCATCATGGTGACGGTTGAGCCGAGTCCCAGATAGCCCATGCCGTGGCGACGTTTGGTCAGGATTTCCTCGCGTTGCTGCGCCAGCGGCAGGCCGTTTATTTCAACGACGTTGTCGAGCATGCGGGTGAAAATTTTGATGGCTTGGCGGTAATTGTCCCAGTCAAACGATGCGTCGTTGGTGAACGGTTTTTTGACGAAGCGGGTCAGGTTGATTGAGCCGAGCAGGCAACTGCCGTAAGGCGGCAGCGGCTGTTCGCCGCAATTGTGCGCATGCAAGCCATTCGCATCGAAGGTGTTGATGCCGGGAACCTGTATATCGAATACATCTTCGCAGCCATCAGGCGTGATCGACTCAATTGTAGCGACAAAGCGTTCCCGGTTTAATGAACGACGGTAGTTTTTTAACGCGGTTTCAAGTTGCGCTGTTTTGCCGCTATCGGTAAAGCCTATTAATTCTTGATAAACGGCAAGATTGTCGCCGCTGATAACAAGTTCATGTTGGGGCGATATTTGGTAATCGGCGATGCCGCCTTTGCCGTCAGGCAATTTGCTTATGCCTGCCTGACGACGGTTGCGATAGAGGGTAGAACTGATGCCCAAACGAAGTAGCATACGCTGTACGGCTTCCAGGCGAGGAAGATCCGATTGAGCCAGACGAACGCTGACGCCTTTGCTTTGGCTGCCTTGGACGGAGCCGTCTGCGTCAAAAAATCCCTGCAAAAAGCCGCGGTAAAAATCGCTGGATGCGGTTTCGATTCCTGAGCCGATGCATTTATTGCCGGGAGCCATGCCAAGTTCTTCAGCCAACGTTTTCAGCTCGGCAAAACTGAGCCTGTATTCGTTTCTTCCGGCTATTTCAGACCAGCCTTTAAAGTCGCTACGGGTATTAAATTCTGCGGCGGCGATTATGACTTTATTCATAATCGCATCAATACCTGCGTTCAAGTTATTGATGTCGCTGTTGATGACTTGCGCAGTTTTCCAGACCGACAGCACGGCTTTATCTTGTTTTAAGGTGCCGTCACCGACCAACAGCCCGATTAAATAGCCCTGATTCTCGCTGTATTTTCCTTGCCAGTGATTATGTCGACGATGATTATTCAATAGTACTTGGTCGCCGGCATGAAGCTGACCGGCTGCGCACCATTCTGTTTCAAGGTTATAACGATCGAGTCGGGTTATTTTGCGCACCCGGTGATCGTCTGTCATACGCAGGCTAAAGCCTTCTTTGGTTCTTAATCTAATGACTTCTTTGGTTGCGGTTTTGAAGAAGCCGTCAGCGCCGGATCGGTGTAATTGACCGTCAACCATTACGTTTATTTGTCGGCCCAGAATGGCGCTAACCTGTCTTGGTCCTTGTTCTGTTTGAACCCAGGTGTCGCCTGTTACGCAAGGATTGGTCGCGCGAATCTTCTCGCAAAACCAGTTGTTGTTCATCTCGTTGACCTTGTCGATCAGGATGAATCCGGGTTCGGCATAGTCGTAAGTCGAGCTCATGATGATGTCCCACAGGCGGCGTGCGGGCATGGTTTTGCTGATTTTGCAGGCAACCATGCCGTCTTCGTTAAGGATATAACCGTCTATGTAGGGCAGGTCGCGCCAGATGATGAGTTTATCGTCGGTCAAGTCCAGGTTGTCGAGTTTGACTTCTTTTTCGGTGACCGGAAATGACAGCGACCAAGGCTGGTCGTTTTTTACCGCTTCGACGAACTCGGCGGTGATCAGCAGCGACAGGTTAAACTGGCGCAGCCGTCCGTCTTCGCGCTTGGCGCGGATGAATTCGACGACATCGGGATGGCCGACATCGAAAGTCGCCATTTGCGCGCCGCGTCGGCCGCCGGCGGACGACACGGTAAAACACATCTTGTCGTAGATGTCCATGAACGACAGCGGTCCGGAGGTGTAAGCGCCGGCGCCGGAGACATAGGCGTTTTTAGGGCGCAAGGTCGAGAACTCGTAACCGATGCCGCAACCGGCTTTCAGGGTGAGTCCGGCTTCATGCACCTTGTGCAGAATATCGTCCATCGAATCGGCGATGGTGCCGGATACCGTGCAGTTAATCGTCGAGGTGGCCGGTTTGTGTTCCAGAGCGCCGGCATTGGAGGTAATCCGCCCGGCGGGAATAGCGCCTTGGCGCAATGCCCACAGGAAATCTTTGTAGCATTGCTCCTGTTTGGTTTTGCCTTTTTCTACGGCGGAAATGGCTTTGGCCACCCGTTGGTAGGTTTCATCGATGGTGCCGTCAATAGCGATGCCATCTTTGGTTTTTAAACGATATTTCGTATCCCAAATATCCATCGAAGCGTCCTGAAACGGAATTTCAGTCACGGTGCTTGGAATGACATGTAGCTTTGCCGACATTGAGTGGTCCCTGTTGGTTGGTGTATGAATAAGCGAATTTGAAAATCAGCCGGTTAAGGTTGATGATCGATATATAGTGTCAGTTTTTATAAAGAGGAACAATATATAGTGTTTTTGTGAAAAAATAAAACCTATTTTATAAATCGTCACACTATCAAACAGTTGCCTATTCAACCAGGAAATCACCGCTTTGATGTTGCCACATGGCGTAATATTTGCCCTGTTGAACCAGCAATTGCTGATGCGTGCCTTGTTCTATGATGTTGCCTTTGTCCAGTACGATAATGCGATCCATGCTTAAGATGGTGGAAAGGCGATGGGCAATCACCAGCGTTGTTTTGTGTTTAATCAACTCGAAAATAGCGGTCTGGATCTGTTGTTCGGTGATTGAATCCAGCGCGCTGGTGGCCTCATCCAGCACCACAATCGGCGCATCTTCCAAAAAGGCGCGGGCAATGGCGATGCGTTGTCTTTCGCCGCCGGACAGCTTGACGCCGCGCTCGCCGACCAGGGTGTCGAATTGATCGGGCAAATCTTTGATAAACTCAAGGCAATGGGATTTTGCGGCGACATCAAGCAACTGCGCTTCCGAAATGTCCGCGCCCAGCGTGATATTGTCCCGTATTGAGCGATGAAACAGATCCGGTTGCTGCGGCACCATGGATATTTGCCTGCGCAATGAACTCAGCGTAAAGGCTTTTGCGTCCAGGCCGTCAAAGCGGATACTGCCTTGTTGGGGATCGAGAAAGCGGAATAACAGTTTGGTTAACGACGATTTTCCGGAGCCGGATTGGCCGACCAGCGCGATTTTTTCACCGGCTTTGATGTTCAGGGAGAAGTTCTCAAACAGCTGGGTTTGGCGCGAGTTTTCTTCATTATAGGTAAAATAGATGTTGTTAAAGTCGATGGCGCCGCGGCTGATGGTCAATGCCTGGGCATCGGCGGGATCGACTTCGATATCTTCCTGTCTGAATACATCGGCCATTTCGGAGGCATCGGCCAAGGCGGAGAAAAAGTTCCTGAAATTACGCCCGAACTCCCATAAACGCTGGATCAGCATGATCATGATCGACTGGAATAAAACAAACTCGCCGACCTGGAAATTGCCGGTCCGCCATTTTTGGATCATCAAATAAACCAGCAGCAATTCTATGCCGAAGGTCATCAAGCCTTGTACGGCGAAGGAAAAAAACATCAATATCCAGGCGATTTTTTTCTTCCGGTAGACAAAATCCGATGCCCGATTGATGCGCGCTTGTTCGCCGGCTTCCATGGCAAAGCTTTTGACCACGAAAATATTGCTGACCGCATCCGAATACACGCCGCCGACGGTCGAGTCGGCTTGGGCTACGGCCTTGTCAAAACGCAGTTTCCATATCGAATAGGCAATATTCCAGGTCACAAAGAGCGCGACCCAGACCAGAAAATAGCAGGCGAATTCGGGCTGTTGCCGATAGAAGATGACAAAGGCAATGCTGACCGCGACAAGGTTCATGAAAAACTGGAACAGGAACCAGTCCATGATGATTTCAAACGAACGCGAGAAGCGGTTGGCCTGCTTGATCAGGCTGCCGGAAAAACTGTTTTCGAAAAAAACGTATTTTTGCTTTTTGAGCACCTCGAAACAGCGCTTTTCCAGCAGATTAACGCCGCCGCCATCGAGTGGAACAATAGCGATTTCAAGCAGCCGCCATGACAGCCAGATGCCCGCATAAATAATGGCGACTTGTTTCAGGTTGTCCAACAACAGCGCCAGCGTGGCATCGGAATAGGGCGCGGCTAGTCCGTTGGCGATGTTTTTGTAGTAAACCGGCGCCGATAAATCCAGGGTCATGGCGGAAGCCAACGCGAATAAAGCCAGTAGGAAAAACCATTTTTTCTGCCAGACAACCCGGCCGTATTCTTTAAAAATAATGTTCATGAGTTGTTTTTGTAAAAGCGGGGGAGTGTGCAGCTATTCTTCGCCAAGGTACGCGCAGTTATACTGCAAACGGTCATGAATTGCGTATTTTTGAATGCCCTCACCCCAGCCCTCTCCCGAAGGGAGAGGGGGACAAAAGCCGTAATCCGTGTCCGTGTCGAGTATATCTTCTTGGCGAAAGAAGACGGCCATCGGTTGTAGCCGCGCTAAGCAATGTGTTATGAGGTATTCGGCAAGTCAAGGCGGTTTACAGTGGTTGTAATGGTAACACAGTCAGGTAATCCGCTTCCTTTACGAATCTTTCAAGTTTGAGTAAATAATGCTGTAATAAATACCATGTTATAAGATGCAGCGATTTTGAGGATAGGGTATCGATGCCGGGCGAAAATAAAAGTGTGATAGATGCTACCGAATACGGTTTTGATCCAACTTATGGTTATTCGCTTGATCAATTGCTAGCGGTAAAAACGCCGAAAGAGCCAAAAGATTTTGATTGCTTTTGGCAAAAGCGCTATCAACAGGCGTTAACCGTTGTTCCGCAGCCACAAATAAAAATCATCAATGAAGACAAGCTGGGCTGGCGCGTCTTTGACATACGTTATACCTCTACCGACAATTTTCCTATCCGGGGTTGGTTATTGTTGCCGGTTTCAGGCGTGATTAAACGCGGCTTTATTGTCGGGCACGGCTATGGCGGACGCGACGAACCCGATTATCATTTGCCCTTTAAAGATGCCGCTTTGTTGTTCCCCTGTTTTCGAGGTTTGTCGCTCAGCGCTCAACCCTCTATTTCTTCCGAACCTTATTGGCATGTGCTGCACGATATAAACCGGAAAGAGCGTTATATTCTGGGCGGCTGCGCCGAGGATGTGTGGTTGTCAGTCAGCGCCATGCTGTCCCTGTTTCCGCACATCGCCGGACACTTAGGCTATCTGGGGATTAGTTTTGGCGGCGGCATAGGCGCTTTGGCGCTGGCGTGGGAGTCGCGGATTTCCAAAGGCCACTTTAATGTGCCTTCGTTTGGTCATCACCCATTGCGCTTAAGGCTGGCAACCAATGGCAGCGGACAGAGTGTTCAGCGATTTTATCGAACCCACAAAAAGCCGACGCTGAAGGTTTTACGTTATTACGATGCGGCTTTGGCGGCCAAGCGAATTACCATGCCCATTCATTGCGCGTGCGCCACATTCGATCCCTGCGTCGCGCCGCCCGGACAGTTCGCAATATATAACGCATTGTCCGGCGAAAAACAGTTGTTTGTCTTCGATGCCGGGCATCACAGTTACCCCAATCAGGCGCAGCAAGAGCGCGAACTGATTAATCAACTCGATGCCTTTTTTGCATCTCTTAGCGACTAATTTAATTAACATAAACACAGGAGTCTTAAATGAATCGCGAATATCACAAGTGGTGGAGCGATAGATTACAGCGTGATATGGAATTACTGGTGTTTGGCCATTCCGGTGCAAAAGTGCTGGTTTTCCCTTCGCGCCTCGGACGTTTTTACGAGTACGAAAAGTTAGGCATCGTCGAGTCTTTAAGGCACAAGATAGAGCAAGGCTGGCTACAGCTTTATTGTATCGACAGTGTTGATGCTGAAAGTTTTTACTGCGGTTGGGCGCATCCTTCCGGGCGCATTCAGCGCCATGTGGATTTTGAAGAATATATCCTGAACGAAGTGCTGCCTTTTATGCAAAGCAGGAATTCGCATGAGTGCGTGATTTCTCATGGTTTAAGTCTTGGCGCGTTTCATGCCGCCAATATCGCATTTCGTTATCCCCAGTTTTTTAAAAAGCTGGTCGCCTTCTCGGGGCGTTACGATCTGACGTTGAGCGTGGAGTGTTTTAACGATCTGTTCGATGGTTTTTACAATGAGGATGTTTATTTTCATACGCCCAACCATTTTTTGCCTAATCTGGAATGTTCCTGGCGCTTAAGCAAGCTAAGGGAAATGGAGATTACCCTGGTAATTGGTAAAGAAGATCCCTTTTTGCAGAACAACGAACAGTTAAGTTCAATTTTGTCGCAAAAAAACATTAATCATCAATTATCGGTTTGGAACGATAGAGCTCATAGCGGATATTATTGGCGCCGGATGGCATCGCTGTATATCTGAGCCTTGTTAAATAAGCGGACGCCTTAATAGACCTGCGCAAAACGTTTCTTGATTTGCTAGCTGAAGCATCTAACTACTTCAAAACGTTTTGCCTTAAGGGGGATAGAGAGGCCTCCTGCACACACAGTTTTCGTATGCAGGAGGCTTCGAGAATTATTTATTAGCCCGATGCTCAATAATATCGTCAACCACGGCCGGATCGGCCAGCGTTGAGGTGTCGCCCAGGCTGCCGATCTCATTGGACGCCACTTTACGCAAAATACGCCGCATGATTTTACCGGAACGGGTTTTGGGCAGTCCCGGTGCCCATTGGATAATATCCGGGTGGGCAATCGGGCCGATTTCTTTTTTGACCAGCTCGACCAGTTCTTTGCGCAGTTCCTCGGAAGGTTCGATGCCGACATTCAAGGTCACGTAGGCGTAGATGCCTTGCCCCTTAATGTCATGCGGATAGCCGACCACCGCCGCTTCGGCGACATGTTCGTGCAGCACCAGCGCGCTTTCGATTTCCGCCGTGCCCATGCGGTGGCCGGAGACGTTGATCACATCGTCAACCCGGCCGGTAATCCAGAAATAGCCGTCCCGATCGCGGCGCGCGCCGTCGCCGGTAAAATAATAACCGGGGTAGTTTTTAAAATAGGTGTCGATGAAGCGTTGATGATCGCCGTAAACGCTGCGCGCTTGTCCCGGCCATGACCCGTTGATGACTAAAATGCCTTCGGCTGCGCCTTCCCTGAGCCGGCCTTCGTTGTCCATGATTTCAGGTTGGATGCCGAAGAAGGGCAGGGTGGCGGAACCCGGTTTTAAGGCGATAGCGCCGGGCAACGGGGTGATCAGGATGCCGCCGGTTTCGGTTTGCCACCAGGTATCGACCACCGGACAGCGACCGTCGCCAACCACATGGTAATACCATTCCCAGGCTTCCGGGTTGATCGGTTCGCCGACGCTGCCGAGAATTCTTAAACTGCGGCGCGAGCTGCGTTCGACAAATTCATCGCCCTGCGCCATCAATGCGCGGATCGCGGTCGGCGCGGTATAGAAGATATTGACCCGGTGCTTGTCGATCACCTGCCAAAAGCGGCTGGCGTCGGGATAGGTCGGCACGCCTTCAAACATCAAGGTGGTAGCGCCGTTGCATAACGGGCCGTAGATCATGTAGGAATGGCCGGTTACCCAGCCTATATCGGCGGTACACCAATAAATGTCGCCGTCGTGGTAGTCGAACACGTATTTGTGGGTCATCGCCGTGTACAGCAAATAACCGCCGGTGCTGTGCAGAACGCCTTTAGGCTTGCCGGTGGAACCCGAGGTGTACAGGATAAACAACGGGTCTTCGGCGTCCATTTCCTCTGCCAGGCAATCGGCGGACGCGCTTGCCATCGCTTCGTGATACCAGACATCGCGCTGTTCGTGCCAGTCGACAGCATTGCCGGTGTTTTTTATGACGATGACTTTTTCAAGACCAGAGCAGGCGGCCGCGGCTTGGTCGGCGTTGGCTTTGATGGGGACAATTTTGCCGCCGCGGCGGCCTTCGTCGGCGCAAACCAAAAACCGGCAGTCGGCATCCAGAATCCGGTCTTTTAAGGCTTCGGCGGAAAAGCCGCCGAACACGATCGAATGCACTGCGCCGACGCGGGTGCAGGCCAACATCACCGCGGCCGCCTCGCTAATCATCGGCAGGTAGATGCAAACGCGGTCGCCTTTGTTGACGCCTTGGCTTTTTAAGACATTGGCAAACTTGCAGACTTGTTCGTGCAATTGCCGGTAAGTGATGTTTTGGTCCTGCGCCGGATTGTCGCCTTCCCAGATAATCGCGACTTGATCGGCTCTGGTGGCAAGATGGCGATCCAGGCAATTGACGCTGACGTTGAGCTTTCCGCCTTCGAACCAGCGGATATGGCCGGTTTTGAAATCGCAGTCCATGACGTTATCCCAGCGCTTGCTCCAGTCCAGGAACTGTTCGGCCTGTTCCGCCCAGAACGCTTCCGGTTCGGCGATGGAGCGCTGATACAGGGCTTTATACGTTTCAGCGTTGATATGCGCTTTGGCTGCTATTTCCGGTTTTATGTCATAAATTTTAAGGTCTGACATGCGTTAATCCTTGGGTTTTATTGAGGTATAAGATTTATTTATCCAGCATGGAATGAATGCCATCCCAGCTTTCAGGCGTATTTTGTTGCAGATGGATACAGCGTTTTAACAGGGCGATGCTTGGCGCATCGGTGCTTAAGGTTGCAAAAAGTTGCGCCGCATTGGCGAAATCGGCCTTTCTGTATAAAGCCAGCGCCTGTTGATAACGATTGATCTTTTCAAGCATCAAGTCGTCGGCTTCATCGGCCGCCCCGATTAATTCGAAAATGCTTTCGCCGGTTTCCCGACCTTTTACCCGCACGGTATCGAGCTCTCTAACAACAAAGCCGGTTATTTCGGACGCCGTTTGCCGGTCGATCATGATTTGGGTTCCGTAGTGTTTATTCAAGCCTTCGAGACGGGAGCTATAATTGACTTTGTCGCCGATGCAAGTATAACTGCGAGCCTGTTCCGAACCAATATTGCCGACGATCATTTCTCCGGTCGCGATGCCGATACGGATGTTAATCTCGGGCGCGCCGTTGGCGACCCACAGCGGACGCAATTGTTGCAGTTTTTTTTGCATCGCTAGCGCCGACTGGCAGGCATAATTCGCGTGGTTGCCATTGCAAAGCTGCGGGCTCCAGAAAGCCATGATCGCATCGCCGATAAATTTATCCAGAATGCCCTGTTGCCGGCTGATTTCTACGGTCATCGCCGATAAATAAGCATTGAGGATGTTAATTAACGCTTCGGCGGGGAGCTTTTCGCTGAACTCGGTAAATCCGGCAATGTCGCTGAATAAAACCGTTTGCGCTTTTCTTTCTCCGCCCAGCCTCAGCTTGTCCGGTTGGCTGAGCAATTCGCTGACAATAGCCGGATCGACGTATTTATTAAAGGTGCTGCGAATCAGTTCCTTGTCTTGTAAATCGCCGGCCATCGCATTAAACGCGGCGGCTAATTGGCCGACCTCGTCGGCGTTTCGATAAGCGATGCGATGCCGGTAATTGCCGTGCTTGATTTCCAAGGTCCCTTTGGCGATCAGGCGTAACGGCCGGGTGATGCGCTGCGAAATCAGCATAAACAATAATGCGCCGAGTAATAAAATCCCGCCGCCGATCAGTAAGACCTGCTGCTGCAATTGCTTGAAGGTGCGCAGGGCTTGATCGAGGTTGGCGCTGAGTATGTAGCCCGCCTGCGGGTTTTGCGGGTCGAACAGCACTTGTTTGGCGATATAGCGCTCGCCGTTCCAGCTATACATGCCGCTTTCCCGAATGTTCGACTGATGGCTCAGGATGGCGGCGGCTGTTTCCGGCGGGGTGTTTTTGGCAACCACTCGGTTTCTGTTAAAGACGACCGCGTGAAGCGTATTATTTTGGGCTAATAATTTGGCGATCCAGCTATCGTTTATGGGGTTGCAAACCACGATTAAGCCTACCGCATAATCATCGTTCAGATTTTCTTTCAAGGGGATAACATAACTGCTGTATAAGCCTTCGTCTAAACTGACTATTTTTGACGACATCAGCCCGGAATCCAGGCTGTTTTTAATGCCGAAACTTGAAAAGTTGTTTTCCAGCGGCGGTCTGTCAGGGGCGTTTATCGAATAAACAGCCCTGACGGCCGGTTCGTCGTCGAGCATAAAAACAAAGTCCGCTTCGGTATCTTTGCCGATTTCTTCGACAAAGGGATAAAAATTATCTTTTATTTGCGCTAAAAAAGACCGGAATTTTTGGTCTGCGGTTATCACATGGGTCAGCGTTCGGATATGTTTTTGTTCGACATCCAAATCCCGTTGAAATTGGCCTTGAGCGCTATCCAAATCGGCAATAATGCGTTTTATTTCATGCTGTTCGGCTTGCGTATCAATTAGGTATAGAGTGGTGCATAATAAACCGGTGACTGAAATGAAGAAGGTGATGAATATCTTTTTATTAAGATTCATAAGATAAGCTCATGTACTGACTTAACGAGAATAACACCAAGATGAAGAAACCTAGTTTTTATTTTTTATTGGCCGGTTTAACTTGTTTTTTTGCGCGGCCCGCTGTGGCGGCCCAATCCATCTCAGGTCGCGTCGATGCGCCGGAGCAAGTTAAACAGCTGGTTGTTTACTTGCAGGCCGAAGGCGCCGTTCAATCGAACCCTGCTCAAAAAATACAGCCGGTTTCGCAAAAAGAGACCGGCTTTCATCCGCCGCTAACCGTTATTGTCGCTGGGGATAAGGTTCAATGGAACAACGATGAAAGCAAAGAAATCGATCATAATATTTTCTCGCTGAGTCCGCTGACGAGCTTTGATTTAGGCCTGGGAGAAAAAGGCTCTAAACTGGCGCAAACCTTTAAAAATACCGGCGTTGTTAATTATTACTGTTCAGTCCATAAAAATATGGAGGGTAAGATAATAATTTTACCCGACCGTTATTATCAGGTTTTAGAGCGCCCCGGCGATTTTGTAATCGATAATCTGCCGGAGGGAAGCTGGACTTTAAATGCGGTGGTTTTGCATTTGCGCTACAAAGCCGAACCTATTCGCGTAACCGTCGGCAAAGAGCCTGTTGAAAACCTGACGTTAAAGATTATAAAAAAATGAAATATTTACTGTTATTAAGTGTTCTCATTGTTGCCGCTTGTGCCGGGGCGCCTAACGTTGTCAAGGGTAAAGGCGGCGTTTACGGTAGATTGTCCGCCGATTCCCACCCTGCATTTAATAAGAAGTTGGCAAATGAACCCGGTTCCAGCCCGATATATGGGGAAGCAAAAACAACAGGAACTCAATATCAAGCCGATAGGGTCGATTACGCCAAGCTTGATGATTTGTATGTCGGCTTGATTCAAACGAACTTGCCGCCCCGGCAACACGCATTGACGGCGACTGCTGAAGGTATGTCGCAACAAGCTATCGCGTTGGCGACAGGGGATAGTCTGCTGCTTCATAACAACACCGATCGAAGCCAGCATTTTTTCGTGGCTGAAACCTCATCGTCTGATGGGCGTATTCAGGCATTTCCCAGCTTGGCGGCCGGAGCGACTGCAAGCTATAAAATTGAGTTGGCAGGCGATTTGGCGTTGTTGTCCGAAGATAACGAGGGTCTTAAAACGGTGATGTTTTCCAGAAAAAACATGCTAACCAAGCGGCTGTCCAGCGGCGACAGCTATCAGTTCGATAATCTTGATCCCGGCAGTTATCAGTTGATTTTTTGGTATTGGCGGTTAGGGAAAATTCAACAAACCATTCAAGTCCAGGCAGAAGAAAATGTTCGTATAGATAAAACCTTAACGGTTGATAGCGTCATCAATGCTTTGTAATGCGCGCTCATTAAAAATCACCAAGAACCCGAAAGTTGAAATAATAAAACACTATCTCTTTTCGGTCCGGCGGCAATGCCGAGCCTTCACCATTATGCCGTCGCCACGGACGTATTGCGGCCGGCTGAAACGGCGCGCTAATCTGAATGGCCGAGTTTTGCAGCCATCAGCACGTGGTAAAAAGTATTCAATTTGCGTAACATCAGCCTATTTAAAAATACCTTAACATTAATCCAAGAGGGAGTTTATGAACAAACGATTATTATGCGCCGCATTATTGTGGCTACCGGTTTTTGCCGGCAGCGCCGCGACTAAGGTATCGGAACACGTGCTGGGCAACGGCTTAAAAGTGCTGGTTAAGGAGGATCACCGGTCTCCGGTTGCGGTGTCCCAGGTCTGGTACAAGGTCGGTTCAAGTTATGAGCCGGGCGGTATTACCGGTATTTCGCACATGCTTGAACACATGATGTTTAAAGGCACCGACAAACACGCGGCCGGTGAGTTTTCCCGCATCATCGCCGAAAACGGCGGCGACGAGAATGCCTTTACCGGCACCGATTACACGGCTTATTTTCAAACGATGGAAGCTTCCCGGCTGGCGGTCAGTTTTGAACTGGAAGCCGACAGGATGCGCAATTTGCATCTGCTCGCCGATGAGTTGAAAAAGGAACTGCAAGTGGTGACCGAAGAGCGAAGGATGCGCACCGACGATAACCCGCAGGCAAAAATGCAGGAGCATTTTAATGCGATGGCTTATACCAACAGCCCGTATAAAAATCCGGTGATCGGCTGGCCTTCGGACATTGAAAATTACAAGGTCGAAGACCTTCAGGCTTGGTATCAGCGTTGGTATGCGCCCAATAACGCGACGCTGGTGGTGGTCGGCGATGTGCAGCCCAAGGCGGTGTTCGCGCTGGCGGAGAAATACTTTGCCCCGTTAAAACCCAGCGAACTTAAGCCGTTAAAACCGCAGGCGGAAGTCGAACAGTTGGGCGTTCGGAAGATGACGATTAAGTTACCGGCCAAACTACCGTATTTGGTCATGGGTTATAAGGTGCCGGTATTGAAGACGGCGCAGCATGAATGGGAAGCGTATGCACTGGAAGTCCTGGCCGGTGTGCTGGACGGCGGCGGCAGCGCCAGATTGGAATCGGGATTGGTGCGCGGCAAGCAAATAGCGGTGTCCGCCGGGGCCAGTTACAGCCTGACCTCAAGATTGCCGGAAATGTTCACGCTGGAAGCGACGCCCGCCGAAGGCAAAACCGTCTGGAATCTGGAAAGCGCATTGAAGGACGAGATTGCCAAGTTGCAAATCAACTTGGTCGAAGATAATGAATTGCAGCGCATTAAGGCGCAGGTTCTCGCCAAGGCGGTTTACGAGCGGGACTCCAATTTTTATCAGGCCATGCAGTTGGGTATGTTGGAAACCGTCGGCCTGAGCTGGAAAGTCGTCGATGAATATGTCGAAAAGGTCAATCAGGTTAGCGCCGAACAAGTACGTGATGTGGCGCGTAAATATTTGATTGAAGATAAATTGAGCGTCGCTTATCTGGAACCCTTGCCGATCACCGGCAACATTACCGAGACCAAGACAACAAAAGGAGTTAGATAATGCGTATTCGTCCGTTAAGTTTTATAGCCAAAGGCCATAAGTTTCGTTTGAGCAGACAAGCTGCTCAACTCAGCTTTATATTGCTGGCGTGGTTTTTTTGCAGCCAGGCAGAGGCCGCTGCAAAAATAGAACACTGGCAAACGGCGCAAGGCAGCCGGGTTTATTATGTACATACCGAAGGCCTGCCGATGGTGGATATACAGGTGGCTTTCGATGCCGGAAGCGCGCGCGACGGCTACCAGTTCGGCTTGTCGGCATTAACGTCCGGATTGCTCGATACCGGGGCAGGGCAGTGGAACGCCGATCAAATCGCCCAGCGTTTTGAAAGCGTCGGTGCGCAGTTCGGTTCCAGTATTTCGATCGATATGGCTTCGGTTTCGTTGCGCACCTTAACGGATAAACCGTTATTCGATAAAGCGCTGGAGACCATGCAAGTCATTTTGACCAATCCAAACTTTAATGAAGCCGATTTTCAACGGGAAAAAAACCGGACTTTGGCCGGTTTAAAGCAACAGGAAGAATCGCCTGCCGAGCTAGCCAGCATCGCCTACTATAAGGCCTTGTACGGCGATCATCCTTACGGGCATCCGGCTTCCGGCGAGATCGTCACGGTCTCCGGCCTCGAAGCCGCGGATCTGCGCAGTTTCTATAAGAAATATTATGTCGCTGCCAATGCGATGGTGGTGATTGTCGGCGACTTGTCCAGGCAACAGGCCGAGCACGCCGCCGAGATTTTGGTTTCAGGCTTGCCGGTAGGCCAAAAGCCGGAACCCTTGCCGGAAGTGGTTATGCCGGTGAAATCAGGCAAGCAGCATATCGACTTCCCATCCACGCAAACCCATGTGCTGGTCGGCATGCCCGGCACCTACCGCAAAGACCCCGATTATTTTGCGCTGTATGTCGGCAACCATATTTTGGGCGGCGGCGGGCTGGTGTCCAAGCTGTTTGAGGAAGTCAGGGAAAAACGCGGATTGGCTTACAGCGCTAGCAGTTCGTTTGCGCCGATGTTCAGGAAAGGCCCGTTTACGGTCAGCCTGCAAACCCGCAACGATCAAACCGGTAAAGCGCTGGACGTGCTGAATAAAACCCTGGCCGATTTTATTGCCCAAGGACCTACGGAAGCCGAGCTGATTGCCGCCAAGAAAAACATCACCGGCGGTTTTGCGATGCGTTTCGATACCAACAAAGAACTGGCCAGTTATGTGTCGATGATCGGTTTTTATGACATGCCGCTGGATTATCTGGACACTTTCCAGCAGAACGTCGAGAAGGTGACGGCCGCATCGATAAAAGACGCTTTCAAGCGCCGCGTCGATCCGCAGTTAATGCAAACCATCACCTTGGGCGGGAGCGATAAGAAGAGTGAAAAATAAGCTTAGAATTATCGGCGGAGACTGGCGCAGTCGGCAATTAAGTTTTGTCGATGCGCCGGGATTAAGGCCCACGCCCGCCAGAGTCAGGGAAACTTTGTTCAACTGGTTGCAGTATGAAATTGTCGGCAAACAGTGTCTTGATTTGTACGCGGGCAGCGGCGCGCTGGGCTTTGAGGCCGCGTCAAGAGGCGCAAAGTCGGTGGTCCAGGTGGAAAGCAACGTCCAGGCCTGCCGCAGTTTAAAGGACAATGCCATTGCGCTGTCCGCTCAGCAGATAAGCGTCGTGCAAAGCGATGTTTTGCGCTATCTGGAGGGAGCGGCTGCCGCCTTTGATGTGGTGTTTCTCGATCCGCCATTCGGCCTTAATCTGGTGGTTCAAACTTGCAGGCAGTTGGAAGCTTACGGCTGGCTGGCTAAACATGCCAAGATTTATGTTGAAACGGAACGGCATTTCGATTGGTCATGCGGAGCATCCATGCCCGAAAACTGGCGGCAACTGAAAAGCAAAAGCGCGGGCGAAGTCGGCTATCATTTGTTTGAGAGGGTTTAAAGGCGAAGGGCTGCCTAATTCGAAGCCTGGGTTTTTTTCGCCTTGCGCCTTTTGCCTTCGCCTAACATTAAATTAAGTATTTTAAAGCCGTTTCTTAGTATAGAATTGCCGCTTTTTCTGAAAATCACACACTATTATGCAAACCACCGCAATTTATCCGGGCACCTTTGATCCTATTACCAATGGGCATTTGGATCTGATTGCCAGGGCATCCAGGCTTTATCATAAAGTGGTTGTCGCCGTGGCGGTTAACAGGGGCAAAACCCCGTTGTTTTCCCTGGACGAACGGGTGGATTTGGTTAGGGCGGTTACTGCGGATTTTTCCAATGTGTCAGTGATCGGTTTTGATAACTTGCTGGTCGAGTGCGCCAAACAGCAGGGCGCCAATGTGATTTTGCGGGGCTTGCGGGCGGTTTCCGATTTTGAATACGAGTTTCAGCTGGCCGGAATGAACCGGCGTCTGGCGCCGGAATTGGAGACCGTATTTTTAACCCCGGCCGAACAATACGAGTTTATTTCTTCGAGCATGATCCGTGAAATTGCACAGCTGAACGGCGACGTGTCCTGCTTTGTTCCCGATCTTGTTCACCAGTGTTTAATTAACAAATTCAGATCCGAGTAAACTATGGCCCTGATTATTAATGAAGCTAAGTGCGCCCGCTGCGGTGTCTGTGAGCCTGAGTGTCCGAATGGGGCGATTATCAGGACGGAGGATGCTTATGTCATAAATCCCGCATTATGTACCGAATGCAGGGAACGTTATGGCGATGATCCCTTGTGTGAAGCGGTTTGTCCCAACGACGGCATTGACGAAGTCAAAGACAGTTTGTATAAGAAATGTTTGAGTTTATTTGGTTGAGCAAGCTGTATTGCTGATCCGTGTTGTAGCGAGTAGGAGTTTGAATGTCCCTTATTATTAATGAAGAATGCATCAATTGCGATGTTTGCGAGCCGGAATGCCCGAATGGCGCGATTTCCCAAGGCGAGGATATTTATGTCATAAATCCCGCATTATGTACCGAGTGCGTAGGCCATCATGATGTGCCGCAATGCATGGAAGTTTGTCCGGTCGATTGCATCGATAAGGATGCCAAGCATGTTGAGGACAAGGAAAGCCTGTATCAGAAGTATTTGAAATTGATAGCCTAGGCTTTTTGGTTTGCGTAGGGTGCGCCGTGCGCACCGTTATTCAATCAGCAAAGCGTATAGATTAATTAACCACGAAGACACGAAGAAAAACCAAGGTAAAAACTTCGTGTTCTTCGTGTCTTCGTGGTTTTATGTTTTTAGTTGACGCTTACGGCGTTAACCAATCCAAACTTTCAGTTGTAGATCCAAGCGGTTTATATTCCGCGCCGACCCATCCCGAATACCCCGATTTCTCAATCACTGAAAACAGCCGCTCGAAATCAATTCGCCCGGTGCCGGGTTGCCCTCGTCCCGGACAATCGGCGAACTGGATATGACCGATTTTACCGGCCTGTTCGGCAATAAACGTCTCGGGTTGTTCGCTCATCATTTGCATGTGATAAATATCGTACTGCATAAATAACGCAGGGCGGTTAAGTTGATCCAGCATGCTGAGCATCTGAGTCCCGCTATCGATGATAAATCCCGGCATGTCATGGCTATTGACGGCCTCAAACACTGTTTTGACGCCCAACGGCGAAAAGGCATCGACGGCGAAACACAGGTTTTCCTTAAAGGTTTCAAGATAATGTTGCAAGCGGCTGTTATCCAAACAGCGGCCCGGCAACACATTGATCGCTTCCGGCTTTAGCCGCTCGACATAGTCGATGGTTTGAGCGACGGCCTGTCTGAACTGATCGCGCTTTTCAGGTACGCAGGCAAGCCCTTCGCCGCCCTGTAACAAGTCGGCGGCGTCTACATTAAACAAAACCAGCTTTAAGCCATGTTCGTCCAGTTTGTCTTTTATGGCGGCCGGACTTAGTTCGTAAGGAAATTGGATTTCAACGGCATTAAAGCCTGCTTGTTTGGCGGCTTTAAAACGATCGATAAGTTTTTCTTCGGTAAACAGCAGGCTCAGGTTGGCGGTAAAGTTAAGCATCGGTTTTTGTGTAGAGTTTGATTAAAGTGGCGGGGTCTTGTTCCAGGTAACCGCGGCTGCCGTGCAGTTGTATCAGTTGCGAGGCCAGAGCGGACATCGGTGCGGCAGTACCCTGCTTGACGGATAAATCGACGGCCATGTTCAGATCCTTCAGCAGGGTTTTAACCCTCCATTTGACCGGCTCAAAGGTTTCGGCCGCCATTTCGGGGGCGACGATTTGCAGGGGTTTGGAGTCGGCGAAACCGCCTGCCAATGCGGCGGGTATTTGCCCGGCATCGACACCGGCTTGTTTAGCCAGGGCCATCATTTCGGCGATAACCAGCACATTGCAACTGACAATCATCTGGTTGCATATCTTGGTGATCTGGCCGCTGCCGACTTCGCCCATGTGGGTTAATTGCTTGTACAGCGGGGCCAGGACGATTCGGGCAACTGCGATGTTTTCCGCGCTGCCGCCCGCCATAATCGCCAGATTGCCTTGCTCGGCACCGGCAACGCCGCCGGAAACCGGCGCATCGACCCACCCCATGTTGCATTTTTCATGCAGAAGCGCGGCCAACTGCCGGGTGTTTTCCGGGTGGATGCTGGATAAATCAATCAGCAACTTGCCTGCTGCGCCGAACGCTAAAATATCATTGCGCACAATCGATTCGACGACTGCGGTATCGGCCAGGCACAGGATAATCACCTCGGAGGCCCGGACTAATTCGGCAATGGATGAGCAGGCTGTAGCGCCTGCCTCAGTGACCGGCTTTAGCTTTTCAGGGCTGCGGTTCCAGACGTTGACGCGAAAGCCGGCGTCCAGCAAACGCAAAGTCATCGGCTTGCCCATCAGGCCGATACCGATGAAGCCGAGGGTGGGTTTTTTATCTGTCATAGTTTATTTGTCGCTCGATTAATATTTAAAAATGCAAGGCCATAACGACGCCAGCCGTCAGGAGAGATTGCATATGGCTGTCGCCGTTACTTGCGATCGGGGATGTCGTTCTAGGCACAGGGTTAGCGTCGCGCCTTCATACTCGAAACGGGTGATGTGGATTTCTGCTGAAAGAACGGCGCCCTCCTTAGTCTTGTGACGACGCTCAATGACAACCAGGCCGGCTTGCTCGCTGGTGCTTGTCATTTCTGCGGCACCCGGATCGACGTCATAGACCGTCATGCCCAGCAGGTTTCGTTATTAACATAGATAAACCGTAAGTGCCGGTCGATCAGATAGGCGGCCTCGCGCATTCGGTTTAAAGCAAAATTCATCATCGGCATCTGCTGTTCGGCCTGCTCGTGTTCGCTAATTTCGATACGCAGCAGTTGGTTGCCGGCGTTGAGTTCGGCGACCCGCCGTTCCGGATATTGCTGACAGTGTTGTAATTGCGCGTTTCGTTCTTCCAGGTGTTTTTGCGTGGCATGCAACTTGAGATGGGTGCCGACTCTGGCGATTTCCATCGCCTGCATACACAGGGTAACCGACTCATCGATCTGCCCCATGCGACGGTACATCATAGCCAGACGCAACATCGCTTCGCCAAGCAGGTCCGGACGATCCACGCCCTCGAGCACTTTCAGGGCTCGAGGGGCGACATCGACCAAGGTATCGATCCGGCTCCGGTAGACGGAATTTAGCGAGATAGAGAGATAAGCCCCGGCTTGGCCGATTCGGTCGCCGTTTTTCTTGGCCAGTTCCAGTGCCCGATCTGAATGGTCCGCCGACGATTCGGTCAGCGCCCTGACTACGGCGGCGGCCTCGTTGCGCCAGACTTCGAGTGCATTGTTCGCCCAAGCGCTGCCGCATAAGCCGGAAAAGAGTAGCAAGCAGAGGAGCGTCGCCGGTATGTCATCAAAAAAACGGGTCATTAAGGTGTATTCAAAAGCGGGTGATGGCGCAAACCTGTAATTTAACATGAATATCGTGTCCAAACGCTGACTTAATTAGCTGATGAAAAGATGCGATTCATAAAAAAAATAGCGGCAAATATGAGTGCTATCTAAGATTAAGTAGGATAGCCGCATTAAATCAGCAGAGGGTTTGCCTGATCAGGCATTGATCCAAGTTACCGCTTTCAGTATACGTTCTACGATATAATGGCTCTTTAGGTCGGGCTATCTGCCGGCGCTGTTTTTTAATATAAATCCTTGCTGCATTTTTCCGGCAAGTTTCATCGAGAGGAGTTTTGCGTGGCAAAGGCTAGTGATTTAAAAAGAGGCATGGTGGTTGAGATAAACGGCGTACCGCATGCGGTCAAGCAGGTCGATGCTAAAAGTCCGTCGTCCCGCGGAGCGTCAACCTTGTACAAAATCCGTTTTACCAATCTTAAAACCGGTCAAAAGCTGGATGAGTCGTTAAAAGGGGACGATTTTTTTAAGGATGCCGATCTGGTACGGGCCAAGGTGCAGTTTTCTTACGTAGACGGGGATAGTTATATCTTCATGAATATGGAAGATTACACTCAGTACACGCTGAGCCGTGAGGATTTGGAGGATCAAATCGATTATTTGACCGAAGGGTTGGAAGGCATCGTGGCGTTGTTGGTGGACGATGCGGTGCTGGGTATCGAATTGCCTAGTTCGGTGGTGTTGGCGATCGTGGAAACGGCGCCGGCCATAAAAGGGGCGACGGCATCCGGGCGGACCAAAACAGCCAGGGTGACCACCGGATTGGAGGTTCAGGTCCCCGAATATCTGGAACCGGAGGAACTGATTAAGATTAATACCGAGACCGGAAAATTCATGTCGCGTGCTTGAGTCATGTCCGATCGTTTAAGCGTTCCTCAAGGTGAGTTCGAGTTAAACCGGTTGCCGAAACGGCCGAGGGAGTTGCTGCGTGCATGGGATGCGGCCGATGAGTATCTGCTCGATACGCTTGCGGAGCGGCTAAGGCCGGCGGATGCTGCGCGGGTTTTAATAATGAATGACAGTTTCGGCGCTTTGGCCGTAGCGCTGAGTGCTTACCGGCCTTTTGCCATATCGGATTCCTTTTTGTCGCAGCAAGCCACGCGGCTCAATCTTGCCGCAAATAACCTGCCTGAGCACAGCGTCGGCTTGCTGAGCAGTCTTGAAATGCCGGAAGGTGTTTTCGATTGGGTGTTGATTAAGGCGCCGAAGACCTTGGCATTATTGGAAGACCAGTTGACACGCTTGCGTCCGCATTTAAGCGTTTCAAGCCAAGTCATCGTCGCGGGCATGATTAAAACCCTGCCGTCCTCGGTTTGGAAGCTGCTGGAGCGATTGGTCGGACCGACGACGACTTCGTTGGCTAAAAAAAAGGCGAGGCTGATTTTTGCATCCCTTGATTCCGGGCTGATTATTCCGCCCAGTCCTTATCCGGTCAATTACCGGCTTGAAAATACCGAGCGCCTGATTAGTAACCACGCCAATGTCTTCTCGCGCGACAGTCTTGACATAGGGACGCGTTTTTTTCTCCAGCATCTTCCGGCGCGGCAGGATGCCTGCGATATTATCGACTTGGGCTGCGGTAACGGTCTGGTCGGTTTAATCGCTGCCGAACGCTGTCCTGCGGCGACTGTGCATTTTGTCGATGAATCTTTTATGGCGGTCGCATCGGCCAGGGATAACTTTCAACGTGCTTTTGGCGAACAGCGCGAGGCGACTTTCCGGGTCGGCGACGGATTGATGGCGGCTGAATCTGCGTCGGTCGACCTGATTCTTTGTAATCCGCCGTTTCATCAACAAAATACGCTAGGCGATCAGATTGCCGTCAGCCTATTCAGACAGGCGCGGAGAGTATTGCGCAAAGGCGGCGAGTTGTGGGTGATCGGCAACCGGCATTTGGATTACCACTGTTATCTTGATCGTCTTTTCGGTGGCTGTTCGATGGTCGCATCCAACTCGAAATTTGTTATCGTGAAGGCTGTGTCGGCGGGTTAAGTTGCTGAACGCGAGCAAAAAATCAGGCAAAAAAAACTCCCGGTGCGCGAGCATCGGGAGCGAGAAGTCAAACAGGAGAGATGCTGTTTGAGGTAGGATACCAAGAGGTGGTAAAAATCTTTAGCCGAGTAATTTTCGATTTAAAACTATATTGGTGAAGATGGCGGCCGTTGCAAACATGATTGTTGAAACAATGAATTCGCCGGAAATAAAACCCAGAATACCAACGATAAACATCAGCCCTATTAAAATATCTTTTTGAAAATCAGTCATTTTAAAGCTCCTTTGCTGTTTTGTGGGTAAGAAGTAATAAGCGTTGAATACACTATACATACGGACCTATTAGTTGACAATAGCAGTAGGTATTGATTAATAGTTTCTTATATGAAAACAATTGGCTTGGGTTATTTTACTTTCAAATGCGGAAAAGCCGGCCTAAAGCCCGTCAACTAAAGGAGTGCAGGGCTTGGGCGGGTTCGAAATAACGGGCTGTTTGTTATGAAGGGGCATTAAGCCGATGCGGACAGCGGTGCATGGCAAAAGATTTACAACAGGGTGTGCAATATTTTAATGGTCTGCATCCGATCTTCCCGCTGTTGCAATAATCCGGCGGGAAACCTAATGCCGGTTGGGCTTCGATTGACTCTAAATAGGACGCCGAGTCCAAAAATATCATTTGTTTTTAGCATGAAGATCATGACGATATTACGGTATTGACTGCCTGTGTGATCTTGAGACCGGGCATAAAACGCAAACCATCACTCTCCGGGCGCTAAAGTAGTCCCTTGTTTGATATGGAGACGCTGTAATGTAATGTCGCTGTCTTTAAGTTTGCGGCCCAGCTATGCTTATTCGGTTAACGCTAACAAATCACGTTCCAGCAAGGCGCTGCTGCCAAGGTTGAGTTCAACCAAACGACGTAGTTCGGAAATGCTGTCTATATCGATATGCTCGCATTTAAAGCCGACCTTATTGCCTACAACATGTGTTGCTGTGAGTTCCATTTTTATTTGGACCTGTTCGGATAATCGTAATGCGAGAGTGTAGAGCGTGTCCTGATCTTCTTTCCAGGGAAGTTCAAAACGTAATAAACAGCCTTTTAAGGACAGGTCGATAATTTCGCAGTGCCATGTCTTTTCTGCGCAGCTTAAAATAGCGTCTGCCGTGTAGAGAATGCGATGGAAATGGCGGTGATCGTTGTTTTCTATTGGTTGCATGGGTTTAGTTCAAAAAAAATTGCAGGGATGTGTTGTCGACAACCAGCACATCGTTGGTGTTTAATTTTAATGACTTATCGTTTAAGGGCTCGTTGTTTACGGTTATCGTGCCGCTATGTTCCAATACGGAAACAAAATAACCCTCTTTTCTCTTCGATATTGCAATAACGCCGTTTCCGACATGGCCCAGCCGCGTCATGGCTTTTTTTAATTGCAGAATCTTGCCGATATTGCTGCCGTTCATGATTTGCAAATTAGCGGCAGGAGTGCGCAATTCACTGTCAATTTCCCGGTTAAGCGATTTTACGTCCTCGTCAATGAGGCTATTGAAGGCGTGAGATTCTACAAATTCTGCGGTATTGAAAATGATGTCATGCTTTCCCAACGATATGGTGTCGTTGTTATTGAGACTGCAAGCTTTGGTTTTTTTGCCGTTGATGATCAGCGGAAATTCATCATTGAGTTGCTTGATAGTGCAGTCATCATCGCGAATAACGATGACGGCGTGAGCCGGAGCGACTGCCAGGCTGTCAATGGTTAAATCGTTGGTTTCATCGCGTCCGATATGCACAATACCGTGTTTAAACAGGCCCGAATGGATAGCTTTATCTTTAAAAAAAACAGTGAGTTTTGCCATTGGATGGGTAGCGCATCTTTAAACGAACTTTGATTATAGACGGTATTATTTTAGTTGTTCAAGAAATTGACTATATCGGGGACAAAGGCTTATTTCTTGGGCAGAAATTTAACCAGTTTAACGCTATTCTCATCCCGTTTTATGATCTCCAGAAGGTATTCATGCAATCTGATGCTGGTTCCGGTTTCGGGAATGGTTTCCATAAACTCGATGATAAGTCCGTTGAGCGTCTTTGGCCCTTCCGTAGGAAGCGACCATTGGGTTACGCGATTTAACTCCCTGATGGTAATGTTGGCGTCGACCAGGTAGCTACCGTCGCTTTGTGTTCTTACGGCGACATCGTCGGTGATCAGTTCTCCTACTATTTCCTGTAGTAAGTCGTCCAGTGTAACCAATCCCTGCACATCGCCATATTCATCGATCACTAGGCCTATACGGATCTTTTCATGCTTAAAACGATGCATTTGGTTATGCACCGAGGTGCTCTCCGGTATAAACGATGGCTTGTCCAGGAGGTTTATGATGGTTTGTTTGTCAAAATTTTCCTGATTAAGCAGGGCGAGTATTTTCCGTAAATGTATAAAACCGATAATTCTGTCGATGCTGATTTTGTATACGGGTAAGCGGGTATGCGGACTGGTTTTTATTCGGGCAATGATGTTTTCAATCGGCAACTCAAGGTCGATGCCGATAATTTCATTGCGCGGTGTCATGATGTCTTCAACCGTCGCCGATTCGAGATCGAGTATGCCCATCAGCATTTTTTGGTAGCGGGTAGGCATCAGGCTTTCTGCGTCGCTAATAATGCTTTTTAATTCGTCTTTATTGAGTGTGGCATGGCGGTTTTTTTTGACATCGACACCGGCTATGCGGAGAAACAGACTGACAAATAAATTGACGAACCAAACGATGGGGTACAAGACTTTCAATAACAGCGTGTAAATCCAGGCGGCCGGTAAGGCGAGCGGTTCAGGTTTGATTGCGGCCAGTGTTTTAGGGGTTACTTCTGAGAAAATAAGCATTACGATAGTCAAAATTCCGGCAGCGATGGCGACGCTGGATTCTTCATCGGCATAGAGTTTAATAGCGATGACAGTCGCTATCGAGGCTGCGAAGTTATTAACAAAGTTATTGCACAGTAAAATCAGGCCAAGCACGCGTTCCGGTCTTTGCAGTAATTGATTTGCTTTGATGGCGCCGGAATGATTTAGTTTAACCAGATGTCTTAAACGATAACGGTTTAATGTCATCAAAGCCGTTTCCGAGCCGGAGAAAAAAGCGGAAAGAATAAGCATGGCGGCAAGTATGCAAAACAGCATACTAAGGGGCATATCGTTCAAAGAAAGTGTACTCTGGGTTGTGAAAACAACCCTAGTGTCTATGATGAGAAATTTTTGTCAAGCGTGGATAGGGGTAGCGGCTTGATTTATTTGTGTAAATCACATTAAAAAGGCCATAGAACAGTATGAAATAAAAAGAATTTTGACATGATGATGATTCGATGCTTAACTTTGCCAAATAGTTAAATAATTAAAAAGCATTATTTTTAAGGCCACGCTGAGTGATGAGCGGCAGTGATTGTTGCGGAAAGTGTAGGGCTAAACTTAAATGGCCTCAATGTGAGTGATGAGTGTAAAAATATGGCGTTGCCGCGTATTTTGTTAATTGACGACAATCAAGTAAGAGTCCAGCAACTGGAGACGATTTTTCAGTTTATGGAGTACAAGATAGAAACTGCGAGTTCAGCGGATTATGCATCTTGTTTTAACGAAACTGATCAGTTGTGTGGGATTTTTGTCGGTGATGGCATTGATAAGCAGGCAACTGTGGTCACTAAGATTGTGGAGCGGGCAAATAAAATCCCTGTCATTTTATTAATCAACAAGGGAACGGCGCTCCAGGTTTCAACGGCCATTACGAATAGCGTATTTCAAGTATTGGAATGGCCGACTACATACCCGGCCTTGAAACCGATATTCGATAAGCTCTCTATAGCTGTTACGCAAACGTCTTTTACGGTGCGGGAAGTGTCGGATCGGCGTTCTGCTTCAGTTGATCGCCTAAAAGGCAAGAGTCAGGCTATTGCCGGTATCCGTAAGCTGATTGACCAAGTTGCGGAATCGGATGCGACGGTTTTAATTTTGGGCGAGTCGGGAACAGGGAAAGAAGTCGTTGCTCGCGCTTTGCATGATGCCTCATTCCGAAAAGATAAGCCGTTTGTGCCGATAAATTGCGGCGCGATTCCCGGCGAATTGCTGGAAAGCGAATTGTTCGGTCACGAGAAAGGAGCGTTTACCGGCGCCTTAAGCGCCCGGCAAGGCCGCTTCGAAATGGCGGAAGGCGGAACGCTTTTTCTGGATGAAATCGGCGATATGCCTTTGGCTATGCAGGTTAAGTTATTGCGGGTATTGCAGGAACGTACTTTTGAGCGGGTAGGCAGCAACAAAACTATACATTGCGATGTTCGGGTTATTGCCGCAACGCACCGCTATCTTGAAAATGAGATTAAAGAAAATCGGTTTCGGGAAGATCTGTTCTACCGTTTAAACGTTTTTCCTATTGAAATACCGGCCTTAAAGGACAGGGCTGAAGATATCCCTTTGTTAGTGAACGATCTTGTTGCCCGTATGGAGACCGCCAATCGCGGCTCGGTACGCCTGACTAATGCGGCATTGGCTGTGCTGATGCAGCATGAGTGGCCGGGGAATGTCAGGGAGTTGGCAAATTTGATTGAAAGATTGGCTATTATTAATCCCAAAGGACTGGTCGATGTGGCTGATTTGCCGGAAAAATTTCAGCATTATAAGGTTTCTGAAGAGATTATTGATGACATCGAAGCGGGTGACATGGAAACGGTTGATATGGAAGAGGACGATCAGTCCGAGCAAATTGAAGTCATCGGCGCTTTTGAGGGAGCCTCGAGTTCTTTAGCTCAATTGCCGGCGCAGGGCATAGATTTGAAAGAATATTTGAATGTTTTAGAAGTTGATTTGATACGTCAGGCATTAAATGAATGCAGCGGGGTAGTCGCGCATGCCGCTAAACGCTTAAATATGCGGCGCACGACACTGGTTGAAAAATTGCGCAAATATGATTTGCAGCGTTAAAGAATAAGCTGTCATTTTTTTGGCGACTAATGCCAAGATATTGAAAGTATAGGTGTTATTTTTGTGGTCTGATTTTTGCTTTCTTGCTTAGTAAAGTAAGTTTAAGTTGCAGCAAACTAGAGCGATCAGACATGAATACCTACAAAACCCAAAAAAATCAAAAAACCGAACAGCTCACCGATGCGTTCCGCATTTTTAATGAGCTATCCCAGAATTTGTCTGTTTCTTACCAAGGATTGGAAGAGCAGGTTGCTAAGTTGCATAGCGAGCTTGCCTTTGCCCATAGCGAACGACTTAAAACGCTTGAGGAAAAAGAAAGGCTTGCCAGTCGTTTGGAAAAAATACTGGCGGCGCTTCCGGCCGGGGTTATTGTGCTGGATGTGGATGGGAAAATTGTTGATTGCAATGCGGTAGCGACGGCTTTTTTAGGCGAGCCGCTGATCGGCGTGGATTGGCTCGACGTTGTTGCCCGCAGCCTGATTCCCGTCTTTGGCAACCCTCATGAGCGCCAATTAACTAATGGCAAGCGGGTGAATATGACTGTCAGTAGAGATGTTGTCTGTAGCGATTCCACGGATACCGGGCAAATTATTCTGCTGTCGGATGTCAGCGAAATGCGCAACCTGCAAGATATGCTGAATCAGCAAAAACAGTTATCGGCAATGGGGGAAATGGTGGCGAGCATGGCGCATCAGGTCAGAACGCCGCTGGCAACGGCAATACTTTATGCCTCGCAAATGAGTAACCCGGCACTGGATAGTGAAAAACGGCAGCGGTTTTCGCAAAAAATTCTTGAACGTCTGCAATATTTGGAAAGACAGGTTAACGATATGTTGATTTTTGCTAAAGACGGACGTTTGGCGATGGAGACTTTTTCATTAGCCGAATTATTAAATCACCTGAGGGAAACGGTAAAAGAATATACCGGCAGCGGTAGGATTGATTTGCAGATTACTAATGATGTGCAAAACGACGCAATGCTGGGCAATGAAAATGCCTTGCGCGGCGCGCTGCTTAATTTATTGAATAATGCGGTCGATGCCGTGGGACACGTTGGACGTGTGCAAATCTCAGTGGTTCAAATTGATAATTATAAGCTGCGGATCGTTATTAAGGATGACGGTCCGGGCATTGCCAAAGAGCTGTGTCAGCGGGTTTTTGAACCGTTTTTTACCACCAAGAGTTACGGTACCGGCTTGGGATTGGCCGTCGTCGACAGTGTCGTCAAAGCGCATGGCGGCCATGTATCGGTTGAGTCCGCTCTAGGGAATGGCGCTACGTTTACTTTAGTTCTTCCCTGTATAAATCAGGCATATAGTTTATTGCCGGGCGGTTTTTCCGGTAAAAATCACCATCAAATGGAGATCAGACATGAAACAGTATGACGTGTTGGTTGTTGAGGATGATCTGTCATTATGCGAAGCGCTTTGCGACACTCTGGAGATAAGTGGTTATCGTGTGATTTCGGCTCGTAACGGTACTGAGGCATTAATCAAGCTGGAGCTTGGCCAGTTTAAGCTGGTTGTTAGCGATGTGCAGATGCCGGTTATGGACGGTTTTCAATTATTGAAAAATATGCAGCATAAGTATTCGGAAACACCGGTGCTGCTGATGACCGCTTTCGGAACTATTCCCAAGGCAGTCGAAGCGATGCAGGCCGGGGCTTCCGATTATCTTATCAAGCCTTTTGACGCGCAGGCGCTGGTGAGTAAAGTGGCTGATTATGTGATGGCCAATCCATCGGCGGCTAATGCCGCGGTTAATGAGCGAGTTGTGCAAGACGAAAGCATGAAAAAACTCTATGCATTGACTGCCAAGGTCGCTAAAACCGATGTTACCGTGTTGTTACAGGGCGAAAGCGGAACCGGTAAAGAGGTTATTGCCCGCTATATACATCAGAATTCAACCTACTATCAGGGGCCGTTTGTCGCAGTGAATTGCGCCGCTATTCCTGAAAACATGTTGGAAGCGATGTTGTTCGGCTATGAGAAAGGCGCTTATACCGGAGCGGTTCAGGCTATGCCCGGAAAGTTCGAGCAAGCGCAGGGCGGAACGTTATTACTGGACGAAATAGCCGAAATGGATTTAGGCTTGCAGGCGAAATTATTGCGGGTATTGCAAGAAAAAGAAGTCGAGCGTTTAGGCAGTCATAAAAAAATCAAGCTGAATGTCAGAATTTTGGCAGCCACCAATCAGAAGTTAAAAGAACAGATGGAACAGGGACGGTTTCGTGAGGATTTGTATTACCGTCTTAATGTGTTTCCTATTAATATTCCGTCGTTACGGAATAGACCAGGCGATATTTTGCCGCTGGCACAGGAATTGATGCAGCGCCATAGGGTAGAAGGCAAGAAATTGCCTGAATTTGATAATGAGGCTGCTGAAAAAATGTTGGCTTACAGTTGGCCCGGCAACGTCAGGGAGCTGGATAATGTAGTGCAACGGGCTCTTATTTTACGGACTGGCGACAAGATTACCGTCGATGATTTGGTGTTTGAGGATGCCGGATCGATGATGGACGTGATTAGTAAGGGGGCTTCGGTTGCCGCCGTGGACGCTGTGCATGATTCGTATGTCATTGACATTAAAGATGAAAGGTTGGAGATTGGCGGGTTGGGCGAGGGGGTTCGCTCCGCCGAAGAAAGCATTATTTTACAGACCTTGCAGATGGAAAATGGCAGTCGTAAGATAACCGCTGAAAAGTTGGGCATTAGTCCAAGAACGCTCCGATACAAAATGGCTAGGATGAAAGATTCGGGTGTTATTATTTCATGCTAATATGTGGCATTAAAAATGCTCTAAACTCTATATTATTAAAGAATATAAGAGGACCCCTCCCATGAGTGAGATGAATGTAAACCAAGTTTTGGCCCAAATGCGGGCGATGTCGCTTGAAGCCGGCGGCGGTAAAGTGCAGGAGACAGGCGGTGGCGCCGATTTTGCTGCAATGCTAAAGCAGACTATAGGAGCTGTTAATGATACCCAGCAAACTGCCGGAAAAATGACGGAGGCTTTTGAGACCGGCGATACTAACGTAAGTCTCGCCGAGGTTATGGTAGCTTCGCAGAAGGCTAGTGTTTCATTTCAGGCAATGCTACAGGTCAGAAATAAATTAGTTGAAGCCTATCAAGATGTCATGAATATGCCAATGTAGTGCGGCGGTACACTGTAATTAAAAAATGAGCGAACAGAGCGGTAATAGTCTAGTTGAAGCAAATCGGCAGCATGATCCAACGGCAAAAAACGCGGGTCATCTTGATGGCGAAGCGTCTCATGTTTTTGCGGCTAGGGTCGACGCGCACCCCGCCATTAAAGGCTTAGCAGGACTGACTATAGCGCGCCAGATCGGCTTGATGCTGGGTTTGGCGTTAAGTGTCGCTATCGGTGTTGCTGTTGTTCTATGGTCGCAGGAACCCTCTTACGGACGCTTGTATTCCGAAATCGGTGAAAGCGACGTGTCTGAAATTCTTGAAATTCTCAATAAGGAGAATATTAAGTACAAAGTTGAAACCGGTTCCGGAGCTATTATGGTGCCGATGGATCAAGTGAGTACGGTAAAGCTCAAACTAGCAGCGCAAGGATTACCCAAAAGTAATAGTCTGGGATATGAGTTGCTGGATAAAGAGCAGGGTTTCGGCGCCAGTAAAGGTGTCGAAACGGTGCGCTTCCAGAGAGCCTTGGAAGGCGAGATCGCTCGGACTATTATGTCCATTCAGAACGTAAAAACGGCCAGGGTGTTGTTAGCCATCCCCGCCCAGTCGGTGTTTGTGCGGGAGCGTAAGAAACCCAGCGCTTCAGTCATAGTCCATTTGTATCAAGGTCGGGCGTTGGATAAAGGCCAAGTTGAATCGATTATTCATCTGGTAGCATCCAGTGTTCCGCAATTGGAAGCTGAGCACGTGACAGTCGTCGACCAAAAAGGTCAATTATTAAATAGCAATGACTCGTCAGCAGCGGGTAATTTGACCTCCAAGCAATTTGAATATAAGAAGAATATTGAAGAACATTTGATGGGGCGAATTGAGAATATTTTGTCGCCATTGGTAGGTAGCGATGGGATGCGCGTACAAATTTCAGCAGACGTGGATTTTACCGAGACTGACAGAACTCAGGAAATGTTCAATCCGGATTTGCCGGCTTTAAGAAGCGAGCAAACCTCGGAAGAGCAAAGTACGCAACCGGTTACTCAAGGCGTTCCCGGCGCGTTATCCAATCAACCCACTCCGGCAGGCGCGGCTCCGGACCCGGCAGTTGCCGCGGTTTCGACTCCCGCTTCCACTTCTGCGCGTTCGGCTGCCGCGCAGCCGCCCGGATCGGCGGCAAAAAATGCAACCAGAAATTATGAGCTGGATAAAACCATTACCCATACCCGGTTGGCTACAGGGGCATTGCGTCGATTGTCCGTGGCCGTGGTTGTTGATGATCGGCATGTGCCCCAAAACGATGGCACGGTTAAAACGCAGCCTTATTCTCAGGAAGATGTTAATCGATTTAGTGATCTGGTAAAGCAGGCGGTAGGTTTCGATAGTAGTCGGGGGGATCAGGTTACCGTCACTAATGTCACTTTTAAAATAGACGAACTGATTGAGGCATTGCCGGCAATACCCATTTGGGAACAAAGTTGGTTTCTTGATGCTGTGAAACAAGCTGCCGCTGTGTTAGCGGTATTATTCTTGCTTTTCGGGGTGTTGCGTCCCACCATGCGCAGTCTGGTCGGTCGGGATATAGAAGAGAAAAAGGCCGCAGCGTTGGCTGAGGCGAAAGAAAAGGCAGTCGCAATGGGGGGGGGGCGTTTTAATGATCAAGGTGCGCCTGTCGCGGTGCCGGCCGGACAGCAACAAGTCAGCTTTACGGCGCCCAGCGAATCGGAAATGCAGGATTTGCTGCTTTTGGATGTGCCCCAGAGTTATGAGCATCGCTTGGAGTATGTAAAGCGATTGGTTGATGATGATTCGAAGGTAGTCGCTCAAGTTATTAAATCATGGGTTAAAAAAGATGGCTAAGGCGGAAAAACAGTTAACCCAAGTCGATCGTGCCGCGGTATTGTTACTGGCGCTGGGAATGGATAGGGCGGCGCTCGTTCTAAAGCATATGTCCCCTAGAGAGGTGCAGATTTTAGGCATCACTATGGCAAGCGTGGGAGAGATTTCCATCGAGATGATGGATGAAGTGGTGGAGGAGTTTATTGTCTCGGTAAAAAGACAAACTGCCTTGGGCATGGATACCGATGAATATATTCGTACTGTGTTGATTAGCGCTTTGGGCGCAGATAAAGCAAACAGTATCCTGGATCGAATTTTACAGGGCGGTAACACTAAGGGTATCGAGCAGCTGAAATGGATGGATACCCGGTCGATTGCGGATATGATTCGTTTAGAACATCCGCAGATTGTCGCGACGATTATGTCTTTGATGGAAAGTGAGCAGGCGGCTGATGTGATGATGTTCTTGCCTGAAAGCATGCGTTCCGATTTGATGATGAGAATTGCAACGATGAAAGGCATACAACCATCCGCTCTGCGTGAGTTGGATCAAATTATGGAAGCGCAATTAACCGGTTCTGATAATGTTAAATCGACCAATGTCGGCGGTGTCGATGCGGTGGCTAATATTTTGAATTTCATGGATGGCGGCGCAGCAGATTTAGTGATGTCGGGGATTGCCGAACACCGATCTGAACTGGCTCAGGAAATTCAGGAGAAGATGTTCACCTTTGAAGATCTTACTTCTATTGATGAAAGAGGCATGCAAACCTTGTTGCGTGAAGTTTCGACCGGACAGTTGTTGCTGGCCTTGCGGGGTGTGGGTAGCGAACTGAAGGAAAAAATATTCAGCAATATGTCCAAACGGGCGGCAGAAATGCTGCGCGATGACTTAGAGGCCTCCCCGCCCGCCAAGTTAAGCGAAGTGGAGTTGGCGCAGAAAGATATATTGGCTATTGCTAAAAAATTAGCGGATGCAGGCGAGATACAAATGGGAGTCGGTGGTGATGAACTCATCTAAGACGCCCAGATTCACGGCATCGGAGCTGGAATCGTTAAGATTATGGAGTATGCCGGATGTTTCCGGGGCGGATGCTAGAGACTCGGAGACGGTGGAGCTTGAGGAGGAACTGACACCGATTTTAACGGTTGATGAAATCGAAGCCATGCAAAAGCAGGCGTATGACGAAGCATTTGCGCAAGGCAAAATGCACGGTTTTCAGCAAGGTTTTGACGAGGGGGCAAAAAAAGGCTACGAGGATAATTTGCACTTGCTGCAAAGTCAGGCGGCAATGCTGGTCAGTCTTTTAGAGTCTTTAAGCGAGCCGTTTAAATATCTTGATGAGGAAGTGGAAAAAGAGCTGGTTAAACTGGCTATAGGTATTGCAACACAATTGATACGTCGGGAAATCAAGTTGGATCCGGGGCAAATCGTTGGCGTTGTTCGGGAGGCAATCAATGTTTTGCCGTTGGCATCGCAAAAGATTAGTTTGAAATTACATCCTGAAGATGCCGAATTGGTGCGATCTGCTTTGGCGCTGGATGAGATGTCGCCAAGCTGGACTATAGTCGAAGATCCGTTAATTACGCGTGGCGGCTGCGAAGTTGACACCGATATTTCTCATATTAACGCGACTGTAGATCACCGATTGGCTGCCGTTATCGCAACCCTGTTAGGTGGTGAGCGGGAGAGCGACTTTAAGATGGCTGGGGATAGAGCCGCGCAGGGAGCGGTTGCCGAGGATGAAAGTTTGTGATTCCGGATGCGAATCGGTCACAGATTTGGCGGGCTAAATTACAACCTTATTACGAAAAATTAGCCGACGTGCCTGAGCTTGTTGTCGAGGGCAAGCTTTCCCGTATGGTGGGACTAACGCTGGAGGCCGTGGGTTGTCGTGCGGCTATTGGATCTCGTTGCCGAATTGAGACTAAAAACGGCAGAATGATTGAAGCGGAAGTCGTGGGTTTTTCCGATGCGCGAATTTTTTTGATGCCGACTGCCGAGGTTCATGGACTTGAGCCGGATTGTCGGGTCATTCCCCTGGGCAAAAATAGCTTGGCTAGAGTGGGCTTCGGTTTGTTAGGGCGTGTGCTGGATGGTGCAGGCAATGCGATTGATGACAAAGGTCCGTTGAAGACCGATGCGCTAATTTCGCTCAACGGCGTACCGATCAATCCGCTGTCGAGAAGGCCCATACGAGAGCCGCTTGATGTCGGTGTTAGAGCTATTAATTCTATACTCAGCGTGGGGCGTGGGCAGCGTATGGGCTTGTTTGCCGGCACCGGGGTGGGCAAGAGCGTACTGTTGGGCATGATGACCAAGTTTACTACGGCCGATATTGTTGTGGTCGGCCTGATTGGCGAGCGGGGGCGAGAAGTTAATGAATTCGTACTGAAGACCTTGGGCGAAGAGGGGCTTAAGAGAGCGGTCGTGGTGGTTTCTCCTGCCGATTGCCCGCCACTGATGCGGGTTCATGCGGCATTATTGTCAACCAGTATTGCCGAGTATTTTCGTGATCAAGGTCTTGATGTTTTGTTGTTGATGGATTCTTTAACACGATTTGCGCAGGCGCATCGTGAAATCGCCCTAGCCATCGACGAGCCTCCCGCCACCAAAGGCTATCCGCCTTCTGTATTCGCCAAATTGCCGCATTTGGTGGAGCGTGCCGGTAATGCCGATCACGGCGGTGGCTCTATAACCGCATTTTATACGGTGCTGGCCGAGGGCGATGATACTAACGATCCTATTGCCGATGCAGCCAGAGGCGTGCTGGATGGGCACGTCATACTGTCCAGGAGTTTGGCCGAATCAGGGCATTTTCCGGCTATTGATATAGAGGCGTCAATCAGCCGGGTTATGCCGGACATTGTTGATGCCGGTCATTTGCAAATGGCGCGGGATTTAAGGCGATTGTATTCACTTTATCAGCAAAACCGCGATTTAATCAGCGTCGGCGCTTACCAGCCGGGATCGGACCCTAGAATCGATAAGGCCATTGAACGAAATCCGGCGATTTTAGATTTTTTGCAGCAGAGCATGGATGAGCCGGTTGATATAAATCGGAGTTTACAAGAGCTGGCAACGCTACTGGGCAGACCCGTCACCGGTTGATATTCAAGTCTCCACGGATAATAAAGGATATAAGTGAAAAAATCGCAACGCATTAAAACGATTGTAGAAATTAAAGCGACTCAGGAAAAGAACGCTTTGGAAGAGCTGGGTGCAGTCCAGAGAAAACTCCAGGGCATGCAGGCGCAAGTTGAAGGTTTAAGAAACTATAGGAAGGAGTATCAGGATCGGTTTGATCTGATGGGAGTAAAAGGCGTCAATGTTGCGCAGCTTCTGGAGTTTAGATCGTTTATCGATAAGCTTGATAAGGCAATACTCGGCCAGGAACAGCTGTTAAGTTCAATTGAAGCTGAATTAAAGGTCAAAAGAAAAATTTGGGAAGAATTGCATCATAAGACTCAAAGTTTGCAGAAGGTTTGCGATTCAGCGTTGGTGGTAGAGATGAAGCAAGAGGCTAAGCGAGAGCAACTGGAACAGGATGAGCGGGCTTCCAGAATAGGACGGAATGGTTCAAGTGGTATGGGAAATGCTTAGTAATTGATTGGGTCTCAGGAGAATTGATTATGAATATTGAAAGTGCAAATTTACCATCTTTGGCGGCAGGCAGTGTTGTTGTTGATAGTATGTCGCCGCCTTCGGCCGATGGTAGTGTGGTTGCAGAAGGCTTCTCTGGTGCATTAGTGGCCCAGATTGGCTTGCTGAGCACTGTGAAGGGTGGGGATTCGTTGCCGTTACAGTCGCCGGATGTTACCGGTTTGCAGAGCGCTGTTGCCGATTTGCCGGCCACCACGGTTGATGCGCAAGATTTTGCCGCTTTATTAGGCAATGATTTGCCGACGGCATATAAAATAAATGACGATGTTGATTATAAGGCTGCTTTGGCTGCGGTAACCGACACTTTAAAATACATTACTCAGGGTACAACGGCTGGAGAAAAGGCGGCCATGGTTGAGCAAAACATGAGAAATGTAACTGCAATGGCTGTTCCTTCGGTTGAGCCAGGTGTGAAAGCTGTTATTGCGATGGCTGATCCAAGTATGAAAGCAGTGATTGCGCCTGCTGTTCCGGCTGAGTCCAGCACGAAAGATGTGGTTGAGACGGCTGTTCCTGCTGATCCACTCATGAAGGAAGTGATTGCGACGCCTGTCCTGACTGGGCCAAACATGAAAGCAGTTATTGCGATGGCTGTTCCTGCCGAGTCCAACATGAAAGATGCGGTTGTTACGTCTGTTTCAGCTGAGTCCAACGTGAAAGATGCGGCTGCAAAGGCTGTTTCGGCTGAGTCCGGCGTGAAAGGTGCGGTTGCAAAGGCTGTTTCGGCTGAGTCCAACGTGAAAGATGCGGCTGCAAAGGCTGTTTCGGCTGAGTCCAGCGTGAAAGATGTGGTTGCAAAGGCTGTTTCGGCTGAGTCCAGCGTGAAAGATGTCATTGCAAAGGCTGTTCCGGCTGAGCAAAGCATGAAAGATGTCATTGCAATGACTGTTCCGGCTGAGCAAAGCATGAAAGATGTCATTGCAATGACTGTTCCGGCTGAGCAAAGTATGAAAGATGTCATCGCAATGGTTGTTCCGGTTGAGCAAAGCATGAAAAATGTAGTTGCGGCGGCTATTCCGGTCAAGAAAAGTCCGGCAGATGCGCCTGCTGAAGCGGAGCCGTACGTGAGAAATGTAATCATGGATGCTCCTGTTCAAATAGCTTTGGAGCTGGGAAATGATAAGCCGGATAAGACGCCGGTTGAAGGAGATGCGCAAATAGCGGTTAATGAAAATAATAGCGAAGTGCAAGATTTGTTGGCGGTAGCCATTATGCCTCCTCCGGTAATGCAGGTTGATTCGATAAAAACGGCCAATAATTTGACGCCTGCCGGTGTAATTGATGATGGAGCGTCACCCTCTTTTACAAAACTATTGGCGGGAGATACAGGCTCGAATCAGTCGGCAAAAACTCCCGATAATGTATTGCAAAGTGAAGCGATTTTCCGTCAGCCGGTTCAGGATAAGCAGGCGATTAATCTAAACTCTTTTGAGAGTTTAGCGCAAACTGAAAAGACCGGGCGGGTTGAGCCGCAGGTCTTAAGTTTAGAAGGAGAAAAGACTTTACCCCGGCTTGGGGCTGATATGACCCAACTGAATAGACCGGCATTTGACAATAAGGCAGATGTTCCTGCAATGACCAAGCCGCTGTCGCATCCGGAATGGAATAAGGACATGGGGGATCGGATTGTGTGGATGAGCAACAGGGCAATACCTTCAGCGGAAATCAGGTTGAATCCGCCGAATCTTGGTCCTATATCGGTTCGCGTTGATGTTTCCGATGATCAGGCAACTGTTGTGTTTACGGCGCAGCATGCGGCTGTAAGAGAAACACTTGAGGCTTCTATTCCAAAATTACGAGAGATGATGAGTGCCCAGCAGCTAAATTTGGCGGAAGTGAATATTTCTCAAGGTTCGGTGTCAGAGCAGGGGCGTTCGCAAGCGCAAAATTTTGCTCAAACAGCTGATGGTCGGGGGCAGAGGCAGGGTGCGCCAGCTGTTGCTATCGATGAGATTGATGAAGTGGAGCAGGAAATCGCAAGCGGACGGGCTACAGTTAGTAAGGGGTTGTTGAGTATTTACGCGTAGAGTGACAGCGTCGGGCTTTGATATTGCGTTTTTTGTGTCGAGATATTTAACTGCCTTTATCGGGATCGATGTAAGGATGGCACTGTTTCTGAGTCTTGTGCTACCGTTGCTTACATAGTGCGTCTACCGGCACGGGCTGCCGGTATTCGGAGCACAGGATTGTGTCTGGACCTTGTCCCTTGGTTTCTCGACAAACGGGTTTTTGTGGCTCCTAAAGTTCCTGCTGTTAGCGCTCTATCTTCCGTATCCTTGTTGTCGTGGGTTCAGGTACTCCTTGCCGAAATGACGTTTTGGATGTTTTCGTTAAACCGATAGATGCGAAGGATTCTGAACGCCGCACTTTTCAATGGTAAAAAAAACATCTATAATACGCGGTTCTTAGGAGCTGTCCGCTCCTCCTTGCTTTACCATCTTTTATAAGACAGAGGTGGGAGGCTTAACCGAAAGGAAAAAACATGCGACATTATGAAATTGTCTTTTTAGTTCATCCTGACCAGAGTTCTCAGGTCCCAGCGATGATTGAGCGTTATAAATCAACTATCGAAACCGCATCCGGTAAAATTCATCGTTTGGAAGATTGGGGGCGTAGACATCTGGCTTACCCAATTAATAAAATTCATAAAGCGCATTATGTGCTGATGAATGTTGAGTGCGATCAGGCTACCTTGGAAGAGTTGGAAAGCGGTTTTCGTTTTAATGATGCTATTTTGCGTAGTATGACTTTATTGCAAAAAGCGGCTATTACTGAAGCATCTATCATTGCTACATCAACCGCTGAAGAAAATAAAGCTGCTGAATCAAGAGCTAAAGATGCGGCGGCCAGAGAAGTGGTGGCAGCGGCAGGCGCCGATGACGAAGTTGATCTGGATGATATTGACGAAGACTTTGACGCTGACGCAAGCGCTTCTGAATAAAACTTTTAACACTTGGATTTACGAGAATTATTATGGCACGTAACATTAGACGCAAAAAATTCTGCCGATTCAGTGCAGAAGGTGGAACAGAAATCGACTACAAAGATTTGGATTTGTTGAGCGATTATATTACTGAAACCGGCAAAATTGTCCCTAGCCGCATTACAGGAACTAGCGCAAAGTACCAAAGACAATTAGGTGTTGCAATTAAACGCGCACGTTTTATTGCCTTGTTGCCTTTCTGCGACGCTCACAAATAATACGCTGGACGATCGTGGGCTTTTTAGCGGAATACATTATGCGGGGGAGAATGCAAGCCATGATAGTGGCTTCCACTCTCGCAATAGTATCGCTGATCATGCCTCCGGTGAGTATAGTAAGTTCGGCCTCCGTTGCGCTCGTCACTTTAAGGCGGGGGGGTATTGAAGGTTTAGTCGTTTTGGCATGTTCAACGGCAGTAGCAGGGGTGTTGGGGTTTTTCCTATTAGGTAATTATCAGTTTGTATTGCTTTATGGGGTAGTGTTGTGGGTTCCGGTCTGGTTGATTTCAATCATTTTAAGAGAAGGGCGGTATTTGTCTCTGGCGGTTGAAGTTGCGGTGTTGCTTGGTGTGCTGGGTGTGGTTGGTTTTTATCTCTACAATGCCGAGTTGGCAGTAATGTGGAAGAATATACTTTCGCAAATGGTGCCTCCGAATGCCCCTGTTGAAGACATTCAGCATACTTTGGCTGTGCTCTCTCATTACATGACTGGAATAGTTGCTGCTGCATCGGTGTTCGGTCTGTTGTTTGGCCTGTTTCTGGGGCGGTGGTGGCAGGCTTTGCTTTATAATCCCGGCGGGTTCAGGCAAGAGTTTTTGGCATTGAGTACGCCTCCAAGGTTGGCAATAGGCAGTATTGTAGTGGTAGTTATTGCATCATTAAGTTCCGGTGTGATTTCTGAGGTTTCATGGAATATCGCTATTTTGCTGTTTGTGCTGTACACCTTTATCGGAACGGCAGTGTTGCATACCGTATTTGCCTCGCTGAAAATGGGGCGATTTATAGTGCCGATGTTTTATGTGACATTGTTTTTGATACCCCATGCCATGCTGCCTGTTGCTTTAGTGGGGCTGAGTGATGCGTGGATGAACTTACGAAATAAAATTTCGAATCAACAAACGCCTTGAGGGCGTAAAAAATAGCCGGATAAAATCCGATAATGAGGTAATAAAAGATGGAAGTTATTCTTCTTGAAAAGATAGCAAACTTAGGTAACCTGGGCGATAAAGTCGTTATTAAATCAGGTTATGGCAGAAACTATCTTGTTCCGTATGGTAAAGCTGTTGCTGCAACAGCTACTAAAATCGCTGAATTTGAAGCGCGTCGCGCAGAACTTGAGAAGGCAGCAGCTGAAAAGCTGAGTGCGGCTCAAGCACGTTCTAATGCGTTGGGTAAGCTGCAAGTTGTTATTGCTCATAAGGCTGGTGATGAAGGCAAGTTGTTCGGTTCAATCGGTACGCAAAATATCGCTGATGCCATTACTGAAGCGGGCGTTTCAGTTGAAAAACATGAAATTCGCTTGCCTCAAGGTGTTATTCGTCAAATCGGCGAATACCAGATTGACATTCATTGTCATACCGATGTTGTTGTAAAGATGCCTATTAAAATTACTGCTGAAGTCTAATAATTTAGGTGCAGGGTAAAAAGGTAAGAGGTTGGAGGGGCAAGTAACATTTCCCCTGCAGCCTTAACTTTTTTAACTATGCGAGTTCTTTACTCCTGTCTTTTTTACCTGTTAATTCCTTTTATATTGGTTCGCCTAGTCTGGCGAAGCATCAAAGCGCCCGCATATCGATACAGATGGAGCGAGCGATTCGCTTTTTATAGTAAAAAATTTCCCCGGAATGTTATTTGGTTTCATGCTGTTTCCGTGGGGGAAGTCGAAGCTTTATTTCCGTTAGCCAAGAAAATACAGCGGCAGTATCCTGATGCAACGTTATTAATTACGACCACAACGCCTACAGGATCGGCCCGGGTTAAGGCGGTAATGCAAGAAAGCGTAGAGCATGTCTACTTGCCGTATGACATACCTTGTGCTGTTAGTCGGTTTATGCAGTGTTTTAAGCCGAGAATAGCCGTTATCATGGAAACTGAAATTTGGCCTAATCTTTTTGCCTGTTGCGGTAAAAATGAAATTCCTTTGTATATTATCAATGCCCGTTTATCTGCAAAGTCGGCAGGGGGTTATCAAAAAATTCCCGCGCTTATTGCTCCGGCTTTAGCTCACGTCAAGTTGATTGCCGCGCAAACCCAGGATGATGCTAACCGGTTTGCTGTTATTGGCGCCAAAATCGAAACAGTCAAAACACTGGGTAATGTAAAATTTGATGTTGAAGTTTCGAGTGAAATTATTAGCCAAGGTTTGCAATTAAAAGCCGATTTGTTTGGCGGCCGATTTGTTTGGCTGGTTGCCAGTACTCACAAAGATGAAGAAGTCATATTTCTTGAAAGCTATAAAAAAATAAAGCAGAAAATTCCTGAGTTATTGCTGGTTATTGTGCCAAGGCACCCCGAGCGTTTTGTCGAAGTGAAAAAACTGTGTGAACAGAATCAGTTTAAGGTGGTCATGCGTACATCCGGCGAAATGTGTCATCAGTATACTGATGTTTATCTGGCTGATACGATGGGTGAGTTAAAAATGCTTTATGCAGCCTCCGACGTGGCGTTTGTCGGCGGTAGTATGGTGCCTGTTGGGGGGCATAATATTCTTGAGGCTGCCGCAGTTGGAGCTCCGGTTCTGTTTGGTCCGTACATGGCGAATTTTAAGGAAATCGCTGAAGGCGTGCTGCGCCAGGATGCGGCAATACAATGTCGGGATGAGGGCGAGATAAACAGTGCGATTGTTGCTTTGTATGCGGATTCCGCATACAAGCGATTATTGGCTGAAAAGGCTAAGGCGTTTGTTCTGCTGAACCAAGGCGCGGTTGCTAGAATTTTTGACATGCTGAGCCGGGATATTGGATTTTAGTTCATAGTCCTTCCCGGCTCGAGCATGTGTTATGTCGGTTAAGCTTTCATTGGTAATGGAAGTCGATTTGATTAATAAGGCGTTGCAATGCCGTGTCAAGCCGGTATGACGCCTGCTTTATTTCACAGCCAATACGGTTTACTTGTTTGGAGTGCTTGAGAGGAATGGTTATGTTGTTGACTATTTCCAGGCAGGCAAGAAGTATGCTTTTATCGGGCAGGATAATATTGCAGTCTGTATGTAGTCCGCCAATGATTGTCGGTTGCTGATTGTCGGATTGATTAATATAGGATAGGCCGGCAACGCTAATATCGGTTACGTTAAAACATTCGGCTTGGTTTTTATACTGAATTTTAACGGGGATGGTAATGGGCACTTTTACTCGGCGAGCATCTCTTCGTTGCACCCAGTCCATGTTGTGCGGGAGGGGGGCTTTTAGGTTGAATGTGCCATTGATGTCGTGTCCATTAAGTTCGCTCAATATAAAGCCAATGGCTATGCCTTCAAAATTAGCGGAGGCCACCACAGTGCTTTGCATGAGCAAATCTTTATTAAATCGTTCGTTTTGGAATCCGTCCAGAAAAATATAATTGCCTTCGATACCGGTAATCGTCGTTAAAAGTGTGCTTGTTGCGAATTTTCCAGGAACTTTAATTGACAGCAGGGTGTTTTTGCTGAACAGCTGGTTTAGTTTTTTTCTGATGTCGTCCTGATTAGTGATGGCGTAGCTATTATGCGTGTTGTCTATGATTATGGGTTCAGGGATGTATTTGTAATGTGGTTCGGCATGATTGGTTTGATATGTCAGCATTGTATTCCCCGTCATATATTTAATAAAGTGTGTTGCTGTCATTGTCTAAGCAATAATTTAGCCATAAATAATTTTAATACTTATTTCAGTTGCTTAATTGTCATATGGTTCTGTCTTGGTGATGTAAAGGGCTTGTTTTTATAACTTGAGCGGCAATATGCCGCCTATTGGATTGCCGGACCCGGATAAAACGGCAAGGCGGTGTCGAGACTTTGAGTGGTAACAAGGTGTGCTACATGCCGGCTATTTCGATATCGGGAAGGGTATTCTTCGAGCGCATTACTTGTTATTGTGAATATCTTCGAGGTTAGGCTTTTATTGCTATACAGGCAAAGCTTCTATTTCGAGAGTTCTTGCTCTTTTTACAAAATTTTACTATAGCTGACTACATTGAAGAGACGTTACACCATGAATGAAATAAAAGATAAATCAGTTCAAGCCTTTATTGATGAATTGGCCGGCAAGTCGCCCACGCCTGGCGGTGGTAGCGCGGCAGCGGTAATGGGGGCGCAAGCCGCCGCTTTAATCAGTATGGTTTGTAATTTGACCGTAGGTAAGCCTAAATACGCTGAAGTTGAAGTTGAAATGCAGTCATTGTTGGAAAAGTCAGAGGCATTGCGTGAAACGTTGACAGGCATGATTAAAGCCGACGTCGAGGTTTTCGATCGCCTAATGGCGACCTATGGTTTGCCCAAAGATTCTGATGAAGACAAGGCGGTACGTAGCGAGGCTATTCAATCGGCATTAAAGGACGCTACAGTAGTTCCTTTGGCGTGCGCAAACGCTTGTGCAGAAGCTATGGCATTGAGCAGAATTGCCGCAGAAAAAGGTAATATAGGCGTGATTAGCGATGCAGGCGTTGCAGTCATGGCGGCTTACGGTGCGTTAAAAAGTGCGGCGTTAAATGTTTACATCAATGCCGGCGGGCTTAAAGACAGAGTTTTTGCCGAGGAGAAATTAGCGGAGCTGGAAACGATTCTGAACGGCGCTGATGCGGCTGCAGAAGAGGTTTATCAAATTGTTAAGTCTAAGTTATAAGCATTAAATTATGAGTGGGATTGCTCTTCGGAGTTGAATCCGCCCATTATTAGTCATGTAGCAAGCCGAGCTAAATTAAGGCTGTTGTAATTGTTTTGAAAAATTATGTATAAATAATGAAAAAAATATTGACGATATAGGTATGTGTCGTTATTATAGACAGCTCTTCCAGGGTGGTTGGGAAGTTAAGCAAGCCATTGAAGAAGATTGTCGGGGTATAGCGCAGTTTGGTAGCGCGCCTGCTTTGGGAGCAGGATGTCGGGAGTTCGAATCTCTCTACCCCGACCAATTCAGCGCTTGTAGCTCAACCGGATAGAGCACCGGCCTTCTAAGCCGGGGGTCGCAGGTTCGAGTCCTGCCAAGCGCACCATTCGTAGTAAATTCCGCTAAAACACCATATTATGGTGAGCGTAGCTCAGTCGGTAGAGCCCCGGATTGTGATTCCGGTTGTCGTGGGTTCGAGCCCCATCGTTCACCCCATTAAAATTAAAATCAATAGCTTAAGGTTCTTATTAACAAGTTCGTGGCGGGAAATCATTCCCCGGCGAGTTTTGCTAAGCCTAACTCCGTATCATAAATATTGAGCATGCCGGTATTTCGATTTTCACTAGCTTCTTAATTATTTCCAGTCGTGTCGATCATCCCCTTTCGTTCCTAGTCATGAAAAGTGGAGTGGTTAAATCCTCCCTCCTAGTTCATTAGTCTTTAGCCACATTGGTTTCACGCACCCGATGCAGCGGCGATGCCTAACATTACTCTATGCGCACAATGGCAAGAGAGCAGGCGAGCGGGGTGTTTTGCGGGGTAAAAACGGCCAGGGTTTCTGGGTCAGCTCGATTCGGGTGATCAGGCAATGTTGGAGGCGGCCCAGCAAAGCGGATTATTACAGGCTGTTATCAACCAACATCCCAAAGGTTTACAGCGGGAAATATTTAAGGGAGGCAGCGGCTTGTCGAGGGCAGTGGCCGCTGGTCAATCTTACCCGAGTGTTTTTGCGTAAACCCAATATCTGGCTTTTGGACGAACCGACCGCCTCAATGGATCGCAATCTGGAACAACAAGTTACCCAACTGTTCAGAAATACGCTAAAAGCTCAAGATACTTTGGTCCTGGTGACCCACAAAGCCGAAATGCTGGAGCTTATAGACCGCCTTATCGTTATCGCTAACCACCAAGTCATAATGGATGGCCCTAAAACCAAGTCTTGCAACAATTGCAAGCTTCGACGCGGTAGTACGGGTGCAAGGAGGGTGCCGGGCCATCTTTCCGCCGAGTCCGGAAACATGGCCAAAGCTGCCGGGAATCAATCCGATCACTTCGGTTGCTTGCGCTGTAGAAGGTGTGATGTGAAAAAAACTACACTTGTAAGCTGCCTTGCAGGGGGGATTTAACTTAAAAAATAGCTAGCGCAGTTCTCGGTTCTTGAGATGGTCGTACCAAGTAAAATTGCACGATGCTTGCTTATTAAGTTTAATAAAGCACATAAAATTTAGTTTCTTCGTTCATTATTCAGAAGGTTATCAGTGCAAGCCGTTTACGCATCCAAAAAACGCTATCAACATCTGTATCTCCAAGTCCTGACCGCTATCGTCATCGGCATACTGCTCGGCTGTTTCTATCCTGAAGCCGGCGTTGCGATGAAGCCTTTCGGTGACGGTTTTATCAAACTGATTAAAATGATTATCGCGCCGATCATCTTCTGCACTGTGGTAACCGGCATTGCCGGCATGCAGGCGTTGGACAAGGTAGGCCGTGTCGGGATTAAGGCGCTGCTTTACTTTGAAGTCGTGAGTACGCTGGCACTGGTCATAGGACTGGTTGTTGTGCATGTCGTTCAGCCCGGTGCGGGTATGAATGTCGATGTAAGTACGCTGGATACCCAAGGCCTAAGCGCTTATACCGCGACCGCAAAGACTCAGAGCACGGTCGATTTTTTGCTGAACATCATCCCCAACAGCGTAATCGACGCCTTTGCCAAGGGCGATATATTGCAGGTATTGCTGTTTTCAATGCTGTTCGGCTTTTCGCTGGCTGCGATGAAAGAGACCGGGGCGGAGGTGGTCGTATTCATCAACAAGATTTCACAAGCGCTGTTCGGCATCGTGGAAACCATCATGAGGCTGGCGCCGATCGGAGCCTTCGGCGCGATGGCGTTTACCATCGGCAAATACGGTGTGGCGTCGCTGGCGCCGCTGGCAAGTTTAATGGGCAGCTTTTATCTGACCTGCCTGTTGTTTATCTTTATCGTGCTTGGGCTTATCGCCAGATTTTCGGGCTTTAGCATCATCAAATTCATCGTTTATATCAAAGACGAGCTGTTTATCGTGTTAGGCACTTCGTCCTCGGAGTCGGTGCTGCCGCGCATCATGATCAAAATGGAACACATGGGCTGTTCCAAATCGGTCGTCGGGCTGGTTATCCCGACCGGCTATTCGTTCAACCTTGACGGGACCTCGATTTATCTTGCCATGTCAGCTATTTTCGTCGCCCAGGCCACCAATACCCCGTTGACCCTGACGCAGGAACTAACTTTGCTCGGCGTACTGCTGTTGACCTCGAAAGGCGCGGCGGGCGTAACCGGCAGCGGCTTTATCACCCTTGCGGCAACGCTCTCGGTTATTCCGGCCATTCCGGTCGCGGGGCTTGCGCTTATCTTAGGGATAGACCGTTTCATGTCTGAAGCCCGCGCCTTGACCAATCTTATCGGCAACGGCGTCGCCACCGTGGTTGCCGCCAAGTGGGAAAATGAACTGGATATGCAAAAGCTTGATGCAGCGTTGAATCCGATTAGCGAAATATCGGCCGATTGATTAATTCACCACATCCATGTGGATTATGCAGGAAGCAGAGCAACGCAGGGCAGAAAAATGCTGTATTCATTACATCCAGATAACTTAGCACTTGCCGAGATACAAAGGACGTGACGTTTTTCTTCGCGAGCTTCGTGTCTTCGTGGTGATTTATCTTAAATTAATGCCGAAATGACGAACTTAAACACACTTGAGTATAAGGATGAGGTTAGGGCATGAGAATTTTACTGGTTTTATTATTATGTTTACCCGGCTGGGCTGACGCGGAAATCTATGAATGGCAGGATGCGAACGGCAGCAAGCATTTCTCCGATCGGCCGGTTGTCGATGCGCTTATAGTCGATGATGCAAAAATAATCGATATAAAACCGGGCTATGGCTTTTACAACGTCAAGACGGTTTACGATGGCGATACCGTGGTGCTGGAGGACGGGCGTAAAATCCGTCTTTTGGGCATCAATACGCCGGAGGTCCAGCACCGGGATAAGTTGGCCGATGCGGGCGGCGACGAGGCTAAACGCTGGCTGACCGACAAGCTGAAAAACACCAAAGTCCGCTTGGAAGTCGGCGTGGAAAAAACCGACAAATACGGCAGAACGCTGGCGCATTTGTTTACCGAAAAAAAGGAGCATATTAACCTGCAACTGGTAGAGGCGGGATTGGCGGGAGTCAGCATCTATTCCAATGAGCTGCTCTATGTAAACGAGTTGGTTGAGGCGCAAAATCGGGCGGAGCAAGCCAGGCTCGGTATTTGGGGGCGACCGGAATATGCCGCAATACCGGTCGATACGCTTACCGAAGCAGGACACCCAGGCTGGACGCGCCTGGTCGGCAAGGTGGTTAATATTCGCAAGACCCGCAAGTCGATTTATCTGGAGTTTTCCGAGGCCTTTGAGGCGCGTATCGAAAGCAAGTGGTTGGATTTATTCCCCGGTGTGGATGGCTATTTGGGCAAAACCGTCGAGGTGCGCGGCTGGCTGAACAAAAGGGAAGGACATTTGTCGATGCTAATTCGTCATCCGAGCGCGATTAAGGAAAAGACTTAGCCGTTTTTTACTCACCATGAAGACACGAAGGACACCAAGAAACAAAACTTCGTGTCCTTCGTGGCGATTTTTTAAATTTTTATTTGAGCTGCCGCTCCTATAAACTAACACGCTTTAACATTATCTGAGATTTAAATGACTGCCCCACAAATTGGTTTTATTAGTTTGGGTTGCCCCAAAGCCCTGGTCGATAGCGAACGGATTCTAACCAAGCTTCGTTCAGAAGGTTACACCATTTCGCCGACTTACCAGGACGCCGATCTGGTCGTGGTTAATACCTGCGGTTTTATTGACGCGGCGGTAGAAGAATCGCTGGACAGCATCGGCGAAGCGCTGGCCCAGAACGGCAAAGTCATCGTCACCGGCTGTTTGGGTTCCAGGGAAGCCGAAATCCGCGAGCGTCATCCGCAAGTCTTAAAAGTGACCGGTGCGCACGCCCTGGAAGAAGTCGTATCTGCCGTGCATGAGCATTTGCCGCCGCCGCATGATCCGTTCATCAGCCTGGTGCCGCCGCAAGGCATCAAATTGACGCCCCGGCATTATGCCTATTTGAAGATTTCCGAAGGCTGTAACCATCGCTGTACCTTCTGCATCATCCCGTCGATGCGCGGAGATTTGGTCAGCAGGCCGGTCGATGACGTGATGCTGGAAGCCGAACGCCTGGCCAATGCCGGAGTAAAGGAATTGCTGGTGGTTTCGCAGGATACCAGCGCCTACGGCCTGGATTTGAAGTATCAAAGCCGGGACTGGAAAGGCCGTTCGGTTAGAACCCGTTTTTACGATTTAGCCGAAGCGCTGGGCGATCTGGGCATCTGGGTCAGGATGCATTACGTTTATCCGTATCCGCATGTCGATGAAGTGATCCCGTTAATGGCCGAGGGCAAAATATTGCCTTATCTGGACATCCCGTTCCAACACGCCAACAGCCGCATTCTTAAGTTGATGAAGCGTCCTGCGGCCGGCGAAAACAATCTGGAACGCATTAAAGCATGGCGCGAAATCTGCCCCGATATTACCTTGCGCAGCACCTTTATCGTCGGCTTTCCCGGCGAAACCGAGCAGGAGTTTGAACAGCTGTTGGACTTTATGAGCGAGGCGCAAATGGATAGAGTCGGCTGTTTCGCCTATTCGCCGGTCAAAGGCGCGGTTGCCAATGATTTGCCCGATCAGGTGCCGGAAGAGGTCAAGCAGGAACGTTTGGCGCGGTTTATGGCGCATCAGGCTGAAATTAGCGCCGAGCGATTGCAAAAACGGGTCGGTCGAATCGAAACGGTGTTGATCGATGAAGTGGTTGAAGAAGGCGCGGTGGCAAGAAGCAAAGCCGATGCGCCGGAAATCGACGGACAGGTGTTTATCGATCATGCTACGCATCTTAAAGTCGGCGACTTGGTCGATGTCGAGCTGGAAGAAGCCGATGAATACGATTTGTGGGGACGGTTGGTGTAGATGCGTCAATGACAATGCAAGCCTGAATTCCGGTGCCTAAAGCTTGCCGGGTCGGTTTCAAAGTGGGTTTAACTATTTATCGCGATTTCACGTGCAGCGCAGGAAAACAGTATGGAAAACACGTCAGGCCAAGGCAAAAAAGCAATAGTTCCGCCAGAAATTGACAGATGGAACTGGGGGGCTTTTTTATTAAACTGGATTTGGGGGATTGGCAATAATACGTTCATCGCACTGCTCATGTTTGTGCCCTTTGTAAACTTCATCATGCCCTTTGTGCTCGGTGTTAAAGGTAGCGCATGGGCATGGCAAAATAAAGAATGGGAAAGCATCGATCACTTCAAGGCAGTTCAGAAAAAATGGGCTTACTGGACGGCTATTGTTTATCTATTTTTTATCGCAGCTTTTGTGGGGCTGTTTTTTATCGTCATGTCATCAATGAAAGACTCGGACGCTTTCAAGTTAGCCGAGTCCCAATTTGAGAGCAGCCGGGAAGCATCGGAAATAATTGGCAAGCCTTTTTCCACGGGCTTACCGTCCGGAAGCATAGAAAACTCGGAACCGAGCGGCAAAGCAACTATTTCTTTTGGCGTAGAAGGCTCCAAGGGCAAGGGGACTGTCTACTTTGATGCAGTAAAAGAATTGGGGAAATGGAAAATCAACAGCCTTGTTCTTGAAGAAGAAGCGACAGGTAAACGAATAGATATTAATCCACCTGTTACGCCGGCTCCTGCGCCTGTCGATGAGTCTGCTGCCGCCTCAGTGGCGCTGGTGGAGAAAGTTGCCGAGCCTGTTGAAAAGGTCGGCGCCGTCGCTGAAACCACGGTCGTCAAGGCAGGCGTGCGTAAGCCTACCGGGGATGTTAACGCGTTTTGGGAAAACTTTACTTGGGACGACCTCAGTGCCGAGGAGAAAAAACTTTGGGCTGTTTTGGGCTGGAATGGCAGAATCTGGGGATCTGAATCCGAGTCTCCGGCTTCTGAAGAAACTTCATGGGCTAAATTAAGCGAAGCAGAGCGCGCGGCTTTAACTTCTTTAGGCTATAACAAAAAATCGTGGAATAAGGAATAGTGGTACAAGACAAACGTTTTTTGCCATAAAGTTTGTTATCGATTTTGGGGGTCGCTGACTCTTGTCTAGCGGCCCCCGTTCTTCGGCAATATCTAAGTGTACGATTAACGGTTAATCGAAAGTGGCTGAAGACTCGCCGCTTTTCTTATTCCAGTGGATGGTGATTTTTTCTTCTTCGCAAAGATTAATGTCATTCCATTCCACTTCCTCTTTATCGTCATAAATAACCTTTAGGTCATATTTGCAGATTTCATTGGCACTGTGGAATTTTATATTAGCTTTCTGACCGTCCTCTAAAACATCCTGGCCCAGAACATCGTCTAACCAATTATCCGCTGCACTTGGGGAGACATAAACTTGGTCGATGGTGTAACCGGTTTTGTTGACTAGGGTGAAATCTTGTTTAGCCTCGGCTACAACGACACCGCTTACTGCCGAAGCGGTTAAGGCGGTGATGCCGACTAAAAGCCATTTTTTCATATTTACACGTCCTTTTTTCATGTCTTATCTCTCTTTAATAAGGTGATATTAAAATCTCGACGCCTCGTAGCGTAAAGCTATTAAGCATTGGGATTTTCTAATGTCCATTCCACTGCCGTGCCTTATGGACGCAGGTAGTTTCAATTAAATAAAGCGCCTTGTAAAGATTTACCCTAAGAAGCGGATGGCTGTCCGAGTTGCCCGTCAGGTGGGAAACCAGTGTTCGCGTTGCCATTCGGTAGCGATTTCAGATTGTGCAAGCCTGACGAATGTTATAATATAACATCCAATTTTAGATAAATGGTTTTTGTAACGAATATGCCTGCCGAAGCGAGTCAGTCCCCTTCTTCAGGGCACGATCATAAAAAATGCGTCAGCGAGGCATTAAGCACGGCCGAGCATTTGTGCGTGGTGCGCGGCGTGCAACTGACCCCTATTCGGCATCAAGTGCTGGAGTTGATCTGGGACAGCCACAAAGCCGTCAAAGCTTATGAGTTGTTGGACCGCATCAAACCCCTGCAAAATGCCGCAAAACCGGCTACGATTTACCGCGCACTGGACTTTTTGATCGAACAGGGCTTGATTCACCGGGTGGAAAGTCTCAATGCATTTGTCGGTTGCAGTTGCTCCGGTCATCAGCACGAGCAGTTACTGTTAATCTGCAAGCGCTGCAATGAAGTCGAAGAACGTCCCGCTACTGAAGTGATGCAAGCCTTGTCGCAAGAATTCGACCAAGCCGGTTTTATAGTGCATAGCAAAGCAATAGAAGTTCACGGCATCTGCGTTAAGTGTGTAGCGCTTTATGGCGATCACGACTGACATATTGGCAATGTTCTCCGGGGAGTCATTTCGTCTGTCAACGTAAGGCGAGCGGCAAATCAGGAGTGCAGGCTTTGCCTGTCCGCAAGCGGAGCTTGCATTCTCCGCATGTCATCGTTTATTCACGCGCTGCCCCGGCTTAGAGGGGCAGCCGTTATTTTTACCACTCACGGCCGGAAGATTTTTTGAAAAGAAAATAACGGTTACGATGTGTTATGTTATAACATATCCATTGATATGGAATACCATTCCATCTTTGCTTACCGCCAGGTTTGTTAATGCGATTTGAAAGTGCTTAGGACTCCATCAATAAGTATCATTCCCAGGCTCTGCACTCGTCTTGATGCACAAGAGTCTGCGGTAGATCGTCTCCGGCAGTCTCTTACCTGGTGTTGGGCGGGAAACATATCGATAGGCAGACCTTCCAGGTTTTTAAAACCAGAAAGGTCTAACGGGCAGTTTTCTTAACAGTCGGAACGGGGTTTGCAATCCTGTGCCAAGCGTTTGATAACTTGTATATACCGGATTATCCATAGCGCTGGAACCGGGGCATTTATGCCAGTATGACGACTCTGAAATACACTTGTGTATAAAGACGAGCTGTGGCTGGACGGGGTTTGCAACCCCGTCCGAAACGTTTGAAGGATGACGATATGGCAGTCGTTATCGAAAACGGTAGGGACGGGGGTGCAACCCCCGTCCAGCTCGGTGCGTTTGGTAACCTGTGTATTCCGGGTTATCCATAGCGTTGAAACCGGGGCATTTATGCCAGTATGACGACTCTGAAATACACTTGTGTATAAAGACGAGCACAGAGCGTGGGAACGATGAGTTTATGTTTCGAGAAGTGATTGCCGACCATATCCTTAGCCTAAAATTTCCTGTTTTTCCATTTAATTTCTTGGACATCTTATGAATAACAAATCCGTCATTTTTTTCTTGCTGCTAACGGCAGGCATAGCGTCGACAGCCTATGCCGCCAAGGAAGATATACAAGAATTAGAAGAGGTTGTTGTCACTGCGCCGTTACAAGACAAGGTCTCAGAGTCCGCGGTTCCTGTCACCGTTTTGAGCGATGAGGAATTGCGTTTGAAAGTCGGGCGCAGCATCGGTGAAACGCTGAAAAACGAGCTGGGCATTACCAGCCAGTCCTTCGGGCCGGGGGTCGGCACGCCGGTCATTCGCGGTCAAAGCGGACCGCGGGTGCGGGTGTTGAATAACGGCATCGGCAGCAACGATGCTTCGGCGATTAGCCCCGATCACGCGACCAGCGTCGAGCCGTTGCTGGCGGAGCGCATTGAAGTGTTGCGCGGCCCCGCTACGTTGCTGTACGGCAGCGGAGCGATTGGCGGCGTGGTCAATGTGGTCGACAACCGGATTCCGGGCAAGCTCCCGGACAAATTGCTCGGCGGCGCGCTTGAGCAGCGTTTTGACTCGGCTTCAGATGAAACGTCCACCACAATGAAAATAGAGGGCGGTAAAAGCCACTTGGCTTACCATCTGGACGGCTTTTATCGCGACCGCAACAACCTCGACATCGGCGGGTCAGCCATTGACGTTAACGCCGCTCAAGCGACAGATCCGACACTGGATGTCATTCAAAATACCAAAGGCACTATCGCCAACACCTCCGCTCATGCGATCAGCGGCTCGGCAGGCGTTTCCCTGATAGGCGATCCGGGGTTTGCCGGTGTCGCCATTAACCGATTGGAAAATAATTATAGTGTTGCACCTGACGGCACGGGCCAAACTACCCGCATCGATCTTAAACAAAGCAAATACGACTTTAAAAGCGAGTTGAAAAATCCGTTCCGTTTCGCTGAATCCCTGCGTACGAAATTGGGCTATACCGATTACCAACATACCGAAATTGCCGATGGCATGCCGGGCGCTTTTTTTAGCAATAAAACCTATGAAAGCCGCCTGGAGTTAACCCATAACCCCTTGGGGATATTCCGCGGCATGCTTGGGTTTCAAGCCATTGCCGGTGATTTTTCGGCGATTGATAAGGCGACCGGTGAAAGGATCGTGCCGCAAACGCTAAGCAACAGTTACGGCGTCTTTGCCGTGGAATCGTTCAATATCGGGGCATTTGCCAACCAGCTCGGTGTCCGGGTTGAAGACACGGCGCTGGACCCGCAAGGGCTTTCCAGCCTTAATTATGTGCCGGTCAGCGCTTCCGCTTCCAGCTTATGGAAAATGAATGACAGCAATAGTCTTAACCTTGCGATAACCCGCTCGCAACGTGCGCCGCAAGTACAGGAGCTGCTGACGAACGGTTTTCATGACGCCACCCGTAGCTTTGAAATCGGTAATGTGAATCTGCGCGAAGAAACCTCCTACAATCTGGATTTAGGCTATAAATTCAAGTCGGACTGGGTCAAAGCCCAACTGGACCTGTTTCACAACTGGGCGGGCGATTATATTTACCAGCAACGTAATGGCGAGTTTATAGACGGTGCGCCGGTGCTCGAAACCCGCCAAGCCGACGCCACCTTCATGGGTTATGAAAGCAAGCTGGTTTTCCCGTTGCTGCAAAACCGCATTGGGGCGGTTGATTTAACGCTGTTTAGCGATTTTACCCGCGGTCAATTTGTTAACGGCGGCGACGTGCCGCGCATGCCGCCGTTGCGTTTCGGTTTCCAGCTTGATCATACTAAAGGTGAGTGGAATACCAATCTGCGCCTGACGCGCGGTGAAGCCCAGAATCGTGCAGGTGATAACGATACCGCTACGGCAGGCTACCTGTTGCTGAGTCTCGGCACGCAATATCAAATCATCGATCTTCACAATGCGGATGTGATGGTGTTTGCCAAGGCCAATAACCTGTTGAATGAGAATATCCGAAACTCGGCCTCTTACTTGCGTAACTTTGCGCCGGAACCGGGGCGCGGAGCGGAGATTGGGTTTAGGGTGAGTTACTAACAATTTCGCCAAAAATAACGTCTATTTATAGTTTCCACTCTCTGTGTCACTGCCATTAAGTTAAGCACAATGATACCGTAGGAGCGGACCGTGCCCGCGACATTTACGCGCAATAATACAAAGTTTCAGCTTTCCATCGCAGGCACGGCCCGTTTTTACAATGCTTAGCTTAATGGCAGTGACGTTCCAGCGTCCCGAACCGCAGAGCGGTTCAAGCTGCATTCCCACGCGGAGCGCTCATCGTTATACACAAGTCTGTCCTGAGTAAAGCCGAAGGGCGCGTAGCGCGAGATGGCGTTTCCGGCAAGCTTGGTAGGTGTTTGCCGGGAATGTCCCGCCTGTTCAGAACGTTGCCAGTTAGACCTTCCAGGTTTTAAAAACCTGGAAGGTCTGCATATCGGTATGTTTCTGAGCGCGGCTCGTGGGAACGATGAAAATGTCGTGCAACGAAAAAATGTCACACGACCTACAACGCTTTCCCTAATCGCTCACTAGCGGAGAATTACTTTTCAAAATTTAATTCCACAGGGCGGAACAGCTAATCATCCGTCCGAGCCGTTTTGAAGCTGGCTGCCGCTCCCAACAGCCCGACCATGAAGAAAGCCGTGCCAACCAGAGTAAAACGCAGGTTCGTCTCCTGGATGCTCATGTCGCCGGTCGCATAAAGCATGATGATGACGGAAACCAAGCCCCAGCTAATAAAACGCAACACAGCAGCGATAACCCGTTTACCTGGCGTTTCCGATTCGCTGACCGGCGTGTCCATTCGGTAAGCCACAAAACCGCACATCAGCGCCGGTAGGATTCCCCAACGCATATGTTGGATGAAGCTTTCCAGAAAGCTGAAGTTGTCTTTGTAGTAAGTTAACTCAAGTATAAGCGCCGATGCCGAAGTGCTGACAATGAACCCCAATATCATCACTGCCATATAGAAGCCATAGTATCGATCGGATTGCTCCCGTTGGCGTCTGAAGGCGAGCGTTCGGGAAATAAAGACCAGCGCTATCGGAAGGATGTATATCGGAATGGCATAGGCGACCCAGCGGAGCGTAGTGTAATCAAAGTGCGCCAGCGGTTGATCGGGAAACAGGAATGCATTGTGTAGCGAGACTGAAATCTCCCGGCCCAACATGGCCCCGACGGCGGTGGCCGCCGTGAATAACAGGATATATTTATAGGTGTGTTTGAGGCGGGCCTCGTGGACGTTGCCGCCGAGCTGTTTCACGGTCGCCCATATTTCATTCTCGCTTGCGCTGCCGAACACGACCAGCGAGGCGAGTAAGCGGCAGAGCAGGCCGGTCAAGTGGTCCAGCTCTTTTAGCAATTTGACTGTCTTGGTGTAGTGCGGTTCAGCTTCTTTCCATACGACCACTTTTTCCGACATCGCATTATAGGAAATACAGATTTCCCCCCATTTCAGCGACGGTTCGTTAAAAAAACGACGGTAGGACTGTTGGTTGGCGTAGTTTTGTATCCGGTCGAAAAGCAGGCAATTATGAGCCCATTTATACTCGACCGTGGCGCTGGATTTTTCGAAATCGCCGGGATCTATGCTCGGTACCAGCAGGCGATTGTTGATTTGCGCTTTTAGTGTGTCATCAATCGCCGATAATCTCGATGTAATGAGAGCGTTATAGACCTCTACCGCTTTGGTCGGAATTGCGAAAGCGTCATGGATGCTGTCCCTCAATATCAGTAAGGGATTGAAGCTGCTTTCCCAGGCGATACAAAAGAGAAACAATCCGGCGGAAATCAGCGGTATGATCGTGCTTCCGCCCAAGCCATTTAAAAGATTAACCAATTCCCCGGAGTGGAGGATCAGCGTCACCAGCGGTTTCAAGGACAGCCACTGCCAAGTAAGCAGCCAATAAAGTGCGGACATAAGCGTGCAGTACGATGCGATTCCTATCCAGTAGGTGCTTCTGCGGCTAAAGTATTGGGGTAGCGTCGGTTCGGCGCCTAGCTGAATTCGGCGCTTTTGGAAGGATCGATAAGCAAGAAAGAATGCGGCGCCGGTTCCAAGAAACTGCACCGCAAAGTTAATCAAGAGTTCGACAGTCATCGTGGAGCTGCTCCTATGTACTTTTCACAAGGTTTTGAGGTGGGGGGAAATGTTCAAGTCCCGCTTGATTATAAACGCGCTTAAGGCATGGGCGGTAATAACTTCCGGAAATCCAGCCTCATTGTTCCCATCCAGAGCGTCAATGCCATTAAGTTAATGGATCACCATTGAAAACAATGTTTCTTCTGTTATAAAAATTGAGCAAAGTTCTCGACGCTGTAGGGCGTGCCGTACGCGGCTTTCCCTATGTTCGCAAAACTTTGCTATTCCTTTGGCGAACATTTTTTCTTAGTTTAATGGTAGTGACGCAGAATGTGGAAACCACAAAATAACCGGCTGAGGAGTCAAAAAAACGACGGCATGGCAGATATATGCTCCTAAAATCTCTACATTCAGCGCATTCTGTGGATGATGCCGGAAGCGGAACTTTAGGCTACGCTACCGAGCATGAAATCAAAGCGGCTCAATTAGATGCGGGAACGCGGATAAATTGTGATAATTGATCAGAGCGCGTCTTAACGCTTGACAGATTAGGGTAATCTTATAGAATACCCGGCTCGAACTGCGGAGCGGTAGTTCAGTTGGTTAGAATACCGGCCTGTCACGCCGGTGGTCGCGGGTTCGAGCCCCGTCCGCTCCGCCATCTCTGGACAGTATTTCCACTGTCGATCAAACCAATACCGTTAAGTTTTTTCCATTAATCGTAAATGATGGGCCGTCTTGGTCAGGCCGGTTATGGCGGGTATCTTCAATATTACCGTTTTTTTAAAATCTTCCCTCCCGTAATGCTGTAAAATCGTTTTTTTTTATCCCGCTTTCAGATGACCATCAGGCTACCCGTACCGCGCATTGCATTAACCCCTGGAGAACCCGCAGGCATAGGTCCCGATCTTTGCATTCAGCTTGCACAGCAGGATTTGCCCTGCCAAATTGTTGTCATAGCCAGTCCGCAATTATTGGAAGCGCGCGCCGGACAGTTAGGTTTACCGCTTCAGATAACAGAGTTCGACAGCTCTATGCCTGCCTCTACCCAGACCGCCGGACGCTTGACGGTATTGCCGGTGGAATTGGCGGAACCGGTTCAGTGCGGACAATTGAATCAGGCCAATAGCCGCTATGTGTTAAAAACCATCACCAAAGCGACCAAAGGCTGCATGGATGCGGTTTTTGATGCGATGGTCACCGGGCCTGTCCATAAAGGCATCATCAACGATGCTGGCTTGTCTTTTAGCGGTCATACCGAATTTATTGCCGGCATTACCGGGGGGTATCCGGTGATGATGCTGGCAACGCCGGGTTTGCGGGTGGCGCTGGCGACGACGCATCTGCCGCTGTCGGAAGTCAGTCAGGCCATTACTCATACTCGGCTGCGTACGGTGATTCGGATACTGAATCAAGAACTGCACTCGCGTTTTGGCATAGCTCACCCGAAAATACTGGTGTGCGGACTTAATCCTCATGCCGGAGAAAACGGTCATCTGGGCCGGGAAGAAATCGATATTATCGAGCCGGTACTCGACAGTTTTCGCAAGCAGGGCTTGAATCTGCTTGGGCCGTTACCGGCTGATACGCTGTTCACCGAAAAATATCTGGCTAACGCGGATGCGGTCTTGGCGATGTATCATGATCAAGGCTTGCCGGTGCTTAAACATATGGGTTTTGGACAGGCCGTCAATATTACGCTGGGGCTGCCGATTATCCGCACGTCGGTTGACCACGGCACGGCTTTGGATCTTGCCGGCAGCGGCAAGGCCGATTTAGGCAGCCTGCAATTCGCACTGCAAACCGCATTAACAATGGCTAAGCAATAAAAATGGCACATACTCCGCGCAAGCGCTTCGGTCAGAATTTTCTGCATGACCACACTATTATTTATAACATTATCTCCAGCACTCAGGCCAGGTCCGGTCAGCATTGGGTTGAGATTGGGCCGGGGCAGGGCGCATTGACCGAGCCGTTGCTAAACGAAGGCGTGCGCTTGGACGTGGTTGAACTTGACCGGGATTTGGTGGTTTTGCTTAAGCAGAAATTCAAGCAATATTCTAACCTGCAAATTCACAGCGCCGATGCGTTAAGGTTTGATTTCTCGTCGCTGGCTGACGGGGACAAACTGCGTATCATCGGCAATCTTCCCTATAACATTTCAACGCCGTTGATGTTTCATCTGCTCGATAACGCCTATTGCATTGAAGACATGCATTTCATGTTGCAAAAGGAAGTGGTCGACCGGATTTGCGCGGTTCCGGGCAGCAAAAAATACGGCAGGCTTAGCGTCATGATGCAATATTATTGCTTACCTGAGCTGTTATTTGAGGTGCCGCCGGAAAGCTTCGACCCGATACCGCAGGTGATGTCGGCCATTGTCAGGCTGGTACCGCATTTACAGCCGCCGGTTGCGGTTAATGATGTGAGTAAACTCAATCGGGTTGTGACTCAGGCGTTTTCGCAACGGCGCAAAACCTTGCGTAATTCGCTGAAAAAACTGATTGCCGAGGAAGACATTGTCGGCTTGGGCATAGACCCGACACTCCGGGCCGAAAGCATATCGCTGGCTGAGTTCGCCCGCTTAAGCAATGTGTTGCCACTCTAAAAACAATAGTTTATTTGTTTCCGGCAAATCCAGAAAATTAAAATTCCCGAATTTGCCGGACAAGTTTTTAGGGCCACATAGTGCCCAGGCCCATACGCCATCATGCTTTCGCTAGATACTGTACTTTACCACCAACATTAATTGCTCCAGCTTGCTCAAGTCGTTTGGGTCAACGGATAAGGTAAACGGGGTATCCAGACTGATGCCCTGATCCACCATGCCTTTGCAAAGCTTCCATTCATTGTTTATTTTGGCAAGATTGGTAGGCGCGCCTTCTATGCTTATCGAAAATGACGCCGGATTATCGGTTACTTGAGCGATAAACAGCACCTGCTCTATTTTAGTTTTAGCGATTGCCTGCGCCATGTAGGGCAGTCTGGACTTATCAATTTTAAGACTTATAGCCCCGTCCTTCTTCAGAAGATGCCATTCATTAGACAAATCATGTTTCATATTCAAGGCTACATTTAAACCTGTTTCATTCAACTCTTGCTCAATGTTTGCAAGCTGTTTCGATAATGATTTTGTTGCAGCGGATTTAAGTCGCTCGCCGCCCTCGCCGGCGGTATATCTTAAATGGATAATCGCATCTGAAATGCTGTGGTAATCAAATTGCCTGAAGGCGGGCAATTCCAATCGCCACTTGCTGATAACGCCTGCGCCTTCAAAGGGGAGATAGCGTTCGTCTTTGAAGTTAAGCTCAAACATCCCGCTATCGTTTTGCGCGGTGCTTGCTGCTATCGCATTGATCGGAATAATGTATGAACTGAACCTATCATCGGTTTCCTCGGTGTTTTCTTCGTATTTTTTACCGCCTATGGCGGTATTACGGAATTTATTTTCCAAAAGCCTAAGCGTGGCATTGATGCCTGTATAAGGGCCTGCAATACAGGGAATTGAAATAGACACCGATTTGATGCGGCGCTTGTAATGGCCGGGGTAGTCCATATCAAAAAACACTTCCGGCACTATAAATTCGCATTTGCCGGTTTCCCTAAGTTGTATAAGGGCCAACGGATTGATTTGGCTGAGGGAAATAAGTTTGGTTATCTCGTAATCATGGCCGCGCTCGTTTTGATAAGCCGCTTCGAGTTGTTTGAGTCCGACATAAAGTTGCTCTCCCGCCAATAAGCCTTCCCTTCCCGCATCGAAGTAACCCGATTGAATAAAGCCGACCGTGCTGACGCCCCGTTCAAAACAATAGGTTTTTTCCGCTTTTTTAGCGAGGTCGTAAGCCAGGTTGTAGACCTGATGGTACAAGGTTTTTAAACTGCCCCGCATCCAGGTATATAGCTCTTCGTTGCTGTATTTAGTCTTTAAGAATTCCTCCACTTCGTTGGCATTGTCTATTGCTTTTTGTTGGTTGGCTATTTCCTGATTGGCAATATTGATGCGTATTTCTTGGGCGGTGATTTGTTTGTCGATTTGTTTGAGCTCGTAACCGGCGGCATTGGCCTGGAAGATACGTTCCTGCAAGGCTCGGGTGAAGCCGCCTTTTTTGCCTGCGCTGGAACTTGCAAAAGAAAGGTCACTGGCATGCACTTGAAGTCCTCTAGCAGTGGCTTGTGCAGCATTGCCAAACATCTGTCCGTGTATTGCAACACCCGCGCCAATACCAAAAGGTTTTGCATCTACACTACCAACTGGAATTACATGGAGAATACTTGCTAATGTTTCCACCACGCCAATACCTCTTTGCCAATCCTGAGCTTCGTTTGCTTTATCCATATCTTCCTTTTCAAAAGAAATCAATTTCAAGCCGCTATCGCCGTCCACAGTCCCAATGTCATTGGGTAGCCCAGTGAATCCTGCTGTTTCATCGGGCACCAGACTTTCGTCCAATCCACTCAACTTTAGATAGTATTTCATCCTTTGTTCCGGAGCCTTGCGGTTTTGCACCAGACTTTCGAGGTTCTTTTGCGCCTCTTCCAATTGCTTTTTCTTGATGTCCATTACCAGGTTCTGCATGACGCCTTCATGTTTTGCGCGAATAAGGGCAATAGTCTCGTTGTCCTTTTTCTCCATGGCGGACAGCATGGCTCCGCCCAATGACTTTAATTCATTGCACAGCTCCAAGGCTTTTTGTAACAAATAATAAAAGCGGTAATTAGGCAAAGGCGTGTTGAGGTCATTCAATACCGACGCGATGCTTAACCCTTGCGCCGCCGCCTTGACCAATAAAGCCGGGTCTATGGGTGGCTCGAATAACGGCAGTTTTCGGAACACGCCTTCGATGTTTTCGCAGTGCCGTATCTTATACAGCCTGTCGGCCAGCGTGTCCCAGTAGCCCATAAGCTTGGGATTGTTAGGGATGCAGAAATATAAGGACGAGGCTATGCCGAAGATATTGGCGAAAGCAATCTCATTATTCACCACGCCTAAAGGGAAAGCGGTCTGGTTGCTGAAAGGAGCGGCCAATTCCAATTCCACCATCGCATTGCCGAAGGCATCCCATTTGTCCAATAAGCTCAGGTAGGTCTGAGCTTTGATTTTGCCCCGTTTGGGTATCATCATTGGCCGCGGTCCCAGTATATGCCCCGCTAAAATATACAGTTGAGTCGCTTGATTGATGCTTTCGATGCTGTCCTGACGGAACAAATAGTCGCCCCAGGCAACCACGTTGTCGATATATTTCATCACTACCCATTTCATGTACGCAACCGGACGGCTTCGCGCGACCGCATGGGGCATAAAAGGCTTATTGCGCCATTCGTTAATGCTCTGATCCGCCGCATTGGGCTGTAGGTTGTTGAAGATGCTGTCTAAAATCCGTTGGCTATTGATTTCTTTGAAAGGCTGAAACTGCCAAAACCGATTGTCTTCATTGCCATTGGCAATGGGATTGAAGACAAAGTGAAACCATTTCATGGCTTCTTCAAATTGCTGGGCTTTGCTGAGCGCGTCGGCCAACAGTATCGGGGTATGAAAAAACAGTTCCCAGTTGTAAAGAGCGTAAGGGCGTTTGAGTTCGTGATAAATATTGGCCGTGTCAGTATCGTTATCATGGTCGAATGGACCGAAATCGTCATCGGCCATTGACAACAAATTGTATTCAAAAAGCTTTTCCAGTTGGCCTAGGTTGATTTTACCCAGTAGATCGCGAATGGACGGATGATAGAAATTAAGCCCATTAAAATTCACCGTTCCTAAAGAGCGTTGAAAGCTAAAACCGGACGCATCGCTAATTTGGAGGGAAACAATAGAATCGTTGTTTTTATAATGGAACTTATCAACCAAAACCGGATTATTGCCCGAATATGCTTTGGTAGGTGTTTGCAAGTTATGGCCATTAAACTCAAATTTCCCCTTTTCTGTCTGTTCATTATTATAGAAAACCGTTATTGCCAAAAGACTGTTGTCAGTTGACAAAACAGGGACAAATTCATATTTGGAAATATCGTGCGCCGGAGGGGGCGGTTCAACATTAACAAGTTTATTTTTAGCGGTTTCTTTAGCCGCTTTGGCCTCATTAAGTAGGTCAAGAGCTTCTATTTCCTGGTTCCAAGCCATCACGTAAACCTCCCATGCACGGGATTTATCTTTATCTTCGGCTTTCTCCCATTTATGCCTTTCGCTCCAGGCGATATTATATCTGGCGTCGTACTTCTTTTGCGCGGCGGTAACCTCAGCATCAGCCTTGAAATAGTCATTAAAAATTGCCCAAAATGGGCTTGCCGGCGGAATATCATAGATCGCTTCCTTGCTCACCTGCTTTTGCGTCCATTTTCCATTTCTGTACTCACTCCAGGCCATTTTGATTTCCCAATATTCGATGGGCTTGGAACTATCTATTGAATCCTCTGACATATTCCTGATGGATTTAGAGCCTGCACTCTCTTCATGGGTTTTCGTCTTCCTCATAAATTGAGGGAAAAAAATCAATAACCGTCCATTCCAAACGATTGGCGTTAAATAACAACCGTTTCCGATGATGTGCTTGTAATTCGGATTTAATTTATACGTTTCGGTATTTATTTTAATGATTTCCGTTACATCTTCCCTATCGTAACTAGGTATATCCACCTGCATTTTCTCCCAGGGATACCAATTCATTTCATCCAATGCCAAGTAACGGTAGTAAAAGCAATACGGGGCATTGCCGGTGCGGGAAAAGACATGCAACTTGTCGCCTTTACTCCATTGCGGGCTGGTCTTGCTCTCGATATACAAGCCCGCCACTTCCATATTGGCCACTTCATCGACTTTATAAAGGTAAGACTTAAGCGCATCGGTGACATTTTGTTTACTGATGTCTTTTTGCAACAACTCGCTCTCAAGTTCCTTGAAGAAAGGGCTTTTATCATCGCGAAGATTGCTCTCGATCCAGTTTTCAGGATAAAGGAATACCTTGCGGTTAGCCTCCCAAACCCGGTAGCGCTGCATCCAATCCCAACGCCCCCGGTCCAAAATATTGGCTGTTATCCCGCTATGTTCTTGTTCCAGCCCCAAAAAACAACGCTGCACAAATAACTGCACCGATGAAATCGCCTGCTTGATGCGCGAGGTTTCCATGCAGGCATCCATCTGCACGTCGATCAGGAAAAACTCGAATAAGCCGTCAGCATCGCTGACGTTCCACGCTATCAATTCTTTTTGCTGCAACAGGTAGGCAATCAACGCTTGTTTCTGGTTGTTACGAAGCCGGTCGTGCAGCGGTTTAACCGCTTGTTCCCAATCGCTTTGGTTGTATTTGGCGCGAATGGCATGTTTGATGCTGTCGGCTATGCTGCGGCAAATATTAAATTTGGAGACAGGGACTGCCCAGTCGAAAAGCAGGTCAATGTCCACGCCGATTTTGTCAGCGACCGTTAAGGCTTGTTGTAGTTTTAGCAGGTTTTGTTCATTGCGATAAGCGTCCGGTTTGTTGATATTGAAATGATTCAGGGCAATCAGTTTATCGATACGTTCCTTTTTCCAGGTGCTGAGATCGGCTATTTTCTCGCTCAGTTTGGTTGCATCGGCCGCGGCGTCATAAGTCCAGATCCAAAAGTCCAGCAGGTTCGAATTGGCCTGCGGCAAAGAATTACGCAGCCGGGTGTAGGCTTCTAAGCGTAGCCAGTGTTCAAGGCTTAACGCATTAAAATCCAGATTATCGAAGTTACTTTTGTTAAGGTCTAAAAAGCTAATTTCATCGGCGCTTAAATTAAAGCCGGAAACCAGCAGGGCTGCTTTTTTCAAGGCGATTAAAGCGGGCTTGCATTGCTCGGAAGCAAAATCGGGTATCAAGGCCGACGATGGGAGTGCGGTAATGGCTGAGGCCGGTGTTTTCCAGAAAATATTGTTAAGTTCTACGCCTGTTGTCGCCAGTTTATATAGTTTTCCGGCTTGCAACGCCAAGGTCGCGCTCCACCATTCATTCGTGGGGTCTTCCTGTTGAATGAAATCCTGGATGATACCATCCAGGCTGAGCACGGGCTTGGCGTCGCTGTTTTTAACAATAAACGTGTAGCCGGTGTCGGCAGCCGGAATTAAATAGCCGCTCCAGTTGTTTTGATCCGGTTTGCTGCTGTCCTTGATGCGCTCAAAAACGGTGTAAATCGGCGTAACAGGCGTGCCGAGCTTGAGTACCTTAGAAACCAAAACATCGGTAATTTTTGCATCAAGCCCTGCAAAATTGCCCAGTGTATCGATAATCAAACGATGGCTTAACTGCCGGCGTAAATAGGGTAAAAAGATGTCCAAAAAAGCAACGCGTTTTTGCGCTGCGGTGTTGGCGTCCGCTTCGCCTTCGGGGATGGCCTCCAGCGGAATGCTTATGTCGCCCGCGTTGATAATGGCTTCTAATTGCGTTTTTTCGGGTGCTGTTTTGGTCTTTTCGTTTTCGAAAACGCCCGATAAAAGCGCTTTGAATAATTTGTTTTGTTGCTTTTGAATGCGCGTCAGCGCCTCGGTCCACTTAGGATCATTGCTGATGGCTTTAAAATCATTAACTTCAGCCTCGGTTAAAAGGCCGGTAATTTGAATCGAGCCCAGGGTTTTGTAGTATTTGAGTTTCTTTTTAAGCGCCTGGGTATCGAGCAATGTAATGTCCAGGTTTTTAGGCGCGTTGGTAGTGAATACGTTTGTGCCTTCCAATAAGCCGATTATTTTTTCGACAATGCCGGTTTCAAAAACCAAGCCGGTTTTTGTCCGCACCAAAACGCTGGTCGCTTGTTCCTGAATGTTGATTGTTTGTAACGCGCTATCAGCAATAAGCGCATCGGCTTGCAAGTCTTTATGCGCTTCGTCAATGGCATTCAAGCCGTCATATAAAGCCTTGCTTAATTGCAGAACCTGTTTTTGCGCGGGAGTGAAGGGCCTCTTTTCGTCATCTTTATCATTGATAATGTAATTCAGCTGCTGATGGCTAAATCCGGCGTCTTCCATTTTCGCCCATCGCTCCAGGAACTGAAGCGATGCATCGGCATCTTTAAAGACCTCGCCATACAAGGGCAATATACCGACAAAAGCCGGGATTCTTAAGCCTAGCAGTTTGGCTAGTAAACGATAACGATAGAGCAGGGACAGGTTGCCCAAGGTTAGTTTGTCTTCCATCGAAGTCGCCGTCATGATGGCTTGAATATCATCGGCGGAAATATTGAAAGCCGCCATCACGACGGTCATATGCTCAAGGAGCTTGGCGTTTCCGGCCAGATAATTGCCCTTATCATCCGCCTTGAAAACCTTGTCAATCCCTAAAATATTGTGGCTGAGGAATAGTCGTTGATAGAGCGGCTTTTCGCCTCTGATACTCATATCGGCCCAAAAAGCGAGCAGATTGATCAGCTCGAGACCGGTTTTGTCCAGCAGCTTTTTTACCGCGGCAAGCTGGTGGACAAGGTGCGGGTTGATGTCGTAATGATGCAAGGCGATAGCATCTTCTTCGCAGTCAGCGCAGCCGCATCCCTCGTCAGAGCAGTCATCGCAAACGGCTTCGTCGGCATGATCGGCCTCCTGCGTTGGATTCAGGCCGACAATGGCTTTGTCGGTTTCGTCAATCGTCCAGCCTAACTTACGCCATAAACGGATAAAGCGATGGATCCGGTCGTATTCCTCAACTGTCAGAGACGAGCCGTCTAAATGTTGCAGGAGGGCGCTATCAAGATCGCAGCTGTCTTTTTGCTCTAAAAAGATCAGATAAACTTCGTTGCCAATAACCAGGAAAATAGCTTTTTCGCCCTTATCGCCAACGAACTCGGCATTCTTTAAAGTGCTTGCCAATAATGAATCTTTCTCATCGGTGAAAGTGATTTTCCCGGTTTTTTTATCAATACTGCCTATTTCTACACTAAAGCCCTTGGCATTCTCGAAGAAAATTTTACAATTTTCGACCGTTATTCTATTTCTGCCTGCTGTCAGCTCATGTTCCTTGAGTTTAATTTCTCCATTCACGCAAGCGCTTCCGCTTTCAATCACAATCATTTTGCCGACTTTTTCAAAGTGGCATTTAACCCAGAGAATGATGTCTTTATCGGTGATTTCGACTTGATCCCGACCGGTTTTAGGGCAACGTAGCGTTTTTTTGCCGGAAAGCAATTCAATTTGCTCTTTGATTAACGGCGCCAGATCGGCAAACTTTTCCATGTTCACCAAGTCTTCCGCCATCTTATCTATGCCAAAGGCTTTGGCGTAGTTCTGCAAAAATCGATAGCTAAAGCGCAAACTTTCCATGATCGCTTTCGATTTGCCTTTGGGCATATAGGGATTGAGCGTCTCGGTGGTTAGCAGCTCGACTAAATTGAAGTAGTCAATTCCGGTACGACGCAAAAACTCCTTTTTAATCAGGGTGAGCCCGTTATCTTGTAACCAGATTGCGTCATCATCAAAACCGTAGTATTGCCAGACCGGTTTTACGCCGATCAAGTCCTGATATTCGGCATCGGTATGGATTTTATTTTTCAGCTTGTCCATCAGGGCTTTGCTTTCAAAGCACGCTTTGGTCAAGATTACATATTCTTCTTTGCTTAAGTCTAAAAATTCGGCATCGGCGGCCCTGTCTAAAGCTTCATCTTTAAGTGCGGTAAGTGCTGCATCGTCTTCTGAATTATTTTTCCGGAAAGTGTCAATTAGTTCGTAGCGGCTGCTATCCAAGTATTTTAAGTAGATTCTTGCGGCATCAATGGGCTGATGGTAAGGCAAAGTGAAGGGATAAACGGCGTTTTTCAGAATGCAATAGGCTTGGTATTCGGTATGCTGCGGTTCGGATAGCAGCTCGCTGCCGGTTTCATCTTCAACATTGAAAGGCTTGAGGTGTTTGAAGGCCACATAGTTTTCCATGACCTCATTAACCAAATCGATATAAGGCAAAAGCGTATGGGTGTTTTTGCAGGTTAGCTCCAGACAACCTAAATCGGGCCTGCGATCAAAGAGCTTTTCTACGGGAGTGCCGGCCAAGCCTTTTTTATGGGTGTTGGCATTGCCGGGGTCGAGATTGTTATTGCGTAAATATTGCAATAGCTCTACATAATAGGATGCTGCGCTATACACGGAATTACATTCGCCGCATTCGCAAAAATCGGCATCGGCAAAAAGCAAATCCCAGGAAAGGTTGTGTTTTGTAATGGCCTTTTGAACGCTGGTTGTCGTTTTGGCTGAATACATTATGGTACGCGACTTCGCAATATCCATTTCAGGTTGCGCGCCGCCATTTAAGCTCAGGCTCTGGTCAATCATGGCAATGCCGGTGTTTTGGCTCGCTTCCCTTAACGCCATTATTGCCTGTTCGTTGCGTACGCGCGCCTGCTGGGCATTGCTATGAATCTGCATCAGGGTGTTGTCGTCCAGCCCTTTATCGCTCATTAGGGTCATGAATTGAGTGGACGGCATCTCGGAAATTTGTAAAGCCGTGTGCAGCTCGGCGTTGTAAAGCACGGGCACAGCATCGGATAACGGGCTGACCGCGACGATGCGTTGCAAGGTTTTAAGTTGGATTTTAACCGCTTCCTGAGCATCTGAAGGAATGTCTTTCAAGGCTTCCGCGTTATTGATGACCTCGTAAACGGAAGTGGTCTTAATATTGAAATCGGCTTGCTTCGCTAAAACCGCCGCGACATTAGCGCCTACTGAGTCGTTCAGTATCGGCACTTCCGGGTCTTTGATCATGTTGACCAACATGGCGGTCGGCTCTATCCGGAACAGCTCGCGATGCAGGCTAAGCGCATAGTTTTCTTTGTCTTGTTCCGATTCCGCCGGTGCAATAGCCGCCACTTTTTCGATGAATGCCGTTTTATTAAATGTGGCGGCAATGTCGCGTAGCGAATGGATTTGCTCGTCCTTTTGGAACGCCGCAATCAGGCCGGCGTTGTTATTGCTCCATTCGACTAAGCGATAGGTGAACTCCAAGTTATTAATAACCGTATCCGTAAATCCCTCTTTTCCGGTAATAGTGGTTTTGATGGCAGACCAATCACCGTTATTGTCATTAAATATTTTTTCGAAAGTTTTTTGTTGTTTAGCATCTACTTTCGCTTCATTTAAATCGAATTTAAAAGATTCAATTTTACCGACTAGATTTTGGTTTTCGGTTTGGTTTGCCATTGGAGTATCTCTTTTGATTTAGGGATGATTTAAGTTATTACTGTTTTTTTGTTTTACTTTGCAGCTGTGCCGGATGGTAATTTCATTCCGTCCCGCTCAAGAAGAAGGCTGCTGGACGGGTTATTTAACCCGTCCACACGTTTTTTGTCAGCCACCCGGTCAATCAACAAACCTTTAACCCTGCGGTGTGGTTACTGCAAACGTTTGGGACGGGGTACATACCCCGTCCCGCTCGAGGTTATCGTATTCCAGTATCAAGCTGTTGCTGTGTTGCCCATTTCACCCATGATTTATCGGTTGGTGCGGTTGAGTAAATCTTTTGGTCTTTAGACCCAAGCGTTTCACCTGTAACTGTGTATTGTCCTGGCTGCACAACATATTGCCCCCTTATTCCAATGTCCGGATGAGCTGAGGCAAACTCGTCCACATCTTTCATTACCATATCTTCCTCATAAATCGCGACCGCGGAACCTGGTAATAATTCCCCTTTAATTGTTTTTCCTACAATGTGCTCCATTTCATGAATCAGTAAAAGAGTGGGCCCCCATATAAGTTCCAATTGAGCCTTACTAATTGCTTTTCCTACAGCGCCAAACTCCTGTGAATTCCCCCACACTCCTTTATCTTTGGTTAGCCATGTGAATGGGTTGCCTTCGACGCTAGTTCGTGTAGATGAAGTATGAAAACCGCCAAGCTTTACATCTCCACCTGTTTTCATATCAATAGTGTGACTTTCCTTAAAAAAGTCTTTCACGAATGTACGTAACTTATTCATTCTGTCGATCAACGTATTACTAATTGCACTTGCGTCGGTGCCTGGTTCTACGGTTTTAGCTGTTAAAAGGCGACGCTTCTCAAGGGCGGCATCCCAGTTTTTCTGCGCAGCATCAATCTTTGCTTGATCACTAGACAAAGCTAATTTATATCCTAATAATGTAATGGTTGTTGGCGATGCGCCAGGAGTTCCAGAACACGACCAGAATGATGTTTCCGTTTTCGTTATTTCTTGGACATCAACAGCAATCCCAAAATTAGTGGAGAGTTCTTTGGCTATGCGCTCTACCATTAGTTTCGTGGCTTCCTGAATCGCGACCGCGTTATCCTTGAACCTAAACTCAACTCCAGCTTTACCGTTTAAATCAATCATCTTGAGCGGATTGCTATTACAATATTCAAATAAACTGGCATCGTCTTTCTGACTTGCAGGATCGCAACTTAACCACCTCCCCAACCACGGCAAATAATACCTGGCACTGTGATATTCCAACCCGCTTTCTTCATCCCGCTCCATGCCGGTGTAGCGATACCGCTTAGCAGCAGCTTTAATCTTTAAGTTCTTGGCCTGATAAGCCGTCGTACCAAATGGGTGATACTCCTCATAAGAAATCACTTGGGCTGCACCATCTAACTCCAACGCCGCAGAGCCAAGGTGGTTATGGAGCTGGTAACGTTGCGTCTGTTTAGGCGCGGTCCGTCCTACCGGGATGCCGAAGATCAGCTTGGGCTTCGTCTCGGTGTCTATCATCACAAAGCGGTGCTGCTTATCCATCAGACTCAAACTGGTGCGCTCTAGCCCTGCACCTGAGCCGCTATGCTGTTTATAAAGCTCGAAGCCGGCGATATAAATCCGTTCGTCTTTTTTGCCCAGCGTCACGCCCGCATTAGCGGTGTTCTCGGTTATTTTCCTGATGCGTTGCCCTTGTCCGTCGTATTGGTAATAAGTGGTTTCGGGGGTGCCGCCGTCGCTGCGCTTTTGGCGGATGGTTCTGACCAATTCCTCTTTAAAGTTCCAGTCCATCTCCTCCAAATGCGGCATGGCGGTCATATAGCCATGTTTGGCGTGGTGCGGATAGCTGTAGGTGGTCTGGCCTATTTGGGTGCTGACCAGGCGGTTGTTGGCGGCCTGATAGGTGTAATCCCGCGTCCAGTTGTTGCTGTCCGCCTTATGCTGCATCTGTTGGATGTTGCCCACTTCATCATATCGATAGCTTTGCGTGTACTGGCGCATCGCCAACGGGTCGCCCGGATTCAACTGTTTCATGAAAGCGGCATCGTTCCAATTGTCTTTGCCGTCAAATAGCAGTGGCGAGGCATTTTCTCTGCCCTTGGCTTCAACCAAACGGTAAAGGGCGTCATAGCTGTAAGTGGCAACGCCGATTATTTTTTGGTTGTTGAAAAAGACTGTCGGGATGTTTTTATCTTCGATGTGGGTGATATTGCCCAGCGGGTCGAAGGTGTAATGCCAATCTTGCAGCGGGTCGCTGTTTTGCCGTTTGGTTTCCAGGCGCGTGAGCCGGAAGGTCTCCTTGTCGTAATAAAACCGGCTGACGACATCGTTGCCGTAAATGATTTTATTGCGCTGGCCTTTTTCGTTGTAGTCGATGTCTTTGATGTAAGGGGTGGGTGAGGCGAGATGCGGATGTTTTACGGTTTCGGCCTTGAGCAATCCGGCTTCATTGTAGGACGGGGTGACAATGCTGCCATCGGGAGCGGTTTGGCGGGCGATTCTGCCCAAGGCATCGGTTTTAGTGATAAAGGTAAAACTGTCCGGTTCCAGGTCGTTTATCAGGTTGTCGTCTGTCCAGTCGGCAACGCCTTTGTAATTTTTAAACAGCTTGCGCGCGGTGGTTGCGGGCTGTCCTTTGAAGTCATATTCCGGCGTTTCCACAAGTCCGCCGGTATCGTAATGCCTGACTGCTTGCCCCCTGAGATTTTTTAGTTCGGGGTTGGCTTCGGCTTCGCCGTAAAAAATCCGCTCAACAATATGGTTAAGCGGCGTATCGCCATCGCCGCCTATGACTTGGCTTTGGATAGGCCGGTGCAAGCTATCGTAAAAGTAGCGGAACTCATGATCGCGTTCGTCCCAGGTGCGTAGCGGATTGCCCAGGATATTGGTCAGCAGCCAACGCTGCCCGGCATCCATGCTCTGTTGATAAACCTTGTTGCCCAGCATGTCGTATTGGTAGCGCATCACCACATTGCCCCGTGCATCGGTAACGCTACGCAGATTGCCTTCGCTATCGAGGCGTACTTTGGTCAGGTAAAATTCATCTTCGTCTGCGGTCAAATGCTTATTATGTTCGATCGACAATACCGGCCTTCCCAAGGTATCGAAATGTTGTATGGCGGGGGTGCCCGCATGTTTGGCGGTTTGATCGGCTGCCGCTTTTTCCCGTTCGGGATCTTTGCATGCCGCAATCAGTTCGGCATCTATCAGGCGGTTGCTGCGCTTGTGATACCAAATGGATTCCAAGACGGTATCGTTAGGGTCGTAAGCGGCTTGCTGCCATGAGTCGAATTCTGTGCGGGATAAGGTGCCGTCGGGTAATTCGGTTTTGATCAGCCGTCCGATCGCGTCGTAATAGAGTAGGGGCGTAACGCCGGTTTCAACCAATTCTTTCAGGTCTTCGTAGCGATGGCTTACCGAGAAATATGGTTCAAATTGTTTGACTGCATTGCCTTTGTTGTTGAGTACGGCTCTGCCGTTGCCGAGCCAGCGCAGTTGTTTTGGGCTAAGCAAGGACGTATCAATTTCGCTGACGGTGTAGCTGTCGTCTGCTTTGACCGCAACTTGTTTTGCCGACCCCGGTTCGGCTTGGGACTTTCTCATCACCACTTGCCCAAGGCCGTTGGAGTATTCAAAACTGAGCTGGATAGGCGAGTCGTTGTTGTCCTGAAAATGTTGTTCGCGGACTATGGCGGCTACCACTACGGGCTTGCCTGAGTTTTTATAGACATCGAAGTCATAGGCAAACCGGGCGGTGGCGCGCTGGAGCAGGCTTTTCCCTTTCGTGACCAATACATCGGAAGCCGGCGCATTAAAAAAGTCATCGACCAAACCAGTTTCCGGTGCGGAAGAAAACTCATTCAAGCCGATTAAATTATCGGCTTCATTGCCTTTGCCGAATATCGCCATAGCCTTGACCAGTCCCAATTCATCGATTATCACTTCCGAAAAATTGCCGTTGGCGTCTTGCACTCTTTTCGGCGCAAGGGTGCGGAAATTAAATAGTTCAACCTTGTGTTTATTGCCTAGCGTATCTTCTGTTTCTTCGATAAACAGGAAATAGTCGCCGTAATAGGTCACCTTGGTTTTTGCGCCGTAAGGATCGGTATAGGAGACGGGTACATAGAAACGGTTTCTGGCATCGGCTACAGCTTCGGCCGCATCAATAAACTGGGTTGTTCCTGAGCGTATCCACCAGTTGCTGTCGCCTGCGCCATGAGTGAATTTGCCTTCCAGCATCAGGTCTTCATTAACCTTGTTGCCGAAAATATGAGCGACAAGGCTCGGCGTATAGGCTAATTGATAGCTTTCGAAAGGCAATGCCAATGACTCCAATCGATGCAATGACAAAGCTGTTTTTAGGTTATTGCTGCGATAGAGGGTGCGGATGTGTTCGATTAATCTTTTCTGTGCAGTGCCGGGGGCGGGATTGGCATCGATTTGATGGTAATCCGCTTCAACGGCGGCGGTGAGGATAGCGTCGAAATCATTCGCCGAATATAAAGGTCCGGTTTTAGAGACACGCTTTAACTCGTAAGTTAAGGCTTCTGAAGGCAGTCTTAGCCGATAGCTTGCGGCGCTATCAATATCATTGGTAAAACGGTTTTGGCTATAGTTAACCAGCGTTGCGTTTTGGGCGGCTTGGGTTTCATCAGGCAAAGCAGGATTTGCTTGCAATCTTGGATAAACGATCGACGCCGATTCCAGCACATTGCCGTATTCGTCCAGTTTGATGTTCAAAGTATGGGCGATGCGCGGGTCTTCGGTGTTGCGCTCATAGCTGTAGGTGATGGCTTCGCTTTCCTTGACGATGAATATAGCGTGTTGGTTTTGCCCTTTCGGCTGCAAGAGTTCAATCATGCAGTTGTGCGTGGCAACAGAATAAGGCGTTAATTCTTTTCGGCGTTGCTCCGGCGTAGCACCGTCCAACGGGGCATCTTTAGAAAACACCTCGGAGCGCAGCCCCATGCCTTTACAGGCTCGCAAGGCTTCCTGCCATTCTTCGAAGCTGAGGTTGTTTATGACGGCGGGGTCTAATCCCGGCGCTGCGATAAGCCGGGCGTCGGGCAAAGGGATTTCATGATTAATTACCGTAAAGCCTTGCCGGTGCATTTCTTCGTACCAATACTCATGAGAAAATTGACCGAGCAGTTTTTCCCAGCTTAAAAACGCCCCGGTATGAAACCATGATTTGCTAATGACCGGTTGTTGATGCAGGGTTTGGTCGACGATATTGGCGGCATTGCCTGTTACCCAATGTTCAAAGTGTTCCGAATCGGTTTTTTCCACTCTGCCAAAGCCTCTAAACTCGCGCTCGGCATGGTCGTAATAGCCGTGATGGTAGGTATAGGAACTGACAAAGCGGTAACCGGAAATCCTGTCGCGTGTTTCTGTTTTGGATATGCAATGCACCGGGAAGTGCAGTTTGGTTGCCCAGGGTAAGCCGGCAAGTTTGTCCTCAATGTAAAACCGAGTGGAAGGGGTATATTCCAGCGAGACTTCTTTGCCCAGATTGTTTTTGTAAAAAACCATGATGTGCGGTTTCTTGCCGCTCATCAGGTCTATGTATTGTAAAGGCGCGCCGGAATCTTTGGCTAAAGGACTAGACCAGACGATACAGGCGACACCGTTGCCCAGCAGGTCGGTTACCGTGATTTTCGACTGGTTGTGTATTTCAGGGAAACCGTCTATTTCAAAAGGTGTGGCGGCAAAGGCGTTGCCGCTTAAATTCAGCCAACAGCTGAACTTGTTTTTGCCCAGATAAATAATGTCGGTGGTGCCCGAACCGTCTATGTCCGCCAAGCGTAAATAAGCGGAGTTGAAGGCATCGGGGCAGTCGAAAACAGGGGCGCGATCCATCGCCACTTTCCGGCCGAATGTGCCATAGCCCAGATTAGGCCAGTAACACACTTCGCCGTTACGAATCCTTACAATATCGGTCATGCCGTCTCCCGACATATCCGCCAGGAAAATGGTCTGTTTGGCATCGGCAAAGACAATATGCGGCCCCGCTTCTTCATCGACAGGTTTTTCGCTTTTACGGGCCGCTGAAAAGCCTTTCCTGCCCTCGGATTCGTACCAAGTGAAGGCATAGTCCTCGGTCAGCAAAACTTCCGGCTTGCCATCGCCGTTTAGGTCAAGCATCCGGGCGTTGGTATCGCCGATATTGATGTTGGGTAGATGCTCGAAAGATCGAAACGCTTGCCACTCTTCGTTGTCGCTGAGTTCGAAGTAGCCTTTGGGCTGAATGTTCAGGTTGACCAGCTGTTTGCGGCCATCGGCGTCCAAGTCCATCAATTGCAATTGCGAGCCAAGCCCTGCAAAAGAAGGCTTGGGAGATACCAACTTGGCCTGTGCAAATTTACCGTTGCCCAAATTATGTTTGTAAAACAGTCCGCCGCCTTGTTCGGTCAGGATGCCGGAAAGACCTTCATTGAATAAATCGGTGAATTGGTATTCTGAATCGTCGAGACCAATCGGGGCATGCACCAAATCTTCGGCGGCGATGGCTTTAACATCTTTATTCCAAACGTGTTTTTGATAGCCAAACTCAGTAGAGGGGAGGTGCTTGTCGGTATAGCTTCCATCCGGCTTTTTGATATAACCGTAGGGGGTGATGGCTGCCAGGAAGGTAAAGTCTTGTTCGCTTGCAATATCGTAGTTGAAATTCAGGGATTTTACCAAGGCCGATCCGCCGGGGAGTTCGGTAAAATGGTGGAACAGTAAAACCCTTTTACAGAGCCTTGTGGTTCTTATTTCAAAGCCGGATTTGTATTCTGAAAAAGCATCCTGCCTAAAATCCCAGTCCTTTGTTTTGGCATAGGGCGTGTCAGCCTCATACTCTCCGTAATCGAATGCCGTTTGGAAAAGATAAGCGTTTGGATTGGGGTAGGCGTCATTAAAGCTTTTATAGGGTATTTTGTTACCGTATAAGACTTTCTCTAAATACAGGTTGGTGTATGTAATATTGCCGTTTTCAGATCGATTTCTGTTATGTAACAGGGATGAGTTAAATCCTTTAGCGTCTTCTTTTTTATAAAAATAGTGGCTGCAATTGCCTTTGTCGTCGAAGACAAATTCGGGCAGCCATGCAAATATTTTATGGGCATCCTCGGGATCGGAAATTCTCGATCCGGCAGACCAGCCGAATAGCGTTGTCACATTCTCTTTGCTAATGATCCGCCATTTAATCTCAGCGGCTTTTTTATGCGACCATCGTTCGATACGGGCAAACAGACCCTCGATTCTGGGCTTATAGTATCGTATGGTGAATAGGCCGTCCGGCGAATCGTTTTCTTTGATGACATAATTGCCATCGCTATCCTTGCTGAAATTACCGTCCAGCCCTTTTCTGAATTCCGGTACCAGATCCTCGGACTCAGAAAATAAAAATGTATCCGAATCCATATCATCAAAATACTGCGGGAGTTTTTTGTCTGTTTTGCGTTTTATGGACGGTAGGCTTAATGTCCAACCTAATCCAAATACGCCATTTCCGGCGCCGGAATTATAGGATAAAGCTAATGCGGGCGAAGCGCCGCGAGCAGGGGAAAAAGGCAGGGGGATAGAAAAAGAAGCGGTGCCGTTTACAGCATTCACTGAAAACTTTTCATCAATGCCTTTAATAGCGCCGCCTCCCTTTGGCAAGGCAATGGAAGGTGTTTCTATGGCATTGGATTTTGTTTTTCCCCCATCCGTTTTCAGGCGTTGGGCGGATGAGTTTTGATTTTCGGTTTCTCTGTTCATGTCATTACTTTTTTTGTTTTGACTGCGTAACTAAAGGGTTCCGTATTTGCTGAGCATGATGGTTTTTTATTGATTGTTGATTACAGCCGCGAAAAAAATTGTTCTTGCCTATGCATATCTTCCGTAGGGCGTGCCGTACGCGCATTAGCCACTACCGGATCTCTGTGGTGGGTAATGCTTCGCTGCTCTTGTCACACCGCCGGCGCTCAAAGCCGTATCCATTTGACTAATAGATTATGTGTTAATCCTAGCGGATAAAATACGCATGAAACGCTTGCTGCGGTAATACGAAAACAGTCGGTGCAAAAGGAAAATTGAGATTAATGTTTAGAGTTTTATCTACGTGGGGAATAGATTTTAACGTTTAGTTTAAGCGGCATTATCCTTGTAAGTCAACTCTTCGTCTGGATTTAAATCCGGATGCTGTTGATAATAATGTCTATATTATTATTTATTAAACAATCACTTAATATATTTTTAGGGAGGGTGGGCGATGTATCGCGCGGTTTATTACTTGTTTTATTACCATGAAGATAATGAAGGGAGGAGAATTGAGCGGTTTGTCGAAGAAGGTGATTGCTTGCGTTTTATGAACCTTCTTAATATCGAACATTAAGTCACTACCGAAATATCTTCAAGTCCTTCATGGTAAAAATAAATGACATTTTTTGAAATCAGCGCCCTAATGCTGCTTTGAGCAGAAAAATATTTTGTACAGTCCCGAGTCGGCTTTTTGAACACATGCTTTTCATTAGTCCAAAGCGCTGGGAGCGGACGATCCGGATCGATAATGATACAAATGGTGTAAATATCCGGAGACGGTTTAGCTTGAGGGTAATCTCAAGCTGATGCCGCTATTTTTGTGCGATGGGCAAGGCCGAGCCCCATAGGGTTATTTGCCGATCAAACAGAAAAACTCTCGCCGCAACCGCAGGTGCCTTTTACATTCGGGTTGTTGAACTGGAAGGCTTCGTTAATGCCTTCCCGGCGATAATCCAGCTCTATGCCGTCCACAAATTGCAGGTCGTTTGCGGCGACGATGACTTTTACATCGAAATTTTCAAACACCGCATCATCTTCATTCAGTATGTCGGCGTAATCAATCGTGTAAGCATAGCCGGAGCAGCCGGATTGTTTTACGCCCAACTTTAAGCCCAAGCCTTTGCCGCGTTTTTCCAATTGTTTTTTGATTTGCCGAGCGGCACTTTCAGTTAATGAAACAGACATATAAACCTCTTTATCCTTTTTCAATTAAGGATGTTAATTGTGTAATAAATTCAAAAATTTCAGCTTCGGTGTTGGCTTTTCCCAAGCTGATGCGAATCGCGCTTTTTGCCGAGGCAGGTTCAATGCCCATGGCTACCAATACCGGACTGGGTTCTCTTTGGCCGCTGGCGCAGGCTGAACCGCTGGAAACGGCGATGTTTTTTTGATCCAGTTGCATCAGCAGCATTTCGCCATCAATGCCGTTGAAGCCTATCTGGACGGTATTGGGCAGTCGTTCAGATTGTCCGGCAAAGATGGTCAAGCCGGGAATGACGCTTAAGCTTTGCTCCAACAGTTGTCTAAGTTTTAGCAGATAGGTGTGGCGTTCGGCAAGTTCGGCTTTGGCAAGTTCCGCTGCTTTGCCAAAGCCGACGATGGCGGCGACGTTTTCAGTCCCGGCTCTGAATCCTTGTTCCTGGTCGCCGCCCAGCAATATAGGTTTTATTTCCACGGATTTATCAAATACCAGCGCCCCGCAGCCTTTGGGGCCGTAAATCTTATGGCTGGACAGCGACAGCAAATGCGCGCCGAGGCGGTTAAAATCTACCGGAATTTTGCCCAGCGCCTGTACGGCATCGCTATGAACCCTGATGCCGTGGGCTCTTAACTGATCGGCATAGTGAGCGACATGCTGCACCACGCCGGTTTCATTGTTGGCCAGCATGATCGAAACCAGGCGGGGCTTTAGCCGAATAACCTCGTCGATAGCATCCTGCGCGATCAAGCCGTTTGCATCGACATTGATCAGGGTAAGCGCATGCCCCCGGCTTTTTAAATGCAGGGCAGGTTCGATAACCGAGGGATGTTCAATGGCTGAGACGGCGAGTCCGGCCTGAGGGGCGAGCGTTGTCAAAGCCAGGTTATTGGCTTCGGTGCCGCCGCTGGTAAAAATAATTTGTCCGGGCTGAACGCCAAGCAGTGCCGAAAGCTGCTCGCGAGCGGCAGCTATGGCGCTGGTCGCGACTCTGCCGTGACGATATAAGCTGGAAGGATTTCCGTAGAATGTTGTCAGGAAAGGAAGCATCGCGTCCAGGACGCGATCGTCTATCGGTGTGGTCGCGTTATGATCAAGATAGATCATTCCGGTCGGGCATTAATCCGGATGACGGTAAATTTCAATGATTTGCTGTGCATCGTGATGCTGTCTCATGGCAACTTCCTGGACATGGTTCCTGTCTAACAGGTCGGCCAAAGAAATGCCTTTCAAATAATCTCTAATTTGTTCGCTCAAGCCCATCCACAGATCATGCGTTAAACAGGCTTGATCTTTCTGGCAATTGGCTTCTCCGCCGCATTTGGTTGAATCAAGCGGTTCATTGACGGCAGCGATAATGTCAGCAATGTTAATATCACTGGTCTTGCGGCACAGCTTGTAACCGCCGCCAGGTCCGCGCACGCCTTTTACCATACCGGCCCGACGTAAGCGGGCAAACAGTTGTTCCAGATAAGACAGGGAAATGGTTTGGCGAGCCGCAATGTCGGTCAGGGTTACCGGCTTGATTTGACTGTGAAAAGCCAAGTCCAGCATTGCAGTAACCGCATAGCGGCCTTTAGTTGTTAAGCGCACAATAGTATCCTCTATAAATACCGTTAAGATATTGTTACTATACTTAACCTAGCAAAATAGTCAACTATTACACCCTGAATGGGCGCAGGTATTTTTCATGTGCGGTTGATTTTCCGGGTGGGGATGCCTGGATGCCGAATACTTTAAAACGATTCCTGGTTTTTTACCGTTCGCCTTTTTCATAGCCGTCCTCAATTTCGCAGCCATCCAATTTAGAGATGGGTGACTCCGGGTATTTTATGCCGGCATCATTGAGCGCTTTTTGCAGGGTTTCTATCTGTCTGTCCATGGCATGAATATGATCCAGCATGTGATTAATGGCATAGGCGATTGGATCGGGCATGTCGGTTGTTGCGCCGTAGGCATGGAAACCCATTTTATAGGCAATCTTGTCGCGCTCGGCTGTGGCGGCTTTGCTTTTAGGATCGACAATATGGGCTGGAATGCCAACCACTGTTGCATCCGCGGGTACCGGTTTTAAGACCACCGAGTTTGAACCTACGCGCGCGTTTTCGCCGATGTCGATAGGGCCTAGCACTTTTGCTCCTGCGCCTATCACCACGCCGTTATGCAAGGTCGGGTGACGCTTGCCTTTATCCCAACTGGTTCCGCCCAAGGTTACGCCATGATACAAAGTACAGTCATCGCCGATAATGGCGGTTTCTCCGATCACTACGCCCATGCCGTGGTCAATAAAAAAACGCCTGCCAATGACCGCGCCGGGGTGAATTTCAATGCCGGTCAGCCAGCGGCCGATATGGGCGGTAAATCGGGCCAGCCATCTGAAGCCGGCTATCCAGAAAAAATGGCTGACTCGGTGTATTAAAACAGCATGAAATCCGGGGTAGGTGGTAATAACTTCAATGACCGATTGTGCTGCCGGATCGCGGTCAAAAACGCAGGCAATATCTTCTTTTATTCGGTTAAACATCGTTATTCCTCTTATGACCTTGAGACATTCGTAAGATGCCCCGGAGTATGTCTAGTTCCTTGGTGTTCATTTGCACCCGGTTATAAATCCGCCGCAAACGCCGCATGATGGATTTCGATTTAGCGGGATGCATAAAGCCTATATCAGTTAACGCTTCAGCCAGATGGGTATAAAAAGACTCCATTTGCGTTGCCGTAGCCAAGGGATCTTCACCTTTATCGCCGACCACGATTTGTTCTTGCGCGGACAAGCCTGATGTCACGAATAATTCATAACAGACAACCTGTACCGCGGCGGCAATATTTAATGAGCTGTAGTCGCTGTTGCACGGGATGCGCAGCAAAAAGTGACACAGATCCAGTTCGTGATTTTTTAAGCCCGAGTTTTCCCGTCCGAAAACGATAGCCACTTGGTTGCCGGGTTCGTTGATCAGCACTTTTTCCGCGCATTCCCTGGGCGTCATTTCCGGCCAGCTGATGGTCCGGCCTCGGGCGCTGGCGCCAATCACTAATTGGCAATCGGCAATGGCCTCTTGCAACGTCTCGCAAACGGTTGCGCCTGCCAATACGTCATCAGCGCCGGAAGCTCTGGAGGTGGCATCGGCGCTGGGGAATATTTTAGGCGCAACCAGCCAGAGGTTCTGCATCTTCATGTTTTTCATTGCACGGGCAACGGCGCCTATATTTCCCGGATGCGTTGTTTCGACCAGTACAATTTTTATAGTAGACAGCAATGCCTTGTCCTTGGTTAAAAAAAGAGCCTAAGTTTAGCAAAATATTTGGTATTATATGCGTTTTCAGCAATTGCTCCTGCATTGCTCTACCTCCTGCGTCCAGGCGGTTGTAAAGCGCCTGCTTTGGGTGTTCTGATTTCAGCATAACCCACAGGGACATGGGGAATGCTGATATTGCAGGAACCAATATCTGTCCATACCTCCGTACTCAATATAAATCCGCCTATGCAACCCATGTTAAATACTGCCGTTCGTGCCGCAAGAGCCGCCGGCGACTTGATACTCCGCTCATCAGATAATATCGGTCACCTAAAGGTCGACCAAAAAGGTAAAAACGATTATGCCAGCGAGGTTGATCGTATGGCCGAACGGGAAATCATAAACATTATCAAGGCGGCCTATCCGGAGCACAGCATTCTGGCCGAAGAAAGCGGCGCCTATGAGGGCAACGATTTTGTCTGGGTGATCGACCCGCTGGACGGCACGACCAATTTTTTGCACGGTTTTCCGCAATATGCCGTTTCTATCGCCTTAAAATACAAAGGCAGGATTGAAGTCGGTGTCGTTTATGACCCGTTACGCGATGAATTATTTACTGCCAAACGCGGCGGTGGCGCCATGTTAAACAGTCGCCGTCTCCGGGTGACCAATCAAACCAGCTTAAAAGGCGCATTAATCGGCACCGGCTTTCCGTTTAAAACCGATCTGCATATGGATGCCTACTTGGGCATGTTCCGTGCGTTAGCGACCGATTCTGCTGGGATTCGCCGTGCCGGCGCTGCGGCGCTTGATTTGGCCTACTTGGCGGCCGGTCGGTTGGATGGTTTTTGGGAAATAGGCCTGATGGAGTGGGATATGGCGGCCGGTCTGTTATTGGTAAAGGAAGCGGGCGGCGTGGTTACCGATTTTTCTTTTAACGATAAATATCTGGAGTCCGGCAACGTTATCGCCGCAAGCCCCAAAATGCATCAAATCATGTATCAGCTTATCGAGCCGCATGTGACCGATAATTTGAAATAATCGGTTGTTGGAAAAATAGAACGCAGATGACGCGGATAATTACGATGAGCGCAGATAACAGCAGCTTCTTTATCAAGGTATAGACGCAAGGCAAAAGACGAAAGATGGTTTTTCGCCTTTTGTCCTTTGCCTTTTTTATCTGCCCAATCCGTGTTTTATTATCAATTCAGCTGTTATAAAGCGTGCATTAAAAAATCTGCTTCGCCAGCATAATGGCATCTTCCCGGCCATTCTCCGACTGATAATAACCTTTTCTGATGCCGATTTCATTGAAGCCCATGTCCTCATAAAGGGCGATGGCGACGGTATTGGACGGCCTGACTTCCAGAAACATGGTTTCTGCCTGTCCTCTGGCTGTTTCGATAAGATTTTCCAGCATTTTGCGGCCTATCCCTTGTCCCTGTTCGGCCGGCGCTACGCAAATATTTAACACATGTGCCTCGCCTACCGCCATGGAGAGTATGCTGTAGCCCAATACGGTATCCTGTTCTTCGCAAACCCAGCAACTATAGTTGGCTCTGAAGCAGTCCCTGAAAATGTCTTCTTCCCAGGGGAATTGATAGCTTGCTCTTTCGATTGCCATCACTCCGGGTAAATCGGAGCTTCTCATTTTTCTCAGACGCATTAAATCTTTCCTGCCTACCGAGTCGGGAAATAATTTGGCGTAGAACTCCCTGTCGGCGTCATAAACCACAAAGTCTTTTATTTTATCTAGCATCATTCCCAACATGATCAACCTTTAATGTTTTTAACTGTGTGCAGCGCGAGTTTTAAATCCGCCCACGCTTTGCGCTTGTCCGGCATCGATCTTAACAAGTACGCGGGGTGATAGACTACAACAACCGGCGTATCATTTAAAGCGTGTATTTTTCCTCTTAGCCTGCCGATCGGTTCATCGGTGTTGAGCAATGCCTGTGCGGCAATGCGGCCTAAAACCACGATGATTTTTGGTTTGAGCAATGCCATTTGCCGCATCAGGTAAGGTTTGCAGGTTTCTATTTCGATGGGCTTGGGATCGCGGTTAGCGGGAGGGCGGCATTTTACAATATTGGTTATAAAGACCTCTTCCCGGTCAAGGCCTACGGCTCTTAGCATTTCCGTTAGCAGTTGGCCCGCCTTGCCGACAAAAGGCAGGCCCTGCTGGTCTTCGCTTTGCCCCGGCGCTTCGCCGATAATCATCCAGTCGGCATTTTTATTGCCCGAGCCGAAAACGGATTGCGTGCGTGTTTCACATAAGCCGCATTGAGTGCAGGAGGCGACTTCAGCTTGCAATGCCGCCCAGCTGTCGACTGATTCCGGCTGGGCATTATCGGTTAGCGCATCGGATACCGGCCTATGCTCATGATTAGCAGAGACTCTGGGCATCCAAACATCGATGCCCATAGCTTCTAAGTATTGCAGACGCGTTGGGTTATCCAAAAGCTTTCGCCTTAATCAAACATCCCCTTTTTGAGGGTGTCGACGTTGATCGGGGCTTTGCAGCTTATTCACCGCATTGATATAAGCCTTGGCGGAAGCGATAACAATATCGGTATCGGCGCCCAAGCCGTTAACAATGCGGCCCGCTTTTTCGAGACGGATGGTGACTTCGCCTTGGGCATCGGTGCCGTTGGTGATGCTGTTAACCGAATACAGCTCCAACGTAGCGTCGGTTTGCACCAGTTTTTCGATGGCTTTTAAGCTGGCGTCAACTGCACCGCCGCCATCGGAACTGCCGGTGACTTCTTTGTTATCGACCCGTAGCGTAACCGTTGCATTGGGTATTTCGCCGGTTTCCGAACACACTTTCAGGGCGATCAATTTGACATGCTCGTCTTCGGCCTCGAAACTGGCTTCCGAGATCAAGGTCTGCAAGTCTTCATCAAAGATTTCGTGCTTTTTATCGGCCAATTGCTTAAAACGGGAAAAAGCCTCATTCAACTCTTCTTCCGAGTCGAATTCAAAACCCAATTCGGTGATGCGGCTTTTAAACGCATTCCGGCCCGAGTGTTTGCCTAGCACCATGCGGTTAGCGGTCCAGCCGACATCTTCGGCGCGCATGATTTCGTAAGTCTCGCGGCTTTTTAAGACGCCGTCCTGATGAATGCCCGCCTCATGAGCGAAGGCATTAGCTCCGACGATAGCTTTATTGGGCTGCACAGGAAAACCGGTGATTGACGATACCAGCTTTGAGCAGGTCAAAATTTCGCGGGTATCGATGCCGGTTTGGCAGGTAAACACGTCCTTACGGGTGCGTACCGCCATGACCACTTCTTCCAGCGACGCGTTACCGGCGCGCTCGCCCAAGCCGTTAATGGTGCATTCGACTTGCCGCGCGCCGTTCATGACTGCCGACAAGGAATTGGCAACCGCGAGGCCCAAGTCATTGTGGCAATGCACGGAAAAAATCGCCTTGTCCGAATTGGGGATGCGGCGGATCAGGTTGGCAATGGTCGCGCCGAATTGATCGGGAACGCTGTAACCCACGGTATCCGGAATATTCAGCGTCGTAGCTCCGGCATCGATAACTGCTTCAAGTATCCGGCACAAAAAGTCTTCTTCCGAGCGTCCGGCATCTTCCGGCGAAAATTCGACGTTATCGGTATATTGCCGTGCGCGTTTAACCGCCCTGACCGCATACTCGATCACCTGTTCGGGTTGCATCTGCAATTTCATCTGCATATGGATTGGCGAAGTGGCGATAAAGGTGTGAATCCGCGACTGGTTAGCGCTTTTAAGAGCCTCGCCTGCGCGGTCAATGTCCTTGTCCAGGGCTCTGGCCAGTCCGCACACCACGCTGTCTTTGATGGCCTTGGCGACCGCCTGCACGGCTTCAAAATCGCCGGGACTGGCCGCAGGAAAACCGGCCTCGATTATGTCGACCTTTAAGCGTTCCAAGGCTTTGGCGATTCTGACTTTTTCCTCGCGGGTCATGGATGCGCCGGGGCTTTGTTCGCCATCGCGCAAGGTCGTATCGAATATTATCAATTTGTCTTTCATAAAAACTCCATTCTCGGCAATTGTTCCCTGCATCGTCTCGGCAATAGCTCCTGCATTGCGCTATCTCCTGCATCCATGCAGTCGTAAAGCGCCTGTTTGCGGCGCTCTAGTTCTTGCCTTCATGCAGTCGATGAAGGGTTATCAACGGTTACATTGATACACGGATATAGGGGGTTAAATCATTAAATATAGAAAAAGATAGATGCCCGTCAGGGCAGGAATCTTAAAGGCAGGCATAGCCACGCGCACAAGCCCGTTCCGGCAAACATTGTGCCGGAAAGAGAGTTTTGGTATGCGGGGTTGATTTGAATAAACATGGTCGCGACTATACGCCAATGGCCGTGCGGCCTCAAGCAGATTTTACGCTTTACGCCCCTGCAACCTGCGTTTACGCATGACCAAGGTAATAACCGGGCCTGAAATGGCGTAACCTAAAAATAGCAAGAACAACATCGTTTGCGGCTGCGCCATCACAAAAGCGATACTCAGCATCGCGGCAATGGCGACGATAAAAGGCACTTTGCCTTTTAAATCGATTTTTTTGAAACTCCAATAGCGGAAGTTACTGACCATCAGTAAGCCGGTGCTGACTGTTAAGACGAGTGCAAAATATTTGAATAGCTCAATGTCGTATTTATACTCCAGGCAAATCCAGATGAATCCGGCCAGGATCGCGGCGGCGGCAGGACTGGGCAGTCCCTGGAAGTAACTCTTGTCGGCCGTTGCCAGTTGGGTGTTGAAGCGCGCAAGCCTTAATGCGCCGCCCGCCGCATGGACAAATGCAGCAAACAGGCCCAATCTGCCCATGCTGGAAAATGCCCATAAGTACATGACCAAAGCGGGTGCTGCGCCGAATGAAACCATGTCCGAAAGGCTGTCGTATTGAGCGCCGAATTCACTCTGCGTATTGGTCAATCTCGCCACGCGTCCATCCAGGCCGTCCAGAATCATCGCTACGAAAATGGCGATAACAGCGGTTTCATAACGTCCGCCCATCGCCGAAGTAATCGCATAGAAGCCGGAAAATAGCGCTCCTGTGGTAAATAAGTTAGGTAATAAATAAATCCCACGGCGGCGAGGTAAGCGTTTTTCTGGAAGCATATTTTAATCAATCCTTTAGGTTAGGAGGTCAGTAAAAAACATTGCGCCAAATTATACAATGAGCCTGCAAACTGCACCTAGCTTAATCAAAAATCAGATTTACCTAAAATAATGGGGTTGGGTATGATTTGGAACGGCTTCATGTGCATCCCCCCAGTAGCCAGAGGATTTGTCATCAGGAGAGGGATCGTAAGTCATGAATGGCAATCACAAACTATCTTAAACTTGATGATTATTTGTCTGGACATTGGGGCTCTTTACTTCGAGTCATTGAAAATCTTCAAAAACAAGCGCAGGTTCGGTGTCCATAAAAACGTTGTCGTTAAATTTATCGATACAAATAGCGTTTAAAGTCATTTCTTCATACAGCCAATAATAAAAACCGCCTTCGAAAATACTGTACCTGTCTGCGTATCTGCATTGTACCCATTGATTATTCAGTGACCCGATGATGTTGGGCGCTTTATCCGGCTGAGTCGCGCCTAAATAGGCAATCACTTTATCCTCTAAACTCACCTGAAATGGAGCGAATTTGATTTTTCCGTCTGCCAACTGTGCATACTTTAAGCGCCCGCCTTGTGTGTTATCGCCATGCTGATCTATTACGCATTGCTTGTTGAATTCATAACAAGCTGGTGGAAAAGTGATGGGGTATCTATCGGGGAGATTAGCGCGTTCTAAAACATGCGCCGCCGTTCTTTGGCTTTTATCCCATTGTTTGATGACTATTTGCAAAACCAGCATGGTTGTTTTTCTCAATGTACTAACGTGTGATGGCGGTTAATTGTAATTAATATTCCCTCTTAATGCTTTTAGCCTGCCTTGTTTTGCTTTACTGTCCAAGCGCCTTAGCTTAGATCCTTTGGTCGGCTTTGTTGCTTTGCGTTTTTTGTGGGCGGCAGCCACGCTTTGGATTAATGCCTGTAGCCGACTCAAGGCATCCTCCTTGTTTTTTTCCCGTGTGCGATATTGCTGCGCCTTGATGATAATCACGCCCTCTTTTGAAATGCGTTGGTCATTTAAAGCCAACAGCTTTTCTTTATAAAATTCGGGTAACGAGGACGCGTTAATATCGAACCGCAAATGAACCGCGCTTGACACTTTATTGACATTCTGGCCGCCGGCTCCCTGCGCACGAATCGCATGAACTTCAATCTCACTATCCGGAATGCTGATCTGATTGGATACTTGCAACATGGGGGCTTTTGATAAGTGGGGAAGGCTAAAGATTATAGGTTATTTACTTTTTGAATTGGCGGATCGTTATACAGAGACTAATAGACGACTTGTTTCGCGAAAGGATGACAAGGCGATAACATCCATATTAGCGGCATCACTACCCCTCTTTATGATTTACAATATGCCATTGGCTTGCGAACTATGCGCAGGTAGATAGCCATCTTGTCAGACAAGATGGCTATGGGGGCGTAACCTCGCGTACACAGAAGTTGTATGCACTTAATTGAACGTATTTTTTGAAAAAGACCACACCATCGGAGCTATAGAGAATGACCAAACATGTTACTTTGACCCAGTTTATTATTGAACAGCAGCGCGAGTTGCCGGGCGTATCGGGAGCGTTTACTTCATTACTGAACGATGTCGTTACTGCATGCAAGAAAATTTCAAATTTGGTTAATCGAGGCAATCTGATTGGGGTGCTGGGCAGTGCCGATTCCCAGAATGTACAGGGCGAGGTGCAGAAGAAACTGGACATCATTACCAATGACATTATGGTGGATGCGTTGAACTGGACCGGGCATTTGGCCGGTATGGCATCGGAAGAAATCGACGACATCATCAGCATTCCTTCGCAATATCCCAAAGGCAAGTATTTGGCGTTGTTCGATCCGCTGGACGGTTCCTCAAATATTGATGTCAACTTGGCGGTAGGCACCATTTTCTCCATTCTGCGTTGCCGCGAAGGCGTTGATCCGGCGTTGGAGGATTTTTTACGCAAGGGTACCGAGCAGGTTTGCGCGGGATTTGTGCTTTACGGTCCGTCCACGATGATGGTTTTGACGACAGGGCAGGGCGTTAACGGCTTTACTCTGGATCAGGCGATAGGCGAGTTTATCCTGACGCATCCGAACATGATGATCCCCAATGATACCAATGAATTCGCCATCAACATGTCAAACCAGCGTTTTTGGGAGCCTCCCGTAAGACGTTATATCGATGAGTGTTTACAGGGTAAGGAAGGTTTGCGCGAAAAAGATTTTAATATGCGCTGGGTCGCGTCGATGGTTGCGGAGGTTTACCGGATACTGACGCGCGGCGGGGTTTTTCTATATCCGTTTGATTTACGCGATCCGTCAAGAGCCGGAAAGCTGCGCATTATGTACGAGGCCAATCCGATGGCTTTTATCATCGAGCAAGCGGGCGGCGCATGTTCCACCGGACGTGAGCGCATCCTCGACATCAAGCCTAAAGGCCTGCATCAGCGGGTTCCGGTTATTTTGGGGTCGAAAAACGAGGTCGAGCGGATTGTCGGCTATCATTTGGAAGGTTGAGTTAAGCAGGTAAAAGGCTCAAGGCGAAAGACTAAAAAATGGTTTGCTGCGTTCCTTTGTCTTTGCTGCTTGGATTGCAAGACAAGCTTTGTACTTCGGTAGTCGTGTTTTTTGGAGTTCAAAGCTTGTTTGACCGGTACACTGTTTTCACGCCGAAGAGCGTGAGAACAGTGCGAAAGACTAAAAAACAGCCGCCCTTATATGATAAAATTTTGGTTTTTTAATTTCACACTAGAGCTTTCCCATGAACAAACCTAAAAAAGTCGCGATTCTCACGGCGGGCGGCTTGGCCCCTTGCCTAAACTCAGCCATCGGCAGCCTTATCGAGCGTTACACTGAAATCGATCCTTCGATTGAAATCATCTGCTACCGTAGCGGTTATAAAGGGCTGTTGTTGGGCGATTTTTATACCGTCACTCCGGCCATCCGCGAAAAAGCCGGTCTTTTGCATCGTTTCGGCGGTTCGGTGATCGGCAACAGCCGCGTCAAGCTGACTAACGTTAAAGACTGCATCAAGCGCGGATTGGTTCAGGAAGGTCAAGACCCACAGAAAGTTGCCGCCGACCAATTGGTCAAAGACGGCGTGGATATTCTGCATACGATCGGCGGCGACGATACCAATACCGCTGCGGCTGATCTTGCCGCGTTCCTGGCGAAAAACGACTACGGCCTGACCGTTATCGGACTGCCGAAAACCGTTGATAACGACGTGTTTCCAATTAAACAATCGCTGGGCGCCTGGACAGCTGCCGAGCAAGGCGCGCGCTATTTCTGGAACGTGGTTGCCGAAAATAATTCCAACCCGCGCATGCTGATCGTCCATGAAGTGATGGGACGCAGTTGCGGCTGGTTGACAGCTGCGACCGCTGTGGAATACCGCAAGCTGCTGGATCGCGCCGAATGGTTGCCTGAACTGGGCTTGGATCGCGCAACTTATGAAGTGCATGGCGTTTTTATCCCTGAAATGACGATCGACCTTGCCGCCGAAGCAAAACGTCTTCGTGCAGTGATGGACAAAGTCGATTGCGTCAACATCTTCGTTTCGGAAGGCGCGGGCGTTGAGTCTATCGTTGCCGAAATGCAAGCAAAAGGCCAGGAAGTGCCGCGCGATGCGTTCGGACACGTCAAGCTGGATGCGGTTAATCCGGGTAAATGGTTCGGCGACCAGTTTGCCGAAATGATCGGCGCGGAAAAAACCTTGGTGCAAAAATCAGGTTACTTTGCCCGCGCTTCAGCGGCCAATGTTGAAGACATTCGCTTGATCAAATCTTGTGCCGATCTTGCTGTCGAGTGCGCGTTCCGTCGTGAGTCGGGCGTTATCGGTCATGATGACGATCAAAACTTTGTGTTGCGTGCGATTGAGTTCCCACGTATTAAAGGTGGCAAGCCTTTTGACCTGGATACAGGCTGGTTTAACCAAACTTTGGCTGAAATCGGTCAGGCTAAAGGTGCCAAGGTTGAGGTTGGGCATTAAAATATCTCCAGCATGTGTATCATTCCCACGCTCCGGCGTGGGAATACGGTTAGTGACGGCCGGCCAGTCTGAGCCTTGTTGAGGGACTCCTGCGTCACGATTAAGACCCGCGCTGATTCCGTTCCCAACCTTCCCGGTTGGGAACATCAAACCACCTGCAACAAATCACGTTCCCGTGCTACTATTGCGTTGCAATCTTTTCTAAAGAGACAGTGCTATGGCAACGATTACTTTCGATACTTTAAAATTTGCTGAAAAATTGGAAAAGGCCGGCTTGCCGCGTGAGCAGGCGGCTGCGATTGCAGAAGCGCAGAAAGATGCATTTGCCGAAGCGATGGATTCGCAACTGGCAACCAAGGCTGATTTAATGGATATGGAAAATCGATTGATTAAATGGGGCATAGGTTTGGCATTTGGGCAAATTGCCGTTATTGCCGCGCTAGTTAAACTGTTGTAGCTTACACTGGGTTCCCAATCTCCAAATTGAGGATCTGAGGACAAGTTCCAGCTTCGCAAAAATACACGCCTTATGACCCCCGACACTATTTTTGTTTACGGAACGCTCAGGCGTGATGCGAACAGCGAGATGCATCAACTGTTGACGAAATATGCTGAATTTGTGAGTGATGCCACCTATCAAGGCAAGCTTTATAAAGTCGACGACTACCCTGGCGCAGTTCCCTCTGATAATCCGAATGACGTGGTACAGGGCGAAGTCTATCTGCTTCATCAAGCCGATGCCGTGCTCCCCTTTCTAGATCAATATGAAGAGTTCGGCCCGGAGTTTCCAGAACCCAACGAGTACATTCGCTTGAAGCAATCTATAGCGCTTAAAAACGGCTGTCCTATTACGGCATGGGTTTATGTCTACAACCGTTCCGTCGAAAATCTGGAATTGATTAAATCGGCAAATTTTATTCAAACCGTTCTATGATCACCATTATCCAACGCGTAACCACGGCTAAAGTCACCGTCAACAACCTGGACATCGGCAAAATCGATACCGGCATCATGGCGCTGGTTGCGGTGGAAAAAGCGGATGCCGAAAAAGACGCCCAACGGCTGCTGGAACGCATCCTCAACTACCGGATTTTTGCCGATAGCGATGATAAGATGAACCTGAGTTTGAGGGATATTAACGGCGGCTTGCTGCTGGTTCCGCAATTCACGCTGGCGGCGGATACCCAAAAAGGCAATCGGCCCAGTTTTATTTCCGCAGCTCCCCCGGAAAAAGGCAAGGAGCTGTTCGGCTATCTGCAACAACTGGCAAAACAAACTTACGCCAATGTTGAATTCGGTCAGTTTGGAGCCGACATGCAGGTTGCGCTTGTCAATAACGGGCCGGTTACTTTTACGCTGAGGACGTAAACCGCTTATTTAATCATCATCTTCCTCATAAGGCTGCGCGTTCACATTATCTGGAATTTTCGGCATCTTGGCCGACCGCAACAAGATTAACGCGCCGCCCAACACAAACAGCAACGCGATTATAAACAACACTATCCACATTCCATCCCCCCGTTTTTGGCTTGCTTAAGCCGGTTACTGTAGAATATCCCTACCTATTATTTACATATTTAAATATGAAACAAGTTGAACTGCTTTCTCCTGCCGGAACCCTTAAAAACATGCGCTATGCTTTCGCATACGGCGCGGATGCGGTCTATGCCGGACTGCCGCGTTACAGTCTTAGGGTGCGCAACAATGATTTTCTGGAGGATAATCTGGCCAAAGGCATAGCGGAAGCTCATCAGCTGGGAAAAAAATTTTTCCTGGCAACTAATGTGATTCCGCATAACGCCAAGGTTAAAACCTTTATTAAGGACATTACCCCGGTTATTGCGATGCAGCCGGACGCCTTGATTATGGCCGATCCCGGCTTGATTATGATGACGCGGGAAGCTTGGCCGGACATGCCGATACATTTATCGGTGCAGGCCAATACCGTCAATTATGCATCGGTCAATTTTTGGAAAAGCATGGGCGTTGAGCGGGTTATTTTGTCCCGCGAACTGTCGTTGGATGAAATTGAAGAAATCCGCCAGCGTTGCCCCGATACCGAACTTGAAGTGTTTGTCCACGGTGCGTTATGCATCGCTTATTCCGGTCGCTGCTTGCTATCCGGCTACTTCAATCACCGCGATCCTAATCAGGGTACGTGTACCAACTCCTGCCGCTGGAAATACGACACGCTGCCCGCCGAAGAAAATGCAGAGGGCGATTTCCTGCCGGTTGGCGAAGTGTTGTCGATGTCCGACATCAGTAACGCCAGCTGCGGCGGCGCGGAACGGCATCCGTTGGCGGACAAGGTGTATTTTCTGGAAGAAGAGGGCCGCAAAGGCGAATTATTGCCGGTCATGGAAGACGAAAACGGCACCTATATCATGAATTCGAAAGACCTAAGAGCCATCGAGCATGTGCAGCGCTTGGTCGAAATCGGCGTGGACAGTCTTAAAATCGAAGGCCGCACCAAGTCGCATTATTATGTGGCGCGTACTGCGCAAACCTATCGTCAGGCGATTGACGATGCGTTGGCGGGTCGGGCGTTTCAGCCTGAACTGATCGGCGTTTTGGAAAATCTCGCCAATCGGGGCTATACCGACGGTTTTTATCAGCGCCACCACACCCATGAACAGCAAAACTATATAACCGGTTATTCCAAAAGCCATCAGCAGCAATTTTGCGGCGAAATCAGGAGCTATGACCCGCAAACCGGCTTGGCAACCGTTGATGTTAAAAACAAGTTTTCGGTCGGCGACAAGCTGGAATTGATATTGCCGGAAGGCAATCAGGATATTATCGTCGAGCGCATGGAAGGCATGTACGGACAGGAAATGGCAGAAGCGTCGGGCGGCGGCTATGAAGTGAAAATACCGTTGCCGGAAATATGCGGCGATAATGGCTTGTTGGCGCGGTATACTTGAAAATAGACCAAAGGCGAAGGGCAAAAGGCGAAAAATGCTCACTGCCTTCCGCTTTTTGCCCTTCGCCTTTCATTCCTTGAGACTTGAATCATGACATTTACGACTGCCGATCTTTGCGATGCCCATTCAGAAGAAGACCACTTCCAGATTGCCGAACCGTTGCTCAAGCCTTATGGCGGCCACTCAAGCTTTTGCGGACAAATCACCACGGTAAAAGTTTTTGAGGATAATGTCTTGATCAGAACGGTGCTGGAAGAGAAAGTTGAAAACAGGGTGTTGGTTGTTGACGGCGGCGGCTCTCACCGTTGTGCTCTGCTGGGCGAGGATCTGGCAAGGCTGGCTATCGCCAACGGCTGGCAGGGGATTGTAATTCATGGTTGCATCCGCGATTCTGCAACCCTCAATCAACTCCCGATCGGCATACGCGCTCTGCACACGCATCCCTTAAAAAGCCATAAGAAAGACCATGGCGACCGCGACTTGTTGGTCACTTTCGCCGGCGTCAATTTCAAACAAAATCATTTTTTATATACTGATGCCGATGGAATTATCGTCTCAGAAACAATGTTGAGTTAAAATAACTCCAAATTAACCTAGTGAAGAAGTCAAGATATGCAAATTGTACTCGCTAACCCACGTGGATTCTGTGCCGGTGTCGACCGGGCCATTGAAATTGTTGATCAAGCCATTCAGGCTTTCGGAGCGCCCATTTATGTCCGGCATGAAGTTGTGCATAACCGTACGGTTGTCGATGGGCTTAAAGAAAAAGGCGCTATTTTTATTGAAGATTTAACCGACGTACCGGTCGGTTCTTACCTGATCTTTAGCGCTCATGGCGTTTCAAAACAAGTGCAGCAGGAAGCTAAAGAACGCAATTTAACGGTTTTCGACGCCACGTGCCCATTGGTTACCAAGGTTCATTTGCAAGTCGCCAAACATGCCAAAGAGGATCGTGAGGTTATCCTGATTGGCCATGCAGGACATCCTGAAGTTGAGGGCACAATGGGGCAATATGAGCGGTGTACCGACAATGGCGGTATTTATTTGGTAGAAACTCCAGAAGACGTTAAAAAATTGGCGGTAAAAAATCCCGATAATCTGGCGTATGTTACCCAAACCACCTTGTCGATGACCGATACCAAGATCATGGTCGACGCATTAAGGACGCGTTTTAACGCCATACAGGAACAGAAAAAAGACGACATCTGTTACGCCACGCAAAACCGGCAAGATGCGGTTTATGAGATGGCCAAAACGGCAGATATTATTCTTGTAGTCGGTTCGCCCAATAGTTCCAACTCCAACCGGTTGCGCGAAATTGCCGAGCAGTTAGGTAAGCAGTCTTATCTGATTGATACCGCGAAAGATATGCAGCAAAATTGGTTTGACGGCATTGCCGTGGTCGGCGTCACTGCCGGGGCTTCCGCGCCGGAAGTTCTGGTTCAAGAAGTTATCGATCAATTAAAGCAATGGGGCGGACAATCGGCTGTTGAGATTCAAGGCATAGAAGAAAAAGTGGTTTTTTCTTTACCTAGAGAATTAAAAAAACACATCAACTAATATGTTCTGCTAATAAGGGGGCTGCTTGAGTGGCCGCTCCCACCTCTCTTACCCGCACTTCCTTATATTGACCGCTGATTTCGGCGCGTGTCCGGATTAAAATAAAGGCAAAAACTATCGTTTTTATCTAAAATAGGCCGCGCTGTAAAACCAACCATTTACATCAATAATGGCGATCCGGCAATAAGTCCTATAAAAACCGTCCCCTCGTTATTGCTAACATTCATTTATTTTACCTAAAGATGATTATGACACTTACCGCAATGGATCTTGTTGCTCAAGCCAAACAAAATATTGTTGAAATTGATATTGATGCTGCAAAAAACGCCTTGGAAACAAGCCTTATTCTTGATGTCAGAGAGCTCTCGGAATATGCCGCAGGCCACTTGCCGGGAGCGTTCAACATACCTCGGGGCGTATTGGAATTCAAGATTGGCTCGCATCCTGATTTTCAGGATAAACAAGACGCCCACATTATTGTTTATTGTCAATCCGGCGGCCGCTCCGCATTGGCAACCGAAGTATTAAATAAGATGGGATTCAATAATGCCGTCAGCATGGCCGGCGGATTCAAAGCCTGGACTGATAGCGGCAATGAAGTAGTTTAGATGCCTGAGCTGGATGTTATACGACTGGATAAATGGTTATGGGCTGCGCGTTTTTTTAAAACGCGCAAATTGGCTGCCGAGGCTATTGCCGGTGGAAAAGTTCATGTTAATGACCAGCGTACCAAGCCAGGAAAAGAAGTTAAAGTCGGCGCCATGCTTTCCATCAGTAAAGATAATTATCGGTGGGACGTCGCCATCATCGCGATTAACGGTCAACGGCGATCGGCTAAAGAGGCGGTTTTGCTTTATGAGGAAAGCGTTGAAAGCCTTGCTAAACGCGAAAAGCAAATCATTCAAAACCGTGAACAGAGGGAGTTATTTGATTTTAGCGGCAGGGATCATAAGCCGAATAAAAAAGAACGGCGTTTGATTCATCAATTTAAACAAGGATAGGGAACGTACCGAGCCCATAGGTGTCAACTTAAGAACGTATCACCACGAAGACACGAAGAACACGAAGTTTTTATCTGGGGTTTTCTTCGTGTTTCGGCGGTCTCTCCATGCGTCCGTGGTGAATTAATCCGCTTAAGTTGATGCGCATGGGTAATTGCTATAAACAAGTGGGCGGTTTAGGCAAGCCGGCTAATTTGCAGGCGTATTTTAAAGGGCCTTCGGGAAACAATTTATGCAAATAACGACTGTTGCCTTTTGCCTCGCCCAGTTCCTTGGCAATCGCTTTAGTAAAAACCCGCGCATTGGGTAAATGTTTAAATTGTCGATAATAATGCCGAATGAATAAAATGATTTCCCAGTGCTCATCGCTCAGTTCGATATTGTTTGACGCAGCCAGTTGTTGCGCGACCGCTTCATTCCAGTCTGAGGGATTTATCAGAAAACCCTGTTCAGTTGTTTTCAGGTGCAAATCAGGGCTCATTAAGTCCACGATTGAATGACCGGGTTATTAACCGTCAATTCAACCAGATCGGCATAATCTATCACCTCAAGTCCTTTAAGCAGTTCACCGGGAATAATTCCGCGCATTGCAATGTCATCAGACAGCACGCAAAGGCGAGCGTCGCCTAACTGTCGCGTTAAGATATCGCTGATGCTGCTGTTTTGTAATACCCGCAGAACGGCATTTTCAAGAAATACCGCAACATCTCCTGGATCAATGCGCTCTAAAAGGGCGGTTTCAATCGGTGATTGAAAAATAAGGTGCAGCACGTTAAGCACTGTCGGTTAATTTAAGGCCGATAATACCGGCAATTACCAGTGTAATTGACAGCAAGCGATACCAATCGGCGGATTCTTTAAATAAAATGATGCCCAACACCGCTACGCCGACTGCGCCCATGCCGGTCCAGACGGCATACGCGGTTCCCAGCGGCAGGGTTTTAATTGCTAGAATTAATAAATAAAAACTTATGCCGCCGGACAGCATTGTTGTGATGCTGGGCCATAGCTTGGTAAAGCCTTGATTGTATTTAAGACTTAAAGCGAATACTATTTCTGCAAAGCCCGCAGAAAATAAAAGAAACCACGCCACGAACACCCCTTTTCTTTGTGCTTGGATGCCAAATATTCTACAATATATTAAACTTAGCAGCATTTAAAAACATTTTAGATGAATCTTTACGAGTGAAGCCAAACAAGATAAGAGGATAGCTTGTCAATTCACCCGTTAGTCTTCGCATCTGAACAAAGCCATTCTGTATATGCAATAAATTTAACAAGCGGGCTTGCACGAGGAGTGGGTTTTTGCGTAATACTTAACGCTCCGCATTTAATGCAAAAAAGTCAATAACTAACTAACACATATTAATGAGCGATATATCTTCTTTTTCAATCCAAAATCCAAAGCAAATAGTCATTCATTTATCATTATTACTTAAAAATAAATGTTTGCTCAGCGCTCGTTTTGGAGCAAATAATGAATCCTATATCACTACGTTGCTCGGGGTTAATGAAGCAAATAATACGGTGGTTTTAGATTACGGGCCCAAAGAAGAGTTGAATCAACGCCTCCTTAATGCCGGCAAGGCTACATTCGATACTGATTATAATGGTATTAAGGTTTCTTTTACCGGCGATACGCTGAAAAAAATCACTCATAAAGGGGACGCGGCATTCAGTATGTCGATTCCTAAATCGCTTTACTGGATGCAGCGTAGAGAATACTACAGGGTAAAATCGCCGCTTTCAAAACCCAGTTATTGCCAGTTAATAGTAGAAGGCAGGGAGCCCGTTAACCTTAAGTTATACGATATTAGCCTTACAGGCTTTGCAATGCTTAATATTTCCAAAGAAGTTTCTGAGCTACTGATTCCCGGTACATTATTTTCGCAATGTAAACTCATACTTTCAGAGGTCGGCGAGGGTATGATTTCCTTTGAGATCTGCGCCAAGTACATAATTAACCCGGATAAGCCGCAAAAAATTCAAAAAGTAGGTTGTAAATTCAATAAGACAACACGTCCCGTCGAAGAGCTTATTCAGCGCTATATGCACCAGATTCAACGGGAGGACTTGCAGAAAGAGTAATTCAAGGCATTGGCGAGCAACAAAAAGCGCATGGCGTGAGAAACTGTTTAATAGCTCTTTTATACGATTTGCTTGCTTTTACACAGCATAAAGTATTTATGATTACATACCTGTTGCCCGATAATCAGCTAAACACCTACGGTCATTATTAATGAGCGACATCTCCTCTTTTTTAATCTACAGCCCAAGGCAAATAATTCATAATTTATCTATATTGGTTAGGAATAAATGCCTGCTCAGCGTTCGTTTTGGCGAAGGCTCAGCATTTTTTCTTACTGCGATACTTGAGATTAATGAGGCAAATAATTCCATGGTTTTCGATTACGGACCCAGGGAAGTTTTAAATCAGCAGCTTCTTAAGGCTACCAGAGTCACGTTCGAGGCCGATTTTGCAGGCATTAAAGCGTCTTTCAAAGGAGGCATGCTGGAACAAATTCTTTATAATAGCGAACCGGCGTTCTCCATGCCGATTCCTGAGTCGCTCTTTTGGATGCAGCGTAGAGAATTTTTTCGAATAAAGTCGCCGCGTTCAAAAGCCAGTTATTGCCAGTTGGCGCTGGAGGAGCAAGCCCCCGTTAATTTAATGTTATACGACATTAGTCTAACCGGTTTTTCTATGCTGAATACTTCGGCCGAAATATCCAACCTATTGATGCCCGGTACTCAAATAGAAAAGTCCAAGCTTGTGCTTTCAGGTGCGGGCGAAGATACCGTCTCCTTTCAGGTCTGCTCTAAGATCATTATTAACCCGGATAAAATCGCTGCGCTCAAGATCCAAAAAATAGGCTGTTCGTTTACCCGGATAACGCCTGTATTTGAATCGGCCGTCCAGCGCTACATAAATCAACTTCAACGAGAAAGCATACAAAAAATGAGTGGATAGGGTAAGCTTCTACCGGCAAACTCATTTTCAACTCGCGCAAAGCAAAGCAATACCTATGATCCCCGCAGCCGCTTCTATACGACGCAACATCATCACCGTTACCCAACTTAACCGTGAAACCAGTCAACTACTTGCCGAGCATTTTCTGTCTGTTCTGGTTGAAGGCGAGTTATCCAATTTAAGCGCCCCTTCTTCCGGACACCTGTATTTTTCTCTGAAGGACGCTAATGCACAGGTGCGCTGCGCGATGTTTCGCACTCAGCAGCGGCGCTTGGCGTTTAAGCCGGAAAACGGCAAGCAGGTTATCGTCAAGGCGCAAGTCAGTCTGTACGAGCCCAGAGGCGATTACCAGCTTATCGTCGAGCATATCGAAGAGGCCGGCGACGGTGCTTTGCGACGGGCGTTTGATGCGTTAAAGCTGAAGCTGTCGGAACAAGGACTGTTCGATGCCGCCCACAAACAAACCTTGCCCGCACTGCCAAGCGCGATTGGCGTTATTACTTCGCCGTCAGGTGCGGCTATCAGAGACATACTGACCGTGCTGCAAAGACGTTTTGCTGCGATACCGGTGATTGTTTACCCGGTTTCCGTGCAGGGCGATAACGCAAAGCACGACATTGCCAGGGCGATAGCCACCGCTAATCGACACAAGCAATGCGATGTTATCATTCTCGGACGGGGCGGAGGGTCGTTGGAAGATCTTTGGGCTTTTAATGAAGAGCTTGTTGCCAGAGCCATATATGACAGCGAAATTCCGATAATTTCAGGCATCGGGCACGAAACCGATTTTACCATTGCCGATTTTGTCGCCGATCTGCGCGCGGCAACGCCTTCGGCGGCGGCAGAGCACGCCAGCCCCGATCAACAGCAATGGCTGTCGCGATATAGGTATCTGGAATCGCGTCTGCAACAACAGATGCAACGAAAGCTGAACCAAAAACAGCAAACCCTGGATTGGCTAAGCCGGCGGCTGCAACAGCAACATCCCGGCCGGAAACTGGCTGAAAATGCGCGGCGCATGACTGAGCTTGAGGCTAGGCTTAATCAGGCTATGCATACAAAACTGCGGCATATGGCCGGCATTGTTGAAGCCGGAACGGCTAAATTATGGCAACATAATCCTGCTATAACCCTAAATAGCCATAAACAACGGCAAGACTATTTGAGTAAACGCCTCCTTTCTGCGGTTGCACGCAAGTTGGAGCAGTTTAATCAGCGTTTGTTGAACGCCAGTCAGACCTTGCATGCGGTTAGTCCTTTGGCAACGCTGAACCGGGGGTATGCGATGGTAATTAATCCGTGTTCAGGAGAAATAATCCACTCCACCGAGCAGCTTAAACTGGGCGATAGCGTTCAAACCCGTCTCGCGCAAGGCCGATTCACCAGCCAAATTCAAGTTATCGATCCGGATTAACGGTCGGTTTGATAAAAGGCCATTGTTGTATCACTTTATAACGGACGCCGTTTCGCTCGCTACAGGACTCAACCAGGCAGAATGCGTCGGCGCGCCAGGCTATCGGCTCTATCTTCAGGTCGGGCAAATACCGGGCATGCCGGGCCAGAGTGATATGGGGCGTGTAGGGCCTGGTGTCGGTGTGTAGGCCGCAATCTGCGACCGCCGTCGTTAACGCGGATACCAACATCTCCGCCTCTGCAATCGTTCCCGTCAGCCGTGGCGTCATAGCGTCGGTAGGCATGCGCTCGCTATTCGGTGCGGATTGTGTGCTGGTCAGACATAAAATTCCAGGTCTGCTCCAGTAACTTAAGCTGTCAAAGATCAAGGTAAAAGGTTGGGCGGTAATAGCGGCGGCGGACTGCGTAATTAATAATTCAGTATCGGCGTTAACGGTTCCCAAAAAAACCAGTGTTACATGAAGATTGTGCGGCGGCACCCATTTGAAGTCTTTAGCCGATATGGACTGACTTAGGCCTGCCAGCGTTTGCCGGGTTTCATCGTCAGGCCATAAGGCAAAAAACAATCTTGATGTATCGGGCATGGTTTTAAACTGTGGCGGTATGGGTAAAAGGCGTCTACAAAAAATCAGTGTACAAAAACAGATAGATTGAAACAGATCGTAAGTCTGTCGCTAAAATTGGAATGAGTCATCATAACTTGAGCAAGTTGCCGATAGCCGGAGTGTGGGCTTCGCCTGCAAACGCAAGCAAGGCATGTACTCCCGCTTCAAGCTTGCGGCGCGAGTTGTTCAAATTATGTCATGCTCATTCAGCCAGCTTGCTATGCTGCACAGAATAAGAAAAATAAATAATCAAGCCAATAACCAGCCAGATGACGAAGCGCAGCCAGGTGAGGGCGGGTAAAAACGTCATTAGCGCGGTGCAGGACAGCATGCCCAGTACCGGAAATAACGGACTGAACGGCGAGCGGAACGGGCGTTTCATGTCCGGCTTGGTGATGCGCAGTACCAATACGCCCAAGCATACCAGTACGAATGCGGCCAAGGTGCCGATGTTAACCAGTTCGGCCAGGTCGCCTAGCGGTATGAAACCGGCGGCTATCGCCATGATAATACCGGATAGCACGATGACGCGTACCGGGGTTTGGGTTTTGGGGTTTACTTCGCCAAAGAAGGGGGAGAGCAGGCCGTCGCGCGACATCGCGAAAATGATGCGGGTCAGCGCGTAATACAGCACCAGCATGACGGTGGTAAGGCCTGCAATAACGCCGGTTGAGATCAGCGCCGATGCCCAGTTGTATCCGAGCAGGTTCAAGGCGTGGGCGACTGGCGAGGATACGTTCAACTCTGTGTAGTTGACGACGCCGGTGAGCAGGCCGGATACCAGGATGTAGATGACGGTGCAAAAGCCCAGCGAGGTGACGATGCCGAAAGGAAGATCGTGTTGCGGGTTGCTGGCTTCATCGCCTGCGGTGGAAACGGCGTCGAAACCGACATAGGCAAAAAATACTAGCGATGCTCCAGCCAGAACGCCGGTGGTTTTGCCGTCGGGCAGGGTCTGAAACCAGCCGAACGGCATGAATGGGTGCCAGTTTTCCGGGTGGACATTGAATGCGGCAACGGCGATAAAAACGGTGATGGTCAGCAGCTTAACAAATACCATCGCATTGTTGACTTTGGCGCTGTGTTTGACGCCCATAATCAGCAACAGCATCAATATTAAAATAATTGCGGATGCGGGTAAGTTGATCAAGCCGCCGAGTTTAGGGGATTTGGTCAGCATTTCCGGCAACGGTATGCCGATGGCGGTCAGGGCGTTGTTGAAATAGCCCGACCAGCCGTTGGCGACGGTCGCTACGGCAAGGCTATATTCCAGCAGCAAGTCCCAGCCGATGATAAAGGCGAATATTTCACCGAAAGCAACGTAGCTGTAGCCATAGGCGCTGCCGCAGCCGCCGACCGAGGCGGATAACTCGGCATAAGACAAGGCGGCGAAAGCGCAGGCGAATCCGGCGACGATAAATGACAGTATCACGGCCGGTCCTGATTGGGTGGCTGCGGCGACGCCGGTCAGCACGAAGATGCCGGTGCCGATGATCGCGCCGATGCCGAGAAAGGCTAAGTCCCATTTGGACAGGCAGCGCTTGAGGCCGCTGCCTGTATCATCATCGGAAGTAATGCGTTTGCTGCGAAAAATTTGAATGGACATTTGGAGCTCTTGTTGTGTAGTTGAAAGAAGAGGTTGCCGGTAAAGTGTTGTATTGGCTGGATTATAGGGGCAATGGCGATAATCCCCAAAACAACTCCATGAAATCAGCAAAATTATGCGTGGGTTGGTGTTGCGTGATAATATGTGCAGTTTTTTTAGATGGGTAGATCTTGAGTAATTACCTGGGGATTGCCTGATTCTGCAAATGGCAAACAGCGCGGGTTAATGAAGAGAGTTATTATTTTTTATATTGTGTTTTCCGAGAAACTTATCGCAATGAACATTCGCGCACTACTTGCTTTTACTATCTTACTGTCTGTCGTTGGCGGTCACGCAAATGCTACGACCTATGCAATGCCGGCAAATAGTGGTGATAGCGTAATCACTCAATATCCTGACGGCATGGCTTTAACGCGCGCAGACCAAGACGAAACTTTATTGGATGTGGCACGCCGTTTTTTGCTGGGGCAAACGGAAATAGTCAGGTTGAACCCGGATGTCGATCGTTGGTTGGTTAGAAAAGGCGAGATTGTTCGTTTATCCAACCGACGTATTTTGCCGGATTCTCCACATAACGGCATTACTTTAAATATCTCCGAATACCGGATGTATTATTACCCGCCGACTAAAAAAGGTCAGCTGCCTCAGCAGGTTATGTCTTATGCGCATGGCGTTGGCAGACAGGATTGGAAGACGCCGTTGGGTAAAACTAAAGTTGCGCGGAAAGTCATGAATCCCGAATGGCATCCGCCCGAATCAATAAGACGCGAACATGCGGCGAATGGAGATCCTCTGCCGGTTGTTGTTCCTGCGGGGCCGCATAATCCCCTGGGTACGCGCGCGCTGTATCTGGATTTGCCGGGCGAATACAGGATACATGGCACCGATATTGATAAAATTAATGGTATAGGCATGCAGATAACCCACGGTTGCGTTCGCATGTATCCTAAAGATGTCGAAGAGATATACGATCTGGTTGCCGTCGGTACGCCGGTCTATATTGTTAAACAGCCTATCAAGGTTGGCTGGCTGGACAATGTTCTTTATGTCGAAGCGCATCCTGATCTGGAGGGTGAAGAAACAACCTTGGATCAGCGTTTCGCCGTCGCACTGGGATTAATCCAAAAAGCCACTAATACGACTAGGGACGGCGCGGCGGAAATGCCGGATTTCGATCAACAGGCTTTAAATAAAGCACTGAAGGAGCAGAGTGGCGAGCCTATAGCGATCTATGAACGTTTGCCGCCACTGGAAGATGCGACATCGGCGATGCCGACGCCTGCGCCCGTATCGGCGCCCAGGCCTGCCCCTGTAGGGGCCCTCAGGCCTGCACCGAAACCGGCTCGCAAGGCTTCCCCGGATGGTTACTATCATGGTAACTAAAGCATAGCGTTATCTGGGAGATTGTAAAAAAGTCATTTATTAAGCGCAGGGTCGAAGTGCCCTGCGAGTAAACCTGCTAAACTACGTATTTTTAACGCATAGCCTTTTCCGGTACATTCCTTTGAAAAAAATCCTTATTTCCGACAAATTAGCAGAAGCCGGCATCAATTATTTAAACGATCAGCCCGGCATACAAATCCACATAGAGACCGGGCTTAATGAGGATCAGCTTTGCAACCTGATCGGCGATTACGATGCGTTGTTGATTCGTAGCGATACCCAGGTGACAAAAAAAGTTTTGCAGGCGGCAAAGAGCCTCAAGCTGATAGGCCGCGCCGGTATCGGTGTCGATAATGTCGATATACCCGCAGCAACGGAGCTCGGTATTATCGTGATGAATACCCCGGATGCCAATGCAACCACCACCGCCGAATTGGCGATTGCGCACATGATGTCGCTGAGCCGCCATTTACCGACAGCGGACCGCTCGGTTCGCGCCGGGAAATGGGAACGCTCCAAGTTGATGGGTTCGGAAATTGCCCATAAAACCTTGGCGGTGCTCGGTTTCGGTACCATCGGGCGGATCGTCTCGCAACGCGGCTTGGGCTTGAAAATGCAGGTCATCGCTTATGACCCGTTTGTTGCGCCGGAAATATTCGAAGATTTGGGCGTTGAATCGGTCAGTCTGGACGAGCTGGTCAGCCGAGCGGATTATTTGACCCTGCATTGCCCGTTGATTGAAAAAACCCGCAACGTTATCGGCAGCGCTCAGCTGGCGATGATGAAAAAACAGGCGATGATTATCAATTGCGCCAGGGGCGGCTTGATTGACGAGGCGGCGCTGCACGATGCGTTGAAAAACGGCCGAATAGCCGGGGCGGCGCTGGATGTGTACGAAAATGAACCGCCTGCCGGTTCGCCGTTGTTGGAACTGGACAATATCGTTTTCACTCCGCATTTAGGCGCATCGACCAGCGAAGCGCAAGTGGCGGTGAGTGTCGAAATCGCCCGGCAGGCGGTCACGTTTTTAAAGACCGGGGAAGCGGTTAACGCCTTGAACTTGCCCCGTGTGTCTGCGGAAGAATTGAAAAAATCGCACGAGTTTATGACGCTGGCCGGTATCCTGGGCAAGGTGTTGGTGGGTCTGGCGAGCAAGCCGATAGAGAAAATAGAAGTGGCGTTAATGGGGCGGGCGGCGGAAGTTGAGGCGCGGCCGGTTTCAGTCGCAGCCTTGATCGGCGTGTTAAGCGGGCAATTTTCTACGCCGGTCAACCGGGTTAATGCCGAAAATATTGCCAAACGCCAAGGCATTGCGCTGGTTGAATCGAAAACCGAAGAAACTCAGGATTATTTGTCGCTGATCAAGGTGACCGGGCATTGCGCGGATCATACGATTACGCTGGCTGGAACCTTGTTGGGCGGTTGTCATCCGCGTTTGGTTTGCATCGACCAGTTCGATATTGAAGTGGTGCCGGTAGGCACCTTATTGGTGACCCAACATGACGACAAGCCGGGCGTTATCTCGGCAATCAGCAGTGTGTTGGGTAATGCCAACATCAATATTTCCCGGATGCAGGTTGGCACCGCGGATGAATTGCAGCGGGCGATGGCGGTTATCAGCGTTTCCGAGCCTTTGACCGAGGATTTATTGCAGCAACTCTGCCACATCCCCGCCGTCTATAAGGCTATCCAGATCAACTTATGAGTTTCGAGGTCATCTGCTTCGACTGCGACAGCACGCTAAGTAAAATCGAAGGCATAGACGAACTTGCCCGACGTGTCGGTTTGGGCGAGTCCATGTCCAAACTGACCGATGCGGCGATGAACGGGGAGGTGTTGTTGGAAGCGGTCTATGAGCAGCGCTTGTCGTTGATCAAGCCGGATCGGAACAGTATCGATTGGCTGGCCGGCCTGTATATTGAACAAATTGTCGATGGCGTAAAGGACGTGTTTGATACTTTAGCCGTGCCGGGAAAAGAGTTACATATTATTAGCGGCGGGCTTCGCCAGGCAATTTTGCCGCTGGCAACATATTTGGGTGTGCCTGAAGCTCGGGTTCATGCGGTCGATATTTATTTCAATGCAGATGGCAGTTATCGCGATTATGACCAAAGTTCGCCGCTGGCAAGATCCGGCGGAAAAGCCGAGATTTGCAGGCGCTTGCTTAAAGCGCAAGGCTCGCTGGTTATGATTGGCGACGGCAAGACCGACATGGAAGCCAAGCAGGCCGGAGCCGTTGTGATCGGCTTTGGCGGTGTGGTCGACAGGCCGGTTGTTCGGGAGCAAGCCGATTTTTACAGCGCCGAACCGAGTTTGGTTTCTGTTTTGGCGCATATTTTATAAGTCTGGTAATTATTTAGCAGATGAAAATGGCGCAAGACGAAAGGCGAAAAAATCTTCGCCCGTTGCCTTTCGTCTTGCGCCTATAAAATCCTTTTTCCGGTTGCTGAGTAATTGCGAATTCACATTTAACTGTTTTTAAGAGAGGGACAATGGCAGGGCATAGTAAATGGGCTAATATCAAGCATCGCAAGGCGGGACAGGATGCTAAGCGTGGCAAAATTTTCACTAAAATGCTGCGGGAAATCACCGTAGCGGTAAAAACCAGCGGGCCGGATGCGGCCAGCAATCCTTCGCTACGCACCGCGATAGATAAAGCCTTGGGCGCGAATATGCGCCGCGACACCATCGATACCGCGATCAAAAAAGCCTCCGGCGCGTTGGAAGGCGTCAATTACGAAGTCGTCCGCTATGAAGGCTACGGCCCCGGCGGCACAGCGGTCATGGTCGATTGCCTGACCGATAATCGCAATCGCACCGTCGGCGAAGTGCGACATGCTTTTTCTAAAGCGGGCGGCAACTTGGGCACGGACGGTTCCGTGGCTTATTTATTCAGCAAGATCGGCATTCTCAGCTATGCACCTTCCGTCGATGAAGATGCGTTGATGGAGTCCGCGTTGGAAGCCGGAGCGGAAGATGTCATCGTCAATGACGACGGCTCGGTCGATGTGATGACTACGCCGGAAACGTATCTGGAAGTCAAAGACGCCCTGATTGCAGCAGGCTTTGAGCCGGATAATGCCGAAGTCACCATGCAGGCGGCAACGATGACTGAGCTGGATGCCGAGGGCGCGGAGAAGATGATGCGCTTGATAGATCGATTGGAAGATTTGGATGACGTGCAAAATGTTTATTCCAATGCCGATATTAGCGACGAAATTATGGAAGGCCTGGATTGATAATTTATTGTAGTCGATGCGAATTTTAGGGATAGACCCCGGCTCAAGAATAACCGGTTACGGCATTATAGAAGACTCGTCGCGCGGTTATAAATACATTGCCAGCGGCAGTATTCGTATTCAAGCCGATTATTTTCCCGATCGGCTCAAACAGATTTTTGACGGCATTGTGGAAGTTGTCGAACGCTATCAGCCTGAACAAATGGCCATAGAACAAGTGTTTATGCATAAAAATGCCGACTCTGCGCTTAAGTTGGGTCAGGCTCGAGGCGCGGCAATTTGCGCGGTACAGACCGCCGGTTTACCGGTGTTTGAATATGCGGCTAGGCAAGTCAAGCAGGCTGTGGTGGGTAAAGGCAGCGCCGAAAAAACTCAGGTTCAGCACATGGTGAAAATTCTGTTAAATATTCAAGGCGAGTTACAAATCGATGCGGGTGACGCATTGGGTATCAGTATCTGTCATGCTCATTATCAGCAAACTGCGCAGCGGTTGCAACAGGGCTTGTCGCGATGATCGGCTTTCTGCGCGGCAAACTGGCCCTTAAAGCGCCGCCGTTATTAATGCTTGATGTGAACGGCGTCGGCTATGAAATCGAAGCGCCGATGACGACGTTTTATAATCTGCCCGCCATCGGATCCGAAATCATATTGCACACCCATCTGGTGGTTCGGGAAGATGCGCATATCCTGTTCGGATTTTCCACCGAAGCGGACCGCTCAATGTTCAGAACCTTGATCAAGGTCAACGGCGTCGGGCCCAAGTTGGCGTTGACGATTTTATCAGGGCAGAGCGCCGAAGAATTCCATCGCTGCATTCATAATAATGACACGCAAGCATTGGTACGATTGCCGGGAGTCGGTAAAAAGACCGCCGAACGCCTGGTTATCGAAATGCGCGACCGGTTGCCTGACCTGAGCGATTCATTTGATTCGGGCGGTGCATCAGTAGTCGGCGCCGATAAAATCCAGCCGATCAACAATCCCAAACAGGAAGCGATCAGCGCTCTGTGTTCGCTCGGTTATAAGCCGCTTGACGCAGGTAAAATGGTGCAAAATATCAGCGTTGAAGGTAAAAGTTGTGAAGACATTATCCGTTTGGCGCTACAAGGCACGATAAGATGATTGAAAGCGACCGCATGGTGACTGCTCATAGTCATTCGGATGAAGAACGCCAAGACCGGGCTATTCGACCCAAGCGCCTAGCCGATTATATCGGCCAGAAGGAATTGCGCGAGCAAATGGAGATTTTTATTCAGGCGGCAACAGCGCGTCAGGAGGCCTTGGATCATGTGTTGATTTTTGGGCCTCCGGGCTTGGGTAAAACGACATTGGCTAATATCATAGCAGCGGAAATGTGTGTTAAAATTCGCCAAACATCCGGACCTGTGCTCGATAAAGCGGGGGATCTTGCGGCATTGTTGACCAATCTCGAAGCCCATGACGTGTTGTTTATCGATGAGATACATCGCTTGAGTCCGGCGGTTGAAGAGATTTTATATCCGGCTATGGAAGATTATCAGCTTGATCTCCTGATTGGCGAAGGCCCGGCGGCACGCTCCATTAAGCTGGATTTGCCGCCTTTTACCCTGGTTGGCGCGACTACCCGAGCCGGATTGCTGACATCGCCGTTGCGTGACCGGTTCGGTATTGTTCAGAGATTAGAGTTTTACACCGTTGATGAGCTGGCGAATATCGTGGCGCGTTCAGCCAATGTGCTGGGTATTGCGATGGAACCGCGCGGCGCTTACGAAATAGCCCGCCGCTCTCGCGGTACGCCCCGGATTGCCAACAGGTTGTTGCGCCGGGTACGGGATTTTGCAGAAGTAAAAGGCAATGGCACGATTACCGAGAAACTGTCCTTTCAGGCCTTGGAAATGTTGAAAGTAGATAATAACGGCTTCGATTCATTGGACCGCAAATTGCTTATGGCGATGATTGAAGGTTTTGCCGGCGGGCCGGTAGGCTTGGATACGCTGGCCGCAGCCATCAGTGAAGAGCGCGGTACCATCGAAGATGTCGTGGAACCGTATTTACTGCAACAGGGCTTTATTATGCGCACGCCTCGAGGCCGAGTGGTCACCCAGAATGCTTATTTGCATTTTGGCTTGCAGCCCCCAAAACACTTGGGCGTATCTGAGGATTTGTTTGAATAATTTTAGCTGGCCGGTACGCGTTTATTACGAAGACACTGATACAGGCGGGGTGGTGTTTTACGCCAACTACCTGAAGTTTTTCGAGCGAGCCAGGACCGAAATGCTCAGGGCAATGGGCTACGAGCAAGACGAATTGATCGCTAATGAAGGCATTATTTTCGTTGTGCGTTCGGTGCTGGTCGATTATTTGAATCCCGCCCGGTTTAATGAGCAACTACATGTAAGTGCAAAGGTGAGTCTCGCTAAAAAAGCCAGTCTTACTTTTGAACAAGTCATTACCCGAGGTGATGATGTTTTATGCAAGGGCAGTGTTCGAATTGCCTGTTTGGATACGCAAACCATGCGTCCTAAAGCTATTCCTGAAACCTTATTTAGAGCAATTTTAGAGCACACAAGAAATGAATACTGATTTATCGATTTTCCATTTAGTTAAAGAAGCCAGCTTTGTTGTTCAGTTCGTCATGATGATATTGCTAACCGCATCGGTGTCATCGTGGACCTTTATTTTTACCAAGCGCAAAGAACTTAATCGTGCGGTTGAAATCACCGACGAATTCGAAGAACAGTTTTGGTCAGGCGTGGTGCTGGCGGAGTTGTATAGAAAATTGGCTGCAAAGGATTTTGAGCCGGAAGGCATCGAGAAAATATTCCTGGCCGGGTACAAAGAATTTTCCCGGATGCGGCAAGCCGGCAATGTAGAACCCGGCGTACAGGTGGAAAGCGCGCAACGGGTCATGCGTATCGAATTGTCGCGTGAGTTGGAACGGCTCGATGAGCATTTGGCTTTTCTTGCCACGGTCGGTTCGATCAGTCCTTATATCGGTTTATTCGGCACGGTGTGGGGCATCATGAACTCCTTCATGTCGCTGGGTAATGTCAAACAGGCGACTTTGGCGCAAGTCGCGCCGGGTATTGCCGAAGCCTTGATTGCAACAGCTATCGGTTTATTTGCCGCTATCCCCGCCGTTATTTCCTACAACCGCTTTTCCACTCGACTGGACAGATTGACCGGCCGATATGAGTTGTTTGTTGAAGAGTTTGTCGTATTGTTGCAAAGGCAGGCACATCAAAAATGAGCGCGCCACAAATGGGTAGAAAAAATGGGCGCAGAAAGCCCATGGCAGAGATTAATGTAGTTCCCTACATTGACGTGACTTTGGTACTGCTGATTATTTTCATGATCACTACGCCGATGCTGCAAACCGGCGTACAAGTAGAGCTTCCGCAAGCCGAGTCCGCCACCGTAGAATCGGAAGGCGATAATTTGCCGGTTGTTGTGTCGATTAATGAACAGAGCCAATATTTTATTACCATTGACGACAAAGAGCCTGAACTGGTACAGCGGGAAGAAGTCGAAGGCCGGGTGATGGCGGTATTAAGCCGGAAACCGAAAACCCAGGTATTGATCGGGGCTTATAAGGGTATTGATTACGGTGTCGTGGTTACGCTGATGGCGGGCTTAAAAAATGCCGGCGTGTCCAGCGTAGGTTTAATGACCAAGTCTGGCGAACAATAGATTTCGATGGACAGTAATAAAAAGAAATTTTCATGGCCGATCATCTTAGCTCTGGCTTTGCATCTTACCATTTTAGGTCTGTTTGCTTTAAGCGCTTTATTCAAGCCTGATAAAAGGGAATCGGAAGCCGCGCCGGAAATTATTCATGCTGAAATTGTCGATGAAAGTAAGGTTAAGAATCCGGCTGAGGTAACCGCTGAGCCTGTGAAGGCGACTGAAAGTCCGGTTGAAGAGAAAATAAATCCGGAAACGGAAGCTAATCAGGAAGCCGAGCGGGCAATAGAGCAGGCGAAAGCAGAAAAAACCAAGGCCGCCGCCGAGCAAGCCAAGGCTGAAGCAAAGCAGGCTGAAGTAGCCAAGGCGAAAGCCGAAGCTGCCGAGCAAGCCAAGGCTGAAGCAAAACAGGCTGAAATAGCCAAGGCGAAAGCCGAAGCCGCCGAGCAAGCCAAGGCCGAAGCAAAGCAGGCTGAAGTAGCCAAGGCGAAAGCCGAAGCCGCCGAGCAAGCCAAGGCCGAAGCAAAGCAGGCTGAAGTAGCCAGGGCGAAAGCCGAAGCCGCCGAGCAAGCCAAGGCCGCAGCAAAACAGGCTGAAATAGCCAGGGCGAAAGCCGAAGCCGCGGAGCAAGCCAAGTCTGAAGCAAAACAGGCTGAAGTAGCCAGGGCGAAAGCCGAGGCCGCCGAGCAAGCCAAGGCCGAAGCAAAGCAGGCTGAAGTAGCCAAGGCGAAAGCCGAAGCCGCCGAGCAAGCCAAGGCCGAAGCAAAGCAGGCTGAAGTAGCCAAGGCGAAAGCCGAAGCCGCCGAGCAAGCCAAGGCCGAAGCAAAGCAGGCTGAAATAGCCAAGGCGAAAGCCGAAGCCGCCGAGCAAGCCAAGGCCGAAGCAAAGCAGGCTGAAATAGCCAAGGCGAAAGCCGAAGCCGCCGAGCAAGCCAAGGCCGCAGCAAAGCAGGCTGAAGTAGCCAGGGCGAAAGCCGAAGCCGCGGAGCAAGCCAAGGCCGCAGCAAAACAGGCTGAAATAGCCAAGGCGAAAGCCGAAGCCGCCGAGCAAGCCAAGGCTGAAGCAAAGCAGGCTGAAATAGCCAAGGCAAAAGCTGAAGCCGCCAAAGCGAAAGCTGCGGCAGAAAAAGCAGAAGCAGCGGCTAAAGCGAAAGCCGAAGCAGAACGTGCCGAAGCCGCCAAAGCGAAAGCGGCAGCAGAACAGGCGGAGGCGGCCAAAGCAAAAGCGGCGGCAGAAAAAGCAGAGGCCGCTAAAGCCAAAGTTGAAGCGGAGCGAGCTGAAGCCGCCAGAGTGAAGGCAGAAGCAGAAAGGGCTGAAGCGGCAAGAATGGAAGCAGAGCAGGCGAGAATGGATGCGGAACAAGATCAGTTGGCGATAAAAACAGCCGCCGCCGCCATTCGGCAAAAAGTGGCCCAGAGCTGGATTCGACCGGTTTCTGCTACAGAAGGGTTAAAGTGTACAATTCAGGTCAGATTGATGTCCGATGGCACTGTGATCGATGCCGTGGTGGTTACTTCCAGCGGCGATCCGATTTTTGACCGCTCAGCGGAAAATGCCGTTCACAAAGCATCGCCACTCCCAGTGCCTAAAGATAAGGAGCTGTCGGCTAAAGAATTTAAGTCATTTAAATTTTTGTTTGACCCGGATCGTTCCAGATAGTCAGAAACAAGGTATTATCATCACAACGATGTCGTTGGAGCGTATTGGCGTCAATTATTTAATGGTCTTTTTTCAGTTAAATTACTGAGGTGAACAAGTGAGTTTTTTTAGAAAAATTTTGTTGATTGGTCTGGTTAGCTTCTATGTGCCAAGTAGCTATGCGGAGATGACGATTGAAATTACCGAAGGTATTGAGAGTGCATTGCCTATTTCAATAGTTCCTTTTGGCATGCAAGGGGCGTCGGGTGTTCCGGTTGATGTTAGTTTTGTTGTTGATGCGGATTTAGGTCGTAGCGGTTATTTTAAAACGCTGGATAAGCAAAGCATGCCGGCTAAACCCAGTACTGCGGAGGCTGTTCAGTTCAAAGACTGGCAGGCTATAGGCCAGAATTATCTGGTTATCGGTCAGGTGACTGAAGATCATGGTCAATACAATGTCCAGTTTCAGTTGTTTGATGTCTATAAGGGCGAGCAAATAATGGGCTACAGGATGACATCGTCGGCGGGCGATTTGCGTAGAACGGCTCATCATATCAGCGACCTTATTTTTGAAAAATTGACCGGCAAAAAAGGTGTTTTCAGCGGCCGCATTGCTTACATTACCAGCAGCAGGCAGGGCAAACAAAGTACCAGCAAGCTTCAGGTTTCAGATGCTGACGGCTTTAATGCGCAAACCATAGCCTCATCTGTGGAACCCTTGATGTCTCCCGCGTGGTCGCCGGATGGCAGAAAAATAGCCTACGTGTCGTTCGAGAAAAAAACAGCCGCAATTTATATTCAGACCTTGGCTACCGGGGAAAGGGCTAGAGTTGCCGAATTTCCAGGTATCAACGGCGCGCCGTCATGGTCGCCCGATGGAGCAAAGTTGGCTTTGACGTTATCTAAAGACGGCAGTCCCGATATTTACGTATTAAATCTGGTGACGCGTTCTTTAACTAAACTGACTAAAAGTTTTTCGATTGATACCGAGCCGACTTGGTCTCCTGACGGCAGTCATATTGTTTTTACCTCGGACAGGGGAGGGAAACCGCAGTTGTATATTATGTCGAGCCAGGGCGGTGAAGAAACAAGGCTGACATTTTCAGGGAATTATAATGCCAGAGCCAGTTTTTCACCGGACGGCAAAAGCATTGCCATGGTCCATGGCAATGGCAGCGATTATCGTATTGCCGTTATGGATATGGCGACCAAGTCGGTTAATGTAATAACTGATGGACGATCGGATGAATCCCCTAGTTTTGCACCGAATGGCAGTATGATTTTGTATGCTTCCCGAAAAGGCAATGCAGGTTACTTATCGGCCGTATCATTGGATGGTAAAATGCAACAGAAGCTGGTCTTTGATAGCAATGAAATTCGCGAACCGGCGTGGTCACCCTAGTTCGCGGTTAGGCATAACACGATTTTTTGAATTAATAGATTACTTTTTGGAAATTAAAAATGAAATTGAATAAAACAGTATTGGCATTGGCAATAAGCGCGGTAATCCTGTCGGGTTGTAGTGAAGATGAAAAAGACGCGAGTCTTACTGATGGCACTCAAAATGCTGCCAGTGGTATCAACGATGCTTCAACCAGCGGCTTAAACAATGGCTCCGGCTTATCCGGGTCGGAAATGAATGCGTCGGGCATGTATCCCAATGCTGGCATAGGCCCTGAATTCAGCGATCCGAACAACCCGCTGTCAAAAAGTACTATCTATTTTATGCTGGATAGCAGCCAGGTTCAGAATGATTTTGTTCCGGTCATTGCAGCTCACGCGCAATATCTGGTGGCGCATCCCGGCCAGCGCGTCGTCATGGAAGGTCATGGCGATGAGCGTGGCTCACGGGAATACAACATTGCATTGGGCGAGCAGCGTGCAAAATCCGTAGCAAGCATGATGAAAGTTCAAGGTGTTGCTGACGGTCAGTTAGAGGTTGTCAGTTACGGCGAAGAAAAGCCTGCATCATTAGGGCATGACGAAGCATCCTGGGAGCTTAATCGTCGCGTTGAGTTAGTTTATCAAGGCAAATAAATGAAAGCGCGTCTTATCTCGTTGCTGTGTGTTTGCGGCGCTGTCCATGCGGAAGCGTTACCGCCTGTTATTGATAATTCAATGTATCCGGCGGGTGAGGTCAGTGCTGCTAAGCCTTCTCCGACCAATGCGCTGTATGAGATGATGGGGCGACTGGAGCAATTGCAAGGTGAGGTGCAGCAGCTTACCGGCAGGCTGGAAGAGCAGGCTAATCTTATTGCCGAGATGAAAAAGTCTCAAAGTACGATGTATTCCGACTTTGATGAGCGGATGCAAAGATTTGAGAAAAAAACTGAAGGCGTTAAGCCATCGGCGACTGAAAGTTCTCCTGCGCAAGATGGCTCAGTTGCAACCGAAGCAAAGGTGGTCGAGCCGGCAGTTGCGGCTTCGGTCGCCTCTTCAGCCCCAGCTCCGGAGGTTAAACAGCCGCCTATGCAAAAACAGGAGGCCGTTCAAGCAGCAGGTGAAGCTTCCGCTCCTGTAGGCGATGAAAAGCAGCAATATCAACAAGCGTATGAAGCGCTTAGAAATGGGCATAACGCTCAGGCAATCGCCGAATTCAATGCATTATTGGGTAAAAACCCTAAGGGCGAATATGCGAATAATGCCCAATATTGGTTAGGTGAGGCCTATAGAGTTAATCAGGATATTGATTCGGCGCGTAAAGCTTTTAATAGCGTGATTGAAAATTATCCTGGTAGTTCTAAGGTCCCGGATGCTTTGTTGAAGTTGGGCACTATCGAGATTGAGCAAAAAAATCCAGTCAAAGCACGCGAATATTTAACACGTGTTACCGCGGATTTTTCCAGCTCGACAGCCGCCCGCTTGGCCGCAAAGAAATTACTGTTACTTGATGATGTTAAACAATAGTTGTGAGTTCATTACGCATAACTGAAATTTTTCATTCGTTACAGGGTGAGTCGAATACGGTAGGTCTGCCCACCGTATTTATTCGACTCACCGGTTGTCCATTAAGATGCGTTTATTGCGATACGGCCTATGCTTTCACCGGCGGTGAAAAAATAGGCATTGATGCAATCATTGCGCAAGCTGAGCAGTATGGAACGCGTTATATTACTGTAACCGGTGGCGAACCTTTGGCGCAGCCGGGCTGCCTTGAGTTAATGACCAAGCTTCTCGATAAGGGCTATGTCGTTTCGCTTGAAACCAGCGGAGCGCTTGATGTGTCGAAAGTTGATCAGCGCGTTGTTAAAGTGATGGATCTTAAAACCCCTAGTTCGGGTGAATTAAGCAGAAACTGTTACCAGAATATCGAATATCTAACCGCAAAAGACCAAGTTAAATTTGTTATCGGTAATGACATTGACTACGACTGGTCAAAATCCATTTTAACAGAATACGATTTGCCTAATCTTTGTGAAATATTGTTTTCACCGGTGATGGGACAGCAAAACCCAACCGAGCTTGCCGAAAAAATTCTAAAGGACAGGTTACCTGTTCGCTTTCAACTTCAACTACATAAAATACTTTGGGATGACGCCCAAGGTAAGTAAACCAACATGCAAAAAAAAGCCATCGTCCTGCTATCCGGCGGATTAGATTCAATTACCGTACTCGCTCTTGCGAAAAAGCAGGGGTTCAAATGTTATGCCTTAAGCTTTGATTACGGTCAGCGGCATAATGCCGAACTGGTAGCGGCAGCGCAGATAGCCGCAGATTATCAAGTCGAAGATCATAAAATCATCAAACTGGGCTTAAGTTCGATTGGCGGTTCCGCGCTGACCGACGAGCACATTGCCGTGCCCCACTCTCCACAAGACGGCATACCGGTGACCTATGTGCCGGCGAGAAATACGATATTCCTGTCCTTTGCCTTAGGTTGGGCGGAAGTTTTAAAATTAAACGACATCTTTATCGGTGTTAATGCAGTAGATTATTCCGGTTACCCGGATTGCAGGCCTGAATTTATCAAAGCATTTCAGCAATTAGCCAACCTAGCCACTAAGGCCGGTGTGGAAGGTGAGCATTTCGTGATACATACCCCTCTAATCGCGCTGAGCAAGGCGGAAATCATTAAACAGGGTGTTGATTTAGGTGTGGATTATCAGTACACAGTATCCTGTTATTCCGCCGATGAGCAAGGTCGTGCTTGCCAAGTCTGTGATGCCTGTCGTCTAAGAAAAATCGGATTTACTGAGGCGGGAATAAAAGATCCGACGCGGTATCAAATAATCTGAAAAAAAGTTGCCAAGATTAGATTAATCAGTATAATAGGCATTCTTTGTTGGGTCGTTAGCTCAGCCGGTAGAGCACCGCACTTTTAATGCGATGGTCGCGCGTTCGAATCGCGCACGACCCACCACAAAGACTTTGATTTAAAAGGCTTTTTAAGGATAAAAAGTTTCAGTAACTGTGTACTAAACAAGCGACTACAGTGATAACTACAGTAGTTTTGTTTTAACCTCATTATGAGGAACACAGATGCTCAATTTCCACATCATCAAAGTTGATCTCAAAAACGGCGAAATCCGTTACCGCACCATTCTTACCAAATCCGGTAAGGGCATCAAAACCAAAACATTCAGACGTAAGCAAGATGCTCGTACCTGGGGCAATCGCGCCGTTTTAGATTCCCAAGAATACGAAGCCAAGGGCATTAAACCCTGCACCATAAAATTCAGTCGTTTGGCTGATGAATACATGCAATGGTGGACTGGAAAAGACCATGACCGAGTAAGGCTGGTTCTATGGTGGGAAAAATGTTTAAGCAAAACCCTTCTTTCAGACATTACGCCGGAACTTATCCGCGATGCTCTCAAATCGAAAAAATCACAAGCCCCTGCGACTTACAATAAACACCTCGCCGTTTTATCGGCCATTCTGGATTATGCCACTCTGCAACAAGAGGACGATAGTATTCTGGAACAATACATTGATGATAATCCCTGTAAGCGTGTACGCTCTCTCAAGTTAGATAATAAGATCGTTCGTTATTTATCCGACGAAGAAAAACCCCGTTTACTGAAAGCGGCTAAAGACATTGGCGGCAAGTTCTATCTTAAAGTGCTGATGGCGCTGACCACAGGTATGCGTAAAGGTGAGCTTGATCGGTTACGCTGGCTGGACATCGATTTTGATAAAGGTCTGGCGATGCTAACCGACACCAAAAACGGAACGCCACGGCACACGCCGATACCCAGCGTTATTATGGATCAACTGAAAAAACATCGTGAAATTGGCAATCGTTTATTATTCCCATCCAGCACGGACATCAACAAACCTTTTGATTATAAAAAGCAATGGGCAAAATGCCTGAAAGTAGCAGACATCGAAAACTTTAGATGGCACGATATGCGCCATGATACCGCCTCGACTTTAGCGCGGGATGGCCGGACATTAAAAGAAATTGCCGAAATCCTAGGACATAAAAGCTTAGCCAGTACCGACCGCTATACCCATTTATCGACAGCGCATAAATCCCAAGTGCTGAATGATACGATGGCTAAGTCTATTAGCTTATAATTTAAGCCGCCAGCTTAAGATGCTTATCAGAAAATCAGGTTTTATGTTCGCTTGGTTGGTTGTTTTTAAGGAACGAACTGCAATTTAAAGAGGAGTCGCAGCAGTGACCAAAATCATAAATGAGATCGACGAACTAAAAGAAGAAATTGACGAAATCGAAAAGTGGTTATTAAAACATGCCGAATCCTTAGAAGGTCACGTAAGGGATGCATTAAAAAATGGCAAAATTAAACAAGATGATTTTGATCAGATGATTTTGGTGGTAAAACGAAATTTTGACGAAGGTGTCCCAATTACGCGTAAGGATCGGCAAGAACTCGCTTTTGCTTTTGCTTATGTGCAAGTAAGCGCTGAGGAAATTAGGCAAGGTGTTGAGCATGGGCATTTAGCTTTTTCGATTCAGGCTGTAGGCAGAGGTAATATGGGGCTTGGAATAGTTGAGCAATTAAGAGTGAACACAATAAGGCTCAGTCGTAAGGCAAAAAATGCCGCTCGTACGAGACATTCAAAGACCGACGTAAACAAGCAAATAGTTTGGAATTATTACCAACAAGAATTGCACACCTTCAAGAGTTACGATCATGCTGCCGAGAAAATAAGTTATAAAAAAGATGTGCCTTTTGCTTTTCGAACGGTTAGAAAGTGGATAACAGAATTTCATAAACGACAAAAAGAACTACCCTCTGCATAGCAAAGCGTAACCTATACTTGGCAAACTGTAATTTGTACTAAGTAGGCGGGCTTCAATAACTTCATACCGCCCTTCAAAATAGCCTCACGATGATTAACTACCCGTGAGGCTTTTTTATGACCAATACCCCCACCAACACAACCTTGGGCGACTTCTGCCCGAAAAGCAGTTTTGCAATTCACCCCGATAATCCGCTCAAAGAATCCGAGTTCAATTGGCTGTTTAAAAACCGCGAGGCAAACGGCTTTAAAGACGCGTTTGTCAAAGTGACGGCCAGAAACTTTCTGGTTCACATTCCCACTTTTACCCAATGTCTAGCTGATCGAAGGGGCGCGTAAATCCTGCCTCATTCGCAAGGTGTGCAACGGGCTACCGATTCGGAAAATCGGGCACAGATAGCCGGTATCGCATAGTTAATGCGGATGTCATACAGGGTTTATGCCGCCTGTAGCCAAAAACTACAGTGATTTTATTACTTGTGCCGAATTATCAGGCTTGAAATGGCAAAGAAAAACAAAGGGCCAAAGCTCAAATACGATGGTCGGGGCGGCGTTATGGTCGTCTCTAGGGCAATGCGAGAATCAAATGCTTATGAGTCGATGCCGCCCGCTGCAAAAGTGTTGATGGATTTGCTACAGATGCAGTGGCGAAACGATAGACCTGTTGCCTATGGTGTACGTGAAGCGGGTCAAAAGATTGGATGTAAACCTGAAACCGCTGGTAAAGCGTTTAAGGTGCTACAGGAGCGCGGCTTCATTGTTTGCGAAACAGAGTCTTTATTCAACAGCAGAACGGGCAGTAAGGCGCGTGAATGGCGTTTGACCTGGATGCCGTTTGATTATCGAAATCCAACCCACGATTGGGAGAAATGGAAGCCGGAATATTAAAGCAACCGTACCGAAAAGGGGGACACAAAGTTGTTTTGTATGCTCCCTATCGGTACACAAATTTATTTAATTGGGTTTTGTATACCGATTAAGGGGACGCAAGAGGCAAAAATCAATGACTTACAAAAGCCTTGCTTACCCCGTTTTGGTACACACCTACATTAACCATACCCGTATGAAAAATATTACTTACATGCCCAAAGCACACGATCCAGATCGCTAAATTAGAAGCGTTACAAATTAAGACAACACCAAAGGACAGCACCCAATGAACGCACCTTCAAACAGAACCCATTTTGAAATCCATCAGTCGGCTAAATACTTTGACGCCAGAGAACTGCAAGCGCAAACAGGACAACCCGCCTCTGCATTTGGCGAGGTCGTGCTAAAAGAGTTGATCGACAATGCCCTGGACGCTTGCGAGAGCGCAGGCGTTAATCCGGTTATCCATATCGGTTACGCCGCTGTTGATGATCGGCTACGACTGGCAGTTAGTGACAATGGCAACGGAATTAGTGAGTCGGTCATTAAAAGCATTCTGAACTTTGACACGCGCACCAGCGATAAGGCCGCGTACAAATCGCCGACGCGGGGCGCTCAGGGTAACGCCTTTAAAACCATTATCGGCATACCCCACTTTAGGCGGCGGCGCTATCGTGATTGAGTCCCAAGGCTTGCGCCATGAAATCACCGCCACCTCGACACCGGCCGGCACTATTGATATTCAGCACGAAACCAGTGTGATAGATGACGCTATCGGTACAACGGTTTATGTTGATATGCCCTGGCGAGAAGGTTACCCTCAATGGTACGCACGGGCGACGGCGCTGTTTAATCCTCATGCCATTGTAAAAATCAGCAGTTTTGATGATATTGCATTTAGCATGGTAACTGGCGACGAAGAAAATGCAGAAAGTGGCGTTTCTTACAATAGACTTGGTGAATGCCAGAAAATTAAGCCGAACGAACCGACCAGCGCCCACTGGTACAGCACCGACGATTTTAACAAGTTGGTATTCCTGCAAGGCTCACAGAATGATATTGAGTTGGGGCGGTTTGTCCGGCAATTTAGAGGTTTGTCATCCTCAGCAAAGGCCAAACAGATAACCGGGCAGCTCAAACAGTTTAGGCTGGTATCGGATATTTACCGCGAACCCTTAGCCATTGAATCAATGCGGCTGGCAATGCAAAGCGAATGCAAGGCGGTACAGCCGAAAGCATTGGGCGCAATCGGTGAAGCAAATCTATTGGCTAGGCTTAACCTTGATCGCCATTGGTATAAACAGGTTTCCGGTATGATTGACAATGTGCCTTATGTATTTGAAATTCTGATAGGCGAATCCGAGGGCGTTACCGGCTTTTATCATGGCGTGAACCATTCGGCGACTTCCTGCGACAAACCACGATTAAAGCGGGAGAAATTGAGGGCGTAGGCATTGCTGGCGCACTGGCATTGATAACCAAAAGTCAGGAGCATATTGTCATAGCGCACTTAATCGGCATTGGCCTACCGTTTTTAGATCATGGCAAAAGTAACTTAGCGTTACCGGCTGAAATGATCGACAACATTGCAGGCGCGGTCTGGCATGTAGCAAGGACTTTGCACAAAGAAAACAAAAAAGCCGATAAGGACGCGGCCAAAGCCGAAAAAGACGAAGCAGCGAGGGAAAGAGCCGGGGAGAATAAAACCTTTATCAATGCCGCCGTGTTCTTGGTACTGGAAAAGGCCATACAAGCCGCAACCGATAGCAGGCGCTTACCGGCGAATGTCCGTAACCTGTTTTATAAAGTGCGGGACTTTATCCAAGCTCACACGCCTAAAGAGCTGAACTACACCTATTTCAGTCAGGATATTTTAATCAAATACTGGCAGGAACGCGGACGCGACGAGCTGATATACAACGACCCGCGCGGCGTACTGTATGAGCCACACGGCGGAAGGGAGGTGCAGTTGGGGACATTCTCGGTCAATGATTATGTATTCCCGGAGCATCGATTTAACAAAATTCTCTATGTCGAAAAAAAGGGACTATGGCACACCATCAAAGCCGCTGGCCTGCATCAAAAATATGATATGGCGGTTATCGGCGGCGAGGGCTACGCCTCAGAAGCTATCCGCCTATTGCTGGAAAAGGCGCAAGTCGGGCAGGACTACACTATTTTCGTGCTGCATGATGCCGACCCAGACGGCTACAACATTGCTCGAACCATTCAAGAATCCACTAAGCGAATGCCCGACCACAACATAGAAGTGATCGACTTAGGCTTGAACATTCAAGACGCTATCGACCTCGGTATTCCCGCCGAAACCTTTACCCGTAAAAAGGCACTGGTCAAAGATTTGGAGCTAAACGAAATCGAGCAGGAATATTTTACAGGCCGGTTAAAGGTTGGCACGAAGCGCAGTTATATCTGCAAGCGCGTAGAGCTTAACGCCATGAGCGCCGGGCAGTTGGTGGACTATATCGACGCGGGTATCAGTCGAGCCATAGACGCAAAGCAGTTGGCTAAAAAGATCATTCCCGGCGCTGATGTGCAGCTTGAGAAAGCCGCTGAATTATTCGAGTCGGGGCTACATGCTGAAATTGATGCCCTGATCGCCGAACGCCTGAATATCGACGCATTGAAGGCGAAATTGTTAAAAGTCCATACCGGCGCATTCGACAGACAAGAATTTAAAGTTGATGAGTATTTGGCAGACAACGAGCTGCACACCTGGAGCAAACCGATACAGCTTGCCGTTGATGACAAACTGGAGGCAATCAGCGAAGCCATAGAGGGCGGCGTGACCGAGTGGCTTAAAGCATCGTAGACAACACAGCCGGTTTAATCGCTGTCTTTTTATGTGATAGTCACAAATTAATGCTAAACTCTATTTTGTGACTGTCACATAAAAAAAGGATAAGCAGGCCATGAGCGAAAAACCAGAAACACGGGGCAGAAAGCCACAAAATAAAGTTAGGGGCGCTATGTCATCCGCAGAGCGAAAGATGCACCAAATTGAGCGGCAATTAACGCGCATTAATGAACTTGATCCCGAACAGTGGACACGCGCTGAATGTTTGCTTGTGTTGTCACGAAAAGACTTGGTGGGCTTAACCAAATGGGCATTAATCCAACTGGCTAAATTGCATGGCTTTAATGTGACTATCACGAAAACAACACAGAAAGAGGCGACACCATGAACCCTGCAAAACAACGCATTAACGCCTACTTAATTCGGCACAAAAGTAAACAAGCCGAGTTAAGCGAATCAAGGGGTTACGCCATTAGTGAACAGGCTTTTCGTGAACACTTTGTGAGCAACTCAGGTTCAGCGCCGATAAGGGTTACAAGGTCATTGTGAGCAGTTCGTGAGCCGCGTGTGAACGCCATGAACGCACCTAAAAAGTAAGCGGCTATATTGAGCATACTCAGTAACTTAATGCACTTGGTAAGCACGTTTTTTGTAATTGAATGTTGTTTAATTACAACAAAAACACCATACGAGTTGGTATACAAAATCAAGCCATTTTTTCCAGTACCGGCGCGGTCTGTAGCGGATTTAGTGGACACGGTTAGTGTACAAAAACGATAAGCAATTAGTGAACAAAAATTAAGCCATTGAATCCAGTACCGGCGCGGCTTGTGGCGAAATTACTTAACATCGTTTACGAACAGATTGCGCGGGTAAGTTTTGCCGCTACCCGCGTAATCTGAGCCGGTCTGATGATCGGCTTTTTTGTGTCTGGAGACGCGCAGTTAATTTCAGTGGCGTAGCGGCTTTGGTACAGGTATCGGCTGGCATTTCCGCGCAGTATCAGCTTTTTTTTGTGTCGCAGCGAAATTAAGGTGCGGTAACGGTTTACGCTGGTTTTGTCGCAGTGAGACACGCCATATTTACTGTTACATAGTTACGAAATATTAGCCGGTCTTGTAGGGAGGTTACGGGTAGGTGTTCGCGCTGGTGTTCGCGCGGAAAGCGGGTAAATGTGGCCGGGGTATCCCTGCGTGCGGCAACTCAAGCAGTATCCAATGTGGTATCCAGGGCAAACCCCTGAAGAATTTAAGTCTTGGAGTCAGAATTTAGGTTATGAGGATGTTTTGACGACTTTATATAGTTATGGTCATGTACAGCAACATCGGCAAGGGGAGATTTTCCAGCAATTAAAATTACCTCGTTCTGCTGCAAGCCAAAATGTTGATGAGATTGCCAGGGCGGTTGTTAAAGCAATGGCTGATCAAATCTCACAAATTGGAATTTAAGCATAATTAATTCATGCTGTTTACGACCATACCTTAAGTTCATAATTCAGATTTGGCTACCGGCAAAGGAGGCTATTAACCCAATATTCTGATTAGTAAAATCGTTCTGGACTGTCCGTTATCGGCATAGTTTTGGTCAATCAATTAAATCGCTCTATAATAAAACCAAGCAAACAACCCAATGATCGAATTTAATGCAATGGAAACCCTGCAAATCTCTCCAAACATCTTACGCTGGGCCGCTGAACAACGCGGCATTAGCCTTGATGCGCTTGTGGATTTGTTGGGAACGCCAAGCAAACACGACGACTTTGCGGCGGGAAAACTATCCGTAGCTCAAGCCGAAAAGCTTGCAAAAAAAGCACATATTCCTTTTGGCTATTTCTTTCTTGATACTCCACCAGCTAGCGTACAACGCGGAATTCCCGATCTTAGGCAGTTACCCAATCACGAACCCTTAAGCATCGATTTTTTCGATGTCCTGGACGATGTGTTGCGCAAACAGCAATGGTATCAGGAGTATTTGCAGGAGCAAGGTGCGCAGCAGCTTGATTTTGTTGGCAAGCACCCATTCAAGGCTAACATACCGGCAGAGCAAGTAGCCGCAGATATTCAGCGCACACTCGGCATAACAGAACATGAGCGCAAACAATGTAAAACAACCAGCGATTTTTTTACTTTGTTCAGTGTAAAAGCCGAAGGCATTGGCATACTGGTTTTTAAAAACGGTATCGTAAAAAGTAGCACTCGCCGGAGCTTGTCCGTCAATGAATTTAGAGGCTTTGCCATTGCCGATCCGATGGCACCGGTTATTTTTATCAATGGCAAGGATAGCGAAGCAGCCTGGATATTTACCTTAGCGCACGAAATCGCCCATATCTGGTTAGGTGAAAGCGGTGTTTCCGACCTACCGGCAAATCAGCAAAAATCCAGTAACAAGTTGGAAGTTTATTGCAACCGCATAGCAGCGGAACTGCTCACACCCAAAACACAGTTCCTTGATGCTTGGGAACAAGCGGCAGAATCTAAATTTGATGTACTTAGCAAAGCCTTCAAAGTCAGCAGATTGGTTATCGCCCGACGAGCCTTTGATTTAGGCAAAATCGACTGGGCTACTTACCAAAACATTGCCGACGCCAGCAATAAACAAAAATCTTCTAGTGGTGGTGATCCTTACAGAAACTACCCGCTTAGAAACAGTAAGCGATTGACACGCGCCATTGTCTCTACAGCGATGAGCGGCGGCATGATGTTACGCGAAGCAGCAAGTTTACTTAATGTACGGCCCGATACAGTTATGGAACTCAGCAAACATTTAGCGATTCGATGAATTTAAATTCCAGATACCTGATTGATTCCAATGTTTTTATTCAAGCCAAAAACTTTCATTACCGTTTCGGTTTTTGCCAGGGATTCTGGCAATGGCTAACTGAGGCCCATCATGTAGGATTAGTATTTAGCATCAATAAGGTGCGTCAAGAAATCAATGATGGTGATAAAGACGACCCTGTTCGGCTTTGGGCAGATGACTTGCCAGAAAGTTTTTTTATAAATGACACGCACGACATCGCAGTCATGCAAGCCTACCGGCAAGTCATGCAGTGGAATGTTTCAAATAACCACTATCGACAACAGGCTAAAGATGAATTTGCAAGGTACGATAAAGCCGATGCTTTTTTAATTGCTGCTGCCAAAGCTCATGGGTTTACTGTTGTAACCCACGAAGCTAGTAAGCCGGAATCTAAAAAACGTGTGTTGATCCCGGACGCGGCCAACCAATTCGATATTAAAAGCATCATGATTTACGATCTACTCAGTCAACATGCCAACGGTAACTTTACGTTAAAGCCATAAATAAACGCGCACAAGCACCACCTACAGATAAATACATTGGTCAATCTAAACCCTAAACTCAATGAATCAAAGGTTCCAGGCAGAAAAACCGATATGGAACGCAATTTACGCGGATTAAATTCAAAGGACGTCCTTCCACTTCATGAATCAGCAACAAATCAAACAACTTGAAACCGAACTTTGGGCCAGCGCCGATAATTTGCGGGCCAATTCCAAGCTAACAGCGGCAGAATATAAAGACCCCGTGTTAGGCTTAATATTGTTGCGTTACGCGCAAAACCGTTACGAGCAAGCCAAAGTAGCGATTGAAGCGGCGATGCCGGAAACCCCGCGTGGCAAACTAAAACCCACTAAAGAACACTTTTTGGCGGCCGGGGCCATGCTGGTGCCGGAACAGTCGCAATACGACTATCTTGCTAACCTGCCCGAATCAATCGGCATTTGCGAAGCGCTCAATACCGCGATGCGTTTGATCGAAGAAGAGTACACCGACTTAGCCGGTATCTTGCCAAAAAACTATCAGGAAATGGACGAAGGCTTATTGCGCGAACTTGTCCGGGTATTTAACAAGGATGCGGTTAAAAACCTGACCGGCGATGTGTTTGGGCGCATCTACGAATATTTTTTAATGAAATTCTCGATGAGCGGCGCGGGTGCCCAAGAGGGTGGAGAGTTTTTCACGCCGCCGTCATTGGTGCAATTGATCGTCAACCTGATCCAACCCGACCACGGCATTATTCACGACCCGGCCTGCGGTTCCGGCGGCATGTTTGTGCAAACCGGACACTTTATCGAAGAACACAGCCAAAGCCGTATCAGCGTCAACGAAGCCATTAAATGCTACGGCACCGAGCTAAAATCCAATAACGCCAAATTGGCGAAAATGAACCTTGCCATCCACGGCATCGAGGGCAAAGTCATCGAAAGCAACAGCTTTTACACCGACCCGCACAATCTGGTTGGGCAGTGCGATTTTGTCATGGCTAATCCGCCGTTTAACGTTAACAAGGTCGATAAAGACAAAGACTATGTCAAGACCGATCCACGGTTGTTTAAAGAGGTTGGCATCCCCAAAGCCGACAACGGCAACTATTTGTGGATACAGTATTTTTACCATTACCTCAACGCGACAGGCCGCGCCGGGTTTGTTATGGCAAGCTCGGCCACCGATGCAGGCAACACCGAAAAAGCCATCCGCCAGAAACTCATAGAAACCGGCGCGGTGGATTGCATCGTTTCGGTGGGCAATAACTTTTTTTATACCCGCTCGCTGCCTTGCCATGTCTGGTTTCTGGATCGCGGCAAACGCGAACAAAACCGCGATAAAATCCTGATGATCGATGCGCGCAACACCTTTCGCAAAGTCACCACCACCATCAATGATTATTCGCCCGGTCAATTGCTGACTTTCACCGCCATCATGAATGCCTATCGCGGCGACTTGCAAGCGATTAATGCAGCAGCCAAGCAACTGCAAGCACAGGCCATCGAACAAGCCATCAATCTGGCGGAAGCGGTCAACGCCTTGCGGCAACAATGTGCCGATAGTATCGCCAATAACGCCGCGTTGGACTTTGGCGCGGCACAAGCCGAACTGGCGCAGCGACTAAGCATTGCCGACCACTTTGATTACGCTGTTTGCCACACTTTATTAAGCAGCTTTGAAAATCCCGTTGCTACGCTGGCAGGTTTGCTGGAAAGTTACAAAATTCAACTGGATGCGGCTAAAAAAGCCCTGGACAAAAAAGACAGCACCGGAAAGAAGCAACTGGATGATCAAGGAAAACTGCTGCGTGAATTAAACGGCGCGCTCAACACGTATCAAAGCCAGTACGGTAAAAGCCAAGTCGGCGAACCGTTACAAGATTACAAACAAGCACTGAAAGACTGGCATTATCTGCTGGAAAAATTTACCGACGGGCAGTATGTCGATGTCGAAGGTTTGTGCAAAATCGTTGATCTGGTGGAGGTTGAAGAGAACGATTACAGCCTGACGCCGGGGCGGTATGTGGGCTATAGCATACTGGTAGATGAGAAATTTGATTACAAGTCGCGCTTGAGTGAAATAACCGATGAGCTAATAACTTTAAATGAGAGTTCGGTTTCCCTACTAAAGTTAATTAATCAGGTCAGTCAGATATGATCTGGGAAGAAATTGTTTTATCTGATCACATTGATGTGCTTACGGATTATCATGCTAATGGAGCTTACGAGAAGCTAAAAGCAAATATAACTCTAAAATATGAGAAAGACTTTGCTGTCATGATTCGGACACTAAATTTTGAGAGAGCGGATTTTGAAAAGGATCTTATTTATTTGAGCGAAATTGAATATGAATTTTTATCTAAATCAAAGGTTTTTCATGATGATATTTTAATGAATAAAATTGCAGATCCCGGTTCGGTATATCTAATGCCGGATTTAGGATGTCCTGTTTCGCTTGCAATGAATCTGTTCTTAATTAGGTTTAAAAATAGTGTTAATCAACGATTCATGTACTATTTAATGCATTTTTTTGAACCTTACATCAAGCTATATACTAATGGCGCAGCAACATCAACAATTACTAAAGATGCCGTTAGGAAGCTCAAATTTAGGGTTCCTGACATTAATGATCAAAAAAAAATCGCCACAATCCTATCCGCCTACGACGATCTGATTGAAAATAACTTAAAACGCATCAAACTGCTGGAAGAAATGGCGCAAATCACCTACGAAGAATGGTTTATGCGCCTGAAATTCCCCGGCCACGAAAACACACCGTTGGATTCTGAAACGGGGTTGCCGGTGGGGTGGAAAAAATTGAAGTTAAATAGTCTCGCTGAATTTATTTTCGGCTATCCTTTTAACTCATCTCAATTCAATACTGATAATAACGGCATGCCCATTATTAGAATTAGAAATATTCCAGACTCGTCCACAACAGATTTTACGACCGAAATTGTTGATGTTAAATATATTGTAAACACTGGGGATTTGCTGGTCGGAATGGACGGTGAGTTCTACATCAATAATTGGTCTTCACCGCCAGCTTATCTTGTACAACGGACGTGTAATATAAAGCCATTAAATCCTCAAGATATGGGGTTTATTGGTGAAGCTATAAAAGCACCAATAAAATTTTATGAGTCAACAATTTCTGGAGCAACGGTTGCTCATTTAGGAAAAAAGCACCTTGATGAAATTGAACTGATTTTTCCAACCAAAGATGCAGACAGACTATTGCCCTTTTTTAACGAACTTCTGTCAACAAAGCTAAATTTGGCTAAACAAAACCAACTCATCAAAGAAGCCCGCGACATCCTGCTACCCCGTCTGATGACTGGCGTAATTGATGTTGAGCAGTTAGTCTTGCCAGAGCCGTTCAGCAACACACCATCAAGCCATGAGCAAGAGCCACAAGCCGCATGAGCCGTCAGCATTTGAATCCGTCCATGAAGTCGGCCACCTTGGGATGAACGCCGTAATGATGAAACCCTGGATCGCCAAAGCCATCGCCTATTTACAAAGCAGCCTGTCGCCGGTGCCGCAGGAATTGAATGAACTGGACTGGAAATCCAGTTTGTCACCGAAAAAAGATAAATTATGCCAGCACTTGTGCGCCTTTGCCAATTTACCCGGCGGCGGTTTTCTGGTGTTTGGGCTGGAAGATAAAACCGGCGCTCTGGTCGGCATAGACAAAGCGGACGCCGATACCATTGTCGAACGTTTGGCTAACTTGTGCCGCGCCGGCGTTGAGCCGTTGGTGAATATGGATCATGCTATCGAGCTGTTTGATCACTGCCCGCTGTTGTTTGTGCATATTAAGGAAAGCGCGGTAAAACCGGTACATCTTACCCATAAGTCTATTGAAGACAGCTATATCCGCAGCGGCGGCACAACGCGCAAGGCTTCGCGGCAAGATGTCGGCGCGTTGATGCTGAACAGCAAAACGCCGGTGTTTGAAGAGTTACACGCTTCCACGCTGAAAAATTCTACCGAGGTTATGACTTTGCTGGATTTCGCCGGGATTCATGCGTTGTTGAAAAAGCCGACCCCCAGCAGTGTTGAGGAAATTATTTATTGGCTGCAACAGGAAAAGATGATTGAGGATGTAGACGGCAAAGGCTTTTACATTACCAATTTCGGTGCGTTGGCCGCCGCGCATAATTTATCGCAGTTTGATTGCTTGGCGCGTAAAGCCTTGCGGGTGATTCAATATGAAGGCAAAACCAAAACTCAGGGCAGCAAGGAATTTCCCGTAAGCAAAGGTTATGCGATTGGTTTTGAAGGGCTGATTCAGTTTTTGAAAGGCATTTTACCGGGCAGCGAGGTGATAAAACATGCCCTGCGTACCGATGCGGCGGTGTACCCGGAAATTGCGTTGCGCGAGTTGATTGCGAATGCGTTGATTCATCAGGATTTCACGATTCGCGGTAGCGGGCCGATGATTGAGATTTTTGCTGACCGTATTGAAATTTCTAACCCCGGCAAGTTGTTACCGGGAAAAAAGATTGATCGCTTGATAAGGGCGACGCCGGAATCACGCAATGAGGTGTTGGCGTCTGCGTTCAGGCGCTTTAATATTTGCGAGGAACGCGGTTCCGGTTTTGAAAAGGCTATTACCGCGATTGAGTTATTTGGTCTGCCACCGCTGAAGATGGAAGAAACCGATAGTTCTTTCAAGGTGATTATGTACAGTCCCAAGACTTTTGCGGAGATGACACGAGAAGAACGGATTGAAGCTTGCTACCAGCACAGCATTATTCAGTATTATGGGGCGGGGGGAATGAATAACAGTTCTTTGAGGGAACGCTTTGGTATGCATGATAAGCAAAGACCGCAAATTTCTTTATTAATTAATGACGCAGTGAGTGCGGGCCGGATCAAGCTTAAAGATACGGAAAGCTCAAAAAAGTTTGCAGTGTATTTGCCGTATTGGGTTTGATTTTTTATTTAACTGTAATTCGGAAAAGCTACAGTAAGTACTTAAGCATCAAAGACTTGCTACGTAACAGCTGTTCCTGGAGCTGTTGATGGATTACTAGCTGTAGCAAGAGACCTTGGCTTTATTTAACTGTAATTCGGAAAAGCTATAGCAAGTACTTAAGCATCAAAGACTTGCTATTTAATAGCTGTTGCTAGAACTGTTGATGGATTACTAGCTGTAGCAAGAGACCTTAACTGTAATTCGGAAAATATAAAATAAAAGGGACTAATTGACACCATGAGTTACGAATATTCGGAAGATGGTCTGGTTGAGGCCGCAACACATGAAGTACTGGATACTTTGGGCTGGACGGTAGTAACGGCTTGGCAAAAGGAGTCGTTGGCAACTCAAGCGGATCGTAGTGATGGATTATTGGGCCGGTTGAATAAATCCGAGGTACTTCTGGAACGCTACCTTTTGCAGGCGTTGCGAGCATTGAATAAGGATTTGCCGGAAATCGCATATCAGCAAGCGGTGCTTCTGCTGAAGGAGTCGGCAGCGGATAAGCACATGGCGGCAATCAACAAAGAAAAGCATGATTTTTTGATTAAGGGTGTGCCGGTCAGTTATCAAGATGAAAAAGGCGTGTTGCAGAAAAAGCGTCTGAAGGTATTTGATTTTGACGATCCTGCTAACAATGATTTCCTAGCCGTCAGACAATTCGAGGTGGTAGGCCAGTTGTATAACCGCCGTCCCGATGTGGTGGGGTTTGTCAACGGCATTCCGCTGGTGTTTTTTGAGTTGAAAGCCCATCACACCGATTTACGCCATGCTTTTGACGATAATCTGAGCGATTACAAAGACACGATTCCTGAAATTCTGCATTGCAATGCTTTTATCATTTTGAGTAACGGCACCGATAGCCGGGTCGGTACGCTAACCAGTCCCTATAAGTTTTTTATGGACTGGAAACGCATCGAAGAAGACGATGAAGGCGTGGTGAGCTTGGATACTTTATTGCGTGGCACTTGCGCGCCGCAGCGACTGATGGATTTATTCGAGAACTTTCTGTTGTTCGATGGCGAAGGCGCGGAGATCACCAAAATTATGGCTAAAAACCATCAGTTTATCGGGGTCAATAAAGTAGTCGATCAGTCGGCCAATATCGAAGTGCTTAAAGGCAAACTAGGGGTATTCTGGCATACCCAGGGTTCCGGTAAGTCGTATTCTATGGTGTTTTTGTGCCAAAAGATTCTGCGAAAATTGGGCGGTAGTTATACCTTTTTGCTGGTGGTGGATAGAACCGAGCTGGAAAATCAGCTTTACGATACTTTCAGCGGCGTGGCAGCAGTGACCGAGGATAATGTGCGGGCTAAAAGCCGTGAGCATTTGCGCGAATTGCTGGCGGAAAATCATCGCTATGTGTTTACGCTGATTCATAAATTTTCGATTGATCCGAAAAAAGAAACCGATTATCCGCTAATTACTGACCGCAACAATATCATCGTTATTTCTGATGAGGCGCATCGGACACAAGGCGGCGCGTTTGCCAGCAATATGCGCTTTAAAGGTATTCCCAATGCGTCTTACTTGGGCTTTACCGGTACGCCGATTTTTAAAGACGAACTGGAGCTGACCCGGAATATCTTTGGTGAATATGTTTCGGTGTACGACTTTAAGCGGGCGATTATAGACGGTGCGACTTTGCCGGTGCGCTATTTGAATCGGGGCGAAAAGCTGGGTATTGAAAATCCCGATCTGGATGAGCGGATGGCGGAAATTATCAACGATACCGAGTTGGACGACGATCAGCGGCGGAAACTGGAACGGGCGTTTAAACGCGATTATCCGATTTTAACGTCTGAACATCGGTTGGATGCTATCGCCAAGGATTTGGTCTGGCATTTCAATGAGCGGGGTTATCAGGGCAAAGCAATGTTTGTGGCACTGGATAAACCAACAGCGGTACGGATGTATGATTTGGCGATGAAGTATTGGCCGAAGTATGTGTCCGAACTGAAGCAGCGTATTGCTAATGCTGACGACCAGCAAGAAGAGCTTAAACTCAAGTATCATTTGAAGCGGGTTGAAGAAACCGAAGTTTGCGTGGTGGTGAGCAGCGAACAGAATGAAGTCCAAAAGTTTGCCAAACTGGGTTTAGATATTGAGCGTCATCGTAAGAAGATGGCAGAGCGGAAGCTGGAAACCGAATTTAAGGATGAAAAAAATCCGTTCCGTTTGGCAATCGTTTGCGCGATGTGGATTACCGGTTTTGATGTGCCTTGCGTGTCAACGGTTTACCTGGATAAGCCGATTAAGGGTCACACGCTGGTGCAAACCATCGCCCGCGCCAACAGGGTATATGACGATGAAAAAGAAAATGGGTTGATTGTCGATTATGGCAATGTCTATGAAAATCTAAAGGAAGCCTATGCCGTTTATGGTGATGCTGAAAAAGGAAAACAAAAAACCGATAAAAATGACGAAGAAGCAGCTAATTCTGTAGAAAAATTAATTGAAATGATTGATGAGCTAGCTAAAGCGATTCAGGTTGTACGTGAGTTTTTGCATGGCGTAGAGTTTGATTTGGACAAGCTGATTCATGCCGCTACTGCGATAGAGAAATTGGCGCAATTAAAGTTAGCGACTAATGCGGTTTGTTTAAACGAAACCACCCGAACCCAATATGAGGTCGCCGCGCGCGATGTTTTTCGTAAATATAAGGCAGTGTACCCGGAGCCGGAAATCAAACCGTTTTTGCAAGAGTTTAACGCCATTGAAGCGATTTACGATCAGCTCAACCAAAGGACTAAACAAGCCGATATTTCCGAGGTTATCCGTAGGCTACAGCAGGAGGTTAATCTCAGTGTCAGCATTAACGAGAACGAAGTACGCGAAACTGATTACGTTGATTTGAGTACGCTTGATTTCGACAAACTGCGTGTGGCATTTGCTAAATCGAAGCAGAAAAATGCCGTAGTGTTTGATTTGCAGGCAGCCATTCAGAAAAAATTGGAGCAAATGGTTCAACAAAATCCGATTCGTTTGGAGTTTTACGAGAAATATAAACAGATCATTGAAGAGTACAACAAAGGCAAGGATATACAGGCAGTACAAAAAGCCTTTGATGACCTGAATGATTTTATGAAAAACGACCTGACACCGGAAGCGGAACGGGCAATGCGCGAGGGATTGGATGAAGAAACCTTGGCAATTTTCGATTTACTGAAAAAACCGGAATTGACCAAAGACGAGGAAGCCAAAGTTAAAGAGGTTGCCAAACAGACATTGGCTGCGTTGAAAGTAGAAAAGCTGAAAATTGATCGCTGGCGCGAGAGCATTCAGGTAACTGCACAAGTTAAAACCATGATTGATTACAATTTGCAGTGGCTGCCGCCAGAGTCTTATCCTGATGAGGAATTGGATATAAAAAGTCTGCTGGTTTATCAGCATATTTATGCCAATTATCAGGGAGCTGGAATGAGTCGGTATCGCTGATTTTTGTATACTATGCTTATTTAGTTAATAACTTATGCTTTTATGTACTCATCCGATGAATCAGAGTTTTCTATGAGTAAAGTGGACCCCATTGTCCAGACAAAAAAATACCTTAATTTAAGATAGAACCCTGTTCATACTCCAGCTGAATGGCGCTGTCCCAGTTTTGCGGCATGGGGTCTGACATCTCACCCGTACCGTTAAATTTATCCACAATCTTTGCCCCGCCGCCCATAGCCGTTTTATAGACTTCATCCGGCGTTTTATAATCCAGCGCTTGATGCCAGCGTTCCTGGTTATAGAATTGGAAGTACTGCGTCAATCCCATCAACAAGTCCGGCATGCTGCTATGCTGCTTTAAATAAACTTCTTCATATTTCACCGTTCGCCACAGCCGCTCGACAAAAATATTATCCAGTGCCCGGCCTCGTCCATCCATACTGATCGTGATGCCGTTGCCCCGCAACACACCGGTAAAGGCTTCGCTGGTGAATTGCGATCCTTGGTCGGAATTGAAAATGGACGGTGCGCCGTACCACTTGATGGCCTCTTCCAAACAATCTACGCAAAACCCTACATCCATGGTGTTCGATAGCCGCCACGCCAGTACCTTCCGACTGTACCAGTCGATGATCGCCACCAGATAAACAAATCCGCGAGGTAGCCGAATATAGGTGATATCAGTGCTCCACACTTGGTTGGGCCGAATAATGTCAACGCCACGGAGTAGGTACGGATAAATTTTGTGCTGCGGATGCGGTTTACTGGTATTCGGGCCGGGGGACATGCCAACCAAGCCTAATTGTTGCATCAATCGCTGCACCCGCTTGCGATTGACGCTATAGCCACATTCAACCAAGTACTTCTTCATCCGGCGCGAGCCATAAAACGGGTGTCGTGTATACTCTTCATCCAACAAACGCAATAACACGAGTTCGTCCTCATTAGTCTCTGTCAGCAAGCGCTTTTTCTGCTCATAAACTACTGAGCGGGTGACCTTGAGAAGCTTGCATTGCGTTGATAACGCAACAGAGTCATTCGGCTCTATCCAGCGCTGGCGTTCATTTAAAGGCTGATCCCAGACTTTTTTTTAAGCCAGTCCAATTCCATGTTCAATTGCCCAATCTTGGCGTATAGCCGGTCAGGGTCACTCACTGCGTTGACCGGTTTCGGCCCTCGCTTGCCTTCAAACAGGCTGCCCGCATTCTCCAACAACTCTTTTTTCCATTGGCTCACCTGGTTCGGGTGAACGCCATGTTCTTGAGCAATTTCATTGATCGTCTTCATGCCTTTGACGGCTTCTAAGGCAACCTTGGCTTTTTGCGTTCCGGTAAAAATCTTTCGTTTCTGTTCACTCATTTTCGGTCTCTAATTTAGCTCAGAGCGTAGCTTAAACTAATGTCTGGATTTCGGGGGCCACTATAAGCTTCTATTAGTTTATGGAATTTAAGGTATCGTTTTAATTCAATAATATACGCTGTATAAAGCTCATCGCACGGTTCCTTTAATGCGATGATCGCGCGTTCGAATCGCGCACGACCCACTATCAAAGTTATATGAATTAACCAGTTAGACTTTTGGTCAACTGGTTTTTTTATGTCCTTCGGTAAGCTTGCCACTTTCCTTTATTCCCGCCAAAGGATTAAGCTGAATCGCTTGAATTAAGCAGTTCGGTGACAAGTGGGAATACCTCATGGTGATGTTCAAGCTCGAATGTCCCGGTATTTTTTTAAGAGCAACGATATTGCCGCCGTTCATAATTAAAGTGATTCGCAAAAGTATCGCGAAGAATATGGACCAATTGTCCAGTCGGAACATTTAATCCAGCCCGTTTGAACGCCGATCTAAAGGAACTATAGCAGGATTTAAAATTACCTTGGTCAAGCAGCCGTTTTTAATAGAGAGAAAAACGGGTTCAGCTTCAGACCATCATGCACTAGCAACCAAACAAATCAAAACGACAAAAGGTACGCTTTCATTAGTCGTCGATTAACCCCTTGTCAACGATAGAATTGGTGATAGCATTGTCAAGGCTACGCGTTTGGCTGTAGGTTAAACCAACAGCAGCCTAACCAAACAAGTTAGACAATTCAAACCGGGGTGGTGATTAAGGGTTTTTTTGCCCGTTATCCGCTTCATTAAGTAACTTTTAATTTTTAACAAAAACATGCAATACAAGAATCTCGGTCGAACAGGCCTTAAAGTTAGCCGTCTGGCGTTAGGCACGATGAATTTCGGCCCCAATACCAGTGAGGAGGATAGTTACCAGATCATGGACAAGGCCTTGGAATTAGGTATTAATTTCTTTGATACTGCCAATATCTATGGCCCGAAAATCGGAGATGGGGTGACCGAGCAGATTATCGGTCGTTGGCTGGATCAGGGCGGTCGCCGCGACCAAATCGTTCTGGCTACCAAGGTTTACGGCAACATGGGCAGTGGACCTAACGAACAGCACCTATCCGCTTACCATATCCGCAAGGCTTGCGAAGATAGTTTAAGGCGTCTGCGTACCGATCATATCGATTTATACCAATTTCACCATATCGATCGGGCAACGCCTTGGGAAGAAATTTGGCAGGCCGCCGAACGATTGGTGCAGGATGGTAAAGTAATTTACTTCGGCAGCAGCAATTTTGCCGGCTGGAATCTTGTGCAGGCCCAAGCCGCGGCAGCGTCTCGCCATTTCCTTGGCTTGGTGTCGGAACAAAGTCTGTATAACCTGGCGGAACGTACGGTTGAGTTGGAAGTGATACCCGCCTGCCGACATTTGGGAATTGGACTGATCCCCTGGAGTCCGTTGGCTTGCGGCGCATTGGCGGGGAAACCTGGGCCTGGTTCGACCGGTCGCAGACACAGCGAATTTACTGAGACCTTCTTCCGGAAACACGGCGACCGCATAGAGCGTTTCGAGGCGTTCGCCAAGGAAATCGGCGAACGCCCGTCCGATATTGCCCTGGCTTGGCTGTTGCAAAATCCGATAGTGGCGGCGCCTATTATAGGCCCCAGAACTTTGGAACAATTAACGGACAGCACTCGAGCTCTGGACATCACCCTTACCGATGAATGGAACGCGAAGTTGGATGAGATTTTTCCAGGGCCGGGAGGAGAGGCTCCCGAGGCCTATGCCTGGTAATGGTGAACACGCAGAGCGCTCATCTTTATACACATCTCGAAGCAGGCCGGAATAAGCTGGTTCGAACGGCAGCGGAAACTGGCGTTGCCTACATGGATGTAGGAGGTGCGACTCCAAGGATGGGGGAGGTGGAGCCGCGTCTGGAACAGCAATCGAGAGCAACGTAGCGGCAGTTGCCGAGGGGCGGAAGCGTTTCCGGCAAACACTCCCCCGAACTCGCCGGAAACGCCACCTCGCGCTATGCGCTTGGATGGCCTACATCCGAACCCGCCATTCCAGAGTTCATATCGAAATGACGTTCTTCGATAGACTTGTGTATAAAGACGAGTGCAGAGCGTGGGAATCCTAAGAGTAAGTTAGTTTCAACCAAACCCTAAGCGAGTTTTAAGCCTTGACTTAATTTAACTGAAAAAACTGACGCTAACACGGAAACTATGGGCGTGGACAAGTCACACTTTTGATCCATTACTTGAGAGCGATCTCTTGCTCGCCGCTGCTATTCAGTAAACGTACAAAAACCGGTTTAGACGTTAACTCGCCTTTTCGATTAAAACTATAGATTCCATTGGCCCCATGCCAAGGCGGGGAAAATTTTATTGCAGAGGCTAAATCAAGCGCAACGGTGGAATGGCTTAGACGCGAGGCCTCGGCAAGCATATTGAGTGCATCATATGCTTGTGCAGCCCATGTGTCAGGGTATTTGCCAAAGCGGGCTAAAAATTTTTGTACGAAATAAATATTTTCCTTATTGTTTGCATTTTTGTCATAAAAATCCAAATAGATGATGTTGCGCATTGCATTTTTACCGGCGATTTTCTCCAATTCATTCATGCTTTTGATTATCAAGGTAATGGGCGTGTTAATGCCTAGATTTCGGGTGGTACGGACAAATTCCCCGGTAGTTTCAGCAGAGCCCGAAAAATAAATGACATCGGGGTCCGTACCACGTAGTTCATTGACTATATGCCGTATATCGGTAGTTTCAGGGTCGTATTGTTTCTGATAAATCAATTCGCCATTATTTTTATTTTGGGCAATTTGATATTGATAAGCCAATTCACTGGAACGGTCCTGAGCTTCCCAAACCATTGCATAAGTCAACGCGCCATTTTTTGGTTTGGGGGCCGCTCGTACCAGCGGTGCCACATCGTCCTCTATGGCGTTGATGGTTCTCACGAGATAAATGAAATCATGCTCTGTCAGGCTGTTCGTCGTGGCCCCTACAATCAGATGCAAAAGCTCCGCCTGTTCATAAATGCCCGATACCCTAATTGCAATGCTGTCGTCACGATAGCCAATGACCGCAGACATGTCCGGGTTGCTTGCGAATTCAAGGGCGATTTTTCGTGATGTTTCCCAATCATTCCGGTCATCTCTAAGAATCAGCTTAATTTGCGGACCGCCGTTTGACGCGATCTCTTCTTGGGCAAGTTCCAAACCCTGAGCAAAGCTGTCTTGCGCCTTTTCAAATGGCCAGCTGACGCCGACTACCAAGGGTGACGGCGATTTTGCGGCGTGTTGCTGGCGATCAGAGGCATATTTATCCAGCGACCTTTCTTGCTGAATATAAACTAACGTTGTCAGCGCAAAAACAAGCAAACCTGAAAGGATACGATCCATGATTTTATTCTTTACCCAGAATGATCGGCAATCCTGAAGCGCCTGATCCAATTACAATGGTCTTGGCATTGTTCGATTTTGCTAACTCTTCAGTCGCGGCTATGCCGCGCCAGCGAAGCACTTCCGGGCTTAGGCTGGACTGTAATGTGAAGTTGTATTGAGCAACGCTGTCCGCTTCAATTTTCTTACGATTAGCTTCCTTTTCGGCTATTGATAACCGGTAGGCGTATTCGCCGTCAATTTGTTGGTATGTCATTTTGTTTTCAATGGCTTGCGATATTTTATCAGGCAAGGTTATGCTTACAATCAATACATCATCCAGTGAAACATAGCCTGCTTCCAGGCGTATTCTGGATAATTCGCTGATGCGCTCTTGATTGGATTTCTGGTTAGTGTAAATGTCTTCGGGTCTATATTGACCGAAAATCGTACGGATTGCCGTTCGTACTTCAGGACGAATCAGAACATTGACATAATCAGGGCCGATACGTTGATGAAGGAGGGGAAGCATGTCCGGGGCGATGAAATAGCGGACTTGAAACTGGACATTGACGGACAAGCCGTCAGTGGTTAAAGCCTCAATGGTATCGCTGTACTGCTGTTTACGAACATTATAAACATGCATTTTGTTGATAGGAAGAATGACATGAAGTCCTTCATGGTAGACGGTATCTAAAACAGTACCCCCTCCCAAGCGTCGCCAGAGCACCCCTAATTCCCCGGAGTCGACCGATACAACGATCCTGTTAAAAAACAGCACGGCGCCGAAACTTAGTATGACTATAAAAATTATGATGTAAGGAGTTTGCCGGATTACCAGACGCCAAAAGGCACGATGGCAATTTTGCAACCAGTTTATGATACTTCTCATAGCGGCTTACTCCTTTTTGTGCGTGAGGTTTTGAATGATGTCATGTCATTTATCTATGCGGGCGAATAATTGGCCGTAATCCATTTGCAGAATCCGATCCGCTACATGGAAATACCGGTCGTCGTGAGAGACGACTAATATCGTTTTGCCGGCCGCCTTGAGTTGGGGTAATAATGTTTCGTAGAAATAACTGCGAAATTGCGGGTCCTGGTCTGCGGCTACTTCATCAAAGATATATACCGGCTTATCTTCAAGATAAGCCATAACCAGGGCCAAGCGTTTGCGTTGGCCGGTTGATAAGTTGGTATTTGTAAAGCTGCCGTTTTTAATGCTTGTTTTATGGTCGATGCCCATCAGTTTCAGGAGCTCTTGCACGCGCTCCTGCGGAATATCGCCGACACCGTATAGTTTATCGAATAAATAAAAATCGGAGAAAATGGCTGAAAAAAGGTTTCTGTAAGAAATGATGTTGGGATCGCCAATCGGCTTGTCATCGACAAAAATAGTACCGGACGTGGGTAAATAGAGTAATGTGAACAGTTTCATAAAACTGGTTTTACCGCTCCCATTGCCGCCAATCAGAAACAATATTTCCCCCCGATTTACCGTGGTCGTAATGGGGCCGATCTGAAAATTGGGTGAACCATCAGGATCGGCATAGATAAAACTGATTTGATCAAAACGTATGGTTTCGAAGTCGTCGAATTCGTTTTGAATAATGTCATTCGAATCATTTTTGGCTTTTTGATCTCTGTCCAAATCCCTTTCCAGACGGTAGAGATTGTCCACTGTCATGTTGGCCTGCGTATAAACAGGGTACATCATGATAACAGTTGCCAGAGGACCAAAAAAAAACAGAATCGCGGCTACGATCTGAGTGACCGTTCCTGAAAATTCATTAGAAATAACCGGGAGTATGAACACAACACCGCCAAGCAGGATGACAAAGAACATTTCTATGAACACCACTGTGTCAGCAAACAGCTGCATAACATTCGTGCGGATAGTGCCTACGGTTGATGCTATATCGCAAAAATCAGCAAATACGGCATCGCTTTTTTTCTGGTTGATCCGGATTTCCTTAAATCCCCTCAATAAACCCGTCAATGACTTGGCTAATGCATCTTCCGAATCGGATGAATCCGACAGGCCTTTTTCATAGGCTTCTCGATCTTTCATATAAAAAATGGCGCCGCATAGAATCATAATGCCGCACAGCACGACAGCAATGGGCGATTCTATGGCAATGTATAGCAAGGTAAATACAACCATAAATGCGGCCTGGGTAGCGGCAAACAGCGGTCTGGTCGTCTGGCTGATCATGCCGGTATCCCGGCTGATACGGGCTAGAATGTCCGATTCGCCGATTTTTTCCAACGACTGTAAATCGCACTGGCGGATTTTATTTCCTAACCGGGCGCGAATGTTACAGACGGCTTTTTCAGCGATACGACTGGATTCGTAGAGGACATATCGAAGGGAATATACAAACAGTGTCAGGCTAATGCCAAAAATTACAAAATGTTGCCAAAAAGGCCCTCCCACTTTCATTGATGCCACAGATGCGTTAATAAGCGCTAAATTCAGGGTATTGGATAGCCCTGACATAGCAGTCATTAAAATCAGTTTGAAATCGACTTCACCTGTTTCATTATTAAGAAAAGTGAAAAATTGAAAATTCATTAAGCTACTCCGGCATTAACATTTTTTGTTCGAAATACGTATTCTGACAGCATAGCGTTCCCGATCTGTAAATGATTCCCGGCCATGTAAGGCTTCATGATTATTCAGCATAAAAAAACCATCTGAAGAACAAACGTTTTTGACCAGCAGTTCTGTATTTTGAAGCTCTTTTTCCAGCAGACTGATAGCATGCCGTGTCTCGGAGGTATCAAATTCCGTTCGCGCCTGAAGCCCTCTTTTTAGGGTGTCGCGCCGGTAACGAATACTTGGGAATGTGCCGAAAATGGGGGCAATGGTGACTTCCACGTTATCTGAGCGCTGGTTGGATGTAAAGCTGGTAGGGACTTGGAACGGTAAGTCAGTGTTCTCCAGATAATCAACCGCCCAGGCTCCTTCAGCGCTTTGGCGCATATTTTGTTTAATGGAATTGAAATCGCGCAATATGGAAGTCCCTCCGCCGCAGTTGGCTTGCCTGATAAAGTACAGGATTAAATAGCGTTCGGGTTCGGCGTGGTATTGGGTATCGGTATGTAATTCGGCTTCATTTGCGTGTTCTGAGTATGTAGGTATATGGCTTGCTTTCAAAAACTCATCCCGTGCTTTTATATCCCAAATGATGCGATTATCCACCTGATCGGTAGCGGAAGGGTGACCCATGCATAGCGTTAAGGCGTACAGAGCCAATTTACGCGTTTCAACATCGAACGTATCCAATTTAAATTTCGGAATAAATATGCCGCTATGGGAGCTTTCCAACGTTTCAACGAGCAAGTCAGCCAGCGTCGCTATCTTTGGAGCAATTGAACGAATTTCATCGCGAATAATATCTTCGTTAGGATGAGGGCGAACGGAAGAACTATTGGCGCCAAAATATTCGTGCAGAATATTGAGCGAGGCCGTTATTTCCTTGGTATCGAAACTTGGCGCGTCAAATTCCCCAATGCGCAAGCCCAAATTGCGAACGTGCTTCAACATGTTAACTCCTTAATTCTTAAAATGTAAATTTGCTTCCCGCAGGAACCGCAGCTGGCCTTCAGATGAAACATCTGTCCACTCCAAACCTAAGCGTTTAAGCAGTTGGTTGGTGCGGTCACTCGTCAATTCAATATGTTGAGCTTTGACCTGCGGCGCTTGTCCCCCGTACAGGTTAAAGCCGTCCAGCACTTCGTAAAAAGCCTGTTGCTGTTCGGGCTTGTCCAAGGCCTTGATCAAATGTTCGATGAACAAACCGAAGTCGCAGGTAGCTAATGGAAATGCACTGCTAATAAATTCCGCCAAGGAGGTTTCCTGGGAATGTTCGATGTGATGCGTTTCGTTGGACAAGGCTCGCGTTTCCGCAAGCAGCAATACTGCCTTGGCAACTAAATCGACATGGCAAAATAAGGCTTCGACTTTTTTCGGAACCGCGCCTAATTCAATCAATGCAGCGACTAAGCGAAAAAAAGCATTGTCTTTGAGATTGATCTGCAAGTTACTGTCATCGGTCGCAAACACCACATTGCCGACACGATAGATGCCGGCGTTGTTGAGCTTGTCCCGTGCAGCCAAAACCAGCCGCTCGGCTTCCTGTTTGGTCCGTATATAGTAGTTGTCGCTTAAGTCCGGGTTGGGCAAATCGTATTCGGTGAACAACTTGAAGCCGCTTTCCGGGGGCTTGCCGACGACAGAGGTGGTGGAAACCAGATGGAAGTCCGCGGGCGCGTCCAAATTGTATGCGGCCAGTTCCAGCAAATTCTGCACCGAGCTGACGTTATCCCTATGAAATTCCTGATAATGGCCATAATGCCTTACATTGGCCGCGCAATGGAAAATAGCTTGGGTTTGGGCAGCCAGCGATGTCCATTGCTCCTTGTCCAGCCCCAGGTTTGGCTGGCCCAGATCACTGGACAGCACCTGCAAGCCGGGATGATAAGCCAGTTCCGCTCCCGCTTCAGGGCCGAAGTAATGCGCCAATACCTGATGCAGCCTGTCCCGGCCGGCCGCATGATCAGCGCCCCTGATCAAGGCGGTGATCTTGCGCTTGCCTTCCTTGAGCATTTCCCGAAGCACATAGCAGCCGACATAGCCGGTTGCCCCGGTCAGCAAGATATTTTCATAACCATTACGAGGCTCAAGATCAATGTCGCTGTATTTTTTGTTACGGGCGCAATAATGCTCTTGCGCTGCATTAAGCCCGTCAATACGCTCGTTGGGATTGGCCTCTAATTGGGCGGCATAGGATTGCCAGTCTAATTTAACTTTTACCAATAGATCGCGAATATGTTCATGCCTGGGTTGGCACGTTTTGGCAAAATCGGCCAGTACCGGGTGTTCGTAAAGATTATTGATGGTGCAGGTAAATTCCAGCCGAAGACGGTTCACGACACTAATGGCCGCAAGGCTGTGGCCACCGAGTTCAAAGAAATTGTCCTCGCAGTGGATGGTGCGTCCTGGAAAAATTTCCGACCATGCTTCGGCAATCAGTTTTTCGACCCGGTTGCCAGGGGGCGTTAGCCTGCCGACATCGGAATCGTTTGACGCGATCATGTCGATGTCTTGATCAAGATAGTCGGCAATTAGTCTTTTACGGTCGACTTTACCGGCCAGCGATACTGGAATGCCCGACACCGCTTTTATCGCCGAAGGGATCATATAATCGGGTACTTTCTTTGCCAAAAACGAACGCCATTCGCGGTTATCGATGGGGGACGCTTCCGGGCGCAGGCAAACAAAACCGTACAAGCCCGGCGTCCCGTCCGCTATGCTGTGAATAACCACGGCGGCCTGCAATGCGTCGGGATGCAGGCTGATTTGGTGTTCTATTTCTTCCAGTTCGATACGTTGACCGCGAAGTTTTACCTGGTTGTCTATCCGTCCGAGGATTTCAATTTCGCCCTGCTGCGTCCAGCGCGCCAAATCGCCGGAGTTATAAAAGCGCCCTTCCGGGGTTTCGACAAAGCGTTCAGCGGTCAGTTCAGGGCGGTTCAAATAACCGGGCGAAAGGCCGCGGCCGCCCAGCCAGAGGATACCGGCCGATCCCGGCGGCACCGGCTGCCGGTCCTTGTTCAGGATATGGGCGGAAGTATTGGCTAATGGGCGTCCCGCCGTCATGCGCGTGGATTGGGGGGTGATTTGCCCAATACAGGAACCCACGCTGTTTTCCGACGGGCCGTAACCGTTAATGTAAGTCAGGCGGCTTGCGTAGTGTAGGGCGTTGGCCTTCACCGGCGGCTCGCCCATCGTCATCAGCATCCGTAAACCGGGGAATTCGGCATTGCCAAATAATCCCAGGTACGATGGCGACAGGGTCGCTATGGTAATGCCCAGGCCTTGCATTTTCAAACGCATCCCTGAAATGTCGTCCAATTCTCTGCGGACTACCGGCGCTAAGGCGCCGCCATGAAACCATGCCAGCCCCAGTTCGTGCAGCCAGGCGTCAAACGTGGGCGAAGAAATTTGCAATATTTTATCGTCAGGGAAAAGGGTCAGCGCCAGCTTCATGCCCAGACAAAAATTGGCGTAGCCTTCGAAGGTTATGACCACGCCCTTGGGTTCCCCGGTGGAGCCGGAAGTATAAATGATATACGCAGGGTCTGTGTCCCGGCAGCCGTGATTGATTGGGGCAGTCGATTCGAAGGCCAGGGTTTCCGGGCGCAGGAACGGATAGGATGCCAATTCCGATGGTATCGCTAGTCCGTCCAGCGCCACTAATAAGTTGATGTCCGCATCTTCGGCGATAAATTTTAGCCGTTCTCCGGGCAGTTCGACAGACAAAGGCAGGTAACATCCGCCGGCCTTCCAGATCGCCAAAACAGTCTCGGGCAAGGCCGTTGAGCGCTCGGTCAGCACCCCCACCGCAACACCGGGGCCAATGCCGCGCCTTCGCAAAACCTGCGCCAGGCTATTGCTTTGCTTGTCTATTTGGTCATAACTTTGGCTTTCTTGGTCTAACAGCAACGCGGGCATATGCGGATCTTGCCCGGCTACCCGCATAAATTGGTCTTGTAAATAGCCGGCGGGCTTGGGCAAAGACGGGCCGTATTGCCAATTATCCAATAGCTTTTCTTCAGCTGCGCTCAGCAACGGTAAAGCTGTTTGCGCGTGGCGTTCCGGGGATACGATAAAACGCATCCAATCCAGTAAAGTATTGATCCAGGCCAACGCGGTATCTTTTTCGTAAAGACTCGCATCAACGTACCAATAGAGCCCAAGTCCTTCATCGGCAAGGGCTTCATGAATCAACACCATGTCCTGCGGCGGAGGATTAGGCCTGAGATCGTAGCGCATCTCGCTGGTCGCGCTGTCATTGATAGGCACAAGCTTGATATGTCTTTCGGAGGCCGAACCTAAACCCGGATTTTCCGTAACGGCCAAGTCAAATAGCGGAAAACGGGTAGGGTGGTTTGATGCCGCATGGCGATTGCGAAAATCCTGGCAGATTTGGGCAAACGGATAACGTTCATGCTGCAAGGCCCGGCTGATGCCGAGCTGCATGGCAGCCATCGACTGTTCTACCGAATCGTTTGGGTTAATCCGGCAGGGTATCGGCAGCATATTGAGGAAATAATTGACCGTGGCCGCGTCTTCCGCCAATTCGCGGGTTGAGCCTACCGTCCCCATGACGAAATTCGGACGCTCGGTTCGTCTGGATGTCTCCATCGCCAACAGCGCCATCATTAGGGCATGGAGGCTGGCCCCGTGTTGGCTTGCAAAAGCCTTAAGGTTTTTGGCCGTGGCCGCGTCAAGGGCGATGCGGAAGAAATGGCCGCCCTTGTTTTTTCCGTCGCCGCTGTTAATTGGGCGGCCAAAATCCAGGGGCCACTCATCAAAGGGCTGCGGCGTGTTTTCATCGCCGTTGCCAAGGCCATCCAGGGTTTCGCTCCAATACTCCGCATCGGCGGCGCTGGCCCGGTCTTTAAGATAGGCCAGTTCGCGACCGGCAAAATGATTATAGTCGCCCGGCAGGGCCGGTAATTTATCTCCCGCCAACAGCAAAGACAATTCGTCGAGCAAAATGCCGGTGGAAATGCCGTCGCCAACGGCATGGTGCAGGGCCAGCCAAAAAACCTCTTGCCGGGTATCTTCAACAAAGACCAGACCGGCACGCCATAAAGGGGCCGAGGACATTGGGATAATCATGGCTTGCAGGTTAGCGATATGGGTACGCGCGGCCGATAAGTCGGGCAGGCATTGGCGTTCCAGTTCTATGTCCAGCGCAGGCAAAATTTGCCGTAGCAATTGGCCGTCGGCATCCTCTTTAAAATAAGTGCGCAAGGCAGGATGGCGGCCGACCAGTTCGGCCCAGGCCTGTTGCCATTGTTCGGCGGCCACTTTACGGTTTTGCTCTGCAACGGAGAATGTCAGATTGAGGCCACGGTTCGCCTTGCCGATTTTTTCCGCCACCCAAAACTCCAACTGCCCGGTTGTGGCTTTGTCTGTCGGTGTAAAATCAGCGGCAGGCGCTTGATCTTCCGCGTCAATACGGCGGGAAAAATCACTCAGGATTGGAAATGCGAACAATTCCCTGGCCGCAACCGGACGATTAAGGTCGCGCTCAAGCCGATGGGCCGCGGCAATGGCCACCAGACTGTGTCCGCCAAGGGCAAAAAAGTTATCGTCTTTCCGGATCGTTTCCAGCCTTAAAAGTTCGCACCATATCGCCGCCACGCGTTTTTCCATTGGCGTTTGCGGCGGATTGTCCGAAACAGCATGGTTTTGCTGTGCGCGGGCAAGACCGCGCAGGCTGGCGACATCGACCTTGCCGGAACTGTTGACCGGAATCGAATCGACGATAATGAAGGACGTCGGAATCGTCGCGGCCGGTAAATGGCCGGACAGATAGTCCCGCCATTCAATATCCGAAGGGCAAGCCCGATCATTGCGAAGATGGATGAAAGCAGACAATCGCTGCTTTTTGTCCGCAATTTCATCGGCCAATACCGTAGCCTGGAATACGGAAGGATGGCCGTTGACGATATGTTCGATTTCGCCCAACTCTATCCTGATGCCATTCATTTTAATCTGGCTGTCCATGCGCCCAAGGAACTGCACTTCATCGACGGCGGCCGGAGTATCGGGCAGCCTGGTCAGCCAGCGGCCGATGTCGCCGGATCGGTACCGGCGACCTTCAGGGGTCTCGACAAAGCTGGCGGAGGTCAAATCCGCCCGGCCTAAATAGCCTTTTGCCAGCCCCATGCCGCCTAGCCATAGTTCGCCTATTTCACCCGGCGGCAATAGATTGCCATTGGCATCGCAGATGTGGATGCTTGTGTTCGGCAAGGGCAAGCCGCATGACGGCTTGCGGGCGTGGTTTATGCTCAGTCGGCCCAACGCACAGGTTACCGTGTTTTCTGTCGGCCCATAAGCATTGAAGTAGCTGATTTGTTTTGAGTATTTAACTATGTCGTCAGGAAACGGCGCTTCGCCGCCTGTGACTAGAATCCTGAGATATTGGAAATCAGCACTGTCAAACAGCCTTAAATAGGTAGGGCTGACGTCGGCAACGGTAATTTTGGCGTCGTTTAAAAATTTCATGAATTGATTGGGAGAATCAATCAAGTCGTCATGGACAGGACAAACCGTCGCGCCAAACAGCAAAGGCACGCCCATATCCGACAAGGAAACATCGAAGGACGGCGAATAGAACATCAGGCAACGATCGTCCGAGTTCATGCCCAGTATTTCCCCGCAGCCAAGCGCCATGTTCACATAGCTTTGGTGAGCGATCAGCGTACCCTTGGGTAATCCGGTAGAGCCGGAAGTGTAGATGATATAGGCCGTATCCCCGGCATCCCCTGAAACGGCAGGCCGGTGATTATGAACGGTTTCCAGCTGTTCGGGCCGTAACTGCGCGCCGGTAAGTTGGGCGATGGCTTGAGGGACATCCAGTCCGTCTAAAACAATCAGTTGCCGGACTGCCGCATCGTTCACCATATGGCACAGCCGTTCAACGGGCAGGTCGGCCGACAGGGGAAGATAAATCGCCCCGGCTTTCCAAATGCCTAAAATAGTGGATGGCAACTGCGGCGAGCGGCCGGTCAGGACGCCTATGACCGCGCCGGGTTTAATGCCCGATTGAATCAGCGCATTAGCCAGGCAATTGGCCTGTTCCTCAACCGATAAATAGGACGATTGGTTTTCGGGCGTCATAACGGCTAGGCGTTTCGAACTGTCGGCCCCCATGCTGTCGACAACCGCTTCAAATAATTCATGAAAACGTTGGTTGGGGCGGGGAGCGACCCGGCCGTATCCATTTTGCGCCAGGCGTTCCGATTCTTGCGGCAACAATTTGGGCAAAGGCATTTGGGCATGGCTTTTATCCGCACACAGCCATTCAACCCACCAGCGCAACGAGTTGAACCAGGCGGTAGCGGTTTCCAACAAATAAACAGCGGAGTTTACTTGCAACTGTAGCATCAGTTCGCCGCCGGGCAGGATTTCATGGATGAACACCATGTCCTGACCTGGAGAGACATCGACCGATTCGTATTCAATAGCCTCATTGAAACGAGCCAAAGTCCGGAAGCCTGGATCGGCTTTGGCTATCCGGGCTTGAGGGTTTTCATTGACCGCAAAATCAAACAGCGGATAGCGGGACGGATGACGGTAACCGGGGCGTTGTTGGCGGAAGTCGTTATAAATGCGCGCAAACGGCACGCGTCCGTGGTGCAGGGCAGCGGCCAGCGCCTGTTGGGTGCCGATTAATTGGGACTCAAAGCTGTCGCCGGTATCGCCGTCCATGATCAACGGCAGCATGTTGACATAATAGCCGATGATTCCGGCTTCTTCGGTGGTTTCGCGCATGTCGGCGGGGGTGCCGATCAAAAATTGCCGGCGCTTCGAACGTCGGCGGGTTTCCATGCCCAGAAGGGTCAGCATCAGCGCATGCATGCTGCTGTCGTAGCGCTGGGCAATGGTCTTCAATCCCAACGTAATATCGGCCGGCAGGCATGTTTGCAGCCGGTGGTAGCCGGGCTTGGCGGACTGCAAGCGGGGCATATCCAATGCCCAGTCCTCAAAGGCCGCTTCCGGCAAGGCTGTCAGGCTATTGCTCCAATACGAAAAATCATGCTTAAACTCATCGCCGGACAGATAGGCTAATGCTCTGGCCGCGGAATGCGCATAACTTCCCAGTAGCGGAGGCAGCTCTTTACCCTGTAATAACAGGGCCAGCTCGCCCAGTAAAACGTTAAGGGAGCCGCCATCGCCGATAGCATGATGCATCGCAAGCCAAAACAGCGTTTCGCCTGTTTGTTCGATATGCACCAAGCCCGCCCGCCAAAGCGGCGCGGCATTGAGGGAAATGGGCTTGTTTTGGCGTTGGCGGATCAGCGTATTAGCGCTTGCCAGGTTGCTGACGGTTATTTCTTCCAGTACCGGATGGGGAGCCTGAGTCACGATACGGCGTAAAGTTCCCTGATCGTCCTCGACAAATTGCGTGCGCAATGATTCGTGTCGTTCCGTTAACGCGGCCCATGCTAGGTTCCATTGTTCCAGTTCGGGAATATCGCCCTGCACCTTGCGGATCAACGGCATTATGAAGGGGGTGGTATTAATCCCGGCCTGCTCGGCCACCCAGAATTCAAGCTCGCCTTCGGTGGCCGCGTCGCTGGTTTCGGGCGGACGGGTATGATTTTGCTGCTGAAGCCGGGCTTCAGCAGCGCGCGCGGCAAACGCGGTCAGTGTCGGCGCGGTATACAGGTAACGGGCCGGGATGCTGATTGCCAAGACCTTGGACAGGCGATGCGCCATCGCTACGGCCAACAGACTGTTGCCGCCCAGACCGAAAAAATTATCCTCGCGGCAGACGTCCTGCCCAAGCAGCTCACTCCAAATCGGCGCGATAAGCGCTTCCATCGGCCCGGACGGCGGCGTTTTTATCGTCTCGGCCTGTGAGTCGCCGACCAATTGCAGCAGCGCCTCCCGGTCCACCTTGCCGTTAACGGTTACCGGAATACGTTCAATGGCGGTCAGGGTGGCCGGAATCATGTAATGAGGCAAACGGACAGCCAGGCATCCATGCCAGTCCGCTTCGCCTGGCAATGCGCAGCCTTTTGCCATAGCGACGAAGCCGCGCAGAAACTTGGTGCCGTTGGCGGCATTATCCACCAGCACCAAGGCTTCCGTGACATCCGGCAGCGCCAGCAAGGCCTTTTCAATTTCCTCCAATTCGATGCGCTGGCCGTGGATTTTGATTTGGTGATCGATGCGGCCTTTGATGACCAGACGGCCGTCGTTCGTCCAGCAGCCCAAATCGCCGGATCGGTAGAACCGGCCACCGTCAACGCTTACAAAGCGTTCGGCGGTCAGCGCGTCATTATTCAGGTAGCCGCTGGACAGGCCCAGCCCGCCCAGCCAGATTTCGCCGATCACGCCAGGGGGGACGGGCTGTCCGTCGCCGTTGCGGATCGATATGCGGGTATTGGCCAACGGCGAACCGACGGACAAAGGAAGGCCGGGGTCGGGAAAGCGGGGGATATATTCCAGACTAACGATGATGGTCGTTTCCGTGGGCCCATAGGCATGCCAAAACTCGACCCCATGACCGTGAATGTTCACGTCCTCGTGGCTGGACGGCTCGCCGCCGACAATCAGCACGCGCAGGCCGTTAAACGGCTTGTTTTTGCTGATGCGCAGATAGGACGGGGCGTGGAAAGCCACGGTCACGGCCATTTTGGCGTAATAATCCTTCATGGCCCACGGGTCGTCGCGCAGGCTTTTTGAAATCGGCGCCAGCGCGGCGCCATTGAGCAGGCCCAGGCCCAACTCCCATAAGGAAGCGTCAAAACTGGGAGTCGCAACCAGCGCGACGCGATCGTCCGCGGTCAGGCTAACGGCGCGGGCCGATTCCTGGATGGTGTTGATCATTGCGGCGTGGGATATAGGCACGCCCTTGGGCATTCCTGTCGTGCCGGAGGTGTAGATGACATAAGCCACGCTGGAGGCCGGGCGGACGATTTCCGGGCGGCGCTCCGAAGGCTGCCGGCAGTCGGGCGTTAAGACCGCCGTCGCCATGTCCGACAAGGCCGCAGGAACGGGCTGGTTGTCCGGTGCGACCAGAATCCGCGCCTTGGCATCGCTCATCATATGGGCCAGCCGCTCGGGCGGGTGGTCGGCCGCCAACGGCAAATAGACGGCCCCGGCTTTCCAGATGCCCAGCACGACGGCGGCCAAGCCGTCGCAAATGTCGGTCAGGACGGCAACGGCGTCCCCGGTTTCCAGGCCATGATCCAACAGGGCATGGGCAATGCCGTTGGCCCGTCGATCGAGTTCGGCATAAGTGATGGTTTCATGTTCGCAGACGACGGCAGGATGAAGCGGCGTCTTTTGGACCCAGTCTTCAAAGACGTGCTGGAAGCAAAGTTCAGGCACCGGGAGCGCAGGGCCTTGTTCCCATTTTTGCAGCACCTGCCGCTCAGAAGGCAGCAAGGGCGGTATCGGGCTTTGGGCGCGGGACAGGTCGGCGGCTAGCCAGTCGGCCAGCTCTTGCAACGAATTGAGCCAAGCGGTCGTTGTTTCCAGCGAGTAAATTGCAGAATTAGCTTGCAGTTGGAGCATGAGTTTGCCGTCGGCCATTATTTCATGCGTAAGCACCATATCCTGGCTGGTTGAGCTTTCGGAAAGCTCATAATGAATGGTTTCACTGCAATTTAAATTAGTTAAGAACTGAAAATCAGCGTTGCCGGATGGGGCTATCGGCACTTCATTGACGACAAAATCAAACAGCGGATAGCGGGACGGATGACGATAAGCGGGGCGTTGTTGGCGGAAGTCGTTATAAATGCGCGCAAACGGCACGCGTCCGTGGTGCAGGGCAGCGGCCAGCGCCTGTTGGGTGCCGATTAATTGGGACTCAAAGCTATCGTTGGCATCGCTGTCCATGATCAACGGCAGCATGTTGACATAATAGCCGATGATTCCGGCTTCTTCGGTGGTTTCGCGCATGTCGGCGGGCGTGCCGATCAAAAATTGGCGGCGCTTCGAACGTCGGCGGGTTTCCATGCCCAGAAGGGTCAGCATCAGCGCATGCATACTGCTGTCGTAGCGCTGGGCAATGGCCTTTAATCCCAACGTAATATCGGTCGGCAGGCATATTTGCAGGCGGTGGCAGCCGGATTTGCCGTCCTGCAACCGGGGCATATCCAAAGGCCAGTCTTCAAAGGCCGTTTCCGGCAAGGCCGCCAGGCTATTTCGCCAATACAGGCTGTCCTGTTTGAATTCATCGCTAACCCTATAAGCGGCGGCTCTGGCCGCGGAATGCGCATAACTTCCCACGAGCGGGGGCAGCTCTTCACCCTGTAATAACAGGGCCAGCTCGCCCAGTAAAACGTTAAGGGAGCCGCCATCGCCGATAGCATGGTGCATCGCAAGCCAAAACAGCGTTTCGCCTGTTTGTTCGACATGCACCAAGCCCGCCCGCCAAAGCGGCGCGGCATTGAGGGAAATGGGCTTGTTTTGGCGTTGGCGGATCAGCGTATTAGCGCTTGCCGAATCAGCGACTGTTATTTCTTCGAGTTCCGGGCGATCGAGCTGGACTACGCTACGGTGCAACGCCCCCTGTTGGTCTTCGACGAATTGCGCTCGTAATGATTCATGGCGTTCCGTTAACGCGGCCCATGCCCGGTTCCATTTTTCCAGAGCGGGAATATTACCCTGCATCTTGCGGGTCAAAGGCATTATGAAAGGATTGGTATTCAGTCCGGTTTGCTCGGCAAGCCAAAATTCGAGTTCGCCTTCGGTAGCCAAATCGCTGGTTTCAATTATATTGTCGGGGCTTTCATGCTGAAATTGGCTGTCAGCGATACGCGCGGCAAATGCGGCCAGCGTGGGCGCGGTAAACAGGTAACGCGCCGGGATGCTGACGGCCAAGGCCTTGGACAGGCGATGCGCCATCGACACAGCTAGCAGGCTGTTGCCGCCCAGGCCGAAAAAATTATCCTCGCGGCAGACATCCTGCCCTAGCAACTCACTCCAAATCGGCGCGATAAGCGCTTCCATCGGGGCGGATGGCGGCGTTTTTATCGTCTCGACCTGTGCGTCGCCGACTAATTGCAGCAGCGCCTCCCGGTTCACCTTGCCGTTAACGGTTAGCGGAATACTGTCAATCGCGGTCAGGGTAGCCGGAATCATGTAATGGGGCAGACGGGCGGCCAGGCGGGCATGCCAGTCCGCCTCGCCGGGTAATACGCACCCTTCCGCCATGGAGACAAAGCCGCGCAGAAATTTTGTGCCGTTGGCGGCATTTTCCACCAGCACCAAGGCTTCCTTGGCATCCGGCAGCGCCAGCAGGGCCTTTTCAATTTCCTCCAATTCGATGCGCTGGCCGTGGATTTTGATTTGGTGATCGATGCGGCCTTTGATGACCAGACGGCCGTCGTTCGTCCAGCAGCCCAAATCGCCGGATCGGTAGAACCGGCCACCGTCAACGCTTACAAAACGTTCGGCGGTCAGCGCGTCATTATTCAGGTAGCCGCTGGACAGGCCCAGCCCGCCCAGCCAGATTTCGCCGATCACGCCGGGGGGGACGGGCTGTCCGTCGCCGTTGCGGATCGATATGCGGGTATTGGCCAACGGCGAACCGACGGACAAAGGAAGGCCGGGGTCGGGGAAGCGGGGGATATATTCCAGGCTAACGATGATGGTCGTTTCGGTGGGGCCATAGGCATGCCAAAATTCGATCCCATGACCGTGAATGTTCACGTCCTCGTGGCTGGACGGCTCGCCGCCGACAATCAGCACGCGCAGGCCGTTAAACGGCTTGTTTTTGCTGATGCGCAAATAGGACGGGGCGTGGAAGGCCACGGTCACGGCCATTTTGGCGTAATAATCCTTCATGGCCCACGGGTCGTCGCGCAGGCTTTTTGAAATCGGCGTCAACGCGGCGCCATTGAGCAAGCCCAGGCCCAACTCCCATAAGGACGCGTCAAAACTGGGAGTCGCAACCAGAGCCACACGATCGTCCGCGGTCAGGCGAATGGCGCGGGCCGATTCCTGGATGGTGTTGATCATCGCGGCGTGGGATATGGGCACGCCTTTGGGCATTCCTGTCGTGCCGGAGGTGTAGATGACATAGGCCACGCTATCGGCCGGGCGGACGATTTCCGGGCGGCGCTCCGAAGGCTGCCGGCAGTCGGGCGTTAAGACCGCCGTCGCCATGTCCGACAAGGCCGTAGGAACGGTCTGGTTGTCCGGTGCGACCAGAATTCGCGCCTTGGCATCGCTCATCATATGGGCCAGCCGCTCGGGCGGGTGGTCGGCCGCCAACGGCAAATAGACGGCCCCGGCTTTCCAGATGCCCAGCACTACGGCGGCCAAGCCGTCGCAAATGTCGGTCAGAACGGCAACGGCGTCCCCGGTTTTTAGGCCATGATCCAACAGGGCATGGGCAATGCCGTTGGCCCGTCGATCGAGTTCGGCATAAGTGATGATTTCATGTTCGCAGACGACGGCAGGATGAAGCGGCGTCTTTTGGGCCCAGTCCTCAAAAACTTGCTGGAAGCAAAATTCAGGCACCGGGAGCGCAGGGCCTTGTTCCCATTTTTGCAGCACCTGCCGTTCAGAAGGCAGCAAGGGCGGCATCGGGCTTTGGGCGCGGGACAGGTCGGCGGCTAGCCAGCCGGCCCGTTCTTTAAAAGCGGCCAGCCAGGACTGGGCCGTGCTTTGCCGGTAAAGTTCGGGATTCCACGCCAGTGTCAGTATGAGCCCGCCCTGTAAGTCCGGCTCATGGGAGAAAGCCAAATCGATGCCGCTGGGGACCGGGTTCAGTTCGCCGGGTAAGGCCTGCGGAGCAAGACTAAATGCGGCATCCTTAGCTTCACTGATACGCGATGTGTTAGCGGTTAAGGAAATATCAAAAATGGAGGCGCGCGAAAGCGGCAAAATATCAGGATGTCTATTTTGAAAATCGCGCAATATTTGCGATGACGGCGTACCGATAGACTGGATTGCGCTATTCAGCGTCGATTGGGCGTTGTGAAGGTGTGCATTGAATTGATCGCTTCTATCGCCACGCAGCACCAACGGCAACAGGTTAACGAATAGCCCGACCGCCTGTTCTGCGCCGGCAGGGCGCATGGATATTGCGCTGCCAATAATCAGGGTGGTCCGGTCGCTTCGCCTTCTTGCCTCGTCGCCAAGTAGGGCCAGCAATAGCGAGTGCATTCCCACGCCTTGGCTGCGGGCCAACTGGGTCAACGCTTCCACGCATTGCGCATCAAGCCGTTCGGTCAATGATTTGGCCGCTTTGCGTGTCGGAACGAGTGGCCGTTCAAAATCCGTGGCAAATGCGTTAAAGGCATTCCCGTTGCTATCGGCAAGCGTATTTTTTAAATGTTCTTGCCAGAAATGCCTGTCCCTTTCCGCTTGCGGCGTTCTTAGATAGGCTTGTTCTGCGATACAGGCCAAATTTATGCCGTCGGCAGCGGGTGGAAGTGTTTTGCCTTGCAATAAAGCATATAACTCCTCTTGTAAAATCCTGGCTGACAAACCGTCTACAACAGCATGATGAAAGGCGAACCAGAACAGTTGCGCTTCCGGGGTTTGTATCAAGCCGGCCCGAGCCAAAGGGGCTTTGCTCAGGTCAAACGGGATAGAGGTCCAAAGGGCGACCGGCTCGCTTGCCTCTTCCAGCGAGTTGCAGCTTGCTATTTTTAAAGCCGATTCGGCGGGAAGCTCATCCAGTGCATAGGTTTGCCAGCGTATTTTTTCGTCTGCGTCCCGGTAGAATGCCGTGCGCAGCGCACTATGCCGCGCCAATAATTTTTGCCACGCCGCCCGCCATGTTTCTTGGTTGGGCGAATCGCCGCTAATCCGCAACAGGCGCGTTATCAACATGCTGGATTGCAAAACACCCAATTGGGTGCCAATCCAGAAGTCCTCTTGCCCTCGGGTGGAAATATTATCGGCCGGTGCAGGCGCTTCGGCGGACACTTGCGACAGGTGATCGGCCAAGCCGGCCACGGTAAGCTGAACCAGCAGGGTCGGCACCGTTACGGCATAGCCGATAGACTGGAGCTTCTGGCTGATTGCGATGGCAAGCAAGCTGGTGCCGCCAATGGCAAAAAAATTGTCATGACGTCCAATTGAATCCAATTTAAGAATGTCGGCCCAGACGTCCGCTATTTCTTGTTCTATGCGTCCCTCGGGTGGGGCGCTACTTGTGCGGGAAACGCTTTTTGCCCTGTCCGATAACGCCTGACGGTCTATCTTGCCGGAAGAATTGGTAGGCAAGCGCTCCAGCAAGTCAATTGATGACGGTATCATGTACGCCGGTAGGGTAGAGGACAAATAGTCCCGCCAATCTACCGCCGAATCGTCCTCGCATTCTATGAACGCAACAAGTGTGTTGCCGTTTTGAATGACAGCCGCTTGCTTGACTTTTGGGTGATGCAAAAGCGTGCGTTCAATTTCGCTCAGGGCAACGGACTGGCCCGAAACTTTGATGACATCGTCAGAGCGGCCAATTGTTTCCAGATTGCCGTCAGTACGCCAACGCCCCATATCACGGGTTTTATAGGCTCGTCCAAACTTTGTTTGCACAAAAATTTGCGCGCTCAGTTCGGGCTGGTTCAGGTAGCCATTGGCTAAGCCGGCGCCGACAACATAAATCTCGCCCACTTCGCCTTGCGGCACCTCATTGCCATGTTCATCAAGCAGATAAACACTCGTATTATTGAAAGGCCGGCCGCTCGGCAACGTCCCCGCATCGTCCGGATTGACTTTATACATACATATCGTGCCGCACACTTCGGTGGCGCCATGCATGTTCCAATAATCAATCGATTTGGCATAATGACGGGCATTACTTTCATCCGGGTGCTCGCCGGCGGTCATGATACAACGCAAGCCGCTGGGTAATTTACCCTGGAAAAGACGCAAATAAGAAGGCGTAAACAGCGCTATGCTGACCTTGTGCTGCGACATGGTCATGAGTAGCCGCTCAGGATTGTCTATGTCGTTTCGAGTAACGGCAACATAAGCGGCGCCGGACAGCAGCGGCAGACACAGCTCACGGAAGCCTAGAATGAAGCCTGGGCCGCTTGACAGCAGCAACCGGTCTTTTGACGTGATATTTTGAGCCACTAAGTGGCCGCACACCATGTTGATGCAGGCATCATGCCGAAGGAGCACCCCTTTGGGTTGGCCGTTTGTGCCGGAGGTAAACAAAATAGCGGCAAGACTCGACGCGCTAACAGTTACATTAGGCCGCGTGAAGATTCCCAGTTGCGCATCCTCCGGCCGGAAAATCCCGGCAATGCCGTCATTATTGACGGCCAACGCGTTAAGAATTTCCGATGCCGGCTCCAAACCATCCAGTGCGATTAAATATCGCATACCCGTCTGTTCAACAATATTAGCAAGCCGATTGGCCGGATGATCGTTAACCAGGGGCACATAAACCCCTCCCGCTTTTAAAATAGCCAGAAAAGCCATTGGCAGCGAACCGGAGCGTTCCACTAACACGCCAATGGGTTCTTCCGCTCTAAGCGATCGCTTCAGCAAAGCATTGGCGAGAGCATTAGACGATTGATCTAATTGAGCATAAGTTAATGTCTTATTTTTAAAGAGGATTGCAGGTTCATCGGGCTGTCGATCAGCCAAGGTCTCGAAGCAATGATGCAGTTGTTGATTAGGCAGTGGTATTGAAATGCCCTGTCCGAAGGCGATTGCTGGTTCGTTTTGTACAAGCATGTTAATTAATTTTGGTTATTTTGTTCAAACTATGAGGCGTTTGAACTTACAAAGATATGTTGCAGCGGATCCATACTTACATTGTATCGGGTATTAACGATTTGGGAATGTATATTGATTAATGTGAGCATCGATAGAGTAATTCGGCGTCTTATCATTTTGAATATTAAATTGTGGCGGATACAACTCCGAAGTGCAATCCTGGTAACCATGCGACTTTTCGTGCAGTGTGATTAACTATTGACCTATAGCTTCCATCGCCCTATCTATAAGGCTTTGATACTCAACATCATCGGATAAAAGTAAATAATCACGTATTTGCTTCTCAAGCTGAGAAAAACAGGCATATCTCCGTCCACAAATTGCATCATGAATATTAATAGCGAGCAGGTTCACTGTAACAAGATTGAGCGTATCGCTATCCAAGCCCTGACTAAAAAGCTCGGCAGTGTGATGGAAGCGGATGGCTTGAATAATCGAGTCGGGCAAATACCAGCTTCGCGCAAACAAACTACCCAGTAATGCATGATTGACGTTGAATATAGCATCTTCAGCAATAGTGATATCCAGGGTATCGGGATGATGCACTCTTAGGTCGAAAAAATAATGAGGAAATCTCTGAACCAAAAGCGGAACAGCGCAGTTATGAAAAAGTCCCATCAAATAAGCCAAATCCCCGTCCATCTTCAAATATTTGGCGATGCTGCACGCGATGATAGCGACTGCTTGCGAGTCGTTCCAGAAGAAGGTCAAACCGTCCACGAAAGGAGAGCTTTGACGCACAGACGCTGCGGCTACAAGCTGTAAGGTTCGGGTAAAACCTATCAATTTTATCGCATCGGAAACTGAGCTTACTTTATGACGTAGGCCGTAAAATGGCGAATTGACTGTTTTTAGCACTTCGGCAGCAAGTACCACATCGCAAACGATAAAATCGGCAATCTTGCGAATGGACGGATGGCTTTGATTCATTTCTTGTTGAATGCTTATCAGAACGGCGGGACAAGGAGGAAAATCAATATCTAGCGAGGCGTTATGTTGAGTCATTATTCTTTAACCTAAGGCGTTTTTGTCCGAAAACTCATATCGTTATGATTGTATAGAAAAATAGCCCATTTTAGCCGTCGAGGATTTTATGAGGCAGCAACATCATGCCCCGTAAATCAATTGGTTAGGCGCTGTTTAAGCTAAAGCATTATTACAATTTTGAAAATCTTCGATTCGAGCGTTAATTTTATAGCTATCTTAAGATAAATTCACCCATTACGCCCTATTAACAGCTGCCTTTCAGTTACCGACTGATGATAGCGCGAATGCCCTATAGCAACCATACTTCCATAATAATTCTATGGAATATTTTTACTGTATAATTTCTTCGGTAATTATTCACCCTAAATTTTGTAACCGGAAAAAATTGAGGCTTATAGTGAAATCCAATACGCGCCAACCAATCCTTCGGATGTTTCTTTGCCTGCCGGCGCTAGTCTTGACTGCATGTCAGGAACAACATGCAACACCGCAATTCTCGCCGCCTGAGGTCACCATTTTGCGTATTGAAGAACGGACGATCCCCATGGAACGCCAGTTCGTCGGCCAAACGGAAAGCTCCCGCCTCGTGGAAATCCGCACTCGCGTTGAAGGCGTGCTTGAGAAGCGCTTATATGAGGAAGGCACGCTGGTGCATAAAGGACAAGTGCTGTTTCAGTTGGACGATCGTCCTTTTGCAGCCGCCTTGCAAGGAACAAAAGGCACGTTAGCCCAGCAGGAAGCCAGGCAGCAAAACGCAAAACGCAACTTGGCAAGACTTAAAAACCTGATATCGCAAAATGCGGTCAGTCAAAAAGACGTAGACGATGCGGTTTCCGACTTGGCGGAAGCGGATGCGGCAGTGTTGACGGCTCGTGCAAATGTTACGTCAGCGGAATTAAATCTGAGTTACGCCACGATCAAATCACCGTTAACCGGCTTAAGCGGGCAGGCAAAAAAAGCCGACGGCAGTTTTATCAGTCCGGGCCAGGAGGGTTTACTGACCACGGTAACACAGGCCGACCCGATGTGGGTCAAGTTCAGCATTTCGGAAGCCCGTCTGTTGAAAGCCGACGAAGCCGTTGAAAAAAACCAGCTGCAAATGCCTGAAAACGGTGAATTCGTGGTGGAGCTTCAGATGTCGAACGGTTCGATTTATCCGTTAAACGGAAAAATGAATTTCTCCGATAAGCAAGTTTCTACCGAAACCGGCACCAGCGGTTTTCGCGCTGCATTTGCAAATCCCGACATGAAACTGGTTCCCGGTCAGTTTGTGCGGGTTAAAGTGAAAGGAGTGGTTCGGCCCAACGCCATTTTGGTGCCTCAACGCGCAGTATTGCAGGGTCAACAAGGCAAGTACCTTTATGTGGTCGGCGCTGATAATAAAGCGGAAATACGTCCGGTCGAAATGGGCGATTGGTACGGCGACGACTGGATTATCGACAGCGGTTTAAAAAACGGAGAGCGGGTTATCGTGGACGGCATGAGCCACGTGATGCCTAATAAGCCGGTAAAACCGCAGCAGCCTGCCGGCGGTCAATCGTGAATATCGGTTTTTTTATCAGTCGGCCTATATTCGCTGCGATTCTCTCGATAGTCATCGTCATGGCAGGGCTGCTGGCTTTGCGTCAACTGCCGATAGCGCAGTTTCCCGATATTGCGCCGCCACAAATCCAGGTATCCGCCACCTACCCCGGCGCCAGTGCCGAAACCGTGGCGCAAACCATCGCCGCGCCCATTGAGCAACAAGTCAACGGCGCCGAAAACATGCTTTACATGAGCTCTACCAGCTCATCCAATGGATCATTGAGTCTGAGCATCGTATTCGACATCGGCGCCGATATCGATAAGGCTCATGTCGACGTGCAAAACCGCGTCAAGATGGCGGAAGCTCAACTGCCGAGCGAAGTGCGCCGGGGCGGCGTATTGGTAACAAAATCGACGGCCAACATTTTGCTGCTGGTGACGATCAAATCGGATGACCGCTTCGACTCCACTTATGTCCGTAACTACGCCAGTTTGCATGTGCTGGATAAACTCAAGCAGATTCCCGGAGCCAACCAGGTCGCCCCGCTCGGTTCCTCCGATTACGCCATGCGTATTTGGTTAAAACCTGACAAGATGGCGTACTTCGGCATCACTGCATCAGACATTCGTAACGCAATATCCCAGCAAAACACCCAGTTTGCCGTCGGCCAGATTGGGCAAAAGCCGTCCTCCCAGCCCGTTGTGCTCACCTTGCCCGTAGCCGCGGAAGGGCGTCTTACCGATCCGAAAGAATTTGAAGATATTATCCTGCGCGCCAACAATGACGGCGCAGCCATCCGTTTGCGCGACGTCGCGACGGTGGAACTGGGCGCGCAGAGCTACGACATGCTAACTCGTCTTAATGGGGAAAACGCTACCCTGATAGCGGTATATCAACAGCCCGGCGCCAATGCGCTGGATGTCGCGGCCCAAGTCAGGGAAACCATGGAACGCTTGTCCGCGACCTTTCCGGCAGGCATCAACTATGCAATTCCTTACGACACCACGGAGTTTGTCAAAATATCCATAGAAGAAGTTATCCACACGCTGTTTGAAGCCATTCTTTTGGTTGTCGCTGTCGTGTTTCTATTTCTGCAAAATTGGCGCGCCACGCTTATTCCGATCCTAGCCGTGCCTATATCCATTATCGGCACTTTGGCGGGGATGTACTTGCTGGGCTTTTCGGTTAACACGCTCACCCTGTTCGGCATGGTGTTGGCTATAGGACTGGTGGTCGACGATGCTATCGTGGTGATCGAGAATATCGAACGCAATATGCGCGAACGCGGCCTCAAGGGGCGCGAGGCCGCGACTTACGCTTTGTCTGAAGTCGCAGGCCCGGTCTTTGCCACAACCCTGGTGCTTATCGCCGTATTTCTTCCGGTATCCTTCCTCGGCGGTATAACCGGCCAGCTGTACAAACAATTCGCGATCACCATCGCCATATCGGTGACCTTATCCGCTACCGTTGCGCTCACCTTGACTCCGGCGCTGGCAGCCATTCTTATCAAACCGGGCGAACACCAAAAACCGCGCCTGTTCCTGTGGTTCGACGCCACGCTGGAAAAAGCCACCCAGCGCTATCTGGACGGCGTCCGCTGGCTTTTTCGGCATACCGCCATCGGCATAATGCTGTATCTTTGCATGGTTGTTGCTATCGTCGGCCTGTTTAAAATCGTGCCTTCCAGTTTCGTTCCCTCTGAAGACCAAGGCACCTTGTATACCATCGTCATGCTGCCCGACGCGGCCAGCCTGGATCGCAGCAACGCCGTAGTGCAAAAAATGGAAGCCTTGGTAAAAGATAATCCGGCATTGCGCGATATGATTTCTATTACCGGGATGAACCTGATGGATGGCGGTAGCGCCACCAATGCCGGGCTGTTATTTCTCTCTTTGAAAAACTGGAAAGATAGAGTCAAACCCGAACTGCAAGCCGAAAACGTGCTGGCCGGCTTGACGAAACAGGCATCCGGCATTAAAGAAGCGCGGGTCATGCTGGTGAATCCTCCGTCCATTCCCGGTCTCGGCATGGTCGGCGGCTTCGAGTTCTGGCTGCTCAATCAGGGCGGCGGCGATACCGCCGCTTTGGAAGCCATGACCCAAAAAGTGATCGCCAAAGCCCGGCAGCGCCTTGAGTTGACCGGCGTCTCATCCTCGATTAACGCCAACTCGCAACAGCTATCCATCACTTTGGATCGAGACAAAGCGTGGGCGATGGGCGTGGCTATCGATGATGTATTCGACACTTTGCAGGGTATGTTCAGTACCACCTATATCAACGATTTCAACAAGTTCGGTCGCACCTATCAAGTGTTGATGCAAGCGGCTCCTGAATACCGCAGCCGCCCCGAGGATATTGAAAAAGTTTTCGTGCGCAGTCGCTCCGGCTTGATGGTACCTCTAAGCAGCCTGATTAGCGTACGTTACGCTAACGGCCCTAACGCCATCGCCCGCTTCAACGGTTTTCCGGCGGCCCGAATCAATGGTTCGGCGGCGGCAGGCTATAGTTCCGGCCAAGCGATGGCGGCGATGGAACAAGCGGCGCAAGACGTTTTGCCGGACAACATGTCATTCGCCTGGGGCGGACAGTCATTTCAGGAAAAGGCTTCCGGCAATTCATCCGGCTCCGCGTTTATCTACGGCATCATTATGGTGTTCCTGATTCTTGCCGCCCAATACGAAAGGCTGGTGCTGCCTTTTGCCGTCATGCTGGCGGTTCCTTTCGGTTTATTCGGCGCTTTACTGGCTGTCTGGGCTTGCCGAATGGAGGACGATGTCTACTTCCAAATCGGCTTGGTCACGCTGATCGCGCTTAGCGCCAAGAACGCCATACTCATCGTTGAGTTCGCGGCGGAAAAACACGGGCAGGGCATGGCTGTCATGGATGCCGCGCTGGAAGCCTGTCGGCTCCGCTTTCGTCCGATCTTGATGACTTCATTTTCCTTCATTCTTGGCGTATTGCCTTTAGTCCTCAGCACCGGCGCAGGAGCCAACAGTCGGCACTCCATCGGCGTGGGCATTATGGGCGGCATGGTTAGCGCTACCCTGTTAGCCGTATTTTTTGTGCCGTTATTTTTCGTGTTACTGGAGAAGACCCGAGGGAACCGGGCGCCGGAACAGGCTGACAGCACTATTGCAAAACAGGAAATCTAACCATGCGCCACCTTTCTATTTCCCTATTATTGCCTTTAACGTTAAGCGGCTGTTTTATGATCGGTCCGGATTACCGGCAACCGGCGGCAGCTATGCCCGATGCATGGCGCTTCGCTCCTGCCGAAACCCTTGCGGCTAGCGATACCCGTTGGTGGGAGCAATTCGGCGATCCCCGCCTGAGCAAACTCATCGAGCAGGCGCTGTTGCACAATAAAGATCTGCTGATCGCCACGGCTACCGTCGAAGAATATTTGGGGCTATACGGCGTCACCCGTTCCGACTTGTTTCCGCAAGTCAGCGGCAGCGCATCCGGCCAACAGCAAAAAGATTCGGAAGTCACTTACGGGGCTGTCTCCACTCCCGCCTATAACAGTATTCAGTCCGCTCTAAATCTATCCTGGGAAATAGACGTGTGGGGCAGATTGCGGCGCGCCACGGAAGCCGCCCGCGCCAACCTCTACGGTCAGGAAGAAGTCCGGCGTACTGTGGTGCTTACTCTGGTCACCGGTGTTGCGCGTTCCTATGTGCAGCTGCGCGAGCTGGATCTGCGCTTGGAAATTGCCAGGCAAACTTTAACTGACCGTCGGGAAGCTTACCGTATTGCCCAAGCGCGCTTCGATGGCGAACTCAACTCAAAAGCCCAGGTCCGTCAGGCTGAATCCGAGGTGCATAACGCCGCCGCGCTCGTGCCGCAATTGGAGAAACAAATAGCGCAAAAAGAACACGAGTTGAGCGTGTTGCTGGGCCATAATCCCGCAGCTGTAGAGCGCGGCCTAGCGCTGGCGGAACTGCATTTGCCCGGCGTACCGGCGGGCCTTCCGTCCGAATTGTTAGCCCGCCGCCCCGATATACGCCAGGCAGAACAGGACTTGATCGCTGCCAACGCGAATATCGGCGTTGCTAAAGGCGAGTATTTCCCCAAATTTACGGTAACCGGAACGCTAGGCAGCGCCAGCGCCGACTTCAGCCGTTTACTGTCGGGGCCGTCGGGGATGTGGAGTTACGGCGTAGCATTGGCGATGCCCTTGATCACCGCGGGTAAAATTGCCGGGCAAGTAAAAGCTGCCGAAGCGCGTGAGCAGCAGGCTTTATTCCGTTACCAAAGCACGCTGCTGCAAGCCTTTAAGGAAACCGAGGATGCGCTGATAGATAACACTAAAACCCTGGAACAGGTACAGGCGCTTAGCCAACAAGAAGTTGCTTTAAGCGAGTATTTAAAGCTGGCATGGTTGCGTTACAACAATGGTCTTACCAATTATCTGGAAGTGCTGGATGCGCAACGCAACCTGTTCGACGTAAGGCTTGCTCTTGCAACAGGCCGCAGCAACTCATTACAGGCGCTCATCAATCTATACAAAGCGTTTGGCGGGAGCTGGATGGACAAGGTGTCGGAAAGTTCAGAACACTCTCCCATTTAGAAACGCCAACAGGCGGGAGATGTCTTAGGATTTGCTCAAAAATGTGGATGTGAAGAGGTAATCGAATTAATAATTGATGTTACGCATTGTCCACGAAAAGCACGAAAGACACGAAAAAAATAGAAGGTCGTATGTTTCGCAGCTTACGGTGTGCTTTACTTAAGTGCCTGAATATAAGTTTCCAGCTCTTGTTTAAAGCCGGAGTGCAGGCTTTGCCTGCTTTGCAAGCAGAGCTTGCACTCCAATATACCCGAAAACTTTAGCTCGATTACTTATTGTTTCTGTACCCCGCTTTTTGTGCCTTTCGTGGACTACGCTTTTTTTATTAGGTGCATGCGTAACATCAGTTAATTATTGAAGTAACCCTCTATCTGAATTGAATATTAAACTTCGGCATTAAGATTTACATACCCTGAAAATGATGAATATGAAAAAAATTGCTCCCTTGCTGTTTATAAGTCTACTGTTAGCGGGCTGCAATAAGCCAACGCCTGTCGCAAGTTGTTCTTCCCCGGATACTCAAAAAATTATCGGCGGGCTTATTACTGAGCATGCGGCAAAATTAACGGCTGATAAAAAGTATGACTATTACGATGGTTCGTTTGTATTCGGCGGGATTAAAGTTAGAGCGTTGTTAGATCAGTTTCATATAGCCGTTGAAAATATTAATACGCTGAAAGAGGATGCAGCCAACAACCAAAAGCTTTGCGGCGGTTTATTAACAGTTACGATTCCAACGAATATCCTTGCCGATGCTAATCAAGCCGGAAAAAATCAACATGAAGCGGAAATCGGTCAGTATGCAGCGCAATTTAACATTGAAAATAGCGCTAATGTTTTTACTCAAGATATCGAATACAACGTACAGCTGATTGATAAAGGCAAAACGCAGCATATTGAGATTGAAGATGCCGGATGGGCGAATGTGCTGGATCGGATTGTAACGTTAACATTGTTAAAGCCTATATTAGACGTAGAAGTCAGCGATCAAACTCAGCTGAATAAGCCGCCAAAGCAAGATACTGCGTCTTTAAAACCGGAGACGGACCAAGTAAAGTCAGACGATGACGGACTTAGAGATAAGCTGAGAAAACAAGGATTAGAAAAATTAAACAAAGAATTGTTGGAAGCGGATCAGGTTGCAAAAGAGATGCTTCAAGAACGAGCTAATCAACAGGTTGCTACTGTTCCATCGGCTGGCGCTACAGAGCAAATTTCTCCTAGTTTCAATTGCAGTAAGGCCGGCAAACCGACGGAAGTTACAATTTGCACGCACCCGGACTTGGCCGCTTTAGATGTAAAAAACAGCGATCTCTATCTTAAAGCAAAATCTATAAACGCTATCGCTACAAAAGAAATCTGGAAAGAATCCATTAAATCAAAATATGCATGCGGGACAGATGTTAGCTGTATCAAAAAAGTCTATAACCAATCAATTCAAGATTATGGGTGTATCGGTGCCGGCAAGGCCCCGGAAGATTGCGTTGCTGATGTTGATCAATAAACTGATAGCCTTGTATGCTTTTCCTGTAGACCGGCAAATTAACTCAGCCTGTAATCGATTCTATAGATAGTGACCGCAAGCTTACGGTATAGCATTTGCCATATCGAATTTCCTCTATTCAATCCCAACTGCTGTTCATAATTAAACTCGGTATGAAAACCCTCAAAATGCATGGCTCGATTGCGTGCGGAATCGATTTTGGCACGTCGAATACAACGGTAGCCATTGCCCAAGAAAATATTGATCAAATAACCTTAGTTCCACTAGAAGGCGAACATTTAACCATGCCTTCGACCATTTTTTTCCCGACAGAAAGTCCGGCAGTTATTTTTGGTCGTAAAGCGATTAATGCTCATATCGCTCAGGAGGATGGACGATTCATGAGAAGCTTTAAGCGTGTGCTTGGCACGTCCCTGATGAAAGAAGGAACGTATATCGGCGGCAGAAAAGTAAAATTCGAGCAGATTATTGGTCATTTTATCGAGGATATAAAAAATAAAGCGGAGCTATCGGCTGACAGGGAAATTCGCAATGTAGTTGCCGGCAGGCCTGTTCATTTTATCGACGGTAATGATAAAGCAGATAAAGAGGCGGAGCATCAACTTGAAGCCATTTTCGTAGCGGCCGGATTTAAACATATCCGCTTTCAATATGAGCCTATCGCCGCCGCGTTTGCCCATGAATTAACGATCGGCGATACGGAACGGTTAGCGGTTGTTATGGATATTGGCGGAGGTACATCCGACTTTACGGTCATGCGCTTATCGGAACGCTACATCGACAAGCAGGATCGCCAGGAGGATATTCTGTCTAATGCCGGGATTCGAATCGGCGGTAATGATTTCGACCGCGCATTGAGCATGAAAAGCTTTATGCCCCTGTTAGGATTGGGCTCCCTTTGGGGCGCCAAACAGCTGGGTTTTCCAGTAACGCCTTTCTTTGACCTTTCAGAATTGAGCAAAATTCAGTACATGTATACGCAAAAATACAAAAGGGATTTAAAGGAATTAATCAGCCAATCGAACGATAAGGTCCTTACCCATAGGCTGCTGTCAATTGTAGAGGAAGAGTTGGGGCACACCTTAATGTCTATCGTTGAGGAATCCAAAATCCAACTTAGCTCAGCTGAGCACACAGCAGCCGATCTTTCTTTCATTGAAGACGATTTGCACGTGCATATCGACCGGGCGCAATTTGAGGATAGTTTATATGCGGCCCTTGAGAGCATTCAAAAAACCGTCAATGACTGTATTGTTATGGCGGAGGTTAAAGCGGACGACGTTGCTCTCGTCATTCTAACGGGTGGCGGCACTGCTATGCCGCTGATTCAACAGATCACTCGCCGTATATTTCCATATGCCGAAATTTCTGACGGCAACCGATTATCAAGCGTTGGATTCGGTTTGGCGTGTGATGCCAGGCGCTATTATTTAGGCGTTAATTGATTGAAACAGCAGTGTAAAACAGCGTCATTTTCCCGTGACGCTGTTTCCGGCGCATCGGGGTGTGCAGGGCCTTGAAACAGTACGGCGATCAGGTCAATGATGTTTGCAAGAGTGCGGCTCATATTGATGGCAAGATAACAAACAGGCATGGATTTTTCGCCGGTGTTATCAAAAACGGTTTTGAGGTTGGGTGATTCTTAAGCGTAAACAAATGTTCTGTAGAAGCCGCTTTTGCCGCGATGTCCCTGCCATCAGAATCAGCCAACCTGAAATAAAGGCGGAATTATTTGATCAGAAAATCCCGCATCATGCCCATATCCTCGTGTTCCAGGTTGTGACAGTGGTACATGAACAGGCCTTTAAAGTCATTAAACGGTTTTAATATCGTGACTTTTTCGCCCGGCATCACCAAAACCGTATCTTTCCAGCCGTCGTCTATAAACCCTGAGGAAACGCTGGCGTAATTCTCGGAACCTGAACTCACTTCCCGCTTGACGATCTGGAACTGCTCGCCGTGTAAATGCATCGGGTGCGGCATATCCATCATCATGCCGTGCATGCCGCCGTTAAAACCGTTATCGAACTCTATTAATTGCAGGCTGTTAACCGGGATGATTTCATCCGGCTGAACGTCATCCATTTTATAAGAACGGCCATTGAGCAGGGCTGACATGTGTTGCATGGATAAGGCAATGGTTCTGGGATTGGCCGCATTGGCTGCATTTTTGACCTGTAACGCGGTGATGGGGGTCAGGACTTTTGGCAACGTGTTGTCGCCTTGCTCCTTTTTGGCGACCCGGATTTTTAAGAGGGGGTAGTCCGAACCGGAAGGCAGGGTGCTGACTGACATCATACCGCCACGCATCATTCCGCCCATGCCATGTCCCATCATTCCTCCGTGGCCGCGACCGCCCATCATTCCGCCACCCATCATGCCCATGCCGCCATGCGTGGATGTATCAAACTGAAGGCTGCGCAAGGTTAGCTCGGTGCCTACCGCCCGCCCGCTGAAGTCCATCCATAATTCCAGTCTTTCCCCTGGAGCCAGCATGACATAAGCATGTTGCTTGGGACTTTCCAGCAAGCCGCCGTCAACGCCTATTACGGTGAGAGGGGTGCCGTCATCCCAAGCCAGTTTATAAATACGGGAATTAGAACCGTTGACCAGCCGGAGCCGATAGGCGCGCGTCGCCACCGGTAACACGAAGTCAGGTCGACCGTTGACCAGGATTCGGTCGCCCAAAAAGCCCTGCATGCGTTGCATCATGTGGGCCGAGTAAACCAGCTGGTTTTGACCGTCGAAACTGCGATCCTGAATCACCAGCGGGACGTCAAGGTCGCCGCTCGGTAAATTCAGTGCCTGTTCCTGAGCGTCACTGACGATTAACAGGCCCGCCAAGCCGGAGTAGACCTGCCTAGCCGTGACGCCGTGGGTATGGGCGTGGTAAAAGTAGGTGCCCGCCCGGTTGAGTATCTCGAATTCATAGACGTAGGTTTCGCCGCGATTGATCGCATACATGGGGTTGCCGTCCATGTTGGCGGGTACATGCAGGCCATGCCAATGCAGAATCGATTGCGCCGGCAAGTTATTGTTAAGAAACAGTCGAACCTTTTGGCCTTTTTTAAAGCGCAGGGTAGGGGCCAGATAGGTGCCTTCATTATTATCAAGCACGCCTGAAGGGCCTTTGATGACCTTGCCGGTGATTTTCCAGACGCGGGTTTTGTCGCCGTTTAAAATGGCCACATCGGCTGTGTTCTGGGTCAGTTCAATTTCAACGTCAGGAAGAAAGTCGGCAGACGGCGCGTTGACTCTGACAAATTCGCCGGCCTGAGCCCAGCTCGGATAAGTGATCGCTCCGGCGATACCCATTGCGGCATATTTTAATAGTTTTCGGCGTTGCAAATTAGTCGTCGTTTTCATTTGGACTTCCTCGATTCAATTGATATTAGCATGTCGTAATATGCGGCTTTGTACCATAGTTTTTGCAATGTGTGTTAATCGGGGTTGCCGGGGTAGCGCGATTAGCCAAAAGAAAAAGCCGGGTTGTGGCGGCGGTAATTAGGCAAAGGGTATAGAAAATAAGCGCTTCGTTAAATTAGTAAAAATACGTAACGGCGGTTTTGCGTTATTGTTAAGCAGGTGCGAGGACAGTGTTTCCGAATCGGCGTCAAAGCGACAAGGATTTTTAACAAGTCTGATTATCGTGACAGCTGAAGTAATAAGGCCGGCAAAATAGAAGGATTCAAACGATATAGGGGAGGGCGGACAAAGCCATCATTTGCAACTAACGTTGGCTTTAAATTGCTTGGCGTAGCGATAGACGGCGGTTTCGGCGACTTTGGCATGTGCCCAGTGCAGCCAGCGCGTGACGGTGGTATAAGTGACCCTGAGCAAGGTAAAGGTTAACAGTTGCGGTTTGGTCTGCGCAAATACTCTGGCTACCAGCAAAGTGCCGAGTAATTTTGCCAATACTTCTACCAGAATGCCTTGCAGAATATGACCTTTTGTCAGCAATCCTAATGCTGCGAGGTTGATCGGCGTCACGATCAGTATCGGAACGCTGAATGCTGCCAGAGCCATATTCGCGGTTGTCCGACTGAGCCATTGTTCAAATTGTTGCAGATTCAGCCATTGTGATAATGAGCGCCCAAACGCCGTCAGTAAATCCCACAGCCACTCCTCAATAATCAGGACGATAGCCAAAAGCGAGAGCAGGTTTTTTTTCATGATTTCTTTGATTCAGCTCATAAGTGCAATAGTGCCGTTCAATGTTTTAGGTAAAGTTTTCAGCCATGATCTGATTCCTGCCATTATCTTTAGCTTGGTACATTGCCTTGTCCGCGCGCTCGATCAAGCTTTCGATCGAGTCGTTTATTTTAAAACTGGATACGCCGATAGAAATGGTCACCTTTCCTATCGATTTTTTACTGCCCTTAAGTTTTAATGGGTGCTGAGCTAATGACGCTCTTATTTTTTCGGCAATTTCCATGGCCTTGTTAAGCGGCGTATTGGGCATAATGATGGCCATTTCTTCACCGCCATAGCGTGCCGCACAATGATACTCGGTAATATGCTGTTTCATCAGATTGGCGGTGTAACGCAGTACGTTATCGCCCATTTGGTGGCCAAAGGTATCATTGACTTGTTTGAAATGGTCGATGTCTAAAATAAGCAGGCAAAGGTCATCGTTGTTTTGTTGATGAATTTCAATATATTCATTCAGCTTTTGATCAAAAGCCCGGCGGTTTAAGAGCCCCGTCAAGGCATCAGTCTTCGCTGTTTCGCGTGCATGCTCGAGTTCCTGACGCAGTAACTGCATTTCCTTTTTATTATCGTCCAGTTGTGCCTGCAAGGTCATGCTGGTTTCGGCTAACCCTTTAGTTCCGGCGATAATTTCGGTCAAGACTATTTTTATTTCAGGCAGGTCTTGGTTGCTCTCCAGCTTTTTACTCTGGTTCTGGAAGTCCAGTGTTGCCGCGCTGGCTTTTTCGCCAGTCGTGTCGAGGGCTTCACCTGTTTTGTTAATGAGTTGCAGCAGGATGTGATTTATTTTTTCCAGGGAGTCGATCGAAGTATCGCAGATATATTTTTTAAAGAGTTGAGCGCTTAAGTCAGATGTAAAAACAGCCTGCTTGCCCAGAAGTTCGTCCAGTTCATTGTTTAGAGCAATGTTTCTGCCAATAATGTATTCATAGAAAATTGCAAAATTAAGAGGATCGGTAGCAACTTTGTGTTTTGACATGAGGGGAAGCATTTGCCGAAGATATTCTGCATTTTGTTCCAGTGTGTCATCGTATTTAGGAAGAAAGGTTAAACCGTCGATTATCATTCTTTAAAGTTAATAATATCCATTAATTGCCATCTATTTTAATCAGTTGCTCTTTGTTTTCAAGTGCTAGTATCTTCCAATTCAATACATACGCAAATAAATATTATTTTAAAATTCAAAACGTACCCGGTCGCTATAAATATCCATGAGACCACGGTTAGCCTTGTAAGCGGAATTAGCTAAATACTGATAGTCAAGGGCCTGCCAAGCGGATTTGACAATATGGCATTGCATAGTAAATATCTACAGGCTGTTCTGGCCTGCAATTGATCTTGGCGGCGTCGATATATCCATCAATTCCACTTGTTGTTGTGGTAAGTAATTTAAGTAAAGATATGTTTGTTTGTAAGCTCTAAGGTATCTTTTGTGCCCCCAACGTAGACGGGTAAATATCTGTCTGTGCCGTCGTTGGCATACCCTGAAGTGCTCTTTTTCGGGTATATTATCGGTCTGCTTGATCAGTGTGGGTTTAGATACTCGAGCCACTATCTTTAAAATCTCAATCTGGTATCTTTGTTGCTTGGTTGGCCTTTCCTGTTAAACAAATAAACTGCGCCTGTTGGTTGATTAACATAGTAAATAAAAAATAGTGCAAGAGACTCAATTGACAGAAATAGAAACATTTTTCGGTAGCGACGGCGGGTTGGCAAAAGAGATCCCAGGCTATCAGCCGCGTGCGGCCCAGCTTGAAATGGCTGAGGCGATTGCCCATGCCATCGAAACCAACCGGAATCTGATTGCCGAAGCCGGAACCGGAACCGGCAAGACCTTTGCCTATTTGGTCCCCGCCATCTTGTCCGGCAAAAAAGTCATCATCTCAACCGGCACCAAAAATCTTCAGGATCAGTTGTTTAACAAGGATTTACCGGTGATTCGCAAGGCGATCAAAACGCCGTTTATTGCCGCATTGTTAAAAGGCCGCAGCAATTATTTGTGTACCTATCGGCTGAAAAATGCGCTAACTTCTACGCTGGGTTTTAGCAAGGAAGATGCTGTTGCTCTGGCAAAAATAAGTTCCTGGTCGAAGCGCACCAAAATAGGCGATGTGTCGGAAATGTCCGAAGTGGCTGAGGCCGACCCGGTTTGGTATCAGGCGACTTCGTCATTGGACAATTGCCTGGGACAGGATTGTCCGGATTATGCCGACTGTTTTCTGGTCAAGGCCAGGAAAAAAGCCCAGGAAAGCGAGATATTGGTGGTTAATCACCATTTGCTGTGCGCGGATTGGTCGATACGCGACAGCGGTTTCGGCGAATTATTGCCTGATGCCGAGGTGGTAATCATCGACGAAGCACACCAACTGGCCGATACCGCGTCTAATTTTTTAGGCATTACCGTCAGCGCCAAGCAGCTGAACGATCTGGCCAAAGATGCGTTGATGGAATATTTTAAAGACGCGACCGACATGCCCGCGTTGCGCACCGCCTGCGAAGACCTGGAACATGAAGTGAAAGACATGAGGCTGGCGTTCGGCATCGAGCTCAAACGCGGCGATTGGCAGGACATCGAAAACAATCCCAAAATAGCCGCGAGCTTGATCGCAGTTAAAGATCAGTTGCAGCGCGTGGCCGATCAGTTGGAGTTGGCGTCGGTTAAAACCAAAGGCCTGGACTCGTGTTTCAAGCGCGCCGACGAACTGGTGCAGCAGTTAAAAATTATACTGGAAGATAACAGCGGCAAATGGATACGCTGGTATGAAACCTATAAAAACACCTTTACCTTGAGCCGGACGCCGCTGGATATTGCCGCGGAATTCCGCTCTTTTATGCAGCAACATCAGGCGGCGTGGATTTTCACTTCGGCGACCTTAAGCGTGGCGAACAAGTTCGATCATTTCGCCAATAACCTGGGGCTGAGCAATGCGGCCAGCGAAAGTTGGGGCAGTCCTTTCGATTATGCCCATCAATCCTTGTTTTATCATCCGAAAGGCTTGCCGCAGCCCAATGATCCCGAATTTATCCCGCGGATCATCGAGTTTGCGGTGCCGGTGTTAGAGGCCAGCAAGGGTAGGGCGTTTTTCCTGTTTACCAGCCACCGCGCACTGAAACAGGCGGCAGAATTGCTGGAGAAAAAAATCGATTTCCCGCTGCTGATTCAGGGCAGCCGCCCCAAGGCTTTATTGCTTGAGCAGTTTAAAGACGCAGGCAATGCCGTGTTGCTCGGCACATCGAGTTTTTGGGAAGGCGTCGATGTCAGGGGCGAAGCCTTATCCTGCGTCATTATCGACAAACTGCCTTTCGCATCGCCCGGCGACCCGGTGTTAAAAGCCAGATTGGACGCGATGACCAAACAGGGACGCAACTCGTTTTTCGAATACCAGTTGCCCACCGCCGTGATTGCGTTAAGGCAGGGCATAGGCCGATTGATCCGCGACGTGACGGATCGAGGCGTATTGATGGTCTGCGATCCTAGATTGCTAAAGAAGTCCTACGGGCAGATATTTTTAGACAGCGTGCCGGCGATGAAACGCACCCGCGATATAGAAGAAGTGCGGGCGTTTTTTCAGGAAGAGACGCTAGAGGAATAGACGGCTGATGCCAAAAGTGGCGCTTCCGGGCGACACGGGGATGGGGCTGGTAAACTCGGATCGAACATTAGAAATGTTCCTTGTGCTGTCGCTAAATTAATTACCTATTAGAGATCGAACAATGAAATTATTGGCAGTAGAAACATCGACTGAAGCTTGCTCGGCGGCTTTATTTATTGATGGCGTAGTCGCTGAACGTTATGAACTGGCTCCCAAAATACATACTAAATTGATTTTGCCGATGATCGATTCATTAATGACGGATGCGGGCTTGAAGCCGCAACAGCTGGATGCGCTGGCGTTCAGTTGCGGCCCCGGCTCGTTTACCGGCGTACGCATTGCTACCGGCGTGATTCAAGGCGTCGCCTTGGGCGCCGATTTGCCGGTAGTCCCCGTGTCTACGCTGGCGGCTATCGCCCAGGATTTTTTCGATAACAATGGCGATAACGTCGCCTTTGTCGCGATGGACGCGCGGATGGGCGAAATATTCTGGGGAGTTTATCGGCGCGATGCCCTCGGCTATGCCGAATCGATCGGAGACGAAGCGGTGACTCCGGCTGAGCAGGTAGAATTTCCCGATCTGGACGGAGTAGGCGTCGGTTCAGGTTGGGGCGTATATCATCAGGAATTGACGACCCGCTTGGCAGGTCGCGTCAGTTACTATAAAGCCGATATGCTGCCCAGAGCCGGTGCGATTGCCCGTTTAGGCGCGCGCGGTTTCGAGCAGGGCTTGGCCGTTGTCGTAGAACAGGCGATGCCGGTTTATTTACGCGATAAAGTTGCCAAGACAGAGTCGGAGCGACGAAACATGTAAGTTTGTAACTTGCCATTATAAATACTCCCGCCAGTCCTGCTACGAGCAATCAATGTCCGCCGCGATCGATATTATGTTGATGCTCAATGCCTTCGGTTAAATTATAACCTTCGTTATTGAATAGATCGCCGGTAAAAAACAAACGCATATCTATAATCCAAGCAATTTTTTTTAGCTTACTGTTTTCTGTAATAATGGTTGAAAGCTGATGATTGTTATCAATAATCTGAGCCACTATTGTTTTTGGGTTAGTAGGGTCTTCTTTTAGCGCGCCAGACACAATACGCTGAGCGGATTCTATGGTCAGTACTGGATACGTAGTAGGTAGCTCAGCGATTTTTTCATTTTTAAGTGACTGGGCGTTAAAATAACCAATATCATAAACAAGCTTGAATAGCAGGCCAATTATAAGCACAGCACCGTAAACAGAAAGGCCGATTTTTAATCGCCTTCTAACGCGAGGATTTGATAGTTTTTTTATAATAGCGCGAATTTTCATATTCATTTTTATTGCTGTTTCATGGCTTTATTTGTCATCATTTAACAGCTAAGTCGGTGTTGTTGAATAAATCAAAATTTGGCTCAAGCGTCCCATTCGGACACAGGTTGCCCTGGCTTGTCATTCTGTTGGTGTAGATGCACTGATCCCATGCTTCCGCTTTTTGTTGTGGCAATTTATTGTTGTTGTCATGCCGGTTCGTCACTTTAAATATAACGAGGTTTTTTGATTTTATGGCGACAGCTCTCGTTATGTTGGTACGGCATAGTGTGAAATCGATTGGAATACTGATCCCAAAGATGATGTCGATATAATCGATTTTAATACTGCGCAGACAGTTGGACCTAAATCCTGCCATAAACCCCGAAAGTAGATGCCCCAGGCACCCATAAACATTGTGGAATTACAAGCCGCGTAATGTGGAATAAGCGGCGCCCCGCATATTTTATCGTAAGATTGGCTCTCTGCCTAACTCCAGGCTGCTACAGCTCAAGCGGGTAAGCGTTGCTATCAAATGCCCAAGCCCAAGACATTGTGAAAGTATTCGTTTTTAGAAAAAATTAAAGAATTCACCACGAAGACACGAAGAAAAACAATCGTTTTAATTCAATACATTGAAAACTTCGTGTTCTTCGTGCCTTCGTGGTAAAAAAATGCTTTTAGCCTAATTTGGATAATACTTTCACAGTCTCTATTGCTTACGAACCGACGCTAAAATCAGCTCTTGATTCAGCACAATCAACATCTTTCCAGTCGTGTTGCTTTCAGGGATGTTCACCAATGATTTCACATACCCGCCATCGCCCCGTAATAACTCATTAATCGGCTGAACTTGCGATTTTTCAAAGCTGGGAATGGCATCCAGTCCATCAACCAATAAGCCGATCGGGCCTACTTGGGTTCGGACCACGACGATTGCGCCGGTGTTTTTCTCGGGACCATCCTGATCGACGGGGTTGTTGGTCAGAATCCGGCCGCTGATCACGATAATCGGGATTTTTTCGTTGATGCCGTCGGGGCTGTTATCGCAATACATAACGCTGCCGACAATATAGGATTTTACGCCGGGCAGCGGGTTGATCATGTTAACGTCCATGGCTTCGAGTACGTCGGCGGCATAAAATGCGTAAATCTCCGGGCCGATATAAAACGTTGCCAGGTCGATAACATCCCCGGTTATCGGCTCTTGCGGGTAAGTGATGGCTACGCGTTGTTCGGAATCGGTCGCTTCGGTTTTCTCGCCGATCGGAATAAACACGAACGCTGCCACATCGTTATGATAATCCCCGGTGGTCTTAAACTCGCGGTATCCGCGTGACGAGTAACAGCCGACCGCATAGTACTTTTTGTTATAAAGCACGATCTTGGATTTTCCTGTACCTTCTTGCAGCGCAAAAAAATCAGGATCTATCCAAAGCACATCGCCGTTCTGGTAATTGGACGCTTCGGTCGATGCAATAATGCGGCCGCTGGGCCGCTCCACGAACAGGCCGAACGCGCCGGGTTTGTCGGGCAGGCAATCTTCAAGCATGTGCTTGAATTCGGGCGTGGAATCGAAAACGATGCCGATACCGCCCACCACTTTGTTCAGGTCATCGATATGACGGATTGCGGCATTGTAGACATAGGTCGGCTTGCCCTCGTACAGCCAGGATTCTTCAAACATCGATACCCGGTATTCCTGCGGCGAGCGCAACGAAAAAGTCTCCTGCGCGTAAGAGGAGGTCACTTGTCTGCCTACGGCGTCCATCGGGTCGTTATGCAGGTTGGACTCGGCGACGATATTTCCTTTGAGGTCGTAGATAAAAAGGCGTGTGTAAACGGTATACAGCTTGTTGATGTAGATCAGGATCTCGGTGATTTTAGCTTTGTCATCGGCGTTCAGGCGTTTTTCGGAGAGAATGCGCCGGATTTCCGAAGTCAGCGCCCACCACCGGCAATCATTGCTGCGTTCGTACAGGTTGCGATCCATAATATCGATCATCAGTCGCGCGATGGATTCGGCATTGCGCAGTTCGGAGGTGATCATCGTGGTATGCAGCTTGCTGCTGGAGTCGGCAAGCGCCTGAGCGGTGCGTGCGCCCATCGAACGCAGCTGTTTTAGAATCGCCTTCAGCGATAACAGGTTGCCGTGCTCGTTGGTTGCCATAACCTGACCGTTCCAGATCACGCGGTGCAGGAACAGGTTGATATCTTCGGCGGCATCAGCGATGAGGCTGGATAGCTCGGTAGACAGCGAGTCGCCGTGGCGGAGAATTTCGGCATTGATCTCCTTATCGGACGCTGAAAAGCCAAATGCCGACTGCAATGGAATCATCGCATGCCCGTACCATTCTTGGCCTGCATAACCTTGATAGGGACGGCCTCGGTGCGTGACCGACAGGTATTCGCGCCCGGCAAAGTCGAGCATGCCGTAGGCATCGCCTTCAGGGACGGCTTCAATGACGCGGCCAATCGGTACGTGGTCCTGATCGCTGGTGGCGATCACCACCGAATCGGCATTCAGCAGCAGCATCACGGCTTTATCGCCTTTCTTTTGCAGGCTGCGGAAGATGCCTTCCATTTCATTATCGAAGCGGAAAGACAGGCATAAGATGCCAAGCACCGTGTCATTAATAGGATCGACGATGCGTTTTGAATAAATCAGGGCGCGGTCGGTGCCGGGCCGGAGACTGGTTTTGCCAAAGGTTTCAACATATTCTGCTGTTGACTGCACTGTTTTGCGGATAATCGGTTCGGAAATGCTTTGGGCGGCTGTTGGCGCGTTGCGGTCAAGCCGGGCCAGGATACGGCTGTCGGTATCCAGAATGATAATGTCGTCGTAGACGGTATATTTTAAACCGTACTCGTCAAGCAGTTGGTTAACCGAATCTATATCAGTTCTTTCGCCGTTTACGGAGGCCAGCACAAAATTGCATATATCGGCATTGGTCGCCAGAAAACCGATGTCTGCGGTGCGCTCGTACAAGTTGCGCACCAAAATATCTATCGATACTTGCGCTTTGGATTCAAGTTCAAGACAGGTCTTTTTAATCTCTTCGGATACCAGTTGGCTGGTCAGTTTGCTTTCAAGATCGGCAAAACCTTTTTTTGTGGCTTCCATTGCCGGCAGTATGGTGGCCGCTTCGGTGGGGCAGCTGATTTCTGCGATGGCGGAAACCAGGCCCCAGGTTCCGTTCAAGTCTCGGAGAATTTCCTTGCACTGGGAAACGCTCCGAATATAAGGGGAGAAAGTTTCGAAACGTTCAGCTTCTGACAACATGTAGTTTATCCTTGGTTGTTTGTGCGTTAAAAATGAGACCAGGCAATTATGACAAAGAGCACGTTGCGAAAAGCAATATGCATGCCATAGTTTATGGCGCTATACGCGAATAAGGTCTTATGGACTGTTGCTAAAGATTTCGGTGGCAATAACGTCCGAGAACCTGAACTCATCTTCATTCAATATCCGCTTTCTCCGGCAGGGCGTGTCGTGAGCTCGCTGGCAATCTAAACGCGCGCACGGCGCGCCCGACGTTGCCGGTAGGCATTCCTGCCGGGATAGCGTGATTTAAAAATACTTGTTTATAACGACGAGCGCTCAGCGTGAGAATGCAGCTTGAACCGCTACGCTGTAGCATCCCTGACAGGGGGCTCGCGCAGAACGGGAAAACCAGGCGGGGCGGAATCCTAAGCGGGTTAGTTGGGCCTGAGTACCAAAATAGTGCATAAAAGGTCTGTTAATGACTAATGTTGTGCGGATGGTCTCGGTGGGGAAGCGGATTTTGATAGTCTATTTATGGTGAACGATAGGCTGTTTTGATCCTGAAAAACGCAGTTAGCCGACGAAAAGCAGTATGTTGCATTACGCAGCCATTCAAATCGGTTTCGCTGAAAAGTAGGCCGTTACAGCGAAGATTCGGGCTTCACGATCAGCAAGGTTATTAGCCGCCGGCCGGCGTGATAGAATGAATCGCGCCCAATTATTCATATTAGGAGAGAACCATGCTTTATATCGAACCCAATCAGCCAGGCAGTCAGGTTAACTTTAAATCCCGTTATCAAAACTTTATCGGCGGCAGGTGGGTCGAGCCGGTTAAGGGGCTGTACTTTGACAATTCAAGCCCGATTAACGGCAAGGTTTTTTGCGAAATACCCCGCTCCAGCGCCGAAGATATAGAGCTGGCGCTGGATGCGGCTCATGCAGTCAGGGCGACTTGGGGTGACGCTTCGGTCACTGAACGGTCGAATATACTCCTGAAAATAGCCGACCGGATTGAAGCGAACCTTGAAACGCTGGCCGTTGCCGAAACCTGGGATAACGGCAAAGCGGTGCGCGAAACGCTAGCGGCGGACATACCGCTGTGCGCCGATCATTTTCGCTACTTTGCCGGGTGCATTCGCGCCCAGGAAGGTTCGGTCGGCGAAATCGATAAAAATACCGTCGCTTATCATTTTCACGAGCCGCTGGGCGTAGTCGGGCAAATTATTCCCTGGAATTTCCCGTTGCTGATGGCTTGCTGGAAATTAGCCCCCGCCTTGGCCGCAGGCAACTGCGTGGTCATGAAACCGGCTGAACAAACCCCGGCGTCTATTTTGGTGTTGATGGAAATAATCGGCGATTTATTGCCCGCAGGCGTGATTAATATTGTTAACGGCTATGGTGCGGAAGCGGGGCAAGCGTTGGCGACCAGCACCCGGATTGCAAAAATAGCCTTTACCGGCTCGACGCCGGTCGGCTCGCACATTCTTAAATGCGCGGCGGAAAATATTATTCCATCAACCGTTGAGTTGGGCGGCAAGTCGCCGAATATCTTTTTTGAAGATGTGATGAATCAGGATGAGGCGTTTGTCAGCAAGTGCATCGAAGGCGCGGTGCTGGCGTTTTTCAACCAGGGAGAAGTGTGTACCTGCCCCTCGCGGCTGTTGGTTCAAGAATCCATTTACGATGCATTTATCGCTAAAGTGGTTGCGCGCGCCAAGCAGATTAAACGCGGCAATCCGTTGGATACCGAGACGATGATCGGCGCGCAAGCCTCCAAGCAGCAGTTTGATAAAATTATGGGGTATATGCAAATCGGCAAAGATGAAGGCGCTGAAGTGTTAATCGGCGGCAAGGCCGAGGCTTTGGGCGGCGGCTTCTCGGAAGGCTATTATATCGAACCGACGATCATGAAAGGCGGCAACAAGATGCGTATTTTTCAGGAAGAGATCTTCGGCCCGGTCATATCGGTCACCACCTTTAAGGATGAGGCGGAAGCCTTGGCGATTGCCAACGACACTCAGTTTGGCTTGGGCGCGGGCGTCTGGACGCATGATATGAATCGGGCCTATCGTATGGGCCGGGGCATTCAGGCTGGTCGCGTATGGATCAACTGTTACCACCATTATCCGGCTCATGCGGCTTTCGGCGGTTATAAGAAATCAGGCGTGGGTCGCGAATGCCACAAAATGATGCTGGATCATTATCAGCAAACCAAAAATATGCTGGTCAGCTACGATGTTAATCCATTGGGGTTTTTCTAGGCTTTTTTAGTTAAAAAATGCCGCAGCTAAGAAGTTTTCGCCACGTCAAGGTAGGGTAAAAAAGTTTTATGCGACCAGAGCTGACGCTCTAGTCTTCATACACAAGTATCTAAGTAACGCGTCATACCCCCCGGAAAGCGGGTATCCAGCGCCATGCACCGGTCCTTAGCGTAGCAGAAGGGGATAACTCTCGAATCAAGTCGGGATGAGACATGTTGCTCGATTCGAAACGTTGAACGTTAGACCTTCCAGGTTTTAAAAACCTGGAAGGTCTGCATATAAGCACTGCATTCCCACGTAGCACGTCACTGCCATTAAGTTAAGCGCTAAAAGTAATTGTTGTAGGGTGGGATAAGCGTAGCGCATCCACCATAACAGTCTCAGTATAGGTGGATGCGCTATGCTTCTGTTATTACCGCCTGATAATCACTAGTTAAGATAACTTTGCTCTAATAACTTACGTCAGTTTTGTAATGAGGAGATGACAATGTTAAACGAACTTAAATCTTCAACTACCTTACTTCAATCCTACCTGACCTGGGGCGTAAACCTGTCGGCAGGAGGCGCGGCGGCCTATATCCTGTTGCTGTGTTTTAGCCTCTTTTTGATGGTCGAGTTTTGCGAACCCAGAGAAAAAATTCTTCCGAAACAGTTGCGGCAGTCCTATTGGGCGAACATCGGATTATTTGTTTTTAACAGCGTTGTTATGTCGACAGTGGCGGTTCCTGCGCTGCTGATGCTGGCCGAACAATGTTCCGGTAAAGGATTGTTCAATCATATCCATAATCCGCTGGGAAGAGCCGTTCTTTCGTTTGTAGCTATCGATTTGCTGCTGTATGGCTTGCATAAGGCCTGTCATCGCTTCGATTGCTTGTGGATGATTCACAAGGTGCATCACAACGATCCTTGTTTGAATGTCTCAACGGCATTCAGGATACATTTTCTGGAAATAGTCATTATCAACTTCGTAAAGGCGATAGCGGTGGTTGTTTTAGGCATAGAAGGGCTGTTGTTAGTTGTGAATGAGGCGATAATTATTTTTTTCACCATGCTGCATCACGCGAATATTTCATTTCGGGGTGAACGATTTTTGGGATGGGTAATTATTACGCCGTATTTGCATCGCGTTCACCATTCCGTCCGGCGTGACCAGCATGACCGTAATTACGGCGCGGTCTTGTCAGTATGGGATCGCCTGTTCGGCACGCTGGCAGTGCTGAAACCGGAGAAAATAGGCGTCAACGGCAGCTCGGCGCAAGATCTTATAAGCTTGCTAAAGTGTGGTTTTACCATGACGGACAGCTCGTCTGCCGGTCTTGGCCTAAAGACCTATTACAAGTCTGTTCGGGATTGGCTGAAAGCAAAAACCGGAATTATCGGATCAGTTTGCGCTAAGGGATGGATTATTCGGAAATGGCGGGGCGCGATGAAGATCATGCATCTTGCTTTACAGGGCAAAAACCGGAAATATCCGTTGTATCGGAAGCAGATGAACTGAGAATACCGTAGGGGAGCAGGGACTTGAGCTTATTGTTTGGGCGCGCTTCCCCATAATTCTTTTAGGCGCTGGGCTCTGCCGCAGGTGTAGTGATAATACCGATAACGCAGCGGATTTTTGCGGTAGTAATGTTGGTGATATTCTGCGGCGGGATAGAACGCAGAAGCGGCGGCGATTTGGGTGACGATCGGTTCCTTGAAGGGCTTGGATAGCGACAGCTCGGCCTTTGATTGTTCGGCCAGACGCTGCTGCTGGGCGTCATGGTAAAAAATCTCCGCGCGGTACTCGGGGCCGATGTCGCAGAATTGGCGATCAGCCGCGGTCGGGTCGACGTTGTGCCAAAAGACCTCCAGCAATTGGCTATAACCGGTTTTGGTAGGGTCGTAGAACACCTGTATGGCTTCGGCGTGGCCGGTTTCTCCCGCCGAGACTTCTTCGTAAGTCGGATTCTCGGTATGCCCGCCGGTGTAGCCGGCAATGACCTCAACGACCCCCGGTAGATTATCGAAGGCAGCCACCATGCACCAGAAACAGCCGCCGGCGAAAGTTGCCTTGTTCAGGTCTGTTCTATCCGTAGCTGCAACCGTAGTTCCGATAGCGAGTCCTAACATGCCAAGCAGCATTAATCCGGGTAAAAGGCCGTGGTTTTTTAGCATGTCGTCATTCCCCTTTAAGCTTATCGAGTACCTGGGTCAATTTCTCCAACTGTTTGTGCAGGATTCTGGCTTGTTTTTCAGCATGCTGCTTGTCAAACTCCAGTTTCATGCATTTGTCGTTGAGCTGTTGGTTGGTCATTTTGAGCGCTTCAATTTCCGATTGCAGCAAGCGTATTTGATTGTCCTGTGCGCTGCCTGAACTGCTGATAGGGTGCTTTTGATGAAGGCTTTCCGGACGGTCGTCAATAATATCAAGTTCATTGGCCGGGGTGATGCGATGTTCCGGCACGGACTGGATAGCTGCCATTCCGCCGCTTAAGATCATGGCATTGATTTTATTGCGGAGCAGCAAAAATACCGCGGCCTCGCTGGTTTTGCCATCGCCGCAAACCACAATGATCGGCCGGTTGCGATTTAATGTTTTAAGCTGCATCCTTAACGAGAAAAAAGGCTCGTTGATACTGCCGTCAAGATGGTGATTTTGATAATCGTCCGGCGTACGCACATCCAGCAATATAGCGCCTTGCCTTACCGCTTCCTGCATTTCCGGATAAGTTACGAACTTTAGCGAGGGCTCTTTTATTAAAGAGACAAAGTGCTGTTTATTCAGCCGTAATAAAGAAATATCCGTTAGCGCGGTAATCGTTACGTTTCTGGGCGCATCGGAAAGCAGCGAGTCTTCGCCGAACGTATCGCCGGTTGCCAGTTGCGCCAACCTGATCTCTTTTGCGTTTGGCGACGGTCGGCGCGTTAACTCGCATTGACCGTTTTTAATCAGATAATAATAATCCCCCATACTGCCTTGACTGACAATAACTTCACCCTTACTGAAATGGACTGCTTCCAGGCTCATTAGGATTTTTTGTAAATTGGTGGGCGGAAGGCGTTGAAAAATCGGCGATCTTAATAATGCTGTCATCCAGTCGCCTGAATCGTCTTGAGTTTCTTCGATAAGCATCTAACTTCGGTCCTTCTATTTTTCTTCAGGGCTTATATATAGCGCAGTAAATTGGATATTTGTCAAGACTAGCAACGGCGCGGCTATGCGAACAGTCGGCCCTGTTTCGATTTGTCCACGAAAAATACGAAAGACGTAAAATAAATCAATAGGTTACAGCGCTTAAGCATTCAGCCTTCGGCGGGTCGTCTACTACATGCTATCTATTTGAATTTTTTCGTGCTTTTCGTGGAGCAACAGCTTTTCCAGGATCATTGGTTTTTTATAGGCATCTTTAAAATTTAAATTATAATCGAAAGGCATTACCTTATTTCAGGTAAAACCATATACAGCTAACCAATACAGGGGGAAGTCAATGGAAAGAAAAGAAGCGATGGACTTTATGATTAAGTTACTCAAACTTATGTTACATAAAGAAGGGTCGGATTTATTTATTACCGCCGGTTTCCCGCCTGCAATCAAAGTCAAAGGCAAGATGACGCCGGTTTCCCAGCAGCCATTATCGGCTAATGACTCCAAGGCTCTTACCCAGTGCATCATGAATGATAAGCAGCTCAAGGAGTTTGAAGAATCGCAAGAATGCAATTTTGCCATTTCGCCCGCCGGGCTATCCCGGTTCCGGGTCAATGCCTATGTTCAGCAAGGCTGCCAGGGTTTGGTTATCCGGGTCATTGCCGCAGAAATACCCAATTTCGATAAATTGGGCCTGCCGCCTATTTTAAAAGACGTGATGATGAACAAAAACGGCCTGGTGATCATGGTCGGCGGCACAGGATCAGGTAAATCAACGTCTATGGCGGCGATGATCGATCATCGCAACGCGAACAGTTACGGCCATATCATCACTTTGGAAGATCCGATCGAATACGTGCATGCCCATAAAAACTGCATCGTCATGCAGCGGGAAGTCGGTGTCGATACCAAAAGTTGGGAAGCCGGGCTGCACAATACCTTGCGACAGGCGCCCGATGTGATTGTGCTGGGCGAAATTCGCGACGAAGAGATTATGAATTACGGCTTGGAATTCTCCCAGACCGGCCATTTGGCGCTGGCTACCCTGCATGCGAACAATGCCAATCAGGCTATCGACCGGATTTTGGGTTTTTTCCCGATAGAGAGGCAGACCAAATTGATGCAGGATATTTCAGTCAATTTACGCGCCATTATTTCCCAGCGTCTGGTTAAAACCGTTGATGGCGGACGTTGCGCGGCCATCGAGATTTTATTAAATACGCCGTTGATTGCGGATTACATCGCCAAAGGCGAGGCCGCCAGCATCAAGCCGTTAATGGCCAAGTCCCGCGAACTGGGCATGCAGACCTTCGATCAAGCTTTATTGGAACTGTATCAGGCCGGCAAAATAGATTACGACGAAGCCTTAAGAAATGCCGATTCGCAGAATGAATTGCGCTTGCAGATCAAATTAGCCTCCGGCGAAGACCGGTCGATCGGCGGGCTTTCGTTACAATCGAAAGATGAAGAATAGACGAAAGCATGCTCTCGATTCGGCTCAGACAGCGCGGCGCTGTTACGGTTTTCTCATAGCTTGACTCAATGGATTTTTAACGCTTCCCCAACCCAATACTGCCATGACCCTGACACCTTATTTGAAATTAATGCTGGAAAAAAATGCCGATAGCCTGTCTTTAAAAGCGGGTTCTCCGGCACTCTTGGGCTTAGCCGGCGAAGAGTATCCCTTGGGAAAAAACGAGTTAAACTCAAACATTATCAAAGAAATCACCTTTAGCCTGATTAACGATGCCCAGAAGCAGGAGTTAGTCAGGAATAAAGCGCTGGAATTTAATTGCACTGCGCCTGACGGCGAGAAATTTCTGGCTAACGCCAAGGTCGAAGATAACGGCTTGGTACTGTTTATCGTTCCTGATTCGGCGCTGGCAAAAGCCGAACCCGAAGCGCCGGAAACGCCCTGCTATCAAATTCTGGGCGCAGCGCCGGAAGACGATTTGAATATTTTGCCGTACCTGATGGAAATGACGCGCTTGAATGCATCGGATTTGTTTTTAACGGTCGGTTCGCCGGTTAAAGCCAAAATTTACGGCCGAGCCGTGGCGCTGGACGAGTTTTTACTGACGCCCGAGTTAACCAAGTCGGGCGCTTTCGGGATTATGACCCAGCAACAAATCGACGAGTTTTTAGTCACCCGGGATTTGGATTTTGCGATCAGCCTGCCGGACGGCAGTGCGCGCTTTCGCGCCAACGCCTTTTTTCAGCGTAAAACCGTAGGTCTGGTCATGCGGCTGATTCCCTCGGTCATTCCGACCGGCAAGGATTTAGGCACGCCGGATATATTAATGGAACTGATCATGGCCAAACGAGGACTGTTATTAATGGTGGGCGGCACCGGCTCGGGCAAATCGACGACCCTGGCGGCGATGATTAACCACCGCAATGCCAATTCGGCCGGCCATATTTTGACTATTGAAGACCCGGTCGAGTTCTCGCACCCGAACCTGAAATCAATCGTCAACCAGCGCGAAGTCGGCGTGGATACCGACTCCTATGCCAGAGCGCTAAAAGCCTGCTTGCGGGAAGCGCCCGACGTCATCCTGATCGGCGAAATTCGCGATCGGGAAACCATGTCGGCCGCTTTGGAGTTGGCCAATACCGGTCACTTATGTATCTCGACCATGCATGCAAACAATGCCAACCAGGCCATGGAGCGGGTCATCAATATGTTCCCGCACGATCATCACGCGCAATTGTTTATGGACCTGGCCACCAATTTAAATGCCGTTATTTCTCAACGCCTGATTCCGGATACAGCCGGAAAGCGTTGTGCAGCGATTGAAGTGATGATCAACACCCCGCATATAGCGAACCTGATTTTAAAAGGCGACTTGAGTGAAATTAAATCGGCCATGACATCGAGCGGCAGCAAAGGCATGAAGACCTTTGACGACGCCTTGTTCGGTCTGTACAAAGACGGACGGATCAGTCTGGAAGAAGCGCTGAAAAATGCCGATTCCAGTAATGATTTGGAAGCCAGGATTAATTTTGGTTGAGATAAGGAATGGAAGGTAGTCGGATAGGTCGGACGACAGCTTTTCGTTGTCCGACCTTTTAAGAGCGTATATGCCTGGCATAAACAGTATCCTCGACCTACAGAACTGCTTCGAGCAGAGCATCTTCAAGATTGGGATAAAAAAAGCGATAGCTTAACGCCTCTACTTTAGTTGGCAAAGCGCGTTGGCCGCCCAATAGCAGATACGCCCTTTTTCCTAATGCCAACGTCATTAGCCAAGCGGGGGCAACAAATAAGACAGGACGATTCAGTACCCTAGCAAGGGTCGCTGTAAATTCTTTATTAGTTGTTGGTTGAGTAACAGTAGTACTTGTTCTTTTATTTCTTGCCTTTCTATTGAATCTGATTAATAGAGGATTCTTTTTACAATTGTTCGATATTCTTGAACATAAGGAAAGGCGAAGGCTCGAGCAAATCAATGAATACGTATCGTCACATGAGGCAGCAGATCCGGAAACGATTAAAGAGACTTACGGGATGCCCACTATTTTAATGTTGCCACGGGTATTTATGCCGAGAATCGTACCCGCAGTGCATTTATCAAGCTGCATCAAGCCTCTTCCCACTGTATTGCCTGGAAGCATATTGACAAGACTCGACTGTATATAGACATCGCCGCAGACGAAACTATTACAATTCGTGATTTAACCCGCTTTGAGTGGTTAGGTTATTGGTACAACCAATGTGTTGCTTATGGAAACTTATTTTTCTCGGCTGTGCTGTTTATAATCACATTTGTGTTATCAGGCACTAAAACTATGATGTCGTTTTGGGGTGGTCTTGGAACATCCCTTTTTCTTGTGATACTTGCAATTTTTGTATTTTTTCAGAACTTGCCAATCTTTGCGAAAGATCTAATCGCCAAAGAGTTGAAACGTTTGCGTGATTGTAGCGAGTCGGTTGAGCCCTTAGGATGTGCTAAACACATCGTTCGCGATTGATGCGCTTCGTGCCTCAGCACATCCTACGGCTCTCCACGAAACAAACTGCCACACAACAATCAACACACAACCCCATTTATTTAACCCACACCAGCTCATTCCAACTTGTCGTATAGCTCTGCGACATTCGTTTCGTTCTCGACTTCCAGGTCTTATCAAAACCGGTTGCCGCGACTGAAATAGCCTTCGGAAAGCGCCGGTTGATTTGGTCGATAGCCTGCATTAACCGGCGGTTTTCGGTAGGCAAGCCGTTATCGGTAAAATCGAATAATTCCAGCTTGCAAAACGGCGTGCAAAAATTTCCAGGGTCCTGGGGAAAAGAGCGTTGAAAAGTTTCCACCCCGGGTTATTTAATGTCTGTTCGGCGACAATTACCCTGTCCGGTCGGCGACAGCTATTCTGGCTGGCAATCGCGGATGAATGACGCGCTGAAGGAGTGGCTTAAAGAACATGCCGCCGGATAAAGACCTGTGATTGGCATTGTTCCGCTGCAACGCATTCAGCAATGATCCAGCGATTGCTAGTTGTAACGCTGGATCGCTCACTAACTGCGTTCTCGTGTCGGAGCGTGGGGACGATAATAAGGAGGTGGCAGGTTAAATGCCTCAATCAGCGGTTATATTCGTCCAGCAATTCCAATATTGACGCATCACAAGCTCCGCAGCCTGAGCAAGCGCCGGTCATTCTGGATATTCCGTCCAGATTGTCGATTCCATTATCAACAAGTTCCTTGATTTGTTCTTTAGTTGTTCCACTACAGTGACAAAGAACATCCTGTTTTTTAACCGGGCTAATATTATTCATATAGAGTGGCTGGTGTTTATTTTGTATTGTGCAGCTCCACGCAGTCGTAAAGCGGCTTTACAGGTACAAAGGATATGGACAATTATGGCTTGGGTGAATTTTTCCGTTCGCCCTGAGCTTGTCGAAGGGGCAGCACGAACGGCTCGACGATCGAAAATAGCGGTTTCGGTAAGTTATTTTTAACCAAATCCTAAGGAATGAGCATGAAATAATTTGAACAATTAGCGCCATAAGATGGTAGCGTGAGCGTAAGCCTTGCTTGCGTTTGCAGGCGAAGCCTGCACTCCGGCTAGTGGCAACTTGCTCACGTTATTTCATGCATGGTCCTAACCTAAAACGGTTGCCGCAAATATCTTGCGGCAATGATTCTCAAGCCTGACTTAGGTCAAGCTCATGTAATTGCATGTTGATGATTTTAAGCGCCGCCAATACCGCAGCAAAAACTTGGTTGGAATGCACGGCGCGGGTTTTGCGCAGTTCGCCATCGCAATTCCAGGTGATCACGCACTCGGTTAAGGCGCTGGTATGGCCGCCTTTGGGTATCCGTACTTCAAAATCGGCCAGTGCGGGCAGGGTGTAGCTATGTTGCGTCATTACTTTGTTGATGGCATCGACAAACGCGTCAAAGCCGCCGTTGCCGGAGCCTGAGGCAACGTGCGTCGTGCCCATTACTTTGACCCGCAAACTGGCGGTCGATTCTAAATCGAGGCCGCTGGTGATCGAGCAGTTAAGCAGTTTGATATGCTGGTAACTTTTGCTTTCCAGTACGTCGGCAATGATGAAGGGCAGGTCGTCGGTGGTGATGGTCTGTTTCGAATCGCCGAGGCTGACGATCCGGGCCAGCACTTTTTTCTGGTTCTCTTCCGACAGGTCGAGTTCCAGCATTTCCAGGTTTTTTTTCAGCGACGCTTTGCCGCTCATCTTGCCCAAGGCGTAGCTTCGGGTGCGGGAGAAACGCTCCGGCCCCAATTTGGTTTTGTACAGTCCGCCTTTTTGGTCGCCGTCGGCATGAATGCCTGCGGTCTGGGTGAATACATCGGCCCCGACGATCGGCGCATTGGCGGCGATGCGTTTGCCGGAGAAGTTTTCAACCATCGCGCTGATGCGGACGATATGGCTTTCATCGATTGACAGTTGCATGTTCATTTTGTCGCGCAATACCACGGCCACTTCAGCCATTGAGGCATTGCCGGCGCGTTCGCCGAGGCAGTTAACGGTGCAGTGGATGGCATTGACGCCGGCGCGAACCGCGGCCATCACGTTGGCGGTTGCCAGTCCGTAATCGTTGTGCGGATGAAAATCGAATTGCAGCTTCGGGTAGCGTTTGCACATGTCGCTGAAGCTTGAGAATACTTCGTCGGGCGATAAAACGCCGAGTGTGTCGGGCAGCATAAAATGGCTGATACCCGAATTTTGCAAGTTGTCCATCAAGCCGTAGACATAGTCCGGGGCGTCGTGATAACCGTTCGACCAGTCTTCCAGGTAGACGTTAACTTTCAGGCTCTTTTCCAGCGCATAGCTGACGGTTTGCAGCACATCTTCGGTATGTTCGGCGAGTGTTTTGCCTAGCTGTACGCGGCAATGTTTTTCGCTGCCTTTGATCAACAGGTTAATGACCTCGCCGCCGGTTTCCAGTATCCAGTCGACGCTGCGCGTGTGGTCGACAAAGCCCAGAACTTCAACGCGTCCGGCAAAGCCTTCCTGTTTCGCCCACTCATTAATGCTGGTGACTGCTTCCTTTTCGCCCTGAGAGACGCGGGCGGAGGCGACCTCAATCCTGTCCACCCGCAGCGATTGCAGCAGGGCTTTGGCTATGCTGACTTTTTCCACGGGCGTGAAGGAAACGCCTTGGGTTTGTTCGCCATCACGCAAGGTGGTGTCCATCAGCTGGATGTGTCTGGATTCGGTGGACATGATTGTCGTCTGTGTTCTCAATGTGAGCGGATTAATTAACCACGAAGACGTAGGATGGGCTGACGAAAGGTAATCCATCGTTCGCGATTGATGGGCTTCGTACCTCGGACCATCCTACATGGCTATATGATTTCTTTAAGCCCAAAGCCAAGGAAAATTTTGTTTATGCTGCTGTTCGTACTCCGTAATCTTATCGACATGTTTTAAAGTCAAGCCAATGTCATCCAGTCCGCTCAACAGATTGCCTTTACGGAACGGGTCGATCTCAAAGCTAAAACCATTGCCGCCGGGCGTGGTTACCTGCTGGTTTTCAAGATCGACGATAAAACGCACGCCTTCGTTGGCGGCAATCTCGGCCATCAATTTGTCCAGCTGATCTTTATCAACCTTGATCGCCAGAATGCCGTTTTTAAAGCAGTTGTTGTAGAAAATATCGGCATAGCTGGTGGAAATGATGGTGTTAAAACCATAATCGGCAATCGCCCACGGCGCGTGTTCGCGCGATGAGCCGCAACCGAAGTTGTCGCCGGCCACCAGGATTTTAGCGCCTTTAAACGCAGGCTTGTTCAGCTCGAATTCCGGGTTGTCGCTGCCGTCGTCGTTAAAACGCCAATCGTGAAAAAGATGCTGGCCAAAACCGCTGCGTTCCACTTTTTTCAGGAACTGCTTGGGGATGATCTGGTCGGTATCGACATTGCTGCGGTTCATCAATGCAGCGATACTTTCATGTTTTTTGTACGGTTCCATAATTTTTTCCGATCTTATAGTTTGCGAATATCGACAAAATGGCCCGCCGCCGCTGCGGCCGCTGCCATTGCAGGCGAAACCAGGTGTGTGCGTCCGCCTTTACCCTGACGACCTTCAAAATTGCGGTTTGAGGTCGAGGCGCTGCGTTGGCCTTTGGTCAACTCATCGCCATTCATCGCCAGACACATTGAGCATCCGGGTTCGCGCCATTCCCAACCGGCATCGATAAAGATTTTATCCAAGCCTTCATCTTCAGCTTGTTGCTTGACGTGATAAGAGCCGGGAACGGCAATCGCGGTGACGCCTGGGGCGACTTTGGTGCCTTTTGCCACTTCGGCGGCAATCCGGAAATCTTCGATGCGACCGTTAGTGCAAGAGCCGATAAACACAAGATCTATGGGGATGTCGGTTATTTTGGTATTTGGCGTCAATCCCATATAAGTTAATGCGCTTTCACAGGCTTTACGCTTGGATTCGTCGGCAAAGCTTTCCGGCGCCGGCACAACGCTATCGACCCCAACCACTTGTTCAGGCGAGGTTCCCCAGGAAACTTGCGGTGCAATATCGGCTGCATCGAGCGTGACGGTTGCATCAAACTCTGCGCCTTCATCGCTGGGCAGGCTCTTCCAGTAAGCCAGGGCCTGATCCCAATACTGACCGGATGGCGCAAACTCGCGGCCTTTAAGGTACTCGTAAGTTTTTTCGTCCGGAGCGACCAATCCGGCCCTGGCTCCGGCTTCAATCGCCATGTTGCACAGCGTCATCCGGCCTTCCATCGACAGATCCCTGATCGCCGAGCCGGTATATTCAATCACATAACCGGTGCCGCCTGCGGTGCCGATTTTGCCGGTAATCGCCAACGCAATATCCTTCGCAGAAGCGAACTTTGATAACGCACCATTGACCACCACCTGCATGGTTTTGGATTTTTTCTGCGGCAAGGTTTGGGTCGCCATCACATGCTCGACCTCGGAAGTGCCGATACCGAAGGCCAGCGCGCCGAATGCGCCATGCGTTGCAGTGTGGCTGTCGCCGCACACTACCACCATGCCGGGGTGGACGAAACCATGCTCAGGCACGACAACATGAATGACGCCGTTATTCGGGTCGGTCATGTCGTACAGCTTCAGGCCGTTGACGCGGCAGTTTTCAGCCATGGTTTCGATCTGCTTTTTAGCAATAGGATCGGCGATGGGCAGGTTGCGATTTTTGGTCGGTACGCAGTGATCCATGGTGGCAAGAATGCTGTGCGGATTGCGCACCTTGCGGCCGGACAAACGCAGACCTTCAAAGGCCTGCGGGCTGGTGACTTCATGCATCAAATGCCGATCAACATAAAGCAAGGGAGCTTGTCCTGCCTCGTCAACGACAAGGTGGCTGTCCCAGATTTTTTCGTACATGGTCTTTTTCATGGCGTATTCCAAAGCTTGCATACCGGCTCTACATTGAGCGTATGACGAGTTACAGGGTCAATCAAAAGCATAATAAAGCTATGCATAGCTGGCTATTATCCTCCAAAAGAGAGTTGGTTTGCAATTTGGCAGGAATGGTCGCGTATCAGGGGGAGGGTCATTCGCAAGTCGTAGTAGATCAGGTCGGCACAAAAAAGGGACGCAGTATCGCCGGCTTTAGTGCGAAGAAGCCTGCTGTTGCGCAGTTGCCTTGATTTATCTGTGCGAGATCACATTCATTCCCTGCTTTAGTTCAATCTCGTCAATGTAGCCGACTGCGCCCGGTGTGGATTGCACATAGTTGATGAGTTCCGCGGCGCTGGATAATTCGGCCGGCGGCGTACCTTTGCCGATATAGCGACGCACCGTCCAGTAAGCGGTGTATTTTTCCTCATCCTGATTGAGGAACTCCCGCAGGAAGCGATTGCGTTCGGATGTGCCGGGCTTAACCCCGACCGGGGTGACGTTAATACCTGCAACCGTAATGAATTTTCCGGTATACACTTTCTGGATCGTCTCAGTATCCATCAAAGGCACATTGCTGTTTCCGATGACCACAATTTCACCTGCAAGCGCTTGGCCGACCGCTAGAAAAACGACCACCGATACAACTTTAATCGTCGTTTTCATAATCGCTCCTAAAATACAACACTGTAAGAAAAGGAGAACACATTGACCACTTTTCCTCTGGATGAGTCGCCGGGTGGTGCATCAATGAGGCTCGACATGTCGCCGACATGAGTTAGCGCCCATTCGGCCTTGAGCCTGCTGGTCGGATTTATCCGATAGGACGTCCCTAAAGCCCAAGTGGTTTGATCGTAGGTAAAAATCCCGGCGGTGGCTCCCGCACGCTGGGACGCATTAATCGTAGCCGCGCCGGGAATGGAGTCGGGAACGGTATTGTTGTACACCGTGTTGTAAAGGTCGAATGTCCGGGCCAAGGATTGTAAATGCGCCACGCTGATATAAGGCGTCCAGGCCTCGAACGGCTTGAGCACGGCAAGGTACGCCCCTTGCGAGGCCGGGCCGGTTAAGATATTGCTCACATCGCGAAAAACATATTCGCTAATCACTCGAAACCCGTAGCCTATCCCCACATTAGCAGCCAAGGTGTAAATCGGGGCATGTATCTCCGAGACTTCAGGCAAACCGGGGCCGGCCATCTGGTTGGAAACCTGGTAATAACCGACTCCGGGCATAATCTGGACATAGGGAAAAGTCGAGGCCATAACTTGACCGTCGGTGCGATTGGCATAAAGATCATGCGCGCCGATGCGGAAAATATCGTCATCGCGTTGAAAGGTCAGCGCCAATCCGTATATATCAATTTTGACCGGCATAAAATAAGCTTCGGCAGACAACGGCGGATATTCGTAAGGCGCATTACGAAAATGCGTCTTGGTTTTTCCCCAATAGCCGTCGAGTGTGAATTCACCGATATTCAGATTCCATGTTTTGATGAAGGATATGCCGTCTACATTGGTGGTCGGCGTTAAGGAATAGACTTCCGCCGGTAGCCGGGCGAAATCGAAGGTGGCGCCAATGTCGGTGGTTTCGCTGTTCAAATACAGCGGGATACGCACTCTGCCAATGCGGAACAGCCAATCGTTGGCCGGGCGCCAAGTCAGGAATGCCCAGGTGACGGTGGGATCCAAGTCATCATCGCTTTTGATGGATGCGGCCAACTTGCCTTGCACGGTAAGGCTGAACTGATCGGTCAGCTTGGCGTCCATTTGCAGTCCGAGCAAGGAATCGCGTTTAAATGTCCCCCGATCGCTCAAAAACCGTTGATAGTTGTAGTGCTGATCCGACTGCGCGTAACCTACGGTGGCGAAGCCTGAAAGCGAAACGTCCACCCCGAGTAGCGAAAAATCCATCGCCGGAGCGGGCATTGCGCACAGGACTGAAACAGCTGCTAACGCCCATGTGATATAGCGTTTCATAACGTTTCCATTGGCTGAAAATACCTGTCTTTAGCGGCGCGATAGAGGTTGTGGGCGAGCAAGGCCATTAACGATCAATCCACAATGAGGCGACGCGCTTAAATTCATCCTGAATCTCTAGAAATACCTCGACCACCTGTGGGTCAAAATGCGCGCCGCTCCCCTGTGCGATAACGGCGGCGGCTTGCTCGTGGGGCATAGCGGCTTTATAGCAACGGCTCGCCGTCAGCGCATCAAATACATCTGCGACAGCCATTAGGCGGGCGGCCAAGGGGATTTGCTCGCCCGCCAAGCCGTCCGGGTAACCTGTGCCATCCCATTTTTCGTGATGGCAACGCGCAATATCCAGCGCCATCGACAGGAAATCGCCCTGTTCCCCGCTGCTTTCGCCTGCCGTGCGCAGCATATCGTGGCCGCGCAGCGCATGGGTTTTAACGACGTCAAACTCTTCCTCCGTCAGCTTGCCGGGTTTGAGCAGGATGTGCTCGGGAATGGCGATCTTGCCGACATCGTGCAGCGGTGCTGCTTTGGCGATGAGTTCGATGCGTTGTGTTGTCAGATAGGCGGCGTGCTTGGGTAGTTGTGCCGATTTTTCCGCCAGTAGCCGCGTATATTCCTGAGTGCGGCGGATATGGTGTCCGGCGCTCTCGTCGCGAAATTCGGCCAGCGCAACCATGATCTGAATGGACGATTCCAGCAGACGGCTTACCTCGGAAAGGCGGCGTTCCACTTCCTCTTTCAAGCAGGCATTCCGACCTTCGATAAAATCCTGCCAGTCCTTAGCCTGTAAGTGGGTTTTGACGCGCGCTTGCACTATCGATGGGCTGATGGGTTTATGAATGAAATCCGCCGCACCGAGCAACAACCCTTGCTCCTCGTCTTCCATGCCGGTTTTTGCGCTGAGGAAGATGACCGGAATGCGTTCGGTGCGCGGGTCAGATTTCAAGCGACGGCAGACTTCATAGCCGTCCATATCCGGCATCATAATGTCCAGCAAAATCAGGTCGGGCAGCGTGGCAACCGCGAGTTCCAGCGCGCGTACGCCATTATTGGCGACTCTGACCTGATACTGGTCGGTCAGCAAATTCGCTATCAGGCTCAAGTTGATGGGCGTGTCGTCAACCACCAGGATGGAGACATTTTCTTGGGTTTTCATGCGTCATTACTCCGCTCTGTTGAGTTGCAAATTCTTGCGTCTCTTGCAACTGATCTAGCTTCATCAAAATCAAAGTTTTCCAGTGCAGTGGAAATTCGGCGGATCGTTTGAGCGGGAAACAAGTCTGTCAGTTCCGGTTTTCCGGACTCCCACAGACCGGCTGCTTTAAAATTGCCATCATCGAGCAGCGTTTCAAACTCGTTCCACCAGGATGGTAACGCGGCGCCGCTCATTGTTTCTTCGCTAACGCTGTTTTCTTTTGCCGCTTCCGGGAAATGTTCTCGCAGAGCTGACAGTAAAGGCGTAAACACGACTGATAGCGTCGCCAAATCGTCCCGCCATGCTGTTTGCCGGTTTTTGAGCGCCTGCTCTAGCGTTTCGGCGGACTGCTGTGCCTCATGGGCTCCCATGCTTCCCAGCAAGCCCTTCACTGTATGGATGAGTCGTTCGGCGTCCGCCCAATGCAGCTGTTCCATTGCCAGTTCGATTTGAGCAGGCATGTCGGCATAGTCGGCAACAAAGCTTTTTAACAGCCATAAATAAAGGTCTTGCTTGCCGCCTGCACGGCGAAAGCCAATCGCCGTGTCCAGTCCATTGATCTGCGGCAGCGCCGCCGGCATTTGGGACGCAGGTTGGGCAGATGTCGCCAGTGTAGAAGTAATAGGGGCTTGACCCTCTGACGCATAAGTTCGCGCCAAAACGGCGTACAGCATGTCCGGCTCAACGGGTTTGCTGACATGATCCTGCATCCCCAGCGCCTTGCAACGCTCGCGTTCTTCCAGCATGGCGTGGGCCGTCATGGCGACGATCGGTAATTTGTAATAACGCTGATCCATGCGCAACTGGCGCGTCGCCTCGTAGCCGTCCATTACCGGCATTTGCAGATCCATCAGGATTACGTGATAACCGTCGGCGGCGTCTTCAGCCAGCAGTTCGAGCACTTCCTGTCCGTTATTGGCGACCGTAACCCTGATGCCGCGACTTTCCATCAACTCGACCGCCAACTGCTGGTTGATCGGGTTGTCTTCCGCCAGCAATACCCGCATGCCATTGAGGTTGGCGTTGATACGGCTATTATAGCCGCCGCTGTGTTCGTCGACGCTGTCCCCGGTCAGGGTGTTGAGCAGCTTGCGCAGGGCCTCGGGCAAGACCGGCTTGGGCAGAAAATGCTGCGCGCCAAGGCGGCGGAGGGTTTCGTGCATCATTTCAGAATCGTAGGCGGAAACTACCACCGCCTGCGGCGCTCGCATCATGTCGCAGTTTCTAAGCGCTTGCAGCAACGCAGCGCCATCCATCTCCGGCATGACCCAGTCCAACAGTAGCAGGTCATAGGGTCGGCTGGTATCGTGCGCGGCTTTGATCATTGCCAAAGCCGCGTTGCCGTCGGCAGCGCTATCGATTTTTTGTCCAAGCGCAGCGCCGACGCCAAGAGCGGTGAGCAGATCGACCAACACCAATTGAGCTTCCGGTTGGTCGTCAACCACCAATACCCGTAGGGCCTCAACACCCGGCAGCGGGGCAACCGGCTGCACCGGTTTGGCTATCGGCAGGCGGGCGGTAAAGATAAAGCTTGAACCTTCGCCCAATCTGCTTTCGACCCAAATGCGGCCGTCCATCAGTTCGACGAACTTCTTCGAGATGGTCAGCCCCAGGCCGGTACCGCCGTATTGGCGGGTGGTCGAGCCATCGGCTTGGGTGAATTCATGGAACAGTTGCGCAACTTGCCCAGCCGACATGCCGATACCGGTATCGCGCACGCAAAAGCGCAGTTGCACATCGTCATCGCTACGTTGTTCGACGCTGACAGTCAGCTTTACATAACCCTGATGGGTGAATTTGACCGCATTCGACAACAGGTTGGTGAGAATCTGGCCGAGGCGCAGGGCGTCTCCAAGCAGCGCTCCGGTGTCGCCGAGCAGCAGCGGATCAGTGATGTCGAAAAGCAGCTCTATTTCTTTCTCGTGCGCTCGTTGGCGCAACAGCGACAGTGAATTACCGACCACGTCTTCAAGAATGAAGCGCGTTTGCTCCAGTTCCAGCTTGCCGGCCTCGACCTTGGAGAAATCCAGGATGTCGTTGATGATGCCGAGCAGCGATTTGGCCGCGGTATGCACCTTGTCAACGTAATCTCTCTGGCGCGGCGTCAACTCGGTTTTCAGCGCCAGATAGGCCATGCCGATGATGGCATTCATCGGGGTGCGGATTTCGTGGCTCATATTGGCTAGGAACATCGACTTGGCGCGGGTGGCGTCTTCAGCCTTTTGATTGGCCGCTTCCAGTTCCTGTTGCGTTTGCTGTCGCAACTTGATGTCTTGTTCGATGGACTCGGCCATGCTGTCGAAAGTCGCGCCCAGCGCCATTAATTCCTCAACCCAGCGTTCGCTGTTGGCGAAATTTTGCACCGACGAACCGGAAATCGGCATCAACGCACTGACCCCGGCGCGGGTGGAATAGTCGCCCTGCGCCAAACGCCCGGCGGCTTTTAAAAGCGACTCTATCGGCAATAAAACCCGGCGGCGGATCACTTGCGACGCGGCCAATACCATCACAAAGGTGAACACTACGCTGCCGAAAGTCAGGAATATCCAGCGCTCCAGATCTTTTGCCGCCTGAGCCACCGCGGCATTGGTGCGCTCATCCACCATGGAAACCAGTCCTGTCACGGATTGGGCGAGATTCGATTTGAGTTGGTTGTATTTTTGGCTGTGTACCAGTTGGCTGGCAAAATCAAGGCGGGGCTTGCCGTCCGAGACAAAGTCTTCGATTAGCGGATCGTAAAGTCCCTGAGTGGCGGCAAAGGCAATCTGCTCGATTTGCTTCATTGCTTCAGTTGCGGTGGAAATCCTGTCCAGCGCATTGAATTCCTCTTTGCTGAATCCTAGCGATTTCATGCGATTCGAAAGTGAGCTAAGTTTGCCATTTTGCGGAAACCGATGCTGAATTTCGTCAGCAATCGCCATGTCCCAATAAGCGCCGGGAACATAGTTTTCCGGTTGGGGTTTCTCGCCCTGACGGATCGCCAGAATATCGTAGTAATAGGTTAGATAGCGGGTCTGTCCGGTGCTGGTATAAGCCCTTACGAAAAGAGTCAGCCGCTCTGTTTCTTGCCGTAACTCGTTGGCCAAAGACATCGTGCGTTGCCGGTGTTCCTGCGCAGACACCACGCTGTTGTGGGCCTGCTGGATCATTATCAGGAATGTGGCGTTAGCGCTTAGCGCAAACATTACCGCTAACGAGAATCGCAAGGAAAATTGCTTAAGTTTCAGGTTCTGCGGCATGAGTTGATATTTGTCGGATTTGGTTTTGATTAACAAGTGCGCAAAAAGTTCGAACGCAACAGGGGGGGAACTGTCGACGTTATCCCTGATTATCCCTGATTAGCCATAACGAATTTGGGATAACCCTTTTCTGTTCGGAGTATAACCCTGAAATGACGGGGGGCCAAATATAAGCCCCTTCCTCCCCTTAGACGCAAAAACCCCGCAAAGCCGAATTGGCTTGCGGGGTTTGGGTCAGCTTAAAACAGACTTATAAGCTGTAGTACATATCGTATTCAGCGGGGTGTGTGCTCATACGAATGCGAGTTACTTCTTCCATTTTCAATGCAATAAAACCGTCGATGGCATCGTCAGTGAAAACACCGCCGCGTGTCAAGAATTCACGGTCAGCGTCCAGAGCGTCCAGAGCTTGGTCGAATGAGTGGCAAACTTGCGGGATGTTTTTCGCTTCTTCTGCGGGTAAATCATACAAATCTTTATCCATAGCATCGCCAGGATGAATTTTGTTTTGAATACCGTCTAAACCAGCCATCATCATTGCTGAAAACGCCAGATAAGGGTTAGCGGTTGAATCAGGGAAACGAACTTCGATACGACGGCCTTTCGGGTTGTTAACAAAAGGAATACGAATAGAAGCGGAACGGTTACGAGCAGAGTAAGCCAACATAACAGGCGCTTCAAAACCGGGAACCAGACGTTTGTAGCTGTTGGTTGATGAGTTGGTGAAAGCATTCAATGCCTTAGCATGTTTAATGATGCCGCCAATGTAGAACAGCGCAGTTTCAGACAGACCGCCGTACAAGTCGCCAGTGAACAGGTTAACGCCGTCTTTAGCTAAGGATTGATGTACGTGCATGCCGCTGCCGTTGTCGCCAACCAGTGGCTTAGGCATGAAAGTCGCCGTTTTGCCGTATGCATGTGCAATGTTGGCAACGACATATTTCAGTTCCAGAACTTCGTCGGCTTTTTTAACCAGGGTATTGAACTTCACGCCGATTTCGCACTGACCGGCAGTTGCTACTTCGTGGTGATGAACTTCAGTCACTTGGCCCATTTCTTCCAGCGTCAAGCACATCGCAGAACGCATGTCTTGGAAAGAATCGACTGGAGGCACTGGGAAATAGCCGCCTTTAACGCCCGGACGGTGACCGGTGTTGCCGTCAGGATAAACTTTTTCTGAGTTCCAGCCCGCTTCTTCTGAATCGACTTTGTAGAAAGAGCCGCTCATATCGGTGCCCCAACGGACATCGTCAAAAATGAAGAATTCGTTTTCAGGGCCGAAGAATGCTGTATCTGCAATGCCGGTTGATTTTAAATAGGCTTCTGCGCGTTTGGCGATAGAACGTGGGTCACGTTCGTAACCTTGCATGTTTTTAGGCTCAATAATGTCGCAACGCAAGATTAAGGTGTTGTCATCAAAGAATGGATCCATAACCGCTGTAGAGGGGTCAGGCATTAAGATCATGTCTGATTCATTGATGTGTTTCCAGCCGGCAACGGAAGAACCGTCAAACATGTTGCCTTCTTCGAAGGTGTCTTCGTCAATCGAATGAGCAGGGAATGTTACATGTTGCTCTTTACCGCGGGTGTCACAAAAACGAAAATCGACGAATTTTACGTCGTTTTCTTTGATCAGTTTAAGTACTTTTGCTGCAGACATTTATTTCGTCTCCTGAGATGGGTTATATGGGATCAGCATTTATGCCAAACGATGTAACGATACCATTTTTTTTGATGCATTAGCCACTAAAAAAACGAGGCGTAATAAACAGTGTTTTTAGTAGGGTAATGGGTGGGCTGACTAGCGCCCAATTATGGTGCTTGGATAATCTAGATCGCCCAGAATTTGTGCGGGTTATATCTGCTTTGCTATGTTGAGTTGATGGGTAGTAGTGTTCGGTAGTTTGGTTTATTTTTAAATAGGTTTTTTAACATATTGAAAATAAATAAAATAAATCGACTGTGCTTGAAATGGTTTATCTGAAAAACGATGAGTAGGATGTGGTTGGCACCTTATTTGCTTATGTGTTGTTTAGGGGCATTTTGCTTTGAGTTTAATCAATTCTTAAGGAATTTTAATTATGAAAAACCATTTAAACGAAAATCGTTTCAAACTAAAGCCTCTGGCTTTGGGAATAGCGCTGGTTTCTGTTTTTGGTGTGGCACAGGCTAAAAGTTTTACTGAGGCCAGTACTTTACTCGAAACGGTAGGTGATCCGAACGAAAGCTCATTCATGAAAAACCTTGGATTGAAAATCGGCGGCTGGGCTAATGCAGGGGTTACTTATAATGCGGCAAGCCCTAGCAATAATTTCAATGGGCCGGTGACCTTCGGCGATCGTTCAGCGGAATTCCAGTTGAATCAATTAAATATATTCGCGCAACGCGCCGTGGCTGCTGAAGGCGATGCATGGGACTTCGGCGGACGTGTCGATGCCATGTTCGGTACCGATGCTATTTTTACCCAGGCTTACGGCGTACCTGCATACGATGTGAATACCAACCTGCCGTTAAACCGGAGTCATTGGGATCTCGATATGCTTGGCGGTGCCGACAATCGCTTTTATGATATTGCCTTGCCCCAGGCTTATGCCGAGATTTATGCGCCTATCGGCAACGGTCTGAACATCAAGGCCGGTCACTTTTATACGCCGATCGGTTACGAGACGGTTCCGGCTCCCGACAATTTTTTCTACACCCATGCCTACACCATGCAATATGGCGAACCGTTCACCCATACCGGCGTAATGGGGAATTATACGGTTGATAAAAACTGGGCGGTAATGGGCGGGGCTACTACCGGCAGCGCCACCGGCGGCTGGGATGGCGGCTGGGATAAACAGTTGGGCAACTGGGGCGGTTTAGCCGGTGTTACCTGGACTAGCAATGACAAGGACACTTCAGCCAATATCAGCGGTACTTATGGCGGTACATCAGAACATAGCGGCCAAGCTTGGGGCATGTACAGCATGGTGTTGAAGCATAACATCACTGCCAAAACGCATCTGGTCTTACAACATGACCATGGATACGCTAACGGGATCAATGGCGCTTTAGCGAATGGGACTGGGCCTACCGATACCGAATGGTATGGCCTCAACTCTCATTTGACATATGACGTCAAGGATAATCTGACCGCGGGCGTCCGGGCTGAATGGTTTCGCGATCAAAACGGTTTCAGGGTCTGCTCGCCGGGGCGTGTAACGGCGGCTACCAACGTAATTGATAATGTTGGCACCGCGGGTAGTTATGCAGCTAATTTCTTGTCTACCTGTGCGCCGGCCAGTTATTACGCAGTCACGGCAGGGTTAAACTGGAAGCCGATGAAATGGCTGAATATTCGTCCGAATGTCCGTTATGACTGGGTAGATGGAAAAGTTGCCGCAGGCGGACAGTACCGGCCATTCGGCAATGCCAAGCAGGATCAATTCCTGTTCTCTACCGATTTCGCAGTTAGCTTTTAGCATACTACGGGGGGCTGAAAATAGGCGCCTTCTTACGACTGGTTTTCTCTGTGATACCTGCATAACTCACCATTATATGGGTTGTGCAGGAGCAGTGTAGCGGCGCCGAGTCCATGCTTTCCTACTTAAGCTTTCGATCACTGGATATTGAATTTATACAAGAGGCTCAAATGAAACTGATAACTGCTGTTGTTAAACCCTTTAAGCTCGACGATGTTCGCGAGGCGCTTTCGGATATAGGGGTTTCCGGAGTAACCGTTACCGAAGTAAAAGGTTTTGGTCGTCAAAAAGGACATACCGAGCTTTATCGCGGCGCTGAATATGTGGTTGATTTTTTACCCAAGGCCAAAATTGAAGTGGCAGTGGCTGATAACATGTTGGAACAGGCCGTAGAAGCCATTACCAAAGCGGCCAATACCAGCAAAATAGGCGACGGTAAAATTTTTGTAACCAATTTAGAGCAGGTTGTCCGGATTCGTACCGGGGAAACCGGCGAAGAAGCGCTTTAATATTTAAGGGGGAACTATGAAACAACTTTTAACTACCTTTATCCTGTTCGCTTTGCTGGGTTATGCAGGATTTTCTTGTGCCGACACTGCCGTTCCGGTTCCGCCCGCCGCCAACAAAGGCGATACCGCATGGATGATCGTCGCGACCGTGCTGGTTATCCTGATGGTCATTCCCGGTTTGGCATTGTTCTACGGCGGCATGGTGCGCGCCAAGAACATGCTGTCCATGTTGATGCAAGTATTTGTGATTTTCTCGATGATGGCCATTCTGTGGGCGATTTACGGTTACAGTATCGCGTTCACCGAGGGTAACGCTTTCTTTGGCGGACTGAGCAAAATGTTCCTTAAAGGCATAACGCCTGACTCGCTTGCCGCTACTTTCAGTAAAGCTGTTTATGTGCCTGAGTATATATATGTCGCATTCCAGTTGACCTTCGCCGCTATTACTCCGGCGCTGATCGTTGGCGCTTTCGCCGAGCGGGTCAAATTTTCAGCGGTATTATTGTTTATGTTCCTGTGGTTTACCTTTTCCTATCTGCCGATGGCGCACATGGTTTGGTATTGGACCGGTCCTGATGCTTATACTGATGCCTCGGCAGCGGAAGCGGCTACTGCTACGGCTGGGTTTTTGTTTAAAAAAGGCGCGCTGGATTTTGCCGGCGGTACGGTCGTACATATCAACGCAGGCATCGCCGGATTAATAGGCTGCTTGTTGATAGGCAAACGTATCGGTTACAGAAAGGAATCGCTTGCGCCGCATAGCGTTACTATGACCATGATTGGCGCTTCCTTACTATGGGTAGGCTGGTTTGGTTTTAACGTCGGCTCCAACCTGGAAGCCAATGGTCTTGCCGCTTTAGTCTTCGTTAATACCTTACTGGCCAGCGCGGCCGCCACTCTTGCATGGGTTGGCGCTGAATGGTTGTTACGCGGTAAACCCAGCATGTTGGGCGGAGCTTCCGGCGCAGTTGCAGGTCTTGTTGCCATTACGCCTGCCTGCGGTTGGGCAGGACCTATGGGCGCCATTATGCTAGGTCTGGTCGCCGGTGCGGTTTGTTTCTGGGCGGTTACCATGCTGAAAAGCGCGCTGGGTTATGACGATTCTCTGGATGCCTTCGGTGTCCACGGCATCGGCGGAATTATCGGCGCGTTGGGAACCGGCGTCGTTGCCAGTCCGGCGCTGGGCGGAACCGGCGTTTGGGATTATGTTGCCAACGGCGTGGCCGAATACAGCATGATCGGTCAAATTACCAGTCAGGCATGGGGCGTAGGAACGTGTGTTATTTGGTCCGCGGTAGTGTCCTTTATTTCCTATAAGATTGTAGACGCGGTGATCGGACTTCGGGTCAGCGAAGAGGTCGAGCGTGAAGGCCTTGATGTTTCCGAACATGGCGAAACGGCGTATCACATTTAATTCAATGGTGAACTTTTCTTAACAATGTCTGTTCGCAAAAACGGGCGCTCAATGCGCCCGTTTTTGCGTTTGAAGAAAAGCAACAACATAGAAAAAACACTACAGTCCTTGTTTTTAAAAGGTCTATTAATTGTATGTTGATTGATAATTCACTATGATTGCTGCCGATGTTACCAACACTTTTTGCTATCTAATTGAGAGAGAACATGAAACTAATAACAGCGATTATTAAACCATTCAAAATGGATGATGTCCGAGAAGCATTATCTGAAATTGGCGTTGCGGGTGTCACCGCAACGGAAGTAAAAGGCTTCGGTCGCCAGAAAGGTCACACCGAGTTGTACCGGGGGGCCGAGTATGTAGTCGATTTTCTGCCTAAAGTTAAACTGGAAATCGCTGTCGCGGATGACGTGCTGGACAAGGCCGTTGAAACTATCGTTAACGCAGCCAATACCGGAAAAATCGGCGATGGAAAAATATTTGTATCCAATTTGGAGCAGGTTATACGAATTAGAACCGGTGAAACCGGAGAGGATGCCATTTAGGCGCAAGGAAAAAAGATGTTGTTAAAAATAATAAATAGAAGGCTGTTTTTAGGCCTCTTGCTGTTACCCGATCTTGCTGTTGCGGATCAATTAAACCAGGCCAATACGGCTTGGGTTTTAACATCGACGGCCCTGGTTTTGTTTATGACAATACCGGGTTTGTCGTTATTTTATGCCGGATTGGTTAGAAGCAAAAACGTGCTGTCGGTATTAATGCAGTGCTTTGCGATTACCTGTCTGGTTTCGATTTTGTGGCTGGCCGGCGTTTACAGTTTTATATTCGCCGATGGCGGAGAGTTGCAAAAACTGATCGGCGGCTCTTCTAAAGTGTTCCTGCCCGACATCGGCGTGGCGTCATTGAAAGGCGATATTCCCGAAACAGTCTTCTTCATGTTTCAGATGACCTTTGCCATTATTACCCCGGCGCTGATCGTCGGCGGTTTTGCCGAGCGGATGAAATTTTCGGCGATGCTGTGGTTTAGCGGCTTGTGGTTGATCATCGTTTATCTGCCGATCTGTCACTGGATGTGGGGCGGCGGCTGGCTGGCTGATTTAGGCGCGATGGATTTTGCCGGCGGTATCGTCATCCACGTTAATGCCGGTGTTGCGGCGTTGGTTGCCGCGTTGGTATTGGGCAAAAGAAAGGGCTTTCCAAATACGGCCATGCCGCCGCACAACATGACCATGGTGGTGACTGGCGCAGGCATGTTGTGGGTCGGTTGGTTCGGCTTTAATGCAGGCAGTGCATTGACCGCAGACGGGCATGCCGGCATGGCGATGCTGGTGACCCACATCGGCGCGGCTTCCGGCGCTTTAACCTGGATGTTTATAGAATGGAAGCGCTTTAGCAAACCCAGTGTCTTGGGTATCGTTACCGGCATGGTTGCCGGATTGGGCACCATCACTCCCGCTTCCGGTTTCGTCGGTCCTTTCGGCGCGCTGGTGATTGGCATTACTGCCGGTGTTGTCTGTTTTTACGCGACTCAGTATGTCAAACGCACCCTGAAAATCGATGATTCTCTGGACGTATTTTCCGTTCATGGCGTAGGCGGCGTGACCGGTTCATTATTAACCGGCGTTTTTGCGGCGAGCGGTTTGGGCGGCCTCGGTTTGGCTGAGGGTGTTTCAATAATGGACCAAGTCAGCGTTCAGGCCTTGGCGATTGTTGTTACGGCGGCCTGGAGCGGATTATTCAGTTACCTGATTTTAAAATGTTTGGATATCTGGATAGGCTTACGGGTGACTTCCGATGAAGAAGTGCAGGGTCTGGATACCGTTTTGCATGAAGAGACAGGATACCTTGATTTATAGGTTTGCTCGATAGCATCCTGAAAGGCGGTTCCTCAGTAAGCTGAGAGCCGCCTTTTTTGTTTATAATGGCGGTAAGTTAAAGCGGATTGGGTCGCCGGATTTTATGAAAGTTCCACACATAGCATTAAAAATCAAAATAGCTGTTTTTATAGCGGGCGGTCTTTTCGGTATCTATACCGCGCTGGGCTTTTATGTGCTGCCGATGTTGCTCAAGTCGAAGCTGCCGACGCTCATTCAGCAGCAAACCGGCAGGAAAGCATCGCTTGCAACGGTCCGATTCGATCCCTTTTCGCTACGGCTAAATCTGCAAGGATTTGAGCTTCAAGAGCCGGACGGCAGGGTGTTTGCCCGTTTTGAGGATTTTTTTGTCGATATTAATGGGCGGCAATCCATCGCTCGGACAGCACTGGTTATTGATAAGGCGTTGTTGAGCAAGCCGGTCGTCCGCATCGCTAAAGATACCAACGGGGCATTCAATTTTAAAGACCTGCTTAAAGAGAGCGGCGAAGCCGAACAGAAGGGCGTCAGGGTTTTTCCAGTAAACATCGCCAAACTGTCGATAGCCGAAGGCAAACTGGATTGGGAAGATGCGCATTTTAACAGTCCCGAAAAAGAGACCGTCTATCCGATTAATTTCTCGATTGAAAACTTCACGACCCAAGCCGACAACCCAGCCGATTTCGGCTTAACCCTGGAATTGAATTCAGGCGGCAAGCTTGATTGGCAAGGCGTTATCGGCCTTAATCCGCTGTCTTCATCCGGACATATCAAGCTCGATAACGTGCAGTTGCCGAGAATCAGGGCGCTGGCTTTGCAGGATTTTGTGACACTGGATTTACAAGGTTATGAGCTGCTTGAGGCTGATTACAAAGCGGATTATGTCGACGATAAAATTAACGTCGGCATCAGTCAGGGCAAGTTTGAGCTGCGCGATTTTAAGCTTGCAGAATCAGTTCAGGAACAAGCGTTGGCGACAATATCCGGTTTTGCCGTCAATGGAATCGGTTTTAATCTTGAAAAGCGCGAACTGAGCATCGAATCCGTTTCAGCCAACGATGCCGATTTTAAGGCTTGGCTGAATGCCGAAGGCGTTTTAAATTATCAGGCCTTAATACCGGTTGCTCAAGTTGGAGCAACGCCTGCCGAACCGGAACAAGCGCCGTGGAGTATCAGTATCAACAACATCGCGCTGAATAATTTTGGGCTTGTCTTTGAAGATAGGACCTTAAAAAAGCCGGTCACGGTGACCGCCAAGCCGGTCAATCTTAAATTGACGAATTTTAGCAATAAAGCCGGGACCGGCCTGCCTTTTCAGCTCAGCGCCTCAATTAATGAAACCGGCTCGATAGAGCTTGACGGCAATGCCGTTGCCGAACCTTTATCCGCGCAGCTAGCTTTCGATGTTAAGGGCATTGCGCTGGAAAACTTCCAGGCTTATGTTGATAAATATGCGCGGCTGGATGTGATCGACGGGACGCTGGCGTTCGACGGCAAGGTTTCGGTCGCCAAATCGGCAGAGGAAAAACTGGCTGTGAAGTTTAGCGGCAATACAAAAATTGCCGATTTATTAACCCGCGACCAGTTGAAGAACAAGGACTTTGTAAAATGGGATAATTTAGCGCTTAACGGCATTGATGCCGATTTTGCGGCCAATCAATACAGCGCCGAAACACTGGTGATTAACAAGCCTTATGCCCGAGTCATTGTCAAAAAGGACAAAACCGTCAATTTTGGCGACATTATGATTGCCGAGCAAAGCGATGATGACAGTAAACGGCAACCGGTCGTTAAAGCCGCTGAAAATACGCAGCCGGAAGCAGCGTCCAAACCTACATTTAAACTGGGCAAAATTCAAGTGATTGACGGATCTTCCGATTTTTCCGATCTTTCGCTGATTCTGCCGTTCGCCGCGCAAATCAAAAGCCTGGACGGCGGTGCCAGCGGCATATCCTCAGAACAAAAATCAACGATCAAGGTTGATTTAAAGGGAACCGCCTACGATCTGGCGCCGGTCGACGTCAAGGGCGAAATCAGTCCTTATCTGGGCGATTACAATGTAACTGTGAATTTTACCGGCATGCCGATGCCGTTGATTTCGTCGTATATGGTGCAATTTGCCGGCTATAAAGTTGAAAAAGGCAAAATGTCGCTGGAGCTGGAGTACAAGGTTGCCGACAAGGAACTGACGGCAAGCAATAACATTCTGATTGACCAGTTCGAATTGGGCGAAAAAGTTGAAAATCCCAATGCCGTGTCGTTGCCGCTGGAACTGGCGGTCGGGTTGATGAAAGATTCCGAGGGCAAAATAAAAATTCACGTACCCATTTCCGGTAGCCTGGAAGACCCAAAATTCAGCGTGAATCATATCGTTGCCGATGCGCTGGTGAATGCCATCAGCAAAGTGATTTCCTCACCTTTTCGCGCACTGGCATCCTTGATAGGCAGCGAGCAGGATTTAAGCACGATTAGCTTTGCTGCGGGCGATGCGGTATTAACCAAGCAGCAAATCAGTAAGTTGGACGATTTGGCCAAGGCGTTAAAAACGCGCCCCGTTTTAAAGCTGGAAATTAAAGGCGCGGCTTATCAGGAGCAGGATTGGCCTGCGGTCAGTGACGACGCTTTATACGATCAGCTTAAAAAAATAAAAGCCGCTGAGGTTAACAAGCAGGGCGGCAGAAAAATACGTGCGGAATATGTTGTGATTTCCGACCAGGATTACCGGCGCTTGATGGAGCAGTTGTTTGCGGAAAAGTTTCCGCTGATGGTGGAAAAACCGTTGTTGGGTAAGTTGCGATTGGTCGGCAGCAAGGCTGATACGAACACGGACGAGTTTTATGCGGTCGCCAAGCAGAAGTTGTCGGCGATTATTAAACCGGAAGAACAGAGATTAAAAAGCTTGGCCGCAGAAAGAGCGCAAGCGATTGCCAACTATGTCGTGCAAAAAGGCGGCATCGCCAATGAGCGGGTATTTATACTCGATACGGCCATTGATCCGGAAAGAGAAGGCGGCGGGATTGTCAGTTTGTTGTCTTTGAAAGCGGATTAATAAACCGCGAAGCCGGGCAGGGCGCGCGACCGGGTCGTCCGGCCGGCACGCGCCTTAATTCCGGAACAAGCGTTGAATCTACGAAAGTATTCAAAATAGACAGCGCATTGTTACTCATCGCCAAAAGGGCGGATGGCCGGCTTATCAATATGTTGACGGCTGCCGGTTAACCCTTCGGCCTCAGCACCAGTATCTTAGCCAATGATTGAAGGTTTACCTGTTCCTCAAACGCTAACCCGGAGTGGTCGATAAGTTTCCGCCATTCAGAAAGCGTTCTCTCCCGGCCTCGGGTTGCCATGAACATCTGCATATCGAAAGCGGCACTGGAAAAATCGGCTTTCGATTCCGAAACAACCAATTCCATTAGTGCAATGCGGGCGCCGGTACCCGCGCTTGCGGCGGCCAGATTACCCAGCACTTTGACGCAATGATCGTCATCCATGCCATGCAGAACGGCGCTCAGCAAGTAGATGTCTTTGTCGCTGTCGGCTACAGGAACCGAGTCGAGCAAATTTCCCGCTTGATAAGTTACTCTGGACAGCAGGCTGGGCGATACTTTGCCTGTCCATTCCATTGCCGCTGTTTGAATAACCTGATGCCGGTCAAACACTAAAGCCGTGAGCTGCGAATAGCGCTTTAATAAGGTTAATGATTTACTCCCCTTCGAGCCGCCGACATCGATGACGCGATCAAACCGCCCCCAATCGAAATCGGTGGCAAAACTGTCGCCGGTCAGTGCTTCCACACTGTCCATCGCATCGGCAAACAGCGAATCGAATTCGGCATGCTCGTCCATGTAGGCATAAAGCTCCAGGCCGTGAGACGATTGGAATGGAACGTCGCCGCTGCGCAGCCCTTGTTCCAGTTGCTCATACCACGGCCGGCTCATCTCGACCGAGTTGTGCATTAAGATCATTGCCCGGACGTTTTTCGGATTATCTCCACGCAGGTGGGCAGATAAGGTGTTGTTCCGGAAAACCCGAGGCGACGCTTCTTCAAATACATCCATGGCCGCCAGCATGCGCAGCAGGCGGTAGAGAGCGTCCGGTTGCGCAAAAACGCGTGCGGCAAGCGCCTCGACTTCGAGTTGACTGCCTCCCAGAACCGATGCAATATCCAGGCGCACGGCGACGTAAAGCGCTCGCGACTGCCAAAACGCCGAACCGATCCGGATCAGGCGGAAGGGGGGAGGCATGATTTTGTTGGGAAGGTTCTGTAGCCAGTCGGCAAACTTCATCAGCTTTGCAAAGCGGCGAACCGGGCCCGGATTTTTTTGTAACGACATGGTAAGTCTCCCGCTATTCGGCTGTTGTCCGGGTTAAGCCGGCGGTAAACAGGCTGCCATTGAATGCAGCCAGTTTCTCGAGGAATGCCCCGTCCATTGGTCGCCCCAGCTGCTCCTCAAAAATATCCTTCAGCAGTATGGGCATCATTGCCAGGCTGACAAATGCGATCCTAACGATGTCCGGGTCTAAAGAAGGCGCGATTTGTCCGGCGGACTTCAAATCGCCCAGCTTTTTGGCGCCGCGTGTGCGCCCGCGCTCCAATAGCTGTTGGATAAAGCGTCGGCCGGGTCCTTGGTTAAGCGCCAGAACTTTTAAGATGAGCTTTGGAAATTCAGGTTGTTTGGACATGGTCTGGTAATACAAATAGAAGAAGTCCTGAAAGCCTTCGACGGAGTCCAGCAGTTGCCCGTCCAGCACCTTAAGCAGCGGGTTCAGTGTGTCGCGGATCATTTCCTCGTATAAGCCCTCTTTGTTGCCAAAGTAGTAACGGATCATCGAGATGTTGACATTGGCCTTTTCTGCGATCAGGCGGGTCGTGACCTTGTGGTATTCGTCGGACAGAAAGCTGTCGAGAGCCGCTTTGAGCAAGCGCTCGCGTACCGGATCAGGCGCAAATTCGGGGGGGCTAAGCATCAGATTCTCCAATATCAGATAGTGAATTTAGATTAGCAGTTGCAAGTCGGCGTCACCAGCAGTTTCGTTAATCAACTTAAGCGGTTTGATTGACAGGCCGGGAAGGTAAAGCGGGCAGCCTTGTAGCGTAGATTCGGGACGGTGTTTGGAATGGTGGGCTCGGGATGTAGGCCGGAATAAGGCCATCCAGCGTATAGCGCGAGGTGGCGTTTCCGGCGAGTTCGTGAGGAGTTTGCCGGAAACGCCAGTTCTCGCTATCGCTCGAACCGGCTTATTCCGGCCTACTTCAAGATGTGTATAAAGACGAACGGCCGGCGTGGAGAAGCGGATCGGGCAATCGATACCCGCTCTATGACGGTGAATTCTTAACCAGCCTTGTATTGTTAACCAATTCATAAGTTTCCTATGCAAATACTTACCTGTAAAATCTGCGGTTTTATTATCATTGGAGCAACAGCAAAATGGGTAGAGCCTATCAAAACCGTAAAGTGTCTATGGCCAAAACATCGGATGCCAAGGCAAAGGTTTACAGCAAATACGGTCGGGAAATATATGTAAGCGCCAAATCGGGCGGCGTTGATCCGGCTGGAAACTTAGCATTGCGGGGCTTGATTGAACGCGCCAAGAAAGACCAGGTCCCTACCCATGTGATTGAAAAAGCCATCGACAAAGCTAAAGGTGGCGGCGGAGAGGATTTTGCGCCTGCGCGCTATGAAGGCTACGGCCCCGGCGGTTGCATGGTGATTGTCGAGTGCCTGACCGATAATCCTAACCGCACGTTTGGCGACGTGCGCCAATGTTTTACCAAAACAAAATGCAAAATCGGCACGCAAGGCACGGTCAGTCACATGTTCGACCATGCCGCCATTCTGGCATTTAAAAATGCCGACGAAGACGCTGTGCTTGAGGCGCTGCTTTCGGCCGATGTCGACGTGACCGATATTGAAAGCGATGACGGGAAAGTCACCGTGTTCACGCCTCAGGCCGACTACTTCAAAGCCAAGCAAGCGTTATTGGATGCTTTCGGCGAGATTGATTTTGAGGTGGACGAGATTCAATTTCTGCCCAAAAGCGTGACCCCGATTAGCGGCGACGATATTGGGCTGTTTGAAAGGTTTTTGGACCTGTGTAACGATTTGGACGACGTGCAGAATGTTTATCATGATGCCGAGTTTTGACCGCCGCATCCTTTTATCGGCCGTGATCGGTCCGGGGTAACGGGATTGCGCTCGTTACCCCGGGACCACAGCTAAAGCGGCAGTTGATCGGTTGGCGATGCCGGTTTCGCATCCGATTTATCGGTTCTGGGCGAGTCATCACGGCCGTCATAGCCAAACAGGCCGGTAATCATTTCCCACAGGGTTTTTTCAAGATCCCGTTTCGGCACGTCTACGGTTGTTTCTTCCGATGATTTAATAACCGGAACGGTGCTGGGTTTAAAATCGCCTTGTACGCCGGTCAGTTGGTCGTTATCAAAGAATAATGAAATTCTTTTTTGCTGCCTGTCGCCGCCTGAAATTTGGGCCGAATAGAGATAGTCCCAGCGTTTCTGATGAAAAAAATCAACCAGCATTGGGGAACCCAGTATGTACAGCACCTGGCGCTTGTTCATATTGGGTCTGAGTTGATCGATCATGGCTTGATCGACGATATTGCCTTGCTGGACGTCGACGGTGTAGACGCCGGGCAGGTTGGTCAGAATGGTGGTGCAAGCGCTGAGGCTCAGGCTTGCTACGACTACAAGAATGCAGGAGATGGGACGATTAGCAAATAGCTTTAAAGCGGGAAGCGGCTTTCTCATTTGAGGCTGCGGATGAGTTGAAAATGCAAAATCATACAGGATGTTAAGGGATTATCCTATAAAACTGTCATGCCCATGCTGTCAAAAAAAGGCTACAATGCGCGTAATTCTATATAAAACTGCCTGCACAAAGGTATAAACGGAGATTAATGTTGGATACGCATGATTTAAGGAATGCAGGCCTGAAGGTGACTTTGCCTCGGGTCAAGATTCTGCAAATTTTAGAAAATCAGGTTAACGAGCGTCATTTAACCGCCGAACAAGTTTATAAAATTCTGCTGAGCGAGGATGAAGAAATCGGCTTGGCTACGGTTTATCGCGTTTTAACTCAATTTGAAGCGGCCGGACTGGTGAGTCGGCATCACTTTGAAGGCGGCAACTCTGTCTTTGAACTTGATAAAGGCACTCATCATGATCACATATTGTGTATGAAGTGCGGCAAAGTGGATGAGTTTACCGATGAGATTATTGAAGCCCGGCAAAAGGAAATTGCAAAAAAGCTGGGTTACGAATTGACCGATCACGGCCTTTATTTATACGGCTTTTGCGCGCAGTGCAGGAAACCCTGATTTATAACTACCCGGCGCCATTGAATATATATAGAACGCCGATGACGCGGATAATCAAGATTCTTTCTTTGAGTTATTGGCGACCGGCATATTCGACTGCATTCTATTTTTGATTTTTTAATTATTTAAAATAATAAGTTTCATGTTCAAACCCCTCATTTTTTATATCGGCTTGCGTTATACGCGGGCTAAACGCCGAACGCAGTTCATTTCTTTTATCACCTTAACTTCCGTGTTGGGCATAGCCTTGGGCGTCACTGCGTTGATTGCGGTGTTGTCGGTGATGAACGGCTTTGAAGCCGAGTTACGCGAACGGATTCTCGGCATGACCTCGCATGCGACCGCCACCGGAAGATACGGGCAGTTGGATAACTGGCGGGAATTGGAGCGGAAATTAAAGAACTATCCGCATATAGAAGGCACGGCGCCTTTTATTAACGGACAGGTGATGATTAACGCCGACCGGCGCGTCAGCGGCACCATGCTGACCGGGATTCTGCCGGAGTACGAGTCCAGGGTATCGGAAGTCGCCGATAAAATGAAGGAAGGCAAGCTGTCCGATTTACTTCCGGGCGAATACGGCATTGTTTTAGGCGTCGAGCTGGCCAATTACCTGGGGGTTTTTACCGGCGATAAAATTACCGTGATCAGCCCTCAGATTAACTCGACACCGGCCGGTATTGTGCCGCGCATGCGCCGCTTTACCGTAGTCGGGATTTTTAAGGTCGGCATGTACGAATACGACCGCAATATGGCGATGATTCATCTTGACGATGCGGCCAAGTTGTTTCGTTTGGATGACGCCGTGTCAGGTCTCAGAATCAAGCTGGACGATTTGTTTAATGCGCCGAAAATAACCCATGATCTTGCCGGCGCTTTGTATGGCGATTATCAGGTCAGCGACTGGACGTTGGCGCACAACAATTTCTTCAGGGCGATACAGACCGAAAAGCGGGTGATGTTTATTATCCTGTTGCTGATCGTGGCGGTGGCGGCCTTCAATATCGTTTCGACCTTGGTGATGGTGGTTACCGACAAGCGCGGCGACATTGCCATTTTAAAAACCCAGGGACTGACGTCAAGGTCGGTGATGGGTATCTTTATGGTGTTGGGGGCGGTAATCGGCATAGTCGGCACCGCACTCGGCACCGTCGGCGGGGTGTTGCTGGCCTTGAATGTTGAAACCATAGTGCCTGCGATTGAAAAATTATTTCACGTCCAGTTTATGGCGGCGGATGTGTATTACATCAGCGAACTGCCGTCCAAACTGGTCTGGTCTGATGTTTATGCGATAGCGGGCATGGCTTTTTCCCTGTCATTATTGGCAACTATTTATCCTGCCTGGCAGGCAGCCAAAGTAAATCCGGCGGAAGTTCTCAGATATGAATAATACCAGCATTTTGCAATGCCAACAGTTGACCATGCGCTATGACCAAGGCGGGCTTGATGTTGATGTTTTAAAAGGCGTTAATTTAAGCATCGGTATCGGCGAACGTGTCGCCATTATGGGCGCATCGGGTTCAGGCAAAAGCACCTTGCTGCATCTGTTGGGCGGGCTTGAAAAACCCACCGGCGGCAAGGTGGTGTTAGACGGCGTTAATCTTAATGAAGTCGGTGCAGGCCAAGTGGCTAAATTAAGGAATAAGTCGTTGGGCTTTATCTATCAGTCGCATCATCTATTGGGGGAGTTTACCGTGCTGGAAAACGTGGCGATGCCGTTGTTGATCGGCGGACATTCGGTAAAAGAGGCGAGTATCCGGGCGATCGCGTTATTGAAACGGGTCGGCCTGGGACACCGTATCGAACACAAGCCCGGTGAGTTATCCGGCGGTGAGCGGCAGCGCGCCGCAGTCGCCAGGGCGTTAATTAACAAACCCGGCGTGGTTCTGGCGGACGAGCCCACCGGAAACCTGGACAGCAAAACGGCCGATCAAGTTTACCAGTTAATGCTGGAATTAAATCAGGAGCTGAATGTCAGTTTTTTGGTGGTGACCCATGACCATGAGCTGGCCGCAAGAATGGGCAAGGTTTTGCATATGGAAGATGGGTTGATATTAGGCTAAACGTACAAAACTAAAGGCTCAAGAATTGAGTTCTTTTGCCTTTAATCTTTTCTCCTTTCTTTCCGCCCATTTTTTGGTTACATGATATTGCCAGTAATATTGAATACCGAAATAGCCGGCAGCGGACGAGACTATACCCATAATAAAGCAGCCGGTCAGAAATGGTTGCCAGACATCGCCCAGCCCGGAGAGCACAGTGCTTAGTGAAAACTCGGATTGGTCGGCGGAGGTCGGTTGATTCATGAACCAGAGGCCGACCTCATAAGCAAAATAAAACAGCGGCGGCATGGTGACGGGGTTGGTTATCCAGACCAATCCTACCGACAGCGGTAGGTTAGCTCTGAAATAAATGGCCCCGGCAGCGGCAATGGCCATTTGCGTCGGGGTTGGAATCCAGGCGCAAAAAAGGCCCACCGCAAAAGCCATAGCAATAGAGCGCCGGTTTAAATGCCATAGATTAGGTTCGTGCAGTTTATCGCCCAGAAATTGCAGGCTCTTGTGCCGTTTGATGACCTCAGGATCGGGGATGAACTTGTGGATCAGTTTTTGAATCAGTTCTTTTGGCATCGTTATCTATTATTCAAGTGATATATAACTTAAGTTTATCAGGTTTTTGTTAGCCTAAAAAACACCAAGGTGTTAAATGGTTGTTTCCGCGCTGTCATTTTTAGCCGGGCTGCTGCTGGTTCAACAGTTGCCGGTATTGCCGGATATTCAATGGCTGATAGTCGGCGGCGTAGCGGCCTGCATTATTGCATGGCTGGGTTATTGGCGGCGGCTGTTTTTTGTGGCCGGGGTGCTTTGGGCGATAGTGTTTGCAATGCATCGATTGTCGGACCGGTTGCCTGAGCAGTTAGAAGGGGAGGAGGTTCAGGTCACCGGGACCATCGCCGACTTGCCGGAGCAAGATGAAAAGCGCGTCCGCTTCGATTTTATCCCCAGGGATGGGGTGTATGCCGCAAACCCGTCGGGAACGGGTGCGGCGATCCCCAGGGATGGGGTGTATGTCACAAGCCAGTCGGGAACTGGCGCGGCGATCCCCAGGGATGGGGTGTATGCCGCAAGCCAGTCGGGAACTGGCGTGGCGATCCCCAGGGATGGGGTGTATGCCGCAGGTCAGCCCGGACAGCAACTGCCTTCAAAACTGAGACTAAGCTGGTATTACCCGGATCAACCCATCAAGGCGGGGCAGCATTGGACTTTTACTGTTAAATTAAAGCGCATCCACGGCGCCATGAACCCCGGTGGCTTCGATTACGAACGCTGGCTGTTTATCGAAGGCATCGGCGCGACAGGCTATGTGCGATCCAGTCCAAAGCCCGTTTTGCTGGGCCGCGATTCGGCCTGGACCCGCATTGCCGTGTTGCGGCAGAGCATCGCCGATCAACTCTCCGGCACCTTGGGCGGCAGCCCCAATCTTGCGCTAATCAAAGCCTTGACCATCGGTGACGGCAACAGCATCACGCCGCAGCAATGGGAGGTTTTTCGTAAAACCGGCACGACTCATCTGGTGGTGATTTCCGGTTCGCATATCGGGCTGATTGCCGGACTGGTTTATTTTTTGGTGCTGAAATTATGGGCGCGGACGGGATGGCTCGCTTGGTCTCCGCAAAAGGTTGCGGCAATTTCGGCAGTGCTGGTTGCGATTTTCTACTCGGGACTGGCCGGGTTTTCGGTGCCTACTCAGCGTTCCGTCGTTATGTTGGTTGTCGCGATGACGGCCATTATCCTGCAACGTAATACGCGGCCCTTTAATATCTTGTCCATCGCGCTGTTCGCGGTATTGATATTCGACCCGCTAGCGGTGTTGGCGGCGGGATTCTGGCTGTCGTTCCTCGCCGTGAGCCTGATTGTTTATACCGTTTCCGGCCGCTTGGGCAAGCTTAAGCCTATTTGGGCTGCGATAAAACTGCACTGGGTTACCTCGGCAGGTTTATCGCCGTTGCTGTTGCTGTTTTTTCAGCAGGTTTCATTGATTGCGCCATTGGCTAACCTGGTTGCCGTGCCGGTCATCAGCTTGTTGGTGGTGCCGTTGTCGCTGCTGGCTGTCACGGTCATGTTTATTTCACCCATGTTGGCGGGCAAGCTGTTCTATTTGCTGGAACCGCTGTTGCAGGGTTTGTGGCGGTTATTGGTTCATTTGGCGGAAATTCCGCAGGCTTCGATCAACCATGCTGCACCCTCGTATTGGGCGTTGCTTTTCGCTGTGCCGGGGGTGCTGCTGTTGCTGGCTCCGGTCGGCATTCCGGCACGGTGGTTGAGTTTGGTAATGTTTTTGCCGCTGGTGTTTACCGATGCCAAGCGACCCGAAACCGGCGAGATTAACATGACCTTGCTCGATGTCGGGCAAGGCTTATCGGCCGTCGTGCAGACCCGGCATCATTTGCTGGTTTACGATACCGGCGCGAAATTTTCTGCGGAAAGCGACATGGGGCAAAGCGTGCTGCTGCCTTTTTTGCGCAGCCAAGGCCTAGCCAAAATCGACAGCTTGGTCATCAGCCACGGCGATAACGATCATATCGGCGGTACGGAATCGTTGCTGCGCGGTATCGCGGCGGAACACGTGCTGACCAGCGTTGCGCAGCAGTTAAGCCGGTACGCGCCGATTAACTGTGCGGCAGGGCAATCTTGGCTGTGGGATGAAGTCAAGTTTACGATGCTGTCGCCACGACAGGCGTTTATTTCTGGCAACGACAATTCCTGCGTGCTGAAAATTGAGTCGAAACACGGAACGGTCTTACTGACCGGCGACATACAGGCGGCGGCAGAATCCTGGCTGGTCGAGACCTACGGAGAAATTTTAAAAGCTGATGTGCTGGTCGCGCCGCATCACGGCAGCAAGACTTCATCGACAAGCGGTTTTTTGCAGGCCGTGCAACCCGATTACGTGTTGATTCCGGCAGGTTACCGGAATCAATTCGGTCATCCGCATAGGGATGTCTTGGCGCGCTATCGGCAAGTCGGTGCGAAATGGTTGAACAGTGCCGATAGCGGCGCGATTAGCGTTAATGTTGAAAATAATACTTGGGTAGTGCAGGGGATGCGCCAAGCGAAAAGCAAATATTGGAATGCTAAATAAATCGGCGAGGCGCGCCATAATCGCTCCGGAAAATTTGTTTCAAGCTATTTTTCGTTAAGCTTGGAAACAGCGGCTTGAATTTTCCTTGCCAATGAGTCAATCCCGCGTTGAGTTACTTTCTCATGGTTGCCTTTCAGCTCGATGTCGTAACGGGCAATCGCGGCCTGCTTTTTAACATCGATTAAATAAACCCATAAATAAGAATATAGAAAGCTGGGTTTGCTGTGTTGGCTGACGATTATCCAGTCGGCGCCGAGTTGCTTGCCTAATTGCGCCGCTACATCGTGAAAACGAAACAGATAACCGACACTGCTGTTTGCGGCTTTTTGCCTGTCGGCGTCGACAGGCACTATTTCGTAGCCGTCTATTTGGCTTAATGCTTTGCTTAATAAGGGCGCCATTGATGCGGTTCGGAGCCGTTCCGCCGGCGTATTGGGTAACGAGGTGATGTCGTTCAGCTCGAAATCGAGCACAGCAATCCGCGTCGCGGCGTTGGCGGCATCGGTTAGCAAGGCGCTAAAGACTAAAATGAGAAGAGCAAATTTATTGATGTTCATGGGCTAATTCCTGATGAGTCGGCGATGACGGAACATCGCGTTCCAGGCCGCCGATTTGAGCGATTGCTTGCCATGCTTTAGCGCTTGGCAGGGCAATGATTTTGGTTGCATGTACGATTTCAATCATATCGACTCCTGGCTAGATTTGTTTCGGACGGCTTTAGCTTAAGCGCATCGCCGTATTATTCGACGGCAGCTGTGATGCCGGTCAGCCGTAAACATCGGGTTTTTACAAAGCGCTTAACGCTGGGTTTGGTTTTTGTATAAGCCGATAAAGTCTTGCATGGCGAGTGTCGCAATGACATTCAACGCGTCGTCAAGAATCTCGTAGAGTACGCCGTCGCTGTCGCGAATGCTGAAAAAAACGATGGTATCCCTATCGCCGCCGCCTTCCCGATGCGGTTCGTCGCTGGGCAGGCTGTTGGTGTAACTGCCGACCGCCCGTGTTTCCTTAAGCTCGCCATCGGCTTGGTAAATGCGATGTTCGCCCTGGATGACGAAGAGCTTGTTCAGAGCCTTGTGTCTGTGTAAGACGATCTGTTGGCGGGCGGCAAACTTGAACAGTACGTCGATAATTTTGTTGTGTTCATCGATATCCAGAATCGAATAGTGCAAATGCTCAAAATCAGCCAGGGCGTGCCAGCAGATGTGGCTGTCGTCGAAAAAATGCTTGGGCATGTGTGGGTCCTCTTGAAAAAAATGGTGAATAGGTCGTTTCCGATCGAACTGATCGGATGGCAATAGCATAGGCAATGCCCGTTCTGCCGTAAGCCGATATTTGCCCGTAAAATACGGGCAAATTGCCCGCCTGTCAGACGATGGCTATTCAGCGGGGGGTTCGGCTATTAAAATGCACCGTTATGGGATTCGCTCACACAGGCATATTATGAATCTACAACTGCATTTGCTGTACCGTATCGCAATGGTTGCCTTGTTGTGCTTGCTGGTGATCGCATCCTATTCGCTGTATCAAAGCCACCGGCAGGCCGAACAAGCGACAGAGCAGATAGCCGACGGGCTGGGCAAGCAACTGGAGTCCCAGTTGATGCTGATCGAGGCCGGCATAGGCCGGGCCAATCCGTTTCCGGATTTCGGATCATGGAAACAACACGGCAGTCAGCCCGGTATCTGCGTCGCGTATACCGCTGCCGATAGTGCGATGTCGCACAGTGTTTGCACCGGCGCAAAGCGGATAGAAGCCGATTGGCCGGAAGGTTTTGAAACAGCTTATCGGCGGATTTTTAACCCCGGTCGGCAAGTGGCGCGCTCAATTGCGTTGCGTGATCGGGTTTACGGTTCGCTAACGGTGACGCCTGGCGCCGAGCTGGAAATCGCGGAAGCCTGGAATAAAACCCGCAGTCTGATGGCGTTGTCCACGGTCACGGTTTCGGCGGTTTGCCTGCTGGTTTATCTGAGCGTTAGCAGAGCCTTGAAACCGGCGCAAACCATCGTCGCCGGCCTGGAGGTCATGGAAGCGGGCCGCTTGGCTTACCGTCTGCCGTCGTTTGAACTGAATGAATGGCAGCGCATTGCCGCAGCGATCAACCAGCTGGCGGCGAGTCAGCAACAACTGCTGGAAGAGCGGCAAAATCTGGTCGTGAAATTAATCAATGTTCAGGAAGAAGAGCGCCGTTATTTGGCCAGGGAACTGCACGACGAGTTCGGCCAATGCCTGGCGGCTATCAACGCCGTTGCTACGGTGATTAAGCAAACGGCGGTGCAGCAATGTCCCGACTTGGTCGATGAGGCCGATCACATCAGCCGCATTACCGCGCATATGCTGGACGGCGTGCGCGACTTGCTAGGCCGGCTGCGCCCCGCTGAGTTCGACGAACTGGGCTTGGTTGCCAGCCTCAACAGTTTGGCGGCTGGCTGGAATGGTCGCGGCGGCGGCAAGACCCGTTATCGCTTGACCATCAACGGCGATTGCTCGTCATTGCGGGAAGCGCAGGCGGTAACGTTGTTTCGGATCGCCCAGGAGTGCTTGACTAATATAGCCAAGCATGCGGCGGCATCCAACGTCAGCATTAGCTTGGCCATCAGCCCGGAGGCGGCAATTTTGACTGTCGAAGACGATGGTATTGCCACGCAATTGCCGTTTGCCGATACCGGCGGCATCGGCTTATTAGGCATCCGTGAGCGCGTTGCCGCTTTGCGCGGACAACTGAGCTTAGCGATTGCAGAGCCTCACGGCCTGATCGTTGACGTCAGGATGCCGATGACTGCGATGACCGAGGCGAGCATATGATCAGCATTCTACTGGTCGACGATCACGCCATCGTTCGCGAAGGTTACCGCGCATTATTGGCAAAACAGCCCGGTTTGCAAGTGGTTGCGGAAGCGGGCGATGGCGCAGAGGCCTATCGGTTGTTCAAGGAGTTCCTGCCGAATCTGCTGATTACCGATATTTCCTTGCCCGGCAGCAGCGGCCTGGAGCTGATTGCCCGCATCAAACAACGTCGTGCCGATGCCAAAATCCTGGTGTTCAGCATGCATCAAAATCCCGGCTTTGCTGTGCAGGCCATGCGGGCAGGCGCCTTGGGCTATGTGACCAAAAGCAGTCCGCCCGAAGATTTGTTACGGGCGATACGCGAGGTACATGCAGGCCGACACACGTTGAGCGCCGACATCGCCCAGGCCTTGGCTCTGGAAAAACTCGGCAGCGAGCGTATCGCGCTGGAAACGTTGACGGTGCGGGAGTTTGAAATTCTGCGTTTGCTGGTCGATGGGCGAAGCAGCGATGAAATTGCTCAGACCCTCAACATCAGCCCGAAAACCGTAGGCAATTGCCATTACCTGATCAAACGCAAGCTCGGTGTTGCCAGCGATATTGAATTGACGCGATTGGCGATTAAGTTGAATGTGGTGGACCTTTTGGAACTGTCTGTTCCAGCCGGTTCTGTCTCATAAGGCTGATGAGTCGCGGCTTGGCGGCAGCGTACGGCTTATTTGATCGCCTATCAATTACCCACTTCTTTACTCTGTAATTAAATAGTACTAGAATAGTCCTCAATTATTAGGAGCAAGGCATGCTACGGCTGAGTAAGTTAACTGATTATGCAACGGTCATTTTAAGTTTTATGGCCAGAGACGGAGCGCAAATACGCGCGGCTATGGAAATAGCGGCGATGACCGGTATTGCCCTGCCTACGGTCAGTAAGATCCTTAAGCTGCTGGTTAATGCTAACGTATTGATTTCTACGCGAGGAGCCAAGGGCGGTTATGCATTAGCCAGAATGCCGGAAGAAATCAGCGTTGCAACGGTTATTAGCGCTCTGGAAGGGCCTATTGCCTTGACCGAGTGCAGCATTTCCCATCAGGGATGCGAGCAGGCTTCGGGCTGCGATATTGGCGGGAATTGGAGTTTGATTAACCAGACCATTCATAATGCATTAGAGTCGGTGACTTTGGCCGATTTAATCAGACCCGTTGTTGTGCCGGAAGAAGTGTTTATTCCGGTCGCCAGTTTATATAGATAGGCAGAAAAATGCTCCACGGTAATTGCTTCTGCATCGCCTAAAGCGCCTGCTTTTGATGCTTTACTACAGGCCATTCATGGTCTTATGCATTTTTCTGCAACCATTACATCCATGTAATTTAAGAGATTGTTATGTCAGCAAGTGAACAAGAAATCAAGAATCTGATCGGTAAGGAATACAAGCAGGGCTTTGTAACCGAAGTGGAAACCGATACTTTCCCTCCCGGATTGGATGAAGCGGTTATTCACAGATTGTCGAAGGTCAAGAATGAACCTGAGTTTATGCTCGAATACCGGCTGAAAGCGTTTCGTCATTGGCAGACCATGAAGTCGCCTGAATGGGCGTTCGTCAAGTTCGATCCTATCGATTATCAGGCGATCAGTTATTATTCCGCGCCTAAACGCAAAGAAGACGGGCCGAAAAGCCTGGACGAGATCGACCCGCAAGTCTTGGAAGCCTACAAAAAACTCGGCATTCCTCTGGATGAACAAGAGCGTCTGGCCGGCGTTGCGGTCGATGCGGTTTTCGACAGCGTATCGGTGGCGACTACCTTTAAAGGCAAGCTGCATGAAGCGGGCGTTATTTTCTGTCCGATTTCGGAAGCCTTGCGCGAACATCCCGAACTGATCAAGCAATATCTGGGCTCGGTTGTGCCGCATACCGACAATTACTTTGCCGCTTTGAATGCAGCCGTATTTACCGACGGTTCGTTCGTCTATATTCCTAAAGGCGTGCGTTGCCCGATGGAATTGTCGACCTATTTCCGCATCAACGCCGCCAATACCGGGCAGTTCGAACGGACCTTGATTATTGCCGATGAAGGCAGTCATGTATCCTATCTTGAAGGCTGCACCGCGCCGATGCGCGATGAAAACCAGCTGCATGCGGCGGTGGTTGAGCTGATTGCGATGAAAGATGCGACTATTAAATACTCGACCGTGCAAAACTGGTATCCGGGCGATAAAAACGGCTTGGGCGGTATTTATAACTTTGTGACCAAACGCGCCGATTGCCGGGGCGAGAATTCCAAAGTGTCGTGGACGCAGGTGGAAACCGGTTCGGCCATTACCTGGAAATATCCAAGCTGCATCCTGACTGGAGACAATTCCACCGGCGAGTTTTACTCGGTGGCGCTGACCAATAATTATCAGCAGGCCGATACCGGCACCAAGATGATTCATATCGGCAAGAACACCAGTAGCACGATTGTTTCTAAAGGTATTTCGGCTGGTCGTGCGCAGAACACCTATCGCGGTTTGGTCAAGGTATTAAAAAGCGCGGAAAATGCCCGCAACTATACCCAGTGCGATTCGCTGTTAATCGGCGATAAATGCGGCGCACACACCTTCCCTTATGTGGAAGTCAAGCAGCCGTCGGCCCAGGTCGAGCATGAAGCGACGACCTCCAAGATCAGCGAAGATCAGCTGTTCTTTTGCCAGCAACGCGGGCTGTCTGCGGAAGATGCCGTGTCGATGATCGTCAACGGTTTTTGCAAGGAAGTGTTCAGGGAATTGCCGATGGAGTTTGCAGTGGAGGCTCAGGCGTTGTTGGGGTTGAGCTTGGAAGGCTCGGTGGGCTAGTGGGCAAGTACGACAAGATTTTACAGAAAATCATTCATGGACGCTCCGATGCCAATGTTTTATTTTCTGAATTGAGGCAATTGCTGTTACGTTTAGATTTTCAGGAACATTCGTGGCGATCATCATATTTTTAGTAAAGATGGAATTGCCGAGATTTTGAACATACAACCGATTGGCTCAATGGCAAAAGCGTATCAGGTTAAACAAATCCGTCACATTATTGTTCGCTATCGTTTGGGGTTAGATGATGACTAAATATGAAATGATTATTTATTGGAGCGAAGAAGATCAATCTTATATCGCCGAAGTGCCGGAATTGGCCGGTTGCATGGCTGATGGGAGCAGTTATCAAGAAGCGGTTAAAAATGCTGAACGGGTTATTGCTGAATGGATTGAGACAGCCGTGGAGCTGGGTCGGTATGTTCCGGAGCCTAAAGGGCGTTTGTTGTATGCCTAGAAAGGCACTAGAAAATTAAATTTGAAAAGATATCGGTGTAAAACCCGTTAAATAACACAGGTAAAAACAACATGCTCAGCATAAAAAATCTTCACGTCAGCGTTGGCGACAAGCCCATTCTTAAAGGCATTAATCTTGAGATCAAGGCGGGTGAAATCCACGCGATTATGGGGCCGAACGGTTCCGGAAAAAGCACCTTGTCGCATGTGTTGTCGGGCAAGGGCGGTTATACCGTGACCGGCGGTTCGGCGACTTATCAGGGCAAGGATTTACTGGAAATGTCACCTGAAATCAGGGCGCGCGAGGGCGTGTTTTTGGCGTTCCAGTATCCGGTGGAAATTCCCGGCGTCAGCAATATTTACTTGTTGAAAGCGGCGCTGAACTCCATACGCAAACATAACGGTCAGCCCGAAGTCGATGCGATGGATTTTTTAACGCTGGTTAAAGATAAAGTGCGCTTGCTGGAAATGGATGAGAAATTTCTCTACCGTGCGGTTAACGAAGGCTTTTCCGGCGGCGAGAAAAAACGCAATGAGATCCTGCAAATGGCCATTCTGGAACCCAAACTGTGCATCATGGATGAGACCGATTCCGGCCTGGACATCGACGCGTTAAAAATCGTCTCGGAAGGCGTTAATTCCTTGCGTTCGCCGGAGCGCGCGTTTGTGATGGTCACGCATTATCAGCGCTTGCTGGACTACATCAAACCGGATAAGGTTCACGTCTTGGCGCACGGCCAGATCGTCAAGTCCGGCGGCGCCGATCTGGCATTGGAGCTGGAAGAAAAAGGCTATAGCTGGGTTGAAGAGGCGGCAGCGTAATGAATACGGCGACAGCAAGCCGTTATGCGGCTGAATACCAAACGATAGCATCTGCATTGCCGGGGCAAACATTGCTTTGGTTACAAGCGTTAAGGGCTGAAGCATTGATTGCGTTTTCAGCGCATGGCTTTCCATCGCCGCGTGAAGAAGAATGGCGTTATACCAATGTGTCCGGCATAGAGAAGAAACTGTTTGCTCCTGTAATGGGGAAGGGCTATAACACGGGCGTGTGCCACACGCCCCTACAATCGTATCGACTGCAAGATGCTTGGGTCTTGGTTTTGGTGAACGGCCATTTTTCGGCAGAGCTTTCGGTTTTAGACGGTCTGCCCGAAGCCGTTTCAGTGATGAGCATGGCTGATGCGTTGGCAAAACAGCCGGACAAAGTGGAAAAGTATTTAGGGAAGGCTGCCGATCAGTCAGAGCACAGCTTCATTGCTTTCAATACCGCATGGTTTACCGACGGCTTGTTTGTGCATGTGCCTGCCAAGCAGGTTTTAGACAAACCGATACAGTTGCTGCATATTGTGACCGGCAGCGATGCAATGGCTACGACCCGCAATATCATTATTGCCGACGAAATGGCCGAAGCTAAGATAATAGAGACTTTTGTCGGTATAGATAATGCCTATCTAACAGCCGCTGTCACCGAGGTTTTTGTTGGTTCTAACGCCGATGTGACGCTGTATAAAATGCAGAGCGAGTCTGACAAAGCCTATCATTTTGGTGGCAGCTACATTAAACAAGCGAGAGACGCGCGGTTTACCCATCACAATTTCGCCTTTGGCGGCCTGCTGGCGCGCAGCGATATTCATGTTGATCTAGATCATGCCTCAGAATGCGAGCTGAACGGTTTGTATTTGGGCGTCAAGCGCCAACATATCGACAACCATACCCGCATCAATCATTTAAAGCCTTATGCCGTCAGCCGCGAGCTGTACAAAGGCGTGCTTGACGACAGGGCCAGAGGCGTATTTCAGGGGCGGGTGATTGTCGCTATCGATGCGCAGAAAACCGATTCGCAAATGAATAACCGCAATCTGCTGTTATCGGACGATGCCGAAGCGGATACCAAGCCGCAGCTGGAAATTTATGCCGATGACGTAAAATGCGGACATGGCGTAACGGTGGGGCAGCTGGATGAGAAATCCATTTTCTACCTGCAATCACGCTGCGTCGACGAAGAAACGGCGCGTAACATGCTGACCTTTGCCTTTGCTAACGAAATGGTCGATAAGGTCAAGATCAGAGGCTTGCACGATATGGTTTTAGAACAGGTATTGGCGCGCTTCCCGCAGGAAGGCGTCAACAAGGAATGGCTATAGAATATCGGCAATATCGATGCTGATCTGCTCTAGTTGAGACAAGGTGACGGTATCGCCGACCCGCAGCGTGGTTTTTTCGCCATAACAATCGCCATGCGGTTGGCGGTAAACTTCAAGGCAGGTGTCGTTCAGGTCCATCAGCCAGTATTCAGGGATGTTATGGCTGGCGTATAAACGCAGTTTCTGGTTTTGGTCGAAACTGAGCGAACTGTCGGCGACTTCGATCAGCAGCAATACGTCAGCGGCATTAGGATGACGGGAGCAGTAGAAATTGTTATTCGGTTTTAACAACATAAAGTCGGGTTCGGGTTCTGAAAGATCGCCGAGTTGGAGCGGATTTTGTACGCTGGGAATAACGTCATCAGGCATTAATCTTGAGAATAATTTATTGATGCGATTTAAATGACCGGAATGATTAAAGCCAATAGGTGCCATTTCCAAGATTTCTCCTTCGATGAGTTCAAGACGGCTGTCAGGCGGAAAAATATTAGCTTCACCCAATTTTTGCCATTCTTTGATGTCGGTCAGGTGTTTACGTACATTCGCAGTTGCTATAGCCATGTTCTTAATCAGAGTCAGGTAAGAATGATTGGAATATAATACCTTGTAATTTAAGAATCAATGTTATCGGAAGTAATACTTTAATTAATATGACAAACTTTCCCGTAGAAAAAATCCGCGCCGATTTTCCCATATTGGCTGAACTTATACGCAACAAGCCGCTGGTTTATCTGGATAACGCGGCCTCTTGCCAAAAGCCGCAGGCAGTTATCGACAGCATCGTGCATTTGTACAGCCATGATTACGCCAATGTGCATCGCGGCGTACATACCCTAAGCGTGCGTTCCACCGACAAGTTTGAAGGCGCGCGCACCAAGGTTAAAGACTTCATTAATGCGGCCGGCGAAAAAGAGATTATTTTTGTCAAGGGGGCTACGGAAGCCATCAACCTGGTTGCGCAGACCTATGGCAAAGCCAATATTAAAGCCGGTGACGAGATTTTGATTACCGCGATGGAGCATCATTCCAATATTGTGCCTTGGCAAATGCTGTGCCAGCAGACCGGGGCAATCTTAAAAATTGCGCCGATTAATCTGCAAGGCGAATTGATTTATGACGAGTTTGAAAAATTGCTCAGCGATAAAACCAAGCTGGTTTCAGTCGTGCATATGTCCAATGCGTTGGGCACGATCAATCCGGTTGAAAGGATTATTGCCGCGGCGCATGCCAAAAATATACCCGTTATGCTGGACGGTGCGCAGGCTATTCCGCACATGGCAGTGGACGTGCAGGAACTGGATTGCGATTTTTATGTTTTTTCAGGCCATAAGCTTTATGCGCCTTCGGGCATAGGCGTACTTTACGGCAAGCAGACTTTACTGGAAGCCATGCCTCCGTATCAGGGCGGCGGCGATATGATTCGAAAGGTCACCTTCGAAGAAACCGAATACAATGTGCTGCCCTACAAGTTTGAAGCAGGCACGCCCAACATTGCCGATGTGGTTGGTTTGGGCGCGGCAATCGATTACCTGAATGCCATAGGCATGGATAAGATCGCCGCCTATGAAGCCGAGTTGCTCGACTATGCAACCGAAAAAGCTGGACAGATTAAGGGGCTTAGAATTATCGGCGAGGCCGGGCATAAAGGCGCCATTTTGTCTTTTGTGCTGGATAAGATCCATCCGCACGATATAGGCACCATGCTGGACAGCTTAGGCATTGCCATCAGGGCGGGACACCATTGCGCGATGCCGGTCATGGATTTTTATCAGGTTCCCGCGACCGCAAGAGCATCCTTCGCAATGTATAACACCAAAGCAGAAATTGACGTTTTAATGAAAGGCATAGAGTCCTTGATTGAGGTATTTGGCTAATGTTTGATGATTTACGCGACCTCTATCAAGAGGTGATTTTCGACCACAACCGTAACCCGCGCAATTTCCGCGTCATGGAAAATGCCGACCGGCAAGTGGAAGGCTTTAATCCGCTGTGCGGCGACCGCCTGACCTTATATTTAAAAATGGACGGCGATATGATTACCGATGCCAGTTTTCAGGGTTCAGGTTGCGCTATTTCGACAGCTTCGGTTTCATTAATGACCGAGATAGTCAAAGGCAAAACCGAACAGGAAGCCGAAGACTTGTTTAAAACGTTTCATGAAATGACCACCGGCAAAGACGAGCAGATAAATCTTGAAGCGGTCGGAAAGCTGGCGGTATTAGCCGGTGTACGCGAATATCCGGCGCGGGTTAAATGTGCGACATTGGCCTGGCATACGCTGGATGCGGCGTTGAAAAACGAACAAAAGTCTATTTCTACAGAATAATAACTCACCACGAAGTCACGAAGAGCAAGAAGTTTTTTACTCAATGCTCTTCGTGGCTAATTCAAGCAATGACCACAAAAACATCACAGCAATATACTGGAAAACTGGCCGTTTTTTACTCAGGGCAGGGCGATAGTCTGCCGTTCCAACGGCTTGCGGACAGGTTGGATGTTCCTTTGTATCAATCCATCGGCGATATTCAGGAAGACTTTTTTTTGACTTGGCGCGACGGCAGCTTAAACCTGTTCGATACCGTAGGGGCGACCGGCCGGTCGCCTCTACAAAAAGGCGGCTTGGCTGTCGGTATAGAACCACGCAATGGCGAGCAGCGGTCATGGCCTGCGCCCAAAGACGGCGCTTTGGCCCAGGCGCTCGGGCGTAAAACCAGAACCGTTGTCGATGCTACGACAGGTTGGGGCCAGGATAGCCAGCATATCTTCCGCATGGGTTACGAGCTGCTGTGTATTGAGCGTTCTCCCGTTATGGCTGAATTGCTGACAGACGGCTTTGCAAGGTTGGCGCATCTGGACTGGATGCTGCGGCTTAATCTGGAGCCTCCCCGGTTGCTGCAGGGCAATGCCATTGAACTGTTGGCCGACCTGGAAAGTACGCCTGATTGCATTTATCTTGATCCGATGTTTCCGCCCAAACGCAAAAAATCCGCACTCGCCAAAAAGTCGATGATGGTATTGCGCGACCTGCTGGGCGATGATCAGGATAAGGAGCAGCTTTTCGAGGCCGCTTTAAATGCAGCCGGAAAGCGGGTGGTGGTAAAAAGTCCCGATTATGCAGAACCCTTGGGCGGCAAGCCTAGCCAAAGTTTTCAGGGCAAGTTGTTGCGTTATGATGTTTATTTGAAAGGTTAAAAGACAGGGAAAATTCTAAACGGAGCCGCGACTTTAGTCGCGCATGAGCGCTCATGCTTAAGCTGCGATGATGATCGATTATCGCGACTGAAGTCGCGGCTCCACGCCTTGCGGCGTTCATTTTACAACACAACGATAACGGTAAAAATATGTCGGACTGGATTGATGTAATTGATGAAAACGCCTTGGCGAACGGCGAGAACGTCGTCGTCGATGTCGATGGCACCGATGTCGCCATCTTCAAAATCGACGGTAAATTCTATGCAATTGAAGATGTCTGCACCCACGACGGCGCAGAAATCGCCAGCGGCAGACTGGAAGGCGACGAAATTATCTGCCCCCGTCATGGCGCGCGATTTTGCGTGAAAACTGGCGCAGTAAAATCCCCGCCTGCCTATGAGAATGTCGACTGCTTTCCGGTCAGAATCGAAAACGGTAGGGTGCAGGTCAGGGACAATCGTTGGGATTGACTTTAATTTCCGTCGGTAGTTGTTAAGATGTGGCGGGACGGCGCTGATTGCCCCCGTCCCGCTTGGGACGCTACGACAGTGTTACTTTTTCTTGCGTTTAAGGGGGATACCAATAGTACCCTTAAGATTGACTCCCTTTGCGCCTTGAAAATTAGCACCCTCAATATTAGCGCCCTCAAGATTAGCCCCTGAAAGATTAGCACCCTCTAAATTAGCCCTTTCAAGATTAGCTCTCCAAAGACCAGCTTCCGCTAGATTGGTTTCTTGAAGATTAGCATTTACAAGGAACGTAACATTAAGGGCAGCTCTTCGAAGATTAGCCCCGCGAAGATTAGCATCCAAAAAATCAGAGATATATAGTGTACAACTAGATAAATCCAAATACGCCAAACATTCTGAAACAAGCTTATTGTCTTGCCCATCTCTTTGTCCTTGTAGACGTTTAATCCATTCTCCACAAGCTGCGTCTGTACCCCAATCAATTGTTATCACGGCTTTAGTTTGCTCGGCACAGGCATAATGAATAGCTAACAAGGCTTCTTCGGCATTACGCGATTGTTGCAACATCTGCTGAAATGTTTTCAGGTTCAATTTTTCCATCGGCATGCCGTGCTTTACGGCGGATTCAATTAATTGTACAAAATTCTGTTGCCAGATTTTGATAGCATCTATTTCAGATCTGGCGACTTCATTTTTAATAAACTCAAACAGGTAACCATCTATAGCAGTGGCACCGCACAATTCCGCCCAATCAGCCAAGGCATGCCGTTCATCCCAGCCGTCATCAGGGTCTAGTTTATGGCGCTTAAACATGTCGTCTATTTTTTTCACCATGCGGATAACTCGGCAAGCGGTCAGGTATTCGCCGAAACTCTTGTGGGTAAACTCGAAGGTTTTATCGCCGTCTTGCAATTTATCGCTTTGGCGGAAATAAAACGCCGTTAATAAGCGGGTGACGCCTTGTGCCGCGCCTTCCTGAAACGCTTCCAAATATCGCGTCAGTTTGCTGTTTTCGCAGCGTTGGTGAATATAAGCCACGGTTGCGGTGCGTCCATCGCCATGCCAAATGGCCAGCGTAATTTCTTCCAGAATACGCAGGAATTGATCTTCGGTTAATTCCCCGATGCCTTTGTGTTGTCGGCCATCATCCCATTGCCGCTTATAAACGGCTTTCAATAAATCGGCATAAATTTCGTTTAAGGTGGTTTGCCGGGTGAAGTCTAATCGTTTGCCTTCAAAACTTAAAGCCACCAAATAATTCAGCAAGGGTTCTTTGGTGATCGGGTTTAGGCTATCGAGTTGCAGTTCTTCCGGCATAGCTTGATAGGTTTTGCCGCAGGCGCGAGCGTAATTCTGCCACCAATCATTGCGTTGATCGCGGCTTAAGCGCTGTTCCGGGTCTTGGTAATGTTCTCTTTCATGTTCGGTGACAAAGTACGGCAGGACATGCAGGATTTGTTCGGATTTTCGAAAGCGTTGGCTGCTGGCTTGTACCGCTAAATCCCGACCTGTGAACAAGGCTTGTCTGCGTAAGCCCTGTCCATTAAATTGGTTGACTTTTGCCAGCACTTCATCGATAAAATTTGCGGCGGTTTCTGCGGCCGCTTTGCCCTGCATGGACAGTTCATCCAGGCCATCGAAGATTAACAACAAGCGGTTTTCGCCGTGGCTGGCATCCAACGGTGTACCGCTTAAATAACGGTCTTGGGCTACAAACTTGTTGACCGCTTCGATTAAATCGGCGGACGGGTCGAAATGGTGCAACGGAATAAATAGCACCGGAACATCGGTGCGTTCTGCAATATGCGCGGCAAACATTTTGCTGAATGAGGATTTACCCGATCCAGGGCCGCCGCTGATGACTCGGATCGCATCGTCTTTATTAAAGGTGTTTACCCATTCAGTGAGATGTTCGGTTAAATCCACAACTATGGCATTTTGCTCATTTTCACGCTCAGAGGTGAGCCGTTCCAGCCTGTCATCGGTTGCTGATTTAATTTTGTAATAAGAGCGTAAGGGTACATAAACCTGTTTGAGTCCGAAGACCTCGTCAAACATGCGTTCGTTGATTTGTTCCTGCAACCATGCGTAGTATTGCTGCCAGCTTTGCCGGGTTAGTGTGGCTCGGGTGAACGGCGTATCAATCGCGTCTTTAATACAGGTGTAATCATTGGCTCTTGCTATCCATTGTTGATGCAGGGACAGTACAAATTTACTTTTTAAGCGGGCGTGGACGGTGTTTGCGTCATTGTCAGCAACGCCTAAATCTTTAAGCCAGTCTGTAAAGGCGGGTTTAAAGGCTTCCAGCAAGGGTAAATCTTGCGGGCGATCAAAGAAGTTGGCATCAATGCTAACCTCAATGGCATTTAACGCGCCCTCAAGGGTTTGCGCCAAGGATTCCAGCTCCGCGTCATCAATGTCCTGATTAAACACGTTTCGGTATTCCTCTACCAAGTCGGTTAAGGTGCGGATTAAGGATTGATAGATAAACACCCATGCCAAATGCTCCGGTTTATCATGCAAGCCTGCGTTTTTGAGTAAGTCGATAGCGCTATCGGCAACGCCCTTCCAATCCAGCATGACACCCGATGTTGCCAACTTTCCAAGTCCGGTAAAAAAGTCTTTAGAGCTAAGGTTGATGGGTTTGTTCCAGTTCGAAACAGGCTGTTTAATGGTTAATTTATCGGTCATTTGAGGGATGCATTGGCGATTTTGGAATGCTGGTGACTGTATCATTGTTTAGCTTTGCAGTAGCAGTGTTAGGCGTTAGATAAGCCAGGAAGTCGGTGGAATAATCGTAATGATGTTTGTAATACTCCGAATTTTAAGCGGAATGCGCTTTATCTGACGGCATGGGTAAAGTTCGGTTGCTCATGATGGAGCCGCGACTTCAGTCGCGCCCGATGCTGAGGGTATCGTTGTTATTGGGTTTCGTGCGCGACTAAAGTCGCGGCTCCTCGTGAATGCCATAAAACCGCTTGTTTGCATCTTTTAATCCGGCTTTAACCGCGTTATTTTTAATATAGTCGTAGGCAATACAATAATGCCTTTCGTCGCGTATTTGTTTGTCGTAATAATCCTTTTGCCAGAATTTGCCTTGTTTTCCTAATGCCTGATTTAAAAGCGCTGCGGATTCGCCTTTTAGTTTTTTCATAAGGCGGGGTAGATCTGTTTTCTGGGTAAACAAAATGTGTACATGGTTAGGCATGATGTTAAAGGCGATTAAATCATAAAAATCGGTTTCAAGACTTTTCAGGTATGTTGTTAAGAGACTAGTCATGTCGCCGTTCAGATACGCGCCTTCGGGCGAGTTATCCAAATATTGATCAAGCTGCCATTGTTTTTTGGAGATTTCAAGGTCAGAACAATTAAGCTGATTTAGGTAGGCGTCTAAGCTATTTTGTGTTCTAAAGGTGACAAACTGGGTAGCGTTTAGCTGGCTGTGATGATGCAAATGTTTGAAGGTTTTCATAAGCAAATTATGTCAGGAGTCGCGACTTCAGTCGCGCACGATGCTGAGAGTGTCGTTGTTATTGGGTTTCGTGCGCGACTGAAGTCGCGGCTCCTATTTGCATTAAGCCTGTACCATTTCCGCAATGCTTTGATTGGAAGGTGAACGGCTATCGCGAAGCACTATAGTAATTGTCTAGGAGTCTGTCGGATAGGGCTCGGCATTCTGCTTATTGCATGTCCAATGGATTTTTGGTGGTAATGATGCTTCGGTTCCTGAACCGATTATCACTGTTTCACATTCAAATGCCCCGGTTTTTAT
>Ga0208269_100029_pt1 | contig 143494 bp, 132 predicted proteins | sample LakWasMe88_LOW11_2_FD_183912 | JGI IMG/M metagenome (GOLD analysis project Ga0208269, IMG submission 183912) | Freshwater sediment methanotrophic microbial communities from Lake Washington under simulated oxygen tension - Sediment Metagenome... | ecosystem: Environmental > Aquatic > Freshwater...
CGGGAACTCCACCATCCTATCGCCCTTAGCAATACCCAGTAGCAAGCGTCCATTGGACAACTGATCTATGCTGGCGGCGGCCTTGGCGATATGAATCGGGTGACGCAACGGCAGGATGATGGATGCGGTTAGCAGTGCGATTTCTGTGGTCTGCGCGGCCATATAACCGAGATAAGCCCAGGGGTCGAATACCTGGCCGACATCGCCAAAATTCGGGTCGCGCAGCGGCACATCGCGAAAACCGAGGCTGGCAAAACCGGCTTTTTCGGCAAACTGCGCCAGCGCTACCTGGTTGTGCATGGTCGGCTGATCGCGCTCGAATGCCTCGATCGGGAACATGATACCGAGCGTGAGTTTGCCGCGCTGGAATACACGCTGCCAGCCGCGGTTGGCTGTAGGCGATTGATTTGGATTAGGGGTATACATTCTGCTCTATAAGAAAAAACACTGACACACCACAAAAGGGAGGAAAGCGATGTGCCAGTGTAGGCCCGAAATAGCCAGGGGAGGAGCTATCTACTTAGCCAAAAACTGATTTAAGCCTGGCCTTTGACTGCCAGTAAATCCACGGTTTCGATCACCGGCATCTCGGCCAGCAAGTCTGCGGCATTCGCCATCAGTGCCTCGGCAATCTTGCCCGTCAGGTGTTTTTGACGGCCATGCTCATCGCTAAAGGTATCGAAAATGCCAAAGGTGGCAGGGCCGAATTTGAGTGCGTACCAGGTAGCGGTTTCTGGCTCATTTTCCACCAGTGGCAGTGCGGATTTCAGAAATGCCTCCAGTGCTGCTTCCTTGCCTAGCTTGGCGTGCAGACGTACATACAGTGCTAACTTTTTGCTCATGATTGCTCCTAATAAAAAATAAGTACAAAGGTGGTGAATTCGCGATATCGCGCTTTATCCACCCTATTAAAAATTTAAATACTGGCTTCCAGCACTTCCCTGCACTTATCCAGCGTCACATCCTCATGCTCACCGAGTTTTACCATGCCATGACTTTCAAGCTGCGCCAGCAGGGCAGGAATGGCATCCGCGCTGATGTTGTAGGCGGATAAGCGCGTAGGCACGCTGAGACTCTCGAAAAAAGCGCGTGTATTTTGGATGGCAGCTTCGATGCGAGCATCCTCTGACCCTTCACTGATATGCCAGACGCGCTCGGCGTATTGCAGCAGCTTGGCGCGCTTGGATTCGCGACGCACGCTCAACATGGTCGGCAGGATGATAGCGAGAGTCTGTGCGTGATCCAATCCATGGAGCGCGGTGATCTCGTGGCCTATCATGTGCGTCGCCCAATCGCTGGGTACACCGGAGCCGATCAAGCCATTCAAGGCCAGCGTGGCAACCCACATGAAATTGGCCTGCAAATCATAATCCTGTGGGTTTTGCAGAATTTTAGGGCCGATTTCAATCAGCGTTTGCAGTAGGCCTTCGGCAAAGCGGTCCTGCACGCGCGCTTCCACCGGGTAGGTCAGGTATTGCTCCATGATGTGCGTGTAGGCATCCACCACGCCGTTAGCCAACTGGCGCGGCGGCAGGGTGTAGCTCTTGCTCGGGTCGAGCACGGAGAACTGTGGAAACACATGCTCACTGGTGAAATAGAGCTTGTCGTGCAAACCAGATGCGGTTTCGGTGCGTGAAATCACAGAGCCGTCGTTCATCTCCGAGCCTGTCGCAGGCAAGGTCAGCACAGTGCCATAAGGCATGGCCTGTTTCACATTGGCACCGCGCTGGAGCAAAATCTCCCACGGGTCGCCCTCGGCATACACCGCCGCCGCGACAAACTTGGTGCCATCAATCACCGAGCCGCCGCCGACTGCCAGCAGATAGTCCAGCCTATTGGCCTTGATTTGGGCGACGGCTTTCATTAGGGTCTCATAGGTAGGGTTTGGCTCGATGCCGCTGAATTCCTCGACATAACGCCCGCCCAGCGCAGCTTTGACTTCATCCAGCGTGCCATTCTTCTTGGCGCTACTACCACCGTAAACAATCAACACGCGAGCCTCAGCAGGCACCAGCTTGTCGATTTCGGCGACCTTGCCCTTGCCGAAAGCGATACGCGTGGGATTATAAAAATCAAAATTCAACATCAAAAACTCCTTAAAAATTACAGTTATTAGACCAGTCGGCTAGTTTTCGGCCAAATAAAAAGATCGTACTCAATCAAGCCCCAGTCTCGTTTTCGTGGCATTCATGGCGCATTCCAAGGCTGCACGCGTGCGGCCTACCTTGGTCAAAAGCGTTGCCCCTATCCACATATAGTAGATCTCTGCCGTGACAGTTTTTGCATCGAGGTTGGCGGGGAATTCATCTGTGCGTATACCTTCTTGCACGCAATGAGTGAGGCAGGCTATTACCCTGTCGGTGCCATTTTTCAGTGTGAGTCGCATGGATTCGGAAAGATCCGTCACTTCCGCGCTCAATTTAACGATCAGACATTTATCCGTTGTGGCATCACTAGACTGCGTATCCAGCCAGAACTGGAAAAATCCCAGCAGGCGGCTGGAATTAGTGCTGCCGTCATCTATAAGCATGCGCTCTAACATCTGCAGGTAGTCGTCAAAGTAATCTTTGAGCAAGGCGTCGCCAAACTGCTCTTTAGATTTGAAATAGTGATAAAACGAGCCCTTGGGCACGCCGGCAGTGGAAAGTATCTCGTTGAGGCCGACCGCGGCAAACCCCTTGCCCAGGATGATGTCCTTGGCTGTAACGAGGATTTGCTGACGCGTATCGCCAGACTTTGTGAATGGAAGTTCATTACCCATAAGTGCATTATTGCATTAATTAGACCGGTCGTCTAGTTATGCAATTAAAAAAGCATTCAATTTACTTTGCGAAAATCTAAGAAGAATTTGCTTGGGAAGAGGATGAATGATAAATATCTAGTACTTGAAAATTCACAATTCGCTATATTTTTTATTGGTATGGGATTCATTGGTTTTGTAAATCTTCGTGGGTTATTATGAAGGTCAGCTTTGGGCCAGAAGTAGTCCTTGAATAACTTAGTACCTTAATAGTGGCAATGAAACGTTATAACACGAAGTTTTCTTGAAATAGTAGTTAGTGGCTTTTTTCACAGTAATACGCAATATCTTAACTGCAAGTTTTGCACTTCCACAAATACCCGACACAGTGCACTTGGCTTCAATATCTAAATAGTGAAGCATTTTGTACATCCTGCATCCAGACTGCACTTAACGCCTAATGAAACATTCTCTTTAGTCTTTCCAGACTAATCAGTAACAAGTTATTATCCACCGTCTTTTATTAGAGCTTTGCGCTCGTTGACTTTCAGTTTCAGCTTGGAGACATAAGTAGGTATTAGTTATCTGTTTATATACTGATGTAAGTTAGACATTTAGAACTTCGACACTTGGGGAAGTAGCTAAATTACAATGCCTATTTAATAGATTAATTGGCTGGTTTCACGCAATTTTTACCATTAAGTTTGGCTTGGTATAAAGCTTTGTCTGCTCGATTAAGCAGATTTTTTGTTCCTTCATCTAACTGTAAGTCAGCAACACCAAAAGATGCAGTGACATGACCCACATCGCTGACTGTGTGTTCCGCCAGGGCTTTTCTGATCCGCTCGGCAAACTCCAGTGCATCCTGAAGCTTTGAGTCCGGCACAATAATTAAAAACTCCTCACCACCCCAGCGAATTACACTGTCAGTGCTTCTTGCTTGATTTTCAAGCAATTTGCTACAAGTCTTAAGAACATGATCACCTATAGCATGACCAAAAGTGTCATTAATGCCTTTAAAGTTATCAATATCAATTATGATTAAGCACAGTAATCTTTTAGATAGCTGTTTTTGATCATCATACTGTTTAAGTAACTGCTCTCCTGAGCGTCGGTTAAGAAGCCCAGTCAATCCATCTTTAGATGCTAAATCTTTCAGCGCAAACTCACGTTTCAATCTGTCAGTGGAGTCTTTACTAAAGCTGACATAATGCGTGACTTTTCCAACATTATCCAAAATGCGTGTAATGCTTAGATCTACATAAAACAATGAGCCGTCTTTGCCAAGATTAGACTCATCCAGATTAAAATGTTTGATACTATTGGATGCCACATACGATTGATTGCAAGATCTATCAGGCAAAGTACTCCATAAAAAGGAGGGAGTTTTGCCTAGAACTTCCTCTTGTTGATACCCTGTTAATTGTGTAAACCCAGCATTCACGAATACGATTTTATTTTCGACATCAGTAATTACTACGCAATCAGGTGAATCATTTAGTGCTTTTGCTAATAAGTTACGTTCTTGTTGTGTCCTAATATCCGCTGTGATGTTTTTCTGAACCGAAATGAAATATTCAATTGTTCCGGATGGATCTTTAATCGGAGAGATGATCCATTCAACATTGTAAGGACTACCAGTTTTGGTATAGTTAATGGTACTCCCTTCAAAGTATGCGCCGGCGCGAATGGAAATCCCCATTTCTTTTATCACTTCTTTATCTGTAAGTGGGCCCTGGAGAACTTTAGGAGACTTACCAACGAGCTCACTTAACGTGTAACCGGTCATCTTTTCAAATGAAGGGTTAGCATAAATAATGCGGACATTAGCGTCAGTAATTACAACAGAGTTGTAGGATTGATCAAGCGATGCCTGAAAAAACAACTCACGATCTTCCGCAGGTAGTACCAAGTTTTTATGCTTATTACTATTAGTGTTTGTCATATATTGTCAATACTAAAGCTGACCGTAGTGCAAAATTAGCAATTTTCATCACATATGAAAGGAGCTGATAAATCTATCATAACCACGCTTCTTCCCTAATCGGCGGCAACGACTCAAAGCCTGGTCTAGCAAAATGGTAGCCTTGGAATAAATACACACCTTGATCAAACAAGGTTTTACATTCCTCTTCACACTCAATGCCCTCTGCAATCACTTTTATAGATAACTCTTTACACACAGTAATAATGCCGAATACTAGAGATCGACGAACCCTGTCATTATGAATATTCCTCGTTAAGGACATGTCAAGTTTGATTACATCTGGTTGCCAATCAGCCAGAAGATTAAGCCCTGCGTAGCCAGCGCCAAAATCATCTATAGCAGTAGTGAAGTTATGTTTTTTATATTCTATAAAGATTTTTTTAAGATGATTATGATCTTTAACTTTCTCGCCTTCTGTAACCTCGAACATAATACGTTCAGTCGGAAAGTTTAACTCTGACGCCGCTTCAAGCGTTGCTCTAATGCAGGTTTCTGGTCGATATACCGCATTGGGTAGAAAGTTTATACTCAGCATCCCTTGTAGGTTTAGTTTTTTAGCCAGATCTAATGCTTTCACGCGAATTGCCTGATCAAATTTATACCGATTGCTGTCATTAAGTTGTGAAAGCACTGATTCGGCACCTTCACCATTTACCCCCCTCACTAACGCCTCATACCCAAAGATAGTTTTATCACGCACATTAACAATAGGTTGAAAAGCCATAGTGAACTGGATTCCTAACTTTTCCGGATCACGGCAGTCTTTGCAGCCAACAGGCTCAAAAGGTTTAACTTCTATCATCAAATATCTCTCCACTAATGCTCTATAACTTTTATATCCTTAAACTGTACCACGAACAGACAAGAGTGCTACTAAAGAGCATACAAAGGCAGTGATTGATAAAAACAAAGATATGAGTATCAGGTTTTTATCACTACTTAATTTTAATGATGATTGCTCAGCCTGACTTGTGGTAGTTGAATCCAGCTCTAAGCTCAGTTCGGGAGAGTCAATTAGTAAAGCTAAGATTTTTTCTGTCATTTCTGGAATAAATGCGTAAGGGTCAAAGGTTTGATATCCATTGTCTTTTAGGTATTTACCCATTTTTTTATCAAAAAGTGCATACTTCATAGACCAGTTGGGAAAAGATAGTTCTAAAATATATTTTCTGGAGATGAGCTTAATATCTTTATGGCGAGGATCCTTTTCAATTTTGGCAAAAAGATTATTGATTGCTTCCTCATCACCTTCCAAGCACTGAAAGAATGCACCATCTCCAAAATACATAACACCAACCAGGCCATTCTTGCGATTATTGATTCTAGATTTCGACAAAATCCTCACAATGTTTGGCTCAATTTTATTTATTGTGTCCGTACTCTCAAAAGTTGAACGGCTAATATAAATAATCTGAACAAGTTTTTGCATATTATCCTCAGGTATTATTTTTCTAAAATAATTATTAAAAAATCTTGTAAATCTGATAGCTAGTGTTGTCTGATTGTTTTGTAATTAAGCCAATGAGTAAAATAAAACCTAGCATGCACTCGTACGCTAAGAGAGTTCTCTCTAGCAGCTATAGCATGTCTAAAAGTTGAAATTTAACAGCAAGTAGTTAGATTGTTATGCTGTCTGTGCCGATCTGAATCCGAGTTTTTGAATCCTCTTAAAAATGACTAACACTTGTTAACTCCGAATATACGGGGAGCAAACGTGCCCCGTATATTCGAACTGGTTAATTATTACTCTGAAATTTTCTTTAAATTATCTAAGCCTCCACGGTACACACTGGTAATCACTTTTACAGCTGTAGCATCATCTTGGCCTTCTGCTGGTGTAGCTGAAGTGTCTTTGCGTTTGAATGTGCCATTCCAGACAACACGTGATTTATCCTTACCTGCTGATTTGACAGTAACTGATGACACGTAACTGCTTACAGGAAGGACGCCTTCAATAATTGTGTATTTAAAGGTTTTTGCTTTAGCGTTGTAGGCAAGTAGCTTTTCTTTAATGGTTCCACCATCCTGAAGTGTTAATAAACGCTCAGCGCCTACTTTATTGTTAGACCCTGTCACAATTTCGGTGGTTTTAACAGCTGGATGCCAAGCTCCCAGATCATTAAAGTTACTCACTCTTTCCCACACTTTTGCGGCTGGGGCATTAATCGTTACTTCTTCATGTGCTGATAGACTTTTCGCTTCATCAGCACTTACATTAAATGTTGTACTAATCAACATGGCAGTTAGTAATACGCTGTATTTCATTTGTCATCTCCTGAAGTTTATAAAAATCCGCACAATTAATATACAGATCTGTATATATGGTATACAAATCTGTATACTTTAGGCAAGAAAATAAAAAAATATCAACATGCATCCAAACTAAATCAAATTACGTATATCTAGTATTGAGATACTAAACATTCTTGGTGTCAGGGTATTCTTAAATCATGTAATTAAAGCGCTATCGAATTTTATTTGGTATTCATGAAAGTTTTGGCCAATCAAAGGTGTTCTGTAAATATCCAGATTACTGGAGTAGCGCGCAATACAAAACTGAGGCTTAGTTTATGCCCATTAACCGATTGCTCTGTATTGCACAGTTAAAAGTAACAATGCAGAGAGGAGTGTATGCAAAAAGCCGCACTAAATAATCGCCTTGTAAAAGGCCATAACTCTTATCTGTTATTTGCTGATGAGCAAAACTTTAGTCTGGAAAATCTGATTGAAGGCATTGTTAACAAAGAAAACCAAGCGTTAGAGGCCTTGTACGAACTTACTGTTGCAAGGATTTATGGCTTAGCTTTTAGGATTACGCAAAATTATGCGCTAGCGGAGGAAGTCGTTGTTGATACCTATTGGCAAGCTTGGCGAGATGCGTCGAACTTTAACGCTGACAAAGGGCCGTTAATCGCTTGGTTACTAATTATTTGCAGATCTCGGGCAATAGACGCTATCCGTAGTAATGCTAACCACTTTAGTATCAATATTGATGAGATTGACTTGAGCGAAGACCTTGGTAGTTATTCAGACAAGCAATCCGAACCGGATAATCAACTGCAGCAATTACAAAATGATGCATTACTTCATCGATACATTAATGCGCTCAGTGCTACACAAAAGCAGATTTTACATTTGGCTTATTTCAAGGGGCTAACGCATGAAGAAATATCGCAGCAGATGCACATGCCCCTAGGCTCAGTGAAGTCAAATATCAAGCGCGCACAAACTACATTAAAGCAACAACTAACCCAGCTGGATAGTATATGAAAAATCCAAACAAAGAATATAACCCGATCCTGGATGACGATCTAATCACACTGCTATCACTATCGGTTCCTGCGGTGCCCCCTCCTAACGATGTAAAGGTGCGTATGAAGGAAATGCTCTTTAAAAAAGTGGAAGCTGCTTTTGATGAGGCCAAGTATTTTATCTTTGCAAACATGGGGAGCTGGGTTAATGCAATGCCTGGCGTTGAGGTTAAGATACTGCATGAAACGCCGTCCTCAAAATCTTATCTGGTGAAACTATCTGCGCATGCGGAAATTCCAAAACATGATCATACACAGAACGAGGAGTCTTTCGTTATTGAAGGTGAGGTTATGCTGGATGGCACTTTGTGCAGACAAGGCGACTATCACTTTGCAGCTGCAGGTAGCCAGCATAGCCTGATCAGATCAGACCTTGGCTGCACACTGCTAGTTAAAACCTCATAGCATGATGATACGGCTGATAATCGTGCTGTTACCATTGTTACTGCAGGCAAATGCACATGCAGCCGAGCCTTATAAAGCGCCATTTTGGCTACCGGGTGGGCACCTGCAGACAATAGTGACATCGTTTCTTACAAAAGGGCCAGATATTAAGTATCGCCGAGAAAGGTGGGAACTTGATGATGGCGATTTTGTTGATGTTGATTGGGCCGATACAGATGAACCATACCTTCAGGGGAAACATTTCTCTACAGCGACTTTCACAGCAGGCGAAGTCGTCGAGCAAAAAAAACCAATATTGGTCATATTTCATGGCCTAGAAGGAAATTCGCAAAGCCAGTACGCAAAATCTTTATTAGGCGCTGCTATATCTAAAGGGTGGCATGGGGTGGTTGTTAACTTTAGAGGCTGCTCAGGTGAACCCAACAGGCTACCCCGTGTTTACTATGCTGGCGATACTTTGGAAATTGACACTATGCTGTCCAGAGTCCGGGAAATTTATCCAGACAATTCCATTTATGCCGTTGGTTACTCGCTTGGAGGCAACGCCCTTCTAAAGTGGCTAGGCGAAGCAGGCACGAGCACCATGACCCTCATCAGTAAAGCTGTTGCAGTGTCCGCCCCGATTGATCTCAAAGCTTCAGCAGATTCGCTGGATGCAGGCCTTAACCGTATACTCTATACGCCACTGTTTGTTGACTCCATGCGCCCTAAAGCGCTGGCGTTATCCAGGAGGTTTCCCGGATTACTGGATGACAACCGCATAAGGAATGCCAAAACAATTCATGATATTGATAATGCCGTCACATCAGTTTTATATGGGGCATTAGATGCAAATGACTATTACAACAAAAATGCGTCTAAACCATATCTACGCAACATTACACTTCCCACACTCATTATCAATGCTAAAAACGACCCATTCATGCCTGCCGAGTTTTTGCCGACAACGAACGATGTATCCACTTTTGTAACGCTTGATTATCAGGAAGAAGGCGGTCATGTCGGATTCTTCACTTCTGGATTTAGTAACGAAAATGGCTGGTTACCAAATAGGATTATTGAGTTTTTGGAAGAGAATTAAATCAAAAAACTAATACTGACATTTACTAATTAACCTTTGTGCATTTCTGAAAAAGTAAAAAAGGGCAACAATGCAACTTACGAGCTTAGCCATTCAAATGGCAGAAAAAAGTTTAATTCCTGATATCCTGATGCGCCAAGGGATACGCTATCTATCTGAAAAACGCCTGCATGACATCGATGCTGATGACTGTGAAAAAAGTATAGATAATCTGAATGCTTTTATATCCGCTATGAATGATGCGCCGATTGCATTGGTACCGGAGCTTGCAAATGCACAGCACTATGAGCTGCCTGAGAAATTCTTTGCGCTATGCCTAGGAGAACACAGAAAGTACAGCAGTTGCTACTGGCTACCAGAAACCAACTCATTGAGTGAAGCTGAAGCTAATGCATTAAATCTCACCTGCGAACATGCAGATCTGACGGATGGACATCATATTTTGGAGTTAGGTTGCGGCTGGGGCTCACTCACTTTATGGATGGCTGCACTCTATCAAAAAAGTACGATTATCGCTGTTTCAAACTCTCATTCACAGCGTGAATACATTATGGCTACCGCCAGCATCCGCGGCCTTAAGAACATACGTGTCATCACTTGCGATATGAACAGCTTCAATCCGCAAGAGCATGGTATTGAACAGTCATTCGACAGGGTTGTTTCGGTAGAGATGTTTGAGCACATGCGCAACCACAAAGTGCTGTATAGAAAAATACATGACTGGTTAATCCCTGGCGGTAAGTTCTTCATGCATATTTTTGTACACCGCAGCACCCCTTACTTATTTGAGATACAAGGAGATGACGACTGGATGAGCCAGTTCTTTTTTTCTGGCGGCATGATGCCTAGCGATGATCTCCCATTGCACTTTCAGGAATATATGAAGCTGGAAAAACGCTGGCGCTGGAATGGTACACATTATGAAAAAACTGCCAATGCATGGCTGGATAATATGGACAAGCACCGTCATGAAATTGATGTGATTTTGAAACATACCTATGGCATTGATAACGCTGAGATTTGGCGTAACCGCTGGCGTATATTTTACATGGCCTGTGCAGAACTATTCGGTTACAAAAATGGCCAAGAGTGGTGGGTGACCCACTATCGATTTGAGCGCCCACTTTAAATTTTATGATATTAATTAACTTCATCCTATTTCAACTTGCATGGTTTTCCTGTGTGGTTGGCGCTGCCAAAGGCATGCCATGGCTGGGGGTTGCGGTCACCATGGTAATTCTGCGCTGGCACTTTCACAAGGCAAGGCAGGCCAAGCCTGAATTCATCCTGATATCTGCCGCACTTGTTATAGGCGCCTGTTTTGACCAGTTAATGCTATGGATGCATGTTGTGGCATATCAGCAGCATGGTTGGAGCATTTCATTAGTTCCAGTATGGATACTGGCACTATGGGTAGCTTTTGCAACGACACTCAATGTCAGCTTGGCATGGATGCAGGAGCGTTACCTAGTTTCCATACTGTTTGGGGCTGCAGGCGGACCGCTGGCTTACCTTGGTGCAGAGCGTATCGGTGCAATCTTGCTGCAAGGTTATCCATCCTATATTGCCTTATCTCTCGGCTGGGCAGTGATAACCCCTACGCTTCTCTATCTTGCAAGCCAACTGAATGGATTTAAAACGGAACATTCTTCATGAATTTTCAAATATATATGGAGGGACTATACGCCATTCTTTTGTTCGGATTGACTGGCTGGATAGCTAGCCTTTACCGTCACAATGTCACTCATGTAGACAGCATGTGGAGCCTGTTTTTTGTGGTGGCAGGCATTACATATGCGAGCCAAGCGGAAGCCTTGAGTACCAGAGCAATCATCATGCTTAGTCTATTGCTACTATGGGCTTTGCGTTTATGTACGTATCTGACTTGGCGTAACTGGGGGCCACACGAGGATCATCGGTATGCAGAGATACGCAGAAATAACTCTCCGAACTTTGCCTTCAAAAGTATTTATATAGTGTTTGGATTTCAGGCACTTCTGGCATGGATCATTTCCTTGCCAATTCTGGGCGCCACCTCATCAGCTACTTCAATCAATACGCTAGATATAGTCGGCATTGCAGTTGTTCTATTTGGACTCGCATTTGAAATCACAGCTGACTGGCAACTGAGGATATTCAAACGCGCCCCTGCAAACAAAGACAAAGTGTTGCGTAGTGGCCTGTGGCGATATAGCCGACACCCTAATTACTTTGGCGAATGCATGGTCTGGTGGGGTCTATACCTTGTGGCACTGGCTGGCGGAGCGTGGTGGGCGATTCCATCAGCCGTGTTAATGACACTCCTGCTACTTAAAGTAAGCGGAGTGGCGCTGCTGGAAAAAGATATTGCAGAACGCCGTCCGGAGTATATCGATTACATTCGTTCAACCAATGCTTTTATTCCAGGCAATCCCAGGGAGACAAAGCAATTATGAAAACAATCCTGACAATATTAACCTGCATATTGCCTAGCATTGTGTCAGCAAAAGAATGGAACTTTGATGTTTATCTAGATAAAACCAAGATAGGCGAACACACTTTTAAGTTGAGTGAACTCAATGAGCTGACCAGTCAGGCAAGATTTAATGTAAAGGTGCTATTCATTAGCGCGTATCAATACACACATAAGGCAGTGGAAACTTGGCAAGCCGGATGCCTAAAAAGCCTTGAATCTAGCACGTCGGAAAATGATGTCTCAACAAAAGTAAAAGGCCAGTTGATTGACGGTAAATTCGTGGTGGATGACGGCAAGGTAAGTCAGGTCTTGCCGGAATGTCCGATGACATTTGCTTACTGGAACCAGAAAATGCTAACACAGACTAAATTACTTAATCCGCAGAATGGGCAATGGTTGGATACTAGAGTTAAGAAAATTGGCAACGAGATACTCGCTATTAAAGGTGTAAATATCGAAACTACTCACTATAAGCTGGATGCAAGTATGGAAGGGAAACAGAAACTCAACATTGATCTTTGGTATGACACTGGCAATCATGAGTGGGTTAGTCTGAGATCGATAACCCCTGAAGGTTACATCATTAATTACAAACTCAAATAACTATGATAATCATTTTAAAAAAGCTACTAATTATGACGATATTAGCTACCCTGTTAGGCTGTACAAGTGCCAAGCCGAAGATTGAAACTGTCAAACAAATAGATATCAATCGATTCATGGGCACATGGTATGTGATTGCCGCGATCCCCACCTTTATCGAGAAAAACTCGTTTAATGCCATTGAAACTTACAAGCTCAATGGCGATGGCACCATAGACACTACATTTACTTTCAATAAGGGAAGCCTGGGTGGCTCACTCAAAACGTATCACCCCAAAGGCTTTATAGTCGAAGGTACTGGTAACGCAATCTGGGGGATGCAGTTTATTTGGCCGATTAAAGCCGAATACCTGATTGCACATGTCGATGATGCTTATACGCAGACCATTATTGCCAGAAACGCTCGTGACTACGTATGGATTATGGCAAGAACGCCTGAGCTTAGTGACGACGCCTATGCTGCCTTAACCAAAAAAGTTACCAATATGGGTTATGACGTCAGTGGGTTGCGCAAAGTCCCACACGATCATTCTTTGAAGTAAATAGAGGGTATCATGTTCAATAAAGTTATTTCATGGTTCGATAACGAGGCAGTGACTGCTGAAGTGGCACGAGCTGAGGACAATTGGTCTGATATTGACTGGCTGCGGGTTATTCCGTTCGTGCTGATTCACCTTGCGTGCTTTGCCGTGTTGACGGTAGGCGTCAGCTGGTTCGCCTTCAACTTTGCCACTCTGCTCTATGCATTGCGCATGTTTGCCATTACCGGTTTTTATCATCGTTACTTCTCACATAAAGCTTTTCGCACATCCCGTACGTTTCAATTTATTCTGGCCATATTGGGCGCAACAGCAGTGCAGCGTGGCCCTCTGTGGTGGGCATCCCACCATCGCCACCACCATGCTTATTCGGATGAACATAAAGATTCGCACTCGCCATTACAGCATGGGTTTTTATGGAGCCACGTCGGCTGGTTTCTGGCCTCTAGAAATTTCTTTACCCAGACACATCGGGTCAAAGAGCTATCTGCTTTTATCGAGCTACGTTTGTTAGACCGTTTTGACAGCATCATACCTATCCTGCTTGGTGTCGGTATATACACGCTCGGTGATTGGCTAGCAGTGGCACACCCTGATTATGGCACTAACGGCATGCAGCTTTTTATCTGGGGCTTCGTCATTTCAACCGTTGTACTCTATCACGCCACGTTTACTGTTAACTCACTGGCCCATGTTTGGGGGAAAAGGCGATACGCCACCAAAGACCACAGCCGAAATAACTTTCTCATAGCCCTGATGACGCTGGGCGAAGGCTGGCACAACAACCATCATCACTACCCTGCCGCTGCAAGCCAAGGATTTTACTGGTGGGAGATAGACATCACCTATTACGGATTAAAAATACTCTCAGGATTGGGGCTGATTTGGGACCTGAGGACGGTACCTGTATCGATACGTGAATCAAAAAAAGTAGACACTATCAACGCTCATTAATATGATTAAGGCTATTTCAGATTGAAAATTGCTATTATTGGAAGTGGCATTTCGGGTAACACGATTGCCTACCATTTACATCAAAACCATGATGTCACGGTATTTGAAGCCAATCAGTACATTGGTGGACACACGCATACCCACCATGTCAGATATGAAGGTCAGAATATCTCGGTGGATACTGGATTCATTGTATTTAACGATAGAACATATCCTAACTTTATCGAATTGCTAGATAAGTTAGGCGTTGCCTGGCAACCTAGCAGCATGAGTTTTAGTGTGCGCTGCGAAAAGAGCGGATTGGAGTACAACGGGACCTCGTTAAACAGTCTCTTCGCTCAACGCACCAACCTGTTCAGACCTTCATTTCACCGTATGATACGCGACATCCTGCGTTTCAATAAAAATGCCCTGGAACTGCTGGCAGATGGTAGCGAGATCAGGCTTGGTGATTATCTGCAGCAAGGCAACTATAGCCAGCAGTTTATCAATCAATATATTATTCCTATGGGCTCTGCAATCTGGTCCACAGACGCTAAGCAGATGCTGCAATTCCCGGCCCGATTCTTTGTGCGATTCTTTCACCACCACGGCATGCTCACCGTCAACAATCGCCCACAGTGGCGCACTATAAGAAGTGGCTCCGCAAGCTATGTAGAAGCACTGACAAAACCTTTCAAGCAAAATATACGCCTCAACACACCAGTTCAGAGCGTACATCGTCTGCAGAATAGTGTCGTTATTAAACCCAGCGGCGGTGAAGATGAGCATTTTGATTACGTGTTCTTTGCCTGCCATAGCGATCAGGCATTGCAAATGCTGAGGGATCCATCAACAGCTGAAACCGAGGTTTTAGGGGCAATACAGTATCAACACAACACAGTGTATCTGCATCACGATATTACGCTACTGCCAAAGCGCAAGCTAGCTTGGGCGGCATGGAACTATCATCTCACTAGCCCTGCATCAGAGCGTGTTGCTGTCACTTACAATATGAACATCCTTCAGGGGTTGCAAACTAAGCAGCCATTGCTAGTAACGCTGAATCATACTAACGGGATTGACCCTGAAAAAGTAATCAAGCGTATTGAATACATGCATCCGGTTTACACACTAGCAGGCGCCGTAGCCCAAGCAAGGCATGCAGAAGTCAGTGGTGTTAATCGTACGGGCTTTGCCGGTGCGTACTGGCGTAATGGCTTCCATGAAGACGGTGTAGTAAGCGCTCTAGAATCCATTAAACATTTTGAGCGTTACTGCAATGACTATCGATAATATTCAGAAAAGTGCCATCTATAGTGGCTGGGTATCACATAGCCGGCGTGATCCAAAGCAGCATAAGTTTAACTATAAGGTATTCATGATGTTTCTGAATCTGGATGAGTTGCCTGTGTTATTTAACGGCTATTCATTATGGTCTTACCAGAAAAATAATCTGGCATGGTTCAATCGTGCAGACTATTATGGCAACCCTGAAATTCCACTGAAAGAATCTATCTATGATTTGGTTGTGCAAGCTACCGGAACAAGGCCAGAAGGCCAGATATGCATGCTGACCAATATGCGCTACTTTGGCTACTGCTTTAACCCAGTAACGTTCTACTACTGCTTTACACCAGATAGCAACAGAATCGAAGCCATGGTTACCCATATCACCAACACACCATGGGGAGAGAGTTTTGTTTATGTACATGACTTTAGCAAAGTATCAGCAACTGATGACGGAGCCAATTTTTTCAAATTCAGTAAAGCGTTTCATGTATCGCCGTTTATGCCGATGAACATGGAGTATGACTGGTCATTCAAACTGCAAGGGGATGAACTACTGATAAGCATGTGCAATCTTTATAACGGTAAGCAGATATTCAATGCAGCACTTAGCTTAAAGCGTACCGAACTGAGTGAATGTGCATCCAACAAAATGCTGCTGAGCTACCCTCTCATGACATTTAAAGTTATCGCAGGTATCTACTGGAATGCATTGCTGCTATGGCTTAAACGTGTGCCCTTTTATGAACACCCTAACTTAAAAAAGAAATAACTATGTCTATTTCAATCTCACAGCAAGAGACACTTACGGCCAACCTCAAGCAGAAGAGCCGTTCTAAATGGGTGGCTAATTTTGCCAAGTCCCAGATACTAGGGCATTTAGATAAATTGAAAATAGGCCAATTGACACTGATTGATGGTAAACACATCTATTTTTATGGAAATGAAGCGCATAAGCTTGATGCAACTATTTATGTACATGATCCTAGATTTTACGGAGAGGTTGCGTTTGGAGGGAGCATAGGCGCCGGCGAGGCCTACATGCTAGGTTATTGGAGTGCAGATAATCTTACTAACGTCATACGCCTGATGTGCTTAAACCAAGAAGTAATGGATAAGCTTGAGGGGGTGTATCAATGGCTAGCAAAGCCCATCATGAGAATTTTGCACTGGCTTAATAGCAATACTACAGAAGGTAGTCGCAAAAATATTGCCGCACATTACGACCTTGGTAACGAAATGTTCCAACTATTTCTAGACCCAACCATGATGTATTCAAGTGCGGTCTTTAATCAAGATACAAAAACTTTACAGCAAGCATCAGAGCTAAAGCTCAAGACCATCTGCGATAAACTAGACTTAAAGCCAACCGACCATATAATCGAGATAGGTACTGGATGGGGTGGCTTTGCTATCTATGCCGCAACTCATTATGGATGCAAAGTGACCACCACCACCATATCAGAACAGCAGTATCGCCTAGCAAAAGAGCGCATCACATCTGCAGGGCTGAGTGACAAAGTGACGTTGCTGTTAGACGACTATCGCCATCTAAATGGGCAATACGATAAACTTGTGTCAATTGAAATGATAGAGGCTGTGGGTTACCAGTTCTACGATGTGTATTTTTCCAAAATAAGCGCTTTGCTCAAGCCTGATGGTTTAGCATTGATTCAGGCCATTACGATTGCCGATCAACGTTATGACAGCGCAAAAAAATCAGTAGACTTTATACAACGTTATATCTTCCCGGGATCATGTATCCCTTCAAATACTGCCATGTTGAACAGCATTACCAGAAACACTGATTTAAGGCTTTTTAATCTGGAAGATATCGGCCCACACTATGCAAAAACACTTCGGATGTGGCGTGAAAATTTTTTCGACAACATTGCAGATGTTCGCCATCTAAAATATTCAGAAGAGTTTATAAAAATGTGGGAGTTCTACTTGTGCTATTGTGAAGGTGGCTTTGAAGAACGGGCGTTAGGAGATGTTCATATGCTCTTGGCAAAGCCTGATAATCGAAGGTCTGTATTAAAGAGAAGCTAATTTCATAAACTTAGTTGTGCAGGACTTATGATTAGATACGAGTGTCTGCTTTGGGCCGAATTACACCATCTCAGTAATGACATAAGCGGCCCTTAGCGGACTTAACACCTTTAGCTAAGGTAAGTCGATAGATTTCCAGATGAGTAACTTATGTCGACGCATTAATAGCAAATGCGAGAGCCGTGCGCATTCCTATTAAATCAGCCATTAGTTCTTGTTCAAAGCCGACACAATCTATCATGCAACACCTGCTATCGTTTCCTATTCAAAACCGACACTCTACTAAGGTTTATATTAAAAGAATGTCTATTTCCTGTAATAAAATAGATTGATCGAAGTTATTAATTCCATTTTTAGTAAATTGATTAAGAAGTATGATTGTCGTTGATACGTGCTGCCCATAAGGCTAACATTGCAGCAAGAACGAGTATTATTGAACTCATCCAAAAAGTCGCTTGATATCCACTTAGATCGAATAAAACGCCACCAAAAGTTGCTCCTGCTGTGATCGCAAGTTGAACAATTGCGACGATTAAGCCTCCACCTGCTTCTGCATCGTTAGGTAGTGTTTTAGCAAGCCACGTCCACCAAGCTACGGGTGCAGCAGTGCCAACCAAGCCCCAAATCCCCAGTAGCAATGTCGTCACTATAGGTGCAGTGCCAAATTGTGTAAGTGCGACAGCTATTACTGCCATCAACAATGGAATGATTATTAAAGTCCGATATAAATATTCCTTCAAAAACCTACCAATTAAAAGCGTACCGATAAAGCCTGAGACCCCCATTACCAAAAGGATTAAGGAAAGCCTAGTGATATCAACATGCGTTACCGTTTCAAGAAATGGACGCAAATATGTGAACAGCGTAAATTGGCCCATAAAAAATAGACTAACCGCTATCATCCCTAGCGCTACCTCAGGCCTCTTCATAAGCTTAAAGATATTTCCAGCACTGGAATCATTCGCTGGCTTCATAGAAGGCAAACTATTCCATAACCAAACAAAGGTAATAATTGCCACCGGAACGACACAGAAGAATGCGCCTCGCCAGCCAATCAGGCTACCTAGATAGCTTCCCATTGGGGCAGCAATGACAGTAGCCAAAGCGTTACCACCGTTCACAATCGCTAATGCCTTGGGAATTTTCTCTTCTGAAACGAGCCGCATCGCGGTTGCAGCTGACAACGACCAGAAGCCACCGATTGCGATACCGATCAATGCCCGACCGAACATGAACACCCCGTAATTAGGTGCAATAGCAACGATTGTTCCCGAAACAATGACCAATACTGTTAATAGTAAAAGCAGAACTCTGCGATCCAGCTTTCCTGCTAATGAGGTAATGAACAAACTCGTCATCAAAGCAAATGCGCCTGATATCGCAATCGCTTGACCGGCTTGACCTTCAGTACTGTGAAGGTCGGTGGCTATTGGTGTCAACAAGCTGACTGGCATGAACTCTGATGCAACAAGTGCAAAAGCCCCCAGTGACATCGCAAGTACTCCACCCCAATTCTGATTGTAGGGTCCATTATTTACAGCTGTTATACTCATTTAAAACTCAATCCTTATCTGTTCATAAATGAATCGACTCAAATATTTATCGATGCCTTTATTTGTGCGTTCATAGCCAGCATCCCCTATCCACTGACTCTTCATTTTTGTAGGATGCAGCGGTAATACCAATAACTTTTTTGGAGTTATCTACCCACCATTTTTTGAAGATGCTCAGGGTAACGGTCGCCTTTGAACTGCATTACAGACATCACTTCATCAATCCTTTGAAGTTCGGCAACGCTCAATTCAACATTAACTGAACCTATATTCTCATTCAGTCTATGAGCTTTAGTGGTGCCAGGAATAGGTACTATCCATGGTTGTTGCGCTAACAACCATGCAAGAGCTACCTGCGCAGGTGTTACACCCTTCAGTTCAGCAAGATGAGTTACTAGCTCAACAATCAAGATATTGGCTTTACGATTTTCTGCAGAAAATCTAGGAACAATATTTCGGAAGTCACCTTCACCAAACTGAGTGTGTTCATCGATTTTCCCAGTTAAAAAACCTTTACCTAATGGACTAAAAGGCACAAAGCCAATACCAAGTTCTTCTAAGGTAGGGATAATTTCTTTTTCAGGCTCACGCCAGAATAATGAATATTCACTTTGTAAGGCCGTTACCGGTTGAACTGCATGCGCACGGCGTATGGTATTAACACCAGCTTCTGATAAACCAAAATGTTTAACCTTGCCTTGCTGAATGAGGTCTTTGACCGCCCCAGCTACTTCCTCAATAGGCACGGCATCATCAACGCGGTGTTGATAGAATAGATCAATCGCATCAATGTTGAGACGCTTCAGTGATTCTTCAGCAACTCTTTTAATGGTTTCTGGGCGGCTATCCAAGCCTACCTGCTTGCCGTTCTCAATTTTGAAACCAAATTTTGTAGCAATCACCGCCTCATTTTTAAATGGTGCAATTGCTTCGCCTAGCATTTCTTCATTGGCAAACGGCCCGTACACTTCGGCAGTATCAAAGAAATTGATTCCTTTACTAAACGCCTCTTGAATAAGGGCTACGCCATCAGCTTTTTCTACGGCAGCGCCATAGCCAAAACTCAATCCCATACAACCTAAACCTAGCGCTGATACTTCTAGGCCGCTATTGCCTAATTTACGTTTTTGCATGATTCACGTTCCTTATTCATTAAAATTACAGTGCGCTTTTCAAGATAGTGCTCACCACATCTTTTGTATAAGTGTCTGGAATACCGAACCACTTTGCATTGACTAGTACGTTATCAATAGTGGCTGGTAGGTTTGCTTCGGTAATGCTTAATTGAGATAAACGGGTAGGCGTACCAATTTTGTTAAACCAACTTTCTAGTGCTGCAATGCCCTCTGTGCCAGTTTGTAAACCAAATATATTCTGTGCAAAGCGATCAAACTGCGCAGGGTTGCGGCTTTGGTACCACTTCATCCAAGCTGGAATCACCACAGAAAGGCCAGCACCATGTGGGACGTTAAACAAAGCTGACAAGGCATGCTCGATCATATGGTTAGGATAGCTGTAACCAGCAGTGCCTGAATAAATCAAGCCATTAAGAGCTTGCGTAGAGGCCCAGGCAAATTCTGCACGCGCTGCATAATCATCAGGATTGGCTAGCAGCGTTTCCGTTGATTCAATCACTGTATTGATAATGGCTTCCACTATGCGAGAATGAAATTTAGGCTGATCGGTGGCTGTAAAGTAACCTTCAATCGAATGCGCAATCACATCTGCAGCAGAGTAGACCAGATAATCTCGTGTAACCGTTCTCATTAGGGCTGGGTTCACAATAGACACTTTTGGGAAAGTTAGCGGCGATTGAATCGCAAACTTCTCTTTGGTTTCCTCATTGGTCACGACTGCACCACTGTTCATCTCACTACCGGTGGCTGCTAATGTCAAAATATCGAAAACAGGTAATGCGCTATCAATGTTGGATTTGCCAATAAACAAATCCCAAACATCGCCTGCATAAGGCACACCAGCAGCAATCGCTTTGGCGCTATCTAGTACCGAACCACCGCCCACACTCAAAATCGCATCTACGTTATGGGTGCGAGCTGTAGTAATCGCTTCACGTACTTTTGAAATAACAGGATTGCTGACAATACCGCCGCACTCCACGTATTCAATATTTTTTGCAGAAAGACTGTTAACTACAATCTGAAATAAACCATCGCGCTTGATGCGGTCGCTGCCATAGCATAGCAATACTTTTTTGACTGCATGTTCAGATAAATGCTGGCCGATGAGTTGCTCTTTGCCAGTACCAAAATCGACTTTTGTTGGGTTGAAGTATGTAAAGTTATCCACGTTGTTTCCTTAATAAATTCAGTTAAAACTTGATGGGGTGAACTTTACGCTGCTGATATGCATTAAACTAGCGCACTATTGGTTGAATTATTTACAACTAAATGATGTAAATAGAAAGGTAAGCATATGGACACCTTGCGCTCAATGACTACATTTATACGTACGGTAGAGCTAGGAAGTTTAAGCAAAGCCGCGTCTGTGCAGCAAATAACGCCACAAGCGGCCAGCAAGGCTTTAGGGCAACTGGAAGCCCATCTAGGGGCCAGACTTTTTCATAGAACCACGCGCAGCATGTCTCTCACTGAAGAAGGGCAGCGCCTGTATGATGCTGCCAAGCCCTCCTTATTTGGGTTGGAGCAAGCGTTGGATGCCGCCCGCCAAACCAGAGAAGGCTTAGCCGGTCCATTACGCATTGTGGGGCCGCGCACGGTTTTACTCTCAGTGCTAGGTCCGGTGCTAGATGAATACTCACGCTTGTATCCCGAAGTGCAACCAGATATTCAGCTGGATGACCGCATTGGCAATTGGGTTGATGATAGAGTAGATGTGGGGTTTAGATTAGGTAACCCACCGCAAGATGGTTTGGTGACAAGGAAGTTGTTTTCTATGCAACTTATAGTCTGTGCAGCACCTAGCTATTTAAGAAAGTATGGCTCCCCAAAAACACTAAGCCAACTAGACACACATCGATGCAGTGCATTTCGCCGGCCTAGTGATAGAAAAGTAGTGCCGTGGCAGGTTAAGATTGGCGAAAATGTAGTAGAAAAGCATATTAACCCGGCTTTTTCAACCAATGATGAAGGATTCGAACTTAGAGCAGTTTTAGCAGGTGAGGTGATTGGTCATTTAGCAGTTCCTACTGCTGCAAAGTACATTCGTGAAGGCAGCCTAGTACCATTACTGATAGAGCATATGGTCGATAATCTTGCTTTGTATGTTTATTACGGAAGTAGAGCCTCTCAACCAGCGAGAGTACGCTGTTTCATTGACCTTGTTATTGAAAGACTAGCTAATAGTAAAGAATTTGTTTTGAGCGATAACGAGTTAACAAAAGCACATACTAAAGTATTTAATCAGTTGTAATGTAAATTCAGACTATCTACGAATGACCGCTTTGGGCCGAGAGCTGAAAAGCAGAAGGCCTCTTTTCAGAGGCCTTCCGTTTGGTGCGTTGTGAGGAACCATTGGTACGTAGCTGTCTTTCGACGACCTCACTGTGCTACGTTTCTCACACAAAACTTATTCAGTCTTGTGCTGTTTGGCCGGTTCTGCGTCTCAAGGACTACAGACGGGCTAACACTTGTGTGCATTTTGCCGCGTTTCTATACATTGTCAATCACTAAAAAGTCCTATCTCTTAGACCGTTATTAAAAAAGCTGTGAATGAAGTTGTCGCTCGACTAAAAATATTAGGATTATCAAAATTTACAGTCGGGCTTCAAATGACAGATGTGTCAGCACTAAAGAATTCATCGCAATGCACACAAGTAACTTGCAGTTATAAAATATTTTAATCAATCATGTAAATTTATTTTGTCAAATTAAGCCGCTAAGTAGCGGCTTTTCTCATTTCTTAGGCTTTGATTTTTTAATTATAGGTTACTGAATTAACTGATGGTTACTATTTGTGTATATAAATCATATTGTTATGAAAAATTAACGATTGCATTTTTATTGAAAAAGGATTAATTGTTATTGCTATAGCAAAACTTGCGTGATTAAAAAACTATGCTAATTTGGTTTTCAGATTACCCAGAAATGAATTTTGTTATGGGTAGTTTGATTAGGCGGCAGTCTTAATAACTGTCATTTTTGAAAGGAAGTACCGAAGAAAAGAAGCTTAAAGAGTGAGTAGCCTAAATAATTAGGCTACTAAAATGCAAAAGACCCAAGCGGAATGCACTTGAGTCAGTTGAGTGTAATACTTGAACTCCTAGTCCCCACTAGTTAAGTACATTCTACGACAACAGTATGTTTTGTCAAATTTAAGACGATAGTCTTGGCCCCCTTGTACCCTAAACTTTCTAATTAGTAAAAAATACTGATTAGCTAGATAGGACTCCCTACGCCCAAATTTCTGAGTTACTCCATTTGATGCAAATTAGGAGTTAACAATGAATCAATTAATAGCAGTACCAGAAATACAAATCATCTTTCCGAAAGATGGAAAAGTCCGTAGCCGCAAAGTAGTAAAACGTTCAAACGCACGCAACACTGGTAAGTATCCGAGCTGGAAGATGCAACGCATGATGCAGTGGGAATCAGTTCATGAAGGCAATGCAATGCGTATCCTCGATGCATCGCCGCGAGTAATTTCTTTTTATGAGCAACCGTGCGAAATCATATACAAAATTAACGGTGAGCATCGCCGGCATTATCCTGACTTCATGGTGGTTGAAAGCCATCGTCGAGAGTTTTGGGAAGTTAAAACTGAAGTTGATGCAAACAGTGTGGAAGTTGCCGAGCGGACAGAATTCTTAAAGACATTTCTGCCTGAGTATGGATACAACTACCTTGTTGTATTCGCTGAAAATCTAGCCAAACAGCCAAGGCTTGATAACGTTAAGCGCTTGAACAAGCTAGGGCGTTATCCTGTTTCTATCATCGAACAAGAGAAAATTAGGCGCCTATTTAACAGTAATCCAGTCATGTCTTGGGGCGCATTCGAGCAACATGCTCCACAAACATTACGCAATATTAGCCGCTTAATACTTCAAGGAAATCTTAGCATCGACCTCAATCAACCTATCAGCTCGGCTACTTCAATCCATAGCAACTTTACTGTTCAGTCTTAGGAGGCATCATCATGGCAATCGCATATTTTTGTAAAAATACAACGTTTGATATGGATAGACGTGAATACCAACTTAATCGAGAAATAGCAGCAGGTATTTGGCAGGTACAGGAAGTTAGAACGGGTCGAATCCATGAGTTCAGTACTAAATCACTTCAAGAGCGTTATTCCGGCGGAGAGTTGGTATTCACCAAAGATGATAATGACATTTTGAAGAAAGAGAACGCGACTAAAAATATTTCGGTAAAGATTAATCGTCAGATTGAAGGTGCTGCTTGGGATAAAGCCAAAGTTAAGCGCATGTATGCTAAAGCAATTGAGAACCTGCCCAGTACAGAAGGTGTTGTGAAACAAGCGATACAGGAGGTTTGGGAGAAAATAAAACTACCAGAGAAAGCGCCACATTGGGTAAGTGTATGTGCTTGGAAGAAAAAATATATCACTCATGGCAAAGACGTTTTCGCATTAGGAGAGCAACACCAACGGAAAGGCAACAGAGTGCCACGCTATCCAATAGAGGTAATTGAAATCGCAGAAGATTGTATAGATCGTATCTATATGCGTCGTGAGCGCGGTACCGTAGAAGAAACTGTGGAGGAAGTGGTGGTTATGATAGAGCGTGAAAACAAACAGCTCCCAATGACTCTGCAACTACCTCGTCCTAAAAGAAGGTTGATCGAACGATTGATTAATCTCATACCGGCCTTTGATCGATGTGCAGCGCGTTATGGCCGTTTAGCCGCCAATCGCATTTACCGAAGCAAAATGAGGCATTTGATTACTAAGAAACCGCTAGAGTCTGCAGAGATTGATCATACCAAGTTAGATTTGTTTGTGATTGATGATGATTCACATATTCCACTTGGCCGACCTTGGCTCACTATCTGTATTGATAGTCATACGCGTTGTATCTTAGGCATCTACATTGGCTTCGAGCCACCCAGTTTTCTGACGGTAGGAAAATGCCTAAAGCATGCTTTCTTACCTAAAACTAATTTACAGCAACAGTTTCCTGATATCAGAAACACATGGGAAGCTCATGGTGTAATGGAGCAATTGTATGTAGATAACGGTCTGGAGTTTCACAGTGTTAGCTTAGAGAAGGCATGTTTTGCATTCGGTGTTGAGATTATCTACACCCCTCGCAAAACACCTTGGTTCAAAGGAAAGATTGAACGCTTCAATCGCACCATTAATGAAGGTGTTAGTCATGGTATCGCTGGCACCACTTTTAGCAACATCTTTGAGAAAGATGACTATGACCCAGCTAAGCATGCGGTCGTTACACTGAGCACTTTGCGTCGCATTATTCATAAATGGATTGCAGATTACTATCACCAAAAGCCACATCGTAGTTTAGATCGGCAGACACCAGCTGTCGTTTGGGCTAGCAGCATTAATCCAGAAGATATTGCGTTAGCAAATAATCCTGCAGAATTGGATGTGTTGTTAGGTAAAGCAGTAGAAGCTAAAAAGGTTACGCACAAAGGTATTGAGATTAACAACCTGCTCTACAACTCACCGGAGCTGATGAATTTGAGACGTCAATATGGCGAAGATTTAACCGTAGATATTCGGGTAGATGAAAGTGATGTTGGTCACTTGTATGTGATTCTAAAAGACAACCAGGGTTATATCGAAGTCCCTGCGCTCAATCATGAATATGCAAACGGATTGACGCTGTGGTTACACAATATCTGCCGTAGCTATGCCAAGAAACATTTCAATAAGGTGGACGTGTATAGCTATGCATTAGCGAAGACCGAGATTCGCGAAATTGTTGAGCAAGAGCTAAAACTGAAACGCCGTAAATCAAATAGTAGAGTTGCGCGCCATCAGGACACCAATCAAGCAGCCAATGCTAAGAGAAGGGAGAAAGCAGGAGCAGATGTTACTAAGCCATTGCCTGCTCCAGCTACCTCAAAAGTGGGTGCAAATAGTAACCCCGTGCCTATCACTCGAAACAGACAGAAGTACGTTCCAATTATTGAACAACGTGCTTAATCATTTGCAAAGGACAATGTCATGGACACAACAACTTATATCCCTGTGGCTGTTGATCAAATCTTGGTGCCTCACCATATGTTCAATAAAGCTAAAGATCGTATCGAAAATCACTTATTAGCAGCACAAAGTTATCAAGAGCCTATCTGTATTGCGGTGATTGGTGATTCGCGTGCCGGCAAATCAAGACTGCTTGAGAATATAAGCAAGAAATATTCTAAAGTCCGCACTGCAGATGGTGTCATCATACCGATGATTTCCATTAAGACACCTGCTAAACCAACAGTAAAAGGTCTAGTAGAGATTATGCTGCGTGAGATTGGTGACCCACTTTGGTTTAAACGTGGTTCCGAAACAGAGAAGACCGAGCAGCTATACATCCTACTCAAGCAAGCACAAACGCATACCCTAATCATTGACGAGTTCCAGCACTTCTACGATAAGGTGTCGCATAAAGTGCAGCATTATTTATCGGATTGGCTTAAAAACTTTGTTGATCGTACTGGGTTGATGATCATTGTGGCTGGCTTGCCAGACTGCATGGCTGTCATTAACCAGAATGAGCAATTGCGAGGCCGCTTCTTAGCGCCGATTCATATGCCTAGATTTGTATGGGGTACTGCCGAGCAATGCGAAGAGTTTATGGATTGTTTGGAGTCTTTTCAACTTGGGTTAAGTCGATATGATTTTCCTGAGCTTGGTTCTGAGGAAGTCGCGTTTCGGTTTTTCTGTGCGACTGGAGGTTTGATTGGCTACATTGCCAAGATACTGTACATCGCCTGCTTGAATGCGCAGATGGCGAACACGCAGATTATCACCATGCATGATCTTGCAAAAGCGTATGAAGAAGCCGTATGGATGGATGAAGTGACACCTATGATGAATCCATTCTCAGAGGATTTTGATGCAAGTCCCGTAGAGTATCTGCTAAAAATGGCAAAGCAAGTTGGAACTGCTTGTCCTGAAGTTTCTAAACCTCGTGCCACCAAATCACGCAAATCTGATTTACCTAGTGCAGCAAGCGTACTGGCGGCTTAAGCATGATGGATAAACAACCGCTTGCTATTACACCTTCCCCTGCAAAGGGGGAGGCTCTCCACGGCTTTATATTAAGAACATCAGCGCTTAATGGATACTCCAGTCCATCAAAGATATTTGCCTACGCCGAGATGTCGGACAATGAGGCACGCTCGGCAAGGCCTCCTTTAGACAAGTTGGCGCCGCTTTACGGAAGAACGGTAGAGTCATTGATTGAGGCAGGATTGGATTATGTAGACGATACTACTCCTGCTAAGCATTTACCTGTCATGGGGCACGCTATTCCATACATTTTCACTAGGAGTAAGAGTGCAGGATTTTGTTTGCAGTGTGTACAAGAAAAAGGTTTTATTGAAAGCTTTAATGAGCTGAAATATGCATTAGCCTGCCCACATCACCATTGCAAAACAATACTGGCTTGTCCGAGCTGTAATAGCCCTCTGAACTGGCATCGCCGTAACCTAACTATCTGCAGTTGTGGCGAGGACTTATCGGCGCATATGCATCAGAAAGTTGAGCATACAGCGATGCTTGTTCTACTTGGTATTTTGCGTGCCAAGTTAATGAAACAGCCTTTGCCGCATGATGAGATGCGAGCGTTAGGGTTTCCGATTTATGCGATAGAGCAATTGTCGATACAAACATTTCTCTCGATTATCTACCGTTTTGGTTTATTCAATCAAAAACAACAGCCAGCAAGCAATGAGTACGAGGTTGATTGGCATGCATTGCAAACTACTGCTGAAGTATTGTCTGATTGGCCAAACAAGTTTCATGATTATTTAGAGATTGTACATGCGCCAACAGCCAATCTTAATTTGAGTGGGTTGCGTGGTCAGTTCCATTCTTTCTATGAGTCATTCTTTAAGAATATCGACCAAGGTAGTCACCTGCAATTTATGCGTGATGCGTTTGTACAGTTTGGTCATGAACGCTGGCGCCAAGCATCGGTGCATCCTAAGTTGTTAAGTGATGCTGCTTCTAATGACTCCAAAGCACACGCGATGGGTGTATACGAGTTTTCTAAGAAGATTGGCGTACAACCAGCAACCACCAGAAAGCTCATTGCCAAAGGCCTGGTACAAGTCACAAGCACAGAACTTAATCAAACACGCAAGTTGATAGAGCTGTCGCCACAACAACAGTTCGCATTTGCTGAAGGTAAAAGATTAAGCCTTAAAGCGGCAGCACAACGCTTAGATCTACCCGTTGAGATATTGAGGGTCTATCGCGCTAGAGGGTATTACCAGGCTAGATACCTAACACTACCTATCGAACTCTTTCATGAGAAGGATGTAGAAATTTTACAGCAAGATTTGATGGGTAATTGCCAGCTGCAAAAGGTGTTTGTAGATAAATGTCACATCACTATGGCGCAAATTATGCGAATGAAAGTGAATGCTGATGTTAAAGCTACTTTTATAGTTGATGTGAGGAGTAGGACCATCACGCCACTTGGCACTTTATCTGAAATACCGAGTGGCTTGGTGTTTGATAAATTCACCACGAAAAGACATTTAGACCAAATTAAGCAGAGGTTGGCTGGTGGTGTATCTTTTGAGTCTGCTATTGAAAGTTTGCAAACTAACCGATCAGGATTAATTGCATTAGTGAACACAGGGGCGTTGCAGTATCAGTTCTTGAACTCAGAAATGACTTTAATGGAAAACACCTTGCTGGGCTTTAGTGATCAATACATCTCTTGCCAAGAAGTCGCCAATATGAAATCAACTACAGTTAGGTCAGTGATTAATTTGTGCCAAGATTTAGGTGTTCATTTGTATAAAACACCGCAAGCAGATTTGTTTAAGGATGAAGTGATATGGATTGATAGGAGCGATGTGATATTGCTAGGCATTAGTGAGTCCGATACGCATGGCTTATTGAATATCGCTGCATAATAAGCACATTAGCTCCATTATCGTTTAACTACTGATCGACAGGTAGTGAGGGGATGCTATCTTTCAATGCATCCCATTTCCACCAGCCTGCGTCACCATAGTTTTTGTTATACCATGTGGTTTTGAGCTCTTTTTGAGCTAGATACGCTGTTGAGTTCATACCAAATACTTCTAATGGGTAATCACTATCACCAATATCTTTAAGCAAGAAGTCTGGGAAAAATACACTTTCATCTGCATCATAACGTAATGGTTTAGTAAAACATCTATCTTTTGCAACTAGGATGTCGGCTAACTGATGTTCATAACTAGATGCAACAGGTATCCATTCATCAGTGACATACATTAGTGCAAAATCAATTACGTCAACTTTGTAAGTTTTGTTTTTGACAGACGATACTTCCTTGATGGGCGTAGTAAAGGCTATTAGAACAACATGACCACTCCTATCATTTGTAGTTTGTTTTAACCATTTGGCTTCATGCGGGTATTTTTTAATTCTGTTATCCCATACATCAGCTTTAATATTCAAGTAAGGCAACCCTTTATACTCTTCGCAAACAATTTTATACTCTTGATGGCTAGAGATTGGCGCTACTATGATGAGCCTATTATTTTTCTTTATAGAGCCTTCTAATAGCTGTTTATCAGTAGCATTAGCAACCACTAAATGATCGGATACTTTTTTTCTACCAACTCTAAGCTTTTTCCCAGAATCACGCAGCATTTTGCTGACATTAAGCCAGCTACGCTTCCCTCTAAAATTCTTGTGCCAGTAATTTACGGAGGAGTCTTCCCACAGCCAATGTAATAAACCTAATAAACTGATAGCGGTTTGATTCTTTCCTGGTTTGGGTACTTTCTCAATATACGCATTACTCAAAGGTAAATCAGAGGGTTCTTTGTCTGACAGCCCTATGGATAATTTAATCCCTATATTGCCTTGATCTAACTCTTTTAGTACTCCATCAGTGTAGCCATATAAACCACATTTATCTGGGTTTGGAGCATAGTACTTACACAAGGGGTTGTGCTGGGTGCCACTGAGAGAATACTTTGATAAACCATAACTATTACTTGTAGTGTAGCTTTTAATAGCTAAAAGCTTATCACCTCGGCCAAGACATAAGCACTTAATATTTGCCTTCGTGTTGTAATGCGTGCTGAGTAAGCTTTGCCACCCTTTAACGAATTTCTCCTCCATTTGGAAAGCAGGGCTGTAAGTTATGTCATTAATGCTTACTGCATTCGTTTCGTTGCCCATAATGTACCTACACTATTAAAAATTCTTATTACTTTATACCTAACAGATATTGTAGATAAATTTAAATTTCACTATATGAACGATCTTTTATTCAGAACTTCTTATTTGTGCCAGAATTCATCATTCAATTAAATCTACGTATACAAATCCTAAGTACCCGAAACATCTACCCCGTACCTATAAAAAGTGTATTATGTGACTTAAGTTGCTTTTTATAGGTACATTATGGCTAAACGAATCCCTCAAACAAACCCAATTAGCATTGATGCTTTAGACACGATTAGCTATTGGGGGAAGGTGATATCTGCTCAGCGCAAACTAAGAGGTATCTCTTTACGTGATTTTGCATATAGAGCGCACATCAGTCTAAACACATTACAAAGAATTGAACGTGGTGAACATTCAGTGCTTGCGAGTAACTACTTGAATGCTCTGGCTGTGCTACATGTTATGGATAGAATTTTTAAAAGCCCTGACGAATCGTTGTTGAAAACCAGGGAAGAGATACTACGTAATACTCCTAGTAAAGATGATGAGGAATATTTCTAGATATTCTTATATAACCACTGTCTATTACAACAACTACATTAAGTGTAGAGTTCTTTTCGTAGTCACTTATTTACGTCACTCACACGGTCTTCAGAGTCTGTTAATGTCGTGTAAATAGGTGGCTTTTTGTTTATGTGCAAATGCAATCTCAACAGTTACTGATTACTCCATGGCAACCCTCCACACAAGCAGAAATTGGTGCATATGCTACAAAAATCTTACTTAATAGAAACAAAGCCGCCAGTGATAGCTACCGAATTGTTAGTAAACCTGAGGATCAATGGTTGAGGATTTGGGATTAATTTAACTCACTTTCATAGTTTCTTGAAATAATTTCTTGCCAATATTGTGGGTGAACTGGAGTGCGATAATGACGGCTTGCAATCAAATCTAGTAGAGGTATGCCGCATTTATAAAAAGACATATTTTCTAAAACTTCATATTGATTAGATTTTGTAAGGTTATAGATTTGTTTTTTAAAGGTTGCAGTATCATCTGGCAACGTGATTGGTGCTTCACTAGAGCCAGTTTCATATTGAGCAGGACCTGAATAAAGGAACTGTTCAGTAGACTCATCTGGGTACCATAGTTGCATGCAGGTATCTTTGAATGTTTCCTTGTGACTTATTAAGAAGTTATAGCTCTCATCTAAATTGAATACTAGAGCCCATTCTGCAATCGTAGGAATAAATGTCGAGATTTCCATCAGCTGCTTTCTCTTTTCTTCACTAGGGCTCACATAAAACTCTACTAAATCATCGAAGGAATCATTACAGATAGGAAAGTTTCTACCTACCCCAAAAGTATAGGTCGCGCGGGAAATTAGATCTTGTAGCCACTCCTTTGCTTCTTGTTGATGGTTTAATTCGCTAAAAAGCACAAGAGCGAGAGAAATTTCTATTGAGTGATTGTCGTAACATGGGGATCCGGAACATGGATTATTAATAATTAAGGCATTAATTGTATCGGCAACAATCTTTGCATTTTCTTCGGATGCGAGATTTGGTGCAAAACCTTTTAAGGTTAATTGGAATAAACCAATAAGTGACAAAATCCCTATTTGTTCGAATATATTCTCAGTAATTAATACACTTTCAGATGAGTAAGTTGATAAACCATCTTTCATACAGCAGTGTGGTTGGAGTTTTGCGAAGTAAACATGAGAAAAACGTGCATAGCTAATTATTAGATTGATATAACTCTCAATAACTAGTTTATTTTCTGAGAGTTCATTTTTTCTAATAGCCTCCCAACCCCATAGCATGCTTCTCTCAATTGCGAACATGGGGCTTTTTAAGTTTCCGGATGTGGCAGCCCAATGAAACAGAATGTTTATTATTAAATTGGTGGTTCTAAATGCTTTTATTATGTTTTTTGGCTTCTCATTTGCTTGAAAAAGTAAGTGTTTGAGTAATTTATAAAAGTGACTTAAGTCATACTCAGTTTCACCAATTAATGAAAGTGCTTTACGGAAGTCGCTTTTTGACTCATCTGATAGGAGGTGTTCGTTAAATAGATGCTCCTCGATAAGTAATGCAACTGTATCCCCATTCCAAATCTCATATTCCAATTTTGCTTCAACGGTATTTTCTTTGATATAGCCATCCAAATTTGGCTTTGTATCTTGCTTAATATCACCAGTTGTTGAAATTATTATTTTCTTTATAAAGTCTTTATGTTTTAGTGAGACCCAATTAGATAGATAAGTGTCTTTAATTTCATTTAATGATTGTCTAATTGCTGTAGGACCACTATCCCAATCATTACGGCCAATATTGCCACGCTTGAGTACAAATAAAAACAGACAGTCTTGACCATTTTTTGTTTTTCCCACAGCAGCAATATCTACTCCTCCTTGACGCACACCAACCTGAGCTTTACTTATAGGGGCAATTTTCATAGCTAGTAAAAGTTCTGGGATCAATCGATCAAATTCTCCAGACTCTTTAAGCATCTCTAGATACTCTCGAATTAACAGCCTCATGATTTAACTTTCTTGGTGTTGCGGAATATAAGACGTTCTCTCTCTGATCCAACTGGATCAATTACTTCAGATCTTGGAATAGTGATTGAGTATGAGTGTGATGATAAGTGCATCTTTTCGGAGTAGCTATTACCGCGTCGCGAAAAAGAACTTCGTCCGGCCTTAAGATGTACCGTTGTGACTAATTGGGAAAGAACGGATTTTTCTTGTGCAGCTTCAGAGGCCTTATACATTTGTTTTTGCCGCTCCTTTTCAAACAATCTAACTTTGCTATGTGATGGTTTTAATTCGGTCAGTTTGGGTAATGAGTCCAATTCATTCTGATAATTATTAATGCTAAGAATAACTGAGTTACACATCAGTTTAATTTCAGTAGCTAAATTTTCTATCTCAAGTTTTTCTTCGATAAATTTAATTGTGAAACTTGGGTAGTCATAACCTAAACGAGTTGTAAATAACTCATGGACTGTGCCTAATGAGTTATCTGCTGCAGTTTTTGAGTTTGTTAATGACCATATTAACGAGTGTAATAATCCCTCTTGAAATACATACCCTATAGTTCTTCTTACTAAAAACACTATATCGCTTGTGTCCATTTCATCAATTAGAGACATGTCATATGAAAGCTCTTTCCCTCCAGACATTTCAAATGAGTGTATTAGTTGAGAAGCACCGTTGGCTAACTCTTTTGATTCGTGAAACATCCATCTTGTAAAGATGTGACTTAACAGCTGCCTTCTAATAATTTCATAAAAAGTGCTGTTAAATAATGTCTCTAGGTTTTCCTCTTTTAACTCAGAATTAGAGCGCAATACTATCCACTTTTCTAAAAATGAAATGGCTATTTCCTTGGTATTGTCTTTTTTAAGTAGTGACGACAGAACCATATCAAGATTATCTATAATGCCCTTTTGATTGGGGCTAACGCTAACGCAAGCATGAACAACATCTCTAAACCAAGCCTCTTCAGAATACTTGTCCACATTGAAAAACATAAATTGCGACAATGCATAGTGAGTTTCAGGTTTTTTTGCTTCAATAAGATGCTGAAGATATTGATACTCTGAAGGTCTTTGCTGGACTAGACGCCAAAGTGAAGTTGACGCTGCATGCAATAAGGCTGAATTTCCTGATTGCACTACAGCCGTCGCTAAATTTATAGCTGAATCAAAATAATGGTCACTCTCCGAGGAGGTGGTATATTGAAAAAAACCTAATGCATCTATTGCAGGCGCGGAAATTAAATAATTATTCGATTTACTATATTCAACTACTAAATTTACACCTTCTTTTAGATTTATGTTGGATGCAACTATTAAAGCACCACGGTATAGGGTAGCCGTCTCCTCCTCAGGGAATTGAATATAGCTTTTAATGATTTCATCAGCAATTGTTACATTTTGAACTAACCAAGCCATTAGGACTTCGTAAATACGTCCTCCCATTAAGTCTCTTTTTAGGTTGTCATGAGTGCATTTCGCGAACCTAAAAAGAGAGTCAGATTTAATATTTTTAGCAAGTGGGATAGCGCTTTCCAATATATGTATGATGTCAAAAATAGATCTAAAACTAGGAATTGCTGCAGTTGCAAGTTCAATTAAATCAATCAATCCTTTATTATGAAGGTAGGCCAGTGCAAAGCCGGACAGCTTCTCAGTATCTGGAATTTCTTTACGCCATACTTCAAATAAGGCAGAGAATACTGCATTTGGGTCATCAAGAATGGGAAGTAAGACTTTGTTAGTTAGATGAGATAAAGCTTTTTTTATTAAATTCTGTTCATCGGAGAAACATAAATTATTGTCATGAATTTTTAATTCACCATTCGAAACAGCTGCTATAAAGTCACTATGATTTTCTATGTCTTCAGTAATCAGAAGTGATTTATCATTATTCCAACAATGCCAAGCTAGCTCGTCCAAAAAGACAGTCATATGTTTCCTAACAATTTATATGTCATAGGGAATATATATTAAGCCTTAAACATTGCTTTAGGTTGGGATCCGGACAGTTTCTCAAACTCACTTAATAAGAATGATTTAGCTTTTAAAGGCGCAAACCAACTTTTATATTTAGGATACCAACGTCCCCCGGCTTTTCTGATTAAAGGTTTAATTACTTCGTTTAGATGTGGGTCATATGGTGACCATATGGCCAAAGTATTTGGTTTAACGATCACATCTAATATGCGTCCATTAATTAGAAACCGATTACGCACTGAAGCAATTGTAGGGTTTTTAATACTTTCTGGGATTTTCATATTTAAAGCATTCGCTAATGCGATTTGTTTGGCTTCCTCTTGTAGCTGAGTGTGGTTCAGCATATTGATCCAATTTTTATGATCTATACTATTTAAGACTGTTTCTTCCAATGACTCCCAAGCCCATAAGGTCTCTTTGATGCTTGCTAAATCAATCTCTAAAGTGGGTAAATTCAGTTCATAAAATAGTTCTTTTTTGTCTTCGTCTACAAAATGTGTCACTGCAATCTCAATAAAGAAATAGCTGTTATTTAATGAGGCCACTATATCAGGTCTAATATTTCTAAAAGACATCTCAGCCTCTACATTATTAAAGTCTAGCCACATTTCTGGTCTAGTTACTTCTCCGGTTCCTGATCTACCATCTGCTAATCGTAAAGATTCAGTTACAGTTCTACCAGGAATAGTGATTCCCTGATGTTTTAAGATCACTTGCTTCGCTGCTAAATGCAAAGCTGTTTCAGCTCCAGTGCTACATTCCACTGTAGATGCATGCGCAAAATGCCACTCTCTAACATCCCCTTGTCTGGCAATTACTACTTCTCCACAACTTGGGCAAGTGCATTCACAAGATAATCCTCTAGTGACTTCATTTACTGACCTAATTTGGTTTTGCTTGTCGATTGCAAACAATTGAAGCAAACTAGTATTTTTCATTTTTAACTCTCCATTAAATGATAGATAACAACATCGCTCATTTTTCACTACCCAGCTCGGTTGAACACCTGACAAACGGGGTTGGAACGGAGTTTTTGCATACTAGAGAAGTGGATTTTATAGAGAAAAATATAGACTCTTGGTCTGTAAAAGATCGGTTGGATTGTCTTCTGCTACGTGCGTTACTTCAGCTCTCAAAGAGTAAACCAGAGTTAGTCAAAAATGGATTTTCAGCATGGGATTTGGTTGAGTCAGTAAGTGCCATACGTGAAAGACAATGGTCTTCGCCAAAAGACAAAGAAAGAATGTCGGATGATGTTCGACGTTTATGGAATAAGCTCGAAACGCTTTGGAAATCTAAGTCAGAGGGTATTCGCCAAACCTTATTGGATTCAGAGTGTGAACATTTTCCGCAATTTAAAAGAGTTGAAGGCGGTGGTACAGGTAGATCTACGAAGTACTTTATAGAGTGGTGCAAACTGGTCACCCCACAAGCAACTAACTATCAACTCATTCAAGAACCTAAACAGCAAAATACTCCTTTAGGGCTAAGATATATATGTGAGGATATTAAAGATCCTGGCCTTTTAGCCAGAATCTTTGCTGAAGGTTTTTTGTTAAGAGGCTGGAGAAGATCTGCGTACATTGCTGTTTTATTAGTTCCAGTGCTAATTATGGTTGTTATTGTCTTGAGCTTTGTTCTCAACGTTGTATTTTATGACTCGCTAACAAAAAATCAAATGGGTTCCTTTTTAACTAATTCATTAGCATTTTTTACGATAGCCATTACTGTTTATCCCATGTTAAGCCTTAAAACCAAGGGTATTCTTCTTGCCCCATGGTGGATGCAATCCGATGATGGTGCAAGATTATTAGAATTTAGAAAGCCTCCCCGTTTCCCAGAGATAACTATAAAGGCTGTTTCGTATTCTGCTACTTGCCCAATCTGTGGTGCTAAAGTAATCGCAAAGTCGGGAGGGTTAGAGTTCTTTGGCAGACTTATTGGCCGTTGTGACGATGCGCCAATTGAGCATATATTTTCGTTTGATCACATTACTCGTCAAGGTACTTGGCTACGTAAATAATGCTATATTAATATCAAACTCCAATAAAGCTTTAGGATGGGAAGATGATTGAATGAGTAATATTTCTTTCCATTCAAACATTCATTCTAATTAAGAGCAGTTTTACTATTTGAGGGTGTAGCTAAGTTTGAGTGATTCCAAGCAGACATTTAACAATAATTGAAGGTAATTTATGGCGCTCCCTGATCTCAGTTCTTATTGGAATAGTTCCGATTTAATACAACTTACCTTACCAGTATTTGCTGCCTCTATAGGTTTATTTTTCTTTGCTGGATATCTCTATGAATTCCCCAAATCGCAAGTATTCATATGTCTTGCAGGATTTAGTTTTGCGATTTGGGGGATAGCATTAATAATTTAAAAACAGTTCATGAGTTTGCTAATTATAAAACTGCCTGCTAATACACTAACGCTATAAAAAGTTATTATCCATATGGCCCAGAATACTAACTTCTCCCCTAAGGTATTAAGGGGTTTTGCAGCTGGTCTTTTATTATTACTGTAATTCATCGTTAACTTCCTTATCAATATCTTTTAGATTTATTCGCAAATGGCAACTAATTTGTAAGCTATTTAATAAAGATATTGATTAGGGTGCTTGTGCAAATATATCTTTTTTAGATTTCTTTAATGACAGTTTTTGATTTAATCGTAAATACAGTAGCGCGCTTAATATTATCTCAATAATTAAGTGGCCAATGGAGCCGTGGAATGCCATGTACTCATGGCGGAAGCTTGATTGTGCAATTAAATTGCGGTCGCAATTTACTACTAGCAGGTTATGCGTAAATTTTAGAAGGAACTTGCAACTTATGGGGGTATGTAGGTAGCAGTTTATGATGTACGCTTGTGCGGTAACTACTTGATTTTCTTTGCTATGAGGATGCATTATTTGCATCCTCCAACATTAGCTGGCCTTATTGTTTTTAGAGGGCATATATGACTGAATCAGAAATATATATAAATTTATTTTCAGACCTAAACACAGAAAATGATTATCCAAATGTTAAACCATATCTTGCTCACTACACGACACTAGCTAATTTAGAGAAAATCTTAGCAAACAATGAGGTTTGGTTTTCCAACCCTCTATTTATGAATGATAAAGAAGAGCTTAGGTTTGGCTTAAATGAGAGTTTATGGGCACTTCGTGATAGTGAAGACATCAGAGTCCTAAAACAGAGCGATAAGTTGCTTTATTACTTTGAGCATTTATATAAAGAGTTTGATGAGAATGATGTGCTAGATACATACGTTTTTTGCCTTTCACACCACGAAAAAATTGAGGATAACGATGGGTTACTATCAATGTGGCGAGGTTATGGGGAAAATGGTGGAGGCGCGGCGCTTGTATTAAATACTTCAAAATTTGAAGCCATCAATGACAATGGCTTGATTATTGCTAAAGTTTTCTATGCCACAGCAGAAGAGCGTATTAAATGGATTAAAAATAAGCTGATTGAATTCGTAAAACTAATCAATCAAAATAACTTTGATGATAAGGGCTTATGGTGTGCAGTTTATTATCTATTTGAGCGTTTTAAGTTGTTCGCATTATTTACCAAACATAAAGGTTTTATAGAGGAAAAAGAATGGCGAGTTGTTTACGAAAAGAAAAGGGATGCACAAAAGAAATTTGAGGCTATGTTTAGTTATGCAATGACGAAAAACGGTATAGAGCCTAAATTTAAATTTAATGTAAATTACAATAATAATTTGGCCCTAGAGAGTTATATAGAGAAAATTATTTTAGGGCCCTCATATGCAAATAACCTATCTGTAGCATCAGTAAAGCGTATGTTAAGAAGTTTAAATAAGCCAGACTTAGTAGAAAAGGTCTTTGCATCTACAATTCCTTTTCGCTCTTAGGCAGGTTACTTGAATTGTGGTTAAAGTAAGTACGGTTAAATTAAAAAAGGAGCTTAGGCTCCTTTTTTTGCGGGATTGTAGCTTTTCTAAGTTCTATTAATAGACAAACCACCATCTACTAAAGAAGCTGTTCCGCTGACAAATGATGAGTCGTCAGATGCGAGGTATAGCACAGAGTTTGCAATCTCCTCAGGTTTCCCTACACGTTTTAGGGCATGCATTCCGGTTAAAAATGCTTGTGATTCAGCAGTGTTATTTTTCTCGCGATACATATCAGTATCTACAGCACCTGGTAACACAGCATTGACACGCACGCCCTTAGCTCCATATTCAACGGCCAGTGCCTGTGTAAGTCCAATCAAGCCAGATTTACTTGCAGCATAAGCTGCAAACTCAGGAAATGCCGCGCTATATCCCACAAAAGTTGACGTGAAGATAATGGAACCACTGCCTTGTTTCACCATTTCTGGTATTTGATATTTGGCACCTAAGAATGCACTAGTTAAATTAATCGCCAACGTGTCATTCCAGCCTTTTGCAGATACATCTGTTGTTGGACCAATCTCTCCCAAGGTACCTGCATTATTAAAAGCGATATCTAAACGACCAAAACTTTTAACGGTAAGTGCTACTAATGATTTTGCAAACTCCTCTGACTGTACATCCCCTGCAAAAGCAATCGCCTCACCTCCATCAGCCACAATTTCAGCAACCAGTGTCGCTAACTCAGCTTCACGGCGCGCTGCAACCACTACCTTAGCGCCATGTTGTGCAAATAGTTTTGCAGTGGTACGGCCTATGCCTGAACTAGCGCCAGTCACGATGGCGACTTTTCCAACTAGGCGTTGATAAGATTTATTTGTTAATTTTGTATTTAAGTTACTCATGATAAAACTCCTTATTGAATGATTAATTTGTTTTAGCCCTAAAGCATGAATGCAGTATGAGCCTTTCATTACTCAATAATAAGTCGTATATTGTGACAATAACTTTATACCAATAGTAGAAGATAACTGATGGAAACCTTGAGCAGTATCGAGTCATTTGTGCGTAGCGCCGAGCTTGGCAGCTTCTCAGCCGCAGCCAGAAGATTAAGCCTGACCCCAGGTGGCGTAAGTAAAAACGTTGCTAAGTTAGAGGCGGATTTAAATGTGCGCTTATTCCATCGCAGCACGCGCAGCCTCACGCTCACAGAAGCCGGTGAACAATTTTTAGCACAAGTGAGTGGTGGTTTAGATTCTATTCAATCGGCCATTGCCAATACAAGCAATGCTGGAGGGCAACCCGCAGGCATACTAAAAGTCGGTATGGCAATGGCTTTTGGCCGTGACCATATTCTGCCTTTACTGGGCGAATTTTTAAGTTTGTACCCAGCAATCAAACCCGACTGGCGCTTTGATAATCGTCAGGTAGATTTAATTGGTGAAGGTTTTGATGTGGCCATTGGCGGCGGTATAGAGTTAGCACCAGGTGTGGTTGTACGTGAGTTAGCAAAAGTACATTTAGTCTTGGTGGCTTCTCCGGCTTATTTAGCTAATAAATTCATTCCGAAAACACCTGCCGACTTAGATCAATTTGATGCTCTTATTCGTTACTCACAAACTACTAATCGCATTACACCTTGGCATCTCAAAAGTTTAGCGGGAGAACAAGTGACTATTGAACTGCCTCCGCGTGCAACTCTCAATGACCCTGAGGCGTTGTGTAACGCTGCAATTGCAGGTTTGGGTATTGCACACGTGCCAATGCCGCATGTGCTGAAACACTTAGAAAGCGGAGCATTAGTAAGAGTGCTCCCAGATTGGTACACGGAGATTGGCGTAATTTCACTTTATTTTGCTGCAAAAAAACTTATGCCAGCAAAAACAAGAGTCTTCGTAGACTTCATAGTTGATAAGTTTCGTAGCCAACAACTTTCAGAGAAATGGTCTGCAATAACGAAAGTTGAATGATTAAGTTTTTCGTTCAATTACTGGCCTGGTTAGCTTTATGCGGTTTATCGAACATCCCCACCTACATCTCATTCTTTGTTGTGAGAAACTATCTCTCGTTGGGACATTCAAATAGATTATTAAGTAAAGCAATCTAAAGGCTGCTTAAAAGTGTTTTGAGCACTTTAGTTTCGCTGGCTTAATAGGGCGCAGCTAGTTAGTGATGGGATTTTGATGCTTCGCCCTAAAGGAGAAGTCAAATGTCTAAAATGCGTATTGCTTTACCACTTGCGATTCTACTATTGGGTGGTTGCGTGGTGACTCCCGCAGATAGGGTGGTGGTAGCACCGGCCTTGCCAGTGGTAGTGGAGTTTGGTGTTGAGCCTTATTATTATCAACAAGGGTATTACTACTATTACGATAATAACTACTGGCGTTATTCACATTCACGCGCAGGCCCTTGGCTAGACTTACCTCGCAGCCATTACCCTAAAGAAATCAGATATAGAGGTCGCGGCGGTGATGGTAGAGACCGAGATGGAGACAGAGATAGGTACAGGGACAGAGACCATGACCATGATGGCGGCTACCACGAACGGCGAGGAGGGTATTAATACGGTCGCTTTTTCTCAATGGTGTCTCTTGCCTAAAACAACGTACGTTAAGCCGCTAAATTAGCGGCTTTTCTCGTTTCTTACGCGCTAATGTTTTCAGTATTGGTGCTAGCATACCTTTGTTTTATTTAATGGATGAGTACCATGAGCGTGCGTATTGTCAGTTTTGAGCCAATAGCAATTAGTTCTGCACGCATACTGATACTTGGTAGCATGCCTGGGGAGGCATCTCTTAAGGCTGGGCAATATTATGCGCATACGCGCAATACGTTTTGGAAGGTTATGGGGGAGCTTATTGGGTTTGATCCGCAGGCTCCCTATGAGCAACGAGTTGCAGCACTAAAGCTTGCTGGTATCGCATTGTGGGATGTTTTGCATTCCTGTTGCCGTGAAGGCAGTCTGGATTCAGCGATTAAAAACGACTCAATCGAAGTGAATGACTTTAATGCATTTCTAGCGCAGCACCCGCATATTACAAGGGTATGTTTTAATGGTGCTGCAGCAGCACAGTGTTATCAAAAGCACGTATTACCCACATGTAAGCATACTGCTATCCACTATATGCGCTTACCATCAACCAGCCCGGCACATGCAGCATTATCATTTGAGCAAAAAGTGATGGCCTGGCGTGCAGCCATCGATACTGCGCATGCCATGCATGATTGAGATTTAACCTGAGTAGCCAAGTAGGGTGGGCTGTCGGTTGTTATAGTAATTCTTCCACCTGTTTTTTGATATTCGCGGCCAATTTTTTGGTGGGTAAGTCGTTATCATCGCCGCCAAATGGGTCTTCAATTTCTTCGGCGATCAGTTCTAAACTGGCTAACACATAGAAAATAAACACTACGACTGGAATCACGTAATAACCCAAATTAAACACATAGCCAAACGGCAGTGTCATTACATAAAAGAAGATGAATTTTTTAATAAATGCACTATAAGAATAGGGAATCGGTGTGTTTTTTATGCGTTCGCAAGCGCCGCACACCTCGCTGAAGGATTGCAGCTCATCTTTAATGATGAAAAACTGGTCGCCTGTGATTTTGCCTGTGGTGTATAGCTCATTGGCTTTTTGAAACAATAGTCTAGCTACTTGCAAGGGGCTGTGTTTGTGGTGGTCGATTTCTAAATCTAGCCCTTCAAACAGCACTTGGCTGACTTCTTCATTGGCCAAATGTTTAGAAAGCACCGATGCATAAATCGGTATGGCTTTTCTAAAGAAATTGCGGTCGCTCTCGTCGGATAAAAAAGCAGAAAGTTTAAGCGCCAGGTTGCGGCTATTGTTGACTAGAGCGCCCCATTGTTTTCTACCTTCCCACCAGCGCTCGTAGGCAGTGTTGGTTCTGTAAGCCAATAATAGTGACAATACAAAGCCAACGGTGGTGTGCATTAATGGGATATTTTTCACATGGCTTTTTTCGGAGAGTTGCCAAAACTCTAATTCCAAGCAGGCAATGCCGCCGGCGTATAGCCCAATGAATATCATCATGGGGATAAGCCGCCTAAACGTATCCGATTCATGAAAACGGAAGATAAAAATAATCCAGTCTTTCGGGTTATATTGAATCATTGTTTTTGGTACGTTACCTGTTAAAAGTTTGAAGCGAGTATAGCATGACCGCAATGGTAGGCAGGAAAGGCGAGGCGGCGGCCAAGTAGGGTGGGTAACTCGTTACCCACGTGTAGCAATCTCAAATACTCGCCGTTCTTTAGCGCGGAATCGTCTTAGTTTTGTAGATAACTACCAAATAAAGCTAACCCAGGTAGCAAGGTAATCAATATCGCCCCCACCAGCTTTGTCCACCTGTGAACCTGTGTACATATGCACGTAGGATGCAGTCGCTACCACGTGCCGGTTAACTTTCCATTGGGCTGCGGCTTCTAATGCGGTGCCTACATATTTAGATGCATCGCTCGCTGGCAACAGCGCACGCCCTGTGGTTGCGTAAATGGCATCTTGCTTGGTATGTTTCCAGATAAAGTCACTGCCAAACGTGATGGTAAGGTCTTCTCTGGGCTGCATCTGCAGTGAGGCATGAATATCGGCCAGATTGGCTGGGCGAAAGAACGCGGCATCATTGAAGTAATTGGCTTTAAAAAATAGTGGATTAAAGGTTTCTAATTTGCCATCTTTTTTATTGCTGTCGCCACTTGCGATATCCGCTTTGATGCCTAGGCGTGGGCGCCAGGCAAGCTCTTTAAAGGTGTATCCGGTATCGCTGGCAAAGGTCCAGGCGCGAATGTCCTTGTCGCCAACCTCACCTAGTTGCGCCACGGCTTCCCAGTCGTAATCCCATTGCCCGTTTTTGCCAAACCAGCGCAGGCCTATGGTATGCCTATTTTCAATACCCTTGGCACCCACATAAGCCGCTTCTTCATTGCGGTAGTTTAAGTAGTAAGCGTCTACACTGGCGCCAGATGCCTCGCCTAACGGTGTGCTGGCATAAACGCCACTAAAAGTCTGTGCCTGATTTGGCTTATCTGCCTCGTATCTATCTTCCTTTACCGGGCGCGTCACAAACGCATACAGTTTTTTATTGCCTTCGTTAGAGTGTATAAACTGTAAGCCATCAAATTTTAACTGGGTATTTGGCCCCGCTCGCGTGGCAATCAATCGCCCAGAGCCGTAACTCATGGAGAATCTGCCGGCACGGATGGTTTGCCTATTGCCATTCGGGCTAGTGTCGCCAAAGGTGTAATCGACAAAGGCTTGCTGCAGATCGAGTGGGTTTTGGTTCACGTCTAATTTTTGCTCGCCTCCAAACTGCACGCTGGATATGCCTTGCACAAAAAACCGCAGGCGCTCATTTGCATGCAGGTCCGCATGCAGCATGATTCTCTGCAGGCCATAATGGTCACTGTCTGCACCCTTGATGCCAAAGGCCTGATTGTGCGACTGCTCGTAGCGCTCTCTGATTTCACCGCCAAAAGATAGGTAGCTTTCTGGGTTATCAACGTCTAATGGTATGTATTTTAACGTATCAAATGGGTCGCTGCGTTTTGCAGGGTCTGCCAGATATGAATAGCGCTCGGTGTAACGCAAAATTGTATAAGGTGGCGGCTTGGCGTTTGGTGCGCCAAACGGTACATCTTCTGCCAGTATAGATTCATGAGGATGCACGAATTGTGTTTCAGTGTGCTGACTATCAGGTGCTATGTAATCTGCGGCCAAGGCTGGGTAAGTGATGGCAGCGGCCATCATCGCTGCCGTCAAGCACATTGGGTTCACACAAGAGGTTTTGATTTGTTTGTTCATGATTTCATCAAATTCTTTAGATGCTGGTTTAATGGCGGATTGCTTGATTAAAGTAACAAGGGCGGCAGAAGGGGAGTGCTCCCCTTCTGACTTAGATGATTGATACTATTTATTACCGCTTAACGCGTTATAGGATGTGATGAGGTTGCGGTAGTCTGGGATATGGTTAGATAACAAGGTAGCTAAGCCCTCTACATCATTACGCCAGTCACGGTGTAATTCACAAGCCACACCAAACCAAGTCATGAATTGCGCACCAGCTGCTGCCATACGTTGCCATGCTGCATCACGAGTCATTTCGTTAAAGGTACCTGAAGCATCCGCTACCACAAACACCTCAAAACCTTCTTCAATCGCTGCTAGTGCCGGGAACGCTACGCATACCTCGGTAACCACACCAGCAATAATCAACTGCTTCTTACCAGTGGCTTTAATCGCTTTCACAAAGTCTTCGTTATCCCATGCATTGATTTGGCCTGGACGAGCGATGAACGGTGCATCCGGGAACATCGCTTTCAACTCTGGCATCAATGGGCCGTTCGGACCGCTTTCAAAGCTAGTGGTTAAGATGGTTGGTAACTTAAAGTACTTAGCTGCATCTGCTAGTGCCAACACATTGTTCTTGAAACGGTCTGGCTCGATATCACGCACTAAAGATAACAGGCCTGCTTGGTGATCTACTAATAAAACTACTGCGTTATCACGGTCTAGACGTACGTATGGTTTGTTCATTTTTATTTCCCTTTTTATAGTGTGTTAGTTAGTTAATTCGTTTGTTGCTGGAACGGTTCCCACTATACGGAGATGATTAATTGCACACTAGATGGTTAAATGGTAAATTACTTTTCATTTAATTGAACAATGGCTCGGAGTAACACTATTGGTGTAATTTATGACTTACATTTGTGCAGGCCACTTGTGGCCAGAAGCAGGCAACAATTCTTTAGTAATGCTACTATGTTGATAACATCCCCAATAAAATTTGAGCCTAGCCTCAGGTGCAAGCTTTTCAGCAGCAAAGAGTTAGTTACGCGCCGTTGTTTGCTAATGTCACTGCACATATAAGCCATTGATACAGATGAAATTTATGAGTACCAGTCAGAGATGGAATCTTAAGTGCATCGCAGCCGCTGCGGTCACTGCGCTGGCTGTATTCCTTTTTCTCAATCATTTCCTTCATCTACAAAAACAGAAGTTGAGAGCGGATGAAACGCTGAAGTCATCTGTTTATGGCAACCTGCTTTGGACAGAAGTAGACCGAGAGTTAAATTCACTTTTGTTTATTTCTAACGGCATGGCTAGTTTTATCTCAGCGTATAGGGATGACCTGCGCCCGGAGAAAATCAAATTCATACTTAAAGACTTATGGCAGCGCTCCAAGCACGTTCGTAATTTAGGTGTGGCCGTGGGTTACAAAATCACTTATGTGTACCCTGAGGCTAATAATTTAAAAATAATTGGTAAGGATTTCCGCGATATCCCCAAGCAATGGCCCAAGGTAAAGCAGGCTGTGGATACCCGCCAAGGTGTATTTGATGGCCCTGTGGATTTATTGCAAGGCGGCAAGGGCTTTGTTTATCGCTACCCGATATATCTGGATGATAAGTATTGGGGCATCATGTCTACGGTTATCAATACCGATGAGTTTTTGGATGCAGCATTTAAAAATACGCCCAAAAATCATCAATTCGCCATCCGCACACATGACAATAAAAAAGTCTTTTATGGTGATCCGCAGTTGTTTGCCGATAAAAACACCTATAAGCAGACCAGTATTGTGCCCAATGGCAAATGGGAGTGGGCGATTAAAAACCATACCAACACATTTACCAATCAATTTTTTGTATACCAAATCATTGGGCTGTTATTCAGCCTGCTATGTGGGGTAATGGTTTATCGCATGATTCACGCAATGCGCAGACTATCTGAACAAGCCATGCTAGATAGCCTGACCCATCTGCCAAACCGTAGGTTATTACAAGAACGTATGGATGTTGCCTACCAGTCCTGTAGCCGCTTACATAAGATGATGGCAATCTTAATTATTGATATCGATTATTTCAAAAAAATTAACGATACTTACGGCCATGATTTTGGGGATGAGGTGATTAAAACCGTGGCTAATGGCATCAAAGCGACGCTGCGCGATACCGATACCGTGAGCCGTGTAGGCGGCGATGAATTCATCGTGCTGTTGAAGGAATTTAAAGTTTTAGAAAATGTGCACGCAATCGCGCATAAACTGACCGAGGTGTTTGCCAGCCCTTGGTTGGTGCTGGATAAAGAAATCACCATTCATTTAAGCATAGGCATTTCGGTTTACGACCCAGAGCACCCTGTGAGCATTAAAGAGCTGCTGAAAGAGGCGGATATCGCTTTATATGACTCCAAAGCGCAGGGTCGCAACCGGTTTAATTTTTACCAGAAATAGCCGTCAATTTGGCTGCAGCCAATGTGCTGACGATGCAGCGCTAGCAACAGATAGGGCAAAGCAGCAGGTTAATCTAAATTTTCTATCGCCTAATTGTTATGCACAAAATCTACAAATGAGGCCAGGTTCATCGGTTTGGCTATAAAGAAACCCTGCGCAGTATCACAACCCAGGCTTTTCAGTGTATTCCAGTCTTTTTGTGTTTCAACGCCTTCCGCCACGCTTTTTACCTGCAGTTTGTGCGCCATTTCTATGCTGGATTCAACCACAATACGCATCGCCTCGCAGTCCGATAGGTCGGTCACGAACGACTGGTCAATCTTAAGCTCACTAAATGCGATCCTCGTTAGTTGCTGCATGGTGGAGTAACCGGTGCCGTAATCGTCTATAGATAGCGTGAACCCTTTCATGCATAAACGCGTTAGATTCTCCAGTGCATGTGCCGCGTAGGACATTGCCGCAGTTTCGGTGATTTCTAAAATAATGTGGTTGGGCTCCAGCCCGATTTCTTTGACGATACGTGTAATTTTGTCGGCAAACGCGGTGTCATCCAGCGAGGCTAGGGAGATATTGACGGACAGGTTAAAGCTATGACCTTTATCGTGAAAGCCGCGCAGGGCGATGGATGCTTTTTCCAGCATCATAAAGGTTAAGCCTTCAATATTATTGCTTTGCTCAAGCTGCGGGATAAAGCCATGAGGGCCGACCAAGCCTAGTGTTGGGTGATTCCAGCGCGCTAATACCTCAGCGCCTACTAATTGATCTGTAGCTAAATCTATCTTAGGCTGAAAGAATGGCTCAAACTCATCAGCTTCGATGCCTTGCAGAATATCTTTCAGCATAAAACCATCTGCAATGCTGGTAGCTTCTAGCCATTTATTTTCCGAGCGCTCATATTTATGCAGCATGCTTCGGAGCTGTACCAATGCAACGGGTTTTTCAATGGCGCCGAGCAGTTTTATTCCATACATTTTTGCCATACGTGCTGCGGACCCCAGTAGCCTGCCGCCAAGTGCGCTCATCAGAATAATCGAAATATTGTGGCGCTCCTGGCTTAAGTGGCGCAAAAACTCCAGGCCATCCATCTCTGGCATGTTTAAGTCGCAGATAATAATATCTACGCGTTTTTCACTATTGCCACGCACCATTTCAATGGCGAGCTGGCCATTTGCTGCATCGTGAATCGAGTCCACCTCTAATGAACGCAACATGTTAATGAGCATTTGGCGCTGAAAATCATCGTCTTCAACAACTAAAACATTGAGTTCTTTAGTTTGCATGATTTTTCCACTTTTTATTTTGTTTTTGGGGTTTTTGTTTCAAGCAGGCATGTTTCAAACTGCTGCATGGCTTCATTTAATGCAACTATCATTGTTGGGAGGTTAGGTAGCTCTTTGCCTTTGGCTGCTAGCTCTATAAAGGTATATATTTTGGTGAGCTGTGTTGCGCCCACCATACGGCTGGAGCCTTTCAGGCGATGTGCCATGCGCTCTGCATTGGCTTGCTCGCCTTGCTCTAGCGCTTCAATCAGCTTAGGGTTATCACCACGAATATAGGTCAGAAACTCGGCTAGCACCTGAGTTTGCTCACTAGTATCGGGGACCACTTCTTTTAAGATTGCAAAGTCGATAGGGCTGTTATTGGGGCTAGTGCCTGCTACTAATGAAGCCTCGCCTTGGTTATCAGTATTTTCAGCAATATGCAGCCATTTAATAATGGCTTCTTTCAATTGCATCAAGTTAGCGGGCTTTACTAATAAATCATCCATGCCGGCGAGCTTGCAGCGTTCATTTTCTTCGGCGAGTGCATTGGCTGTCCAGGCCACAATCGGCGTGTGTGGTCTGGCTTCTTCGGCCTCAATTTTGCGTATGGCTTGAGTCAGCGCATAGCCATCCATTTCCGGCATGTGGCAGTCGGTGATCACCATATTAAACGCACCATCTCGCCACATATCGAGTGCAAATTGCCCGTTCTCGGCAGTTTTAGAGCGTAGGCCGAGTAGTTTGAGCTGGCGAGCCAACAGGTTGCGGTTGATGGGGTGGTCGTCTACCGCCAGAATAATGGGCGCCTGATTGCCATAGTCAAATAATGGCTGCACGGTCCGTCTTGCTACCTCTGGGTACTGGTTATGCAAGGCCTCAGCTGAAGCGTTAGAAACAGGCAGGGTTAACGTGATGCTGAAAGTAGAGCCGTGGCCTAGTTCACTTTCCAGGTCAATATTGCCGCCCATCATCTCTGCCAGGCGGCGGCAGATTGCAAGCCCCAAACCAGTGCCGCCGTACATGCGCGCCGTATCTGCACTCTCTTGTCGATAGCGCTGGAATAGATGCTGCTGCACTTCTTTAGTCATGCCTATGCCGGTATCTTTTACTGAGAAACGTATGGTTTCGCTGTTGTCCAGCTGGCTGACTAATTCGGCGCGGATCTCAATTCCACCATGTTCGGTAAATTTAATCGCGTTGCTCACAAAGTTATTTAATACTTGTGAGAGGCGTAGCGGATCCACCATGTGCGAGGCGCTGAGCCGTGGGTCGGTGTACTGCGCAATCATCAGGCTTTTGGCACTGGCAACACGTGAGTAGGTGTTGTCTACCTCTTGCAATAGCTGGTTAATATGCGTAACGCGCGGTGATAGCTCCAGCTTGCCTGCCTCGATTTTTGACCAGTCCAGAATGTCACTCACAATGCGTAACAAACTTCTGCCGGAATCCCAAGCCGCTTGCAGTGTTTCGTTCTGCTCATGGTCTAAAGGTGTTAATGACAGCACTTCCAGCATGCCCAGCATACCGGTAAGCGGAGTGCGAATTTCATGGCTCATGGTGGCGAGGAAGGAGTCTTTGGCGCGATTGGCGAGTTCTGCTTGCTCTTTGGCTGTGACCAGTGCCTGCTCGTTTTGCTTGCGCACAGTAATATCTTTAAACACAATGCCGACTTGTTTGCTGTCATCTCCCCCGATGCGGGATGCAAACACATCATAATGCCGGTTCATCGCATTGGCTCGGTTGTCGAAGCGAATGGCTTCGCCGGTTTGTGCTACTTTGCCGAAGATTTCAAACCAATAGGCATCATGATCAGGCACCATTTCTCGAATGGTCTTGCCAAAGGCTTGCTGTAATCCGGTTTGGTTTTCGAACGATTGATTGATTTCCAAAAAGCGGTAATCCACGGCTTTGCCATCGGCGTCATAAATCATTTCTATTACGCAGAAGCCTTCATCCATTGCATTAAACAGCATGCGATAACGTTCTTCGCTATATTGCAACGACGCATTAGCTTGCTCAACCTCTTGGATAAATTTGCGCTGGCGCCCTAGGATTATGCTGAAAACAACCCCCATTAGCGTAAAAACGCCGATAGAAATCAGCGAAATCGGGCTTTGCAGATGGAATGAAAGTACGGGCGGGATGAAAAACCACCAGACGATGATTACAGAAGTAAGGGTGGCGAGTAAGCCGCCGCGCAAGCCACCCAGCCATGCACTTAGAAACACTGCGGGATAAAACAGAAACCATGCAAACGGCTGCACGTCATTTCCATATTCCCATTGTACGAAGAAAGCGATGCAAGGCGGTAGCATCGCCAAAATTAGAGGCAGGTTATTCAGGCTGCGCTGGTTCATTGCAGCTGATAAATCTCTGTATTAATAACAACGGCCGCCCAATTTAACATAGGGTTCCTTATTATTCTTTTTAGATGTTGGTTTGATTATGAGTGTTTACAACAAGAAATGCAAATAGCAATTAATACAAAAGTAAAATCAATGATTAATGGTTACAAATCAATGGGTAACAGGGGAGGTGGCGCAGATGTGCGCCATATTGAAGCAGAGTTGATTGACTGAGCATTTACTTAGTGGATAAAGTAAATGCTCAGTGTTAGCACGGTATTGCTGAGCTAATTATTGGCCTAGGCGTCTGCCAAAGCTCACGGCATAAGCCGCAGGGCGGGCTAATAGTATCGGGTCATCAGATGCGGCGATGCCATCCACCAAGTTAAGCGGGTTGAACATGGTTGCTTTCTCAAACGCAACGCCATTGGCATCTATATTTTTAAGTGTGAGCGTACCTAGTTCAACTTGTTTTCTTGTCTCTGGCCATACCACCGTAGGGTCGTTCACTGCATCATCTTTATCCGCCAGTTGCACGGTAATTTTGAACTTAGCGGGCGCTTTGCTGAGGCGTAATGGCAGCTCATCTATCAAATAATTAGGCGCGGCATTAGCGGTTTGCTCTTTGCTTAAAAACTCGGCTCCGTTGATTGGGGTAATGCGGTAACGGCCATACTGGGTTTGCCCTTGCGCGTTGGTAAATTTAAACGCGTTTACACCGAAAAAGGCCTCTGTTGCAAAGCTCACCGGTGCGGGTTTTGGCATTTGTACGAAACTTAGCGCGGCAGGATGCGCGCCTAAAAATTGCTCAATTGGCGTTGGTTTGGCAGCATTGGCGCCACTTGCTGCAATCGCGTTAAGCAGCCCTAAAAAGTCTTCAGGCGTTGCTGCCGGAAAGCCATTGGTAGAAATACTCACAATATCTGTAAAGCTTGCATCTGACAGCTGAAAGCGGATGGCTATGCCTTTAGGGAAAGAATTGCCATCAGCATCAGGGATGGTAGGCAAGCCGGTTGCATCTGAAAAGCGCACAGTGACCGGGCTGGCCTTAGCCTGCAAGTGCGCGGCACTACTGAGGCTGGCCGCAGATTTTGCAGGTACAAACTCACCTTGTACCACTATACCCTTGGCGTGGTTAGCGCGATAACCTTTGTGTGGACCGCCGGATAACTTGGTAAGTGTATTCACAATTTGTTCAACTACTGGCTTATCGCTTTCGGCTACGGGTGCATCCTCGGCATAAGCGTTATTAATGCTTAAAACTAGGGCTGTGAGGGCAAAACTCTTAATCAAGGTGTTTTTTGTTTTCATGATGTAGTCCTAAGTGTAAAAGGTGATGGGTGTGTTAGATAAAGCTACTTCAATTAAAGGATATTTAAATTCTTAATCAAATTGGTTCTAAGCAAAATAAGCTGATTATTTAACGCTTGCAGTTCGGTGATGCTGCAACCTGTACTACATGCAATTTGAGTATGTACATCAGTCGCCTGCGCTTGTAGTAGTTTTCCTGCTTCTGTGAGCGTGATAATGACTTTGCGTTCATCCTCTCGAGCGCGCTGGCGTTGAATCATGCCTAGCTTCTCTAGGCGCTTAAGTAATGGTGTTAACGTGCCAGAGTCGGAAAATAATCGTTCACTGATACTATTAACAGTCATGCCATCTTTTTCCCACAACACCAATAACACTAAATATTGTGGGTAGGTCAGCTTGAGCTTTGATAGTAAAGGTTTATATGTCTTGGTCATACTCAATGAGGCTGAGTAAAGCGCAAAGCAAAGTTGTAAATCTACATTCAAGACTTTGGTTGCTGAAAGACTTTCGTTGGGTGTTGTTGTATCGTCCATGTATCAATAATAGTTCACAATTAAATTGTGTGCAATATAATTGTGAAGTCGAAGTAATGGACTTTCGTTTTCTAATAGCCGATTGTAGGAAAAGTAGGTTTTAGCTCAGCAACTGTGAGCCGTCACTTGGACGAAATAAGACTTAACACTACCGGCATTGCTCGAGCCACCAATATCCGGCCTGCTGTAAAACAAGTGTGCCATAGGCGTGATGACGATAAAAAATAAGTGCGGGCAGGCAACAGGACGAGCTTGTCTGAGCGTGGCTTAGATAAACAGATTCGCTATTTGTTATAAGCATTGGTTTTTAATATATAAGTTTTAAATATTAAAAGTTATATATATGCCGTTATATTATCCAGCCTGAATTGCATTAGGGGTACTTTATGGGGCATATAGAATTTAACGAGTATGGTGAGGCCGAGTATAAGGCAAGAAGCGGCCCGCCCGTCATCACCTTTAAAAATCTCAATCAGGTTAGCCTTTCAATCAGGGCAAGTGCTTTGGTGTTTGAAGACCCAGAGTCATGCAAGTTGCTGTCATTGATTGAACGGGTTGCCCCTAGTGATGTGACTGCTTTTATTATGGGCGAGACCGGTACCGGCAAAGAGCTAGTAGCGCGCCATTTGCACGCATTAAGCCCACGTAAGCATGGGCCATTTGCAGCGATTAATTGCGGCGCATTTTCTGAGTCCTTAGTGGAGAGCGAGCTGTTTGGGCACGAGAAAGGCTCGTTTACCGGGGCAGTCTCCAGCAAACAAGGCTGGTTTGAAAGTGCCAATGGCGGGACTTTGTTTTTGGATGAGATTGGCGATTTGCCGCTATCGACACAAGTTAAATTATTGCGCGTGATTCAGCAGCGTGAGATTGTGCGTGTAGGCTCCAGAAAGGCCACGCCTATTGATGTGCGCCTGGTGGCAGCGACCAATGTCAATTTGGAAGATGCAGTAAAAGCCGGCCGCTTTAGGGAAGATTTGTATTACCGCATTAACGTGGTGCCGATTCAGATTGCGCCTTTGCGTAACAGAGTTGGTGATATTTTGCCGTTAGCCGAGCACTTTCTGTCCATCTACAAAAATCGTTTGCATACCAAACAGCCAATATTAGCGCCGGAAACCATCAAGCTGCTGCATGACTACCCATGGCCGGGCAATATTCGTGAGCTTGAAAATGTGATTCACCGTGCATTATTGGTGAGTGATGGTAATGAGCTGCGTCCGCGCGATTTAAATTTACCGGCAATACAGTTGGCGTCTGGCTCGTCATCTGGCGCGACAGCGGATAACGCTTTTCATTATGCAAGTAATGAGGCGTGCACTTTGGATAAAGCGCTCAACGAGATTATTCAATCCGAGCCTGAGCACTTATATGAAACGGTTAATCGCAAGTTAGTGTTGTCTGCTTATGCATATTGCCGCCAAAATCAGGTGCAAACCGCCCGAGTGCTTGGCATTAGTAGAAACATATTACGTACGTTACTGAAGCAGTTTGGCGTGATTCAATAATTAGCTGTCATGTTGTTCAGTACGCAACACCCCTGTTTGATAAGAAGCAGGGGTGTTTTTTTTTAACCACAAATTCGGGCAAAAATGCCATTTTTGGCCCTTAATTGCAGGCATGAATCGTGCTGATGTTAATGGGTACGTTTTACTTAATTGACGCATTATTCGCAAAGGATCAAAAAATGAAAGTTGTTGCTATCTCAGGCAGCCTTAGCGCGCCATCCCGTACCAAAGCATTGGTAGAAAATATTCTTAACAACGTAACGCAAAAAGTACATGCCAAACATACTCTGATTGATATTGCACAGTTTGCCCCCGAGCTAGGCAGTACCGTTACTTATAATGATTTCCCTAAAGTGTTGTTTGATGCTTATGCGGCGATTGCCGAGGCTGATTTAATCATTATCGGCACCCCTGTGTACAAAGCATCCTACACCGGTTTATTGAAACACTTTTTTGATTTGCTGGATCCTAAGTTGCTGGTTGGTAAGGTTGCCGTGTTGGCAGCCACCGGCGGCACCGACCAGCATGCCCTGGTGTTGGAGTATCAACTAAGACCATTGGTGAGCTTTTTTGGCGTGACAACAGCACCGACCGCAATTTATGCACGTGATAATGAATTTATTGATTACCGTTTACATAGCGAGGCGATTGAAGCGCGTGTTGATACCGCGGTTAATCAGGCGCTTAATTTGCTAGAGAGCAAAACTGCCCAGGCTTTAGCTGCTTAAATTAAAAAGTAGTGAACATAAAAAAGCCCATGCAGTGATGCATGGGCTTTTTATTATTGCTAGCTTTAGTTTGCTTGGGTGATTACCGCAAGCTTGGTGATGCCAGAGCGCTCAATTGCCGCCATCACTTTGGCTACTGAGCCATATTTAACAGACTCGTCTGAGTTCAAATGATAGGTCTGCTCTGGGTTGCTGTTGTACCTAGCTTTTAACTCAGGTTCCAGTGCCGCCAGTGCCACCGCCTGCTTATCAATGTAAACATTGCCTTCTGCATTTACGCTAATGGTGACTGGGGTGCTGGAGTCAGCTAGTTTGGTTGCGCTGGCTTTAGGTAAGCTCACGGTGATTGCATTATTGAGCAGTGGGGCGGTCACAATAAATACCACTAGCAGTACCAACATCACATCTACTAAAGGGGTGACGTTGATCTCGCTTAATACGTCATCCCCATCGCTTTGGGAGGAAAAAGCCATTATGCTACCGCTCCTTTCAGGTTGTGCACCACGGCTTTTTCGCCTTGGTTAGCGGTTGCGTCAGTATTTTTTCTGAACGTTGCCTTGCGTGACAGGGTAATTAAATCCTCTGCAAAGTCGTCCAGATTATTGCTGCTGGTTTTTAATCTGCGTAAAAAGAAGTTATAAGCCAATACCGCTGGTACCGCTACCGCAATACCTACTGCAGTTGCAATCAAAGCCTCACCAATTGGCCCAGCCACTACATCTAGGCTGGCAGAGCCAGTTTTGCCGATAGCAGACAATGCGTGCATGATGCCCCACACCGTGCCGAACAAGCCAACGAACGGTGCAGTGCTGCCTATGCTGGCAAGCACCACCAGGCCGCTCTCTCTGGTGACGCGCTCTTTCTGGATTTGCTGGCGTAATGCGCGCTCTAATACATCTTGCCTATCGCCAAAATGCTGTAAATCATTGGCGGTGTTGGAATCAATATCTTTTAATACATTAAAACCTACAGTGGCGACCCGATAGGCTGGGCCATTGTGGTCTTTAAGGTCAGCGGCAGATTGGAAATTACGTGCGCTCCAGAATGCCGCTCTGTACTTAACATTTTGCTTACGGATTAACCATACCTGTAAAGATTTGGCCAAGATTAAAGTCCAAGTGACAAAAGACCCTGCAATTAGTGTTAACAGCACGGCTTGTACAACAATGGAGGTAGAAGTGTCAGAAAAATTATACATAGTAATATTACCTTTATTTAGCTAGTTTGAATTCAATAGGGACAGTCGCCCAGCCATCAATGGCGGTGCTGCCACGTTTGGATGGAATGAAGGTCCAGTTTCTTACGGCATTAGTTGCCGATTCATCCAAGGTCTTGCGACCACTGGATTGTTTTATTTCCACTTTGTCCGGCTTACCGTTTGCCAGCACATGCACGCGCAGCAACACTTTGCCTTCCCAGCCCTGGCGCTGTGCAAACGCTGGGTAATCTGGCGGTGGGTTATTTAAATAAGCCGCGTTACCCGTGGCCTCGGTGATCGGTTCTTCCACTTTTACCGGCGGTGCCTCTGGTGCCGGTGGCGCAGCAACTACAGGTGCCGCAGTGACCGGTGCCTGACGGTTTTCTGGAATCGTGATTGCATCGGCTGGCACGTTGTCCTGAGCCACTGCAGTGCGTAGCGCCGGCGCAGGTTTCGCTACTTGTGGCGTTACCGGTTTCACCACCTTGGGCGGCGGAGGTGGCGGTTTAGGCGGCTCTATCACTTCAGGTGGTTTGGGTTTGATAAACTCAATTTCCACCTTATTCACCTTAGGCTGCGGCACTGCCGGTGTTGCCGGGTAGTTCAAATAAGCAATCACAGCTGCGCCGTGCAAGAGCGCTGCCAGCGCGCCTAATGCAAACAAGTGGCTCTTGTTGATAGCCGTATGCTCAATCGCAGTGTCTGGTTTAAAGTCGTATGCAGTGCGGTACGGATAGGTGACCGTTTCAGTGTCGTAGGCAGCGGGTGCCTCTATGCCAACACTGGCAAATGCGACTGAAGATCTGGTTAATGTAGACATATTAATCCCTCTGCCAGGTGTGATAATTTGCAACCAGCATTACTCAACCCCCGCCATGGAAAAGTCAGACATCACATCCGTCTTGATACTTTGAAATAAATACGAAGAGCGGTCGCGCGGGCGAGGCAGCGGTACCGGCACGATGCGCTTGATGCGGCCAGGGTGAGACTCCATGACTACAATACGGTCCCCCAGAAACACTGCTTCTTCAACATCGTGCGTGACTAAGATGGTGGTGAGGCCTTCTTGCTCCCACAGGCGTTGCAGCTCTTGTTGCAGTTTTAGTCTGGTCAGCGCGTCCAGTGCGCCAAATGGCTCATCCAGCAGTAGTAGTTTTGGCTTGAGCACCAAGGCTCTGGCAATGGCGACACGCTGTGACATACCACCAGAAATCTGGTGCGGGTAGGCTTTTTCAAACCCTGTTAAGCCCACTACGTTAATCTGCTGCTGCACACGCAGTTTGCGCTCATGGCTAGGCACATCGGTGGCGGAAAAAGCCAGGTCGATATTTTCTTCCACGGTCATCCACGGGAACAAGCGATGCTCCTGAAACACAATGCCACGGCTGAGGTCAGTGCCGGTTACCAAATTACCCTGATAGATAATAGACCCCGCGTACTGAGTATCCAGCCCAGCGATTAGCCTGAGCAAAGTGGATTTGCCGCAACCACTGGTGCCGACGATAGAAAGAAACTCACCCGGGATAATTTCAAGGTTAATGCCATCCAGCACTTTTAACGTCGTATTTTGTAATTGGTAGCTTTTCACTACGTCCTGAATCAGTAGCGATTCTTCGTTCGTCGTCTTATTAGTTTCTACGCCGACCAGATTTTTATTGGGGTGAAGCTCTGCAGGGGAATCTGTTGCTATATTCACCTTGTTAAAAGGTGTAGCGCTTTTGCTAAAGTCTATAGCCACGTTATATGTTGTCATGCCTTAAATTCTCCATACCGATAAACAATTGCCACAAGTGGCTCTGAATTTATACTGCAAGCGCCATGCCAAAATAAATTTATGTTTATAAACATGGTGTTAATTAATTTTCTATATTTTTTAAGGCTAGAGTTTGTTGCTTAAACAACAGCCGTTATGTGCTTGCTGTTGAATTAGCAGCATCTGTATATGCTGCCGTGCGCATGCTGCGGCTGTTGCCTAGGCAACAGTGCTGTTGCTGCTGCCACAAGTGGGCTGCGGCTTAATCAGCAGATTGGCTCACCCATTAAGTTTTTATTAGATAGTTAATTGATTTATATATGTTTTATTTGTTGGCATGAAGCGTGCTAAATCCTTATGAAACTTGCGTGTATCCATACATTAAATATTTCACGCATTAAATATCTAAGGAGAAATCATGAGTAAAGCATTAGACACACTTTGGTATACACGTTGCCCAGTGCCAACCGGCTTAGGCATTGCCGTGCAAAAAGGCTGGCTGGAAGAGAGCTTTCGCGCTAAATCTACCAAGATTGAATCACTGCGCGAGTCAGCGAATCAATCGGTACGTGAGTCGCACTTTGACCATACGTTGGCTAATTCAGTCAGGCATGGCGGTAATATCCCGGCGATATGGGCGCGTGCTATTGGCCGTGAAACCAAAGTAATCGGCTTGTCATGGGCAGACGAGGCGCAACTAATTTTAACTACGCCTAACTCTGGCATCCGCAATGTTAAGGACTTAAAAGGCAGGAAGTTTGGCTTGCCTAAATGGGTCAATGTACAGATTGATTTCGTGCGCGCTCAAGCACTACGTGGCTTGGAAAATGCACTGAGCCTGGATGGATTGGCAGTAAGCGATGTTGAGATTGTGGATTATGAGATTGGCATAGGCTATAGCGATGCACCAGCCAAGAAAAGTGCAGATGGCAGCTATATCTTTGGCAGCCAGTCCGGTAGCCGTAACGACGAGTTAATCGGCCTGCTGCGTGGCGAGGTTGATGCCATTTTCCTCAAAGGCGCAAGTGCGGTGGCACTCGCGAGCCAGCTTAATCTGGTGACGGTGATTGATACCGGTGCGCATCCGGAGCCGCTGATACGTGCTAACAACGGTACGCCACGTACTTTAAGCGTAGATACCCATTTGATTGAAAACCATTTTGACGCGGCTGAACGCATCGTGGAGCAAGTGCTGCGCGCCGAAGATTGGGCGCACGCGCATCCGGATGAAACGCGCCGCTTTCTGGCCAAAGAAACCAACAGCAGTGAATATTGGGTAAGTGTGGCGTATGGCGCTGATGCACATTTACGCCTGCAAACCGATTTCGCGCAGACCTCTATCGATGGTTTGCAGGATTTCGTGAATTTTCTGCATCGCTGGGCGTTTATTCCGCAGTCATTCAATGTGAATGACTGGATTGATACCAGACCTTACGATGCCGTGATCAGCAAACGCCAGGCGGCCATCGCCTGATGGGCTTGGCGTGCGAGCGCCAGGCTACTTCTTGTATTTGAATGTGAGAACAAAATGAATTTCAGTATTAAAAATGGTACCCCTGTGATTGCGTGGTTATTGGTGGGCTTGGCTTTTATGTTTGGCCTGCTCACCGATGCCAATGCCGACCCAGCCAAAGAGGTCAGGATTGCAACCGTGGCCTATAACGTGAATGGCAAGATAGGCTTTAACGGTACGGCGGCTATTGTTGAGGAGCAGGGCTGGCTAAAAGAGGAGCTTAAAAAGCAAGGCGTCACACTGACTTGGGTGCCGGTTACCGCGCAATCGGTAGGGGTGACCATCAACGAGGGCTTTGCCAATAAAAGCATAGACTTTGCTGGCTATGGCGATTTGCCATCCATCATTCTTAACTCTGGCGGCATAGAAACACGCATAGTGGTGCCGGGCGGGCGTGGCAATAACGTATATCTGGTGGTGCCTCCTAACTCCACTGCAAAAACGCTGGCCGACCTAAAAGGTAAACGCATTGCATTGCATCGCGGCCGCCCGTGGGAAATCGCATTTGCGCGCTATGTGGCAGCCAGCGGCTTTAAATTCTCTGATTTCAAAATTTCTAACCTAAACCCAGGCGCGGGTGCTGCTGCGTTAGCTGCCGGTAATGTGGATGCGTTTGTGACTTTGAGTGATGCTTATCAGTTGGAAGATAAAAAAGTAGGCAAGATTATTTGGTCTACCAAGAGCGCTGCGCAAGATTGGAAAATGCGCGCTGAGCTTTGGGGCGCCAAAGACTTTATTGCGCAAAACCCTGCTATTACGCAGATCATTGCTACTGCTTACGTAAGAGCGGTGTACTGGACCTCGCAAGAGGAGCATCTGGATGATTATTTGAAAATTGCCAATCAAAATGGTCAGCCAGAAAACGTGTTCAGACGTGAATATTCCAATGACTCTGTGCCATGGAAGATACGCTGGAGCCCACTGTTTGATGACTTGGTGCTAGATCACTACGCAAATGTTGCCCAATACAGCCGTCAGGCCAACCTGATTCGCAAGGATGTGAATACCAAGCAGTTATTTGATGCGCGCTTTTTAAATGCCGCCATCAAAGAGCTCAAGCTTGAAGGTTACTGGCAACCGAGAAAAGTTGCGCTTAAAGGGGCTTAAGTCATGACAAAAATACGGGATTTAGCCAATAGCCTGCATACCAATGCATTATTCTTTGTGTCGCCGATACTGCTGTTGCTTGCATGGGCGTGGGTATGCAGTGCGGGCATATTTCCTGAGCAGATTTTAGTTTCACCGGCTGGCGTGTACCAAACTGCGCACGAGCTTTGGGGTAGTGGCGAGTTGCAGTCACATCTGCATGACAGTTTGTACCGTCTGGTGCTGGGCTTTGCTATCGGCTCATTGTTAGGCTTGGTATTTGGCGTACTGATGGGGCTGTTTAAGCCTATCGATGCTTTTTTTGCACCTAGCTTTAATGCATTGCGTCAGGTGCCGACCATCGCTTTTATTCCCATGCTGGTTATGATTTTTGGGGTGGAAGAGACATTCAAGATAGTGGTGGTGGCTAAAGCGGCCTTTTTCCCGATCACTATGGCTACCTATGATGCGGTGAAGGGCATACCGCGCAGTTATTTTGAGGTGTCTAAAGTGTATCAACTATCGCATTTTAGTTTAGTCCGGCACGTCATTCTGCCAGCGACGGTACCGCCGATACTGACCGGCTTGCGCTTGGCGCTGGGGCGCTCTTGGATGGTGCTGGTGGCGGCAGAGCTGATTGCGGCAGACAGCGGCATCGGGCAAATGATGGAAATGGGCAGGCAGATGTTCAGAATAGATATTGTGTTGGTGGGGGTGCTGGTAACAGGGCTGATCGGTTTCTTGCTGGATCGTAGTTTGCGCTCGGTAGAGACGCATCTTGGCCGCTGGAAACAAAGCTAATTAGCAGAGGCAATGATGAATATAATTAATCAGTTTTTATTGAGTGTTAAGCATTTTAGTGGGCTGTTACTGCCTATTACGGTGGCTGTGGTGTGGGAATTTATGTCGCGGCAGGGTGATGCCTATACCTATATTTTTGTGCCGTTAAGCCAAATTGGTAGCGGTTTTGTCGAGTTGATTCAAAGCGGGGAGTTGTTGATTAACCTCGTGGCAACTTTACAAACCACTGTGATCGGGTTGGTGATAGGTGGCTTTGCCGGTCTGTTTGTGGGTGGGCTAATGGCGGTGTCACCGCTTGCCAATAAATTAATCGGGCCGCTATACCACACCCTGCGCCAGGTGCCACTACTAGGCTTAATTCCGTTAATCGCCTTATGGTTTGGCAATGATCTGTTTTCTAAAATCCTGATTGTCAGCCTAGCGGCATTTTATCCGATTGTGCTGAATACCTTTGAGGGCATGCGCGGCGTAGAGCATAAGTATGTAGAAGTAGCATCGGTGCTTAAATTTAATCGTTTGCAGTTGCTAATCCATGTGTTATTGCCTGCGGCTACGCCATCTATCATGACCGGCCTGATGCATGCATTGGCTTTTGCATGGGTATCTACTGTAGGCTCAGAGCTGCTATTCTCCACCGGGCCTGGTGTGGGCGGGCTGATGCTGATGGCGCAGGAGTCATCAAGAATGGATATTGTGATTGTGGCTGTGGTGAGTATCGGTTTAACCGGTTTGCTGATGAACGCTAGCTTGTCTCATCTACGCCAATACCTGCTGCGTTGGCGCAGCGTACGCTGATGCTGTATTAAGAAAAACTATTATCAATGTGTTGTGTGCGGTGTGTCTGTGGATGCACCGCATTTTTTTTGTATAGATTTTCTTAGCCAGCTTATTTGCCAGGTAAACATTGGCTAGCCGCTGTTAAATAAAGTCTGTTTATTAACAAGCAACTGTTTAGATTGTTGCTGCTTATACAACATACGCAATCATGTGTTTGTTAGTGTTTACTTATTTATATTCAATTAAATCAATGTGTTGTGCTTAATTTTTGACTTGGCACATATTCTGCAATCTCTATAACGGTTAAGGCGCTAGGTTACGGCTCCAAGTTCCGGCTTAGGCTCCATGCAAATTTCAATCACAGTTAAAGAGAGTATTCAATGAGAAGTAAAGAAATTAAAGGCGCACATCAGCGTCAGGCTACCTTCCAGTTAAAGCCGCTGGTCAAAAATGTATCGATTGCATTGGCAATTAGCGCAGCTACGGTGTTCAACGCCAATCTGGCTTATGCAGAGGAGAGCGCGCCTGCCCAGTCTGAAGATAAAGCCAAAGTAGAAGGCGTGGCGCTGCCTTCAGTGACCGTGACTTCACAAAAGCGTGAGGAGAGTGTGCAGGAAGTGAAAACCGCGATTACGGCCTTAGGCGGTAAAGATTTGCTAGACCAAGGTGTAGGTCGCTCAGCCAGTGAAGTATTGAATTATGTACCTAATGCTTCAGCTGGAACGCAGCAGCATGGGCGCCCACGTTGGTGGATTCGTGGTGTAGGTGCTGGCCAGCAGCAATATGACTTATCCAATCCAGTAGGGTTTTATTTAGATGAAGTCTATATCAGCAACGCCAGTGCGACTGGCTTCCCATTATTTGATATTGAGCGTGTAGAAGTGTTGCGCGGCCCGCAGGGTACATTGTGGGGTAAAAACACCACAGGCGGCGCGGTGAGCGTGGTTACAAAAAAACCATCATTTAATACCGATGCCAAAGACAATTACGTAAAAGTTGATTACGGTAGTTACAACGACAGAATCGTCCAAGGCGGCGTGGGCGGCGTGATTATTGATGAGCGCTTGGCAGGCCGTGTTTCGTTTTTACAAGAAGACCAAGATGGCCGTTTAAAAAACCAATATACCGGCAGCAATGATAGTGGATTATCTGAAGGCGCAATCCGCGGGCAGTTGTTGGCTGTTTTAACACCGGATTTAGAGGCACTGTTAAATGTGCATTACCGCAAATATGAAACCGATGGTGCCATTACCACCACCAGAAGTTATGCGGCCAATGGCGTGTTCCGTAACGGCTACAAGCCAAGTAAAGATATTAAGCATGTGAGCACCAATGCGCCTGACTCTAGCGACAACACGCAAAACGGCGTGAGCTTGAACTTGAAATGGCAGTTGGGTCGTCTGGCACTGACTTCTATTACCGGCTATGAAGATTTCCAGTCTGAAATTGTGACAGATAACGATTTTACGCCACTAGAGATTTCCAGGTCACATACCGATGGCAAGAGCCGTCAGTTTACGCAAGAGTTTAGGCTGGCATCGCCTAAAGAGGATCGCTGGAACTGGTTAGCGGGTGCTCACTATTTTAATGAGAATGTTAATTTTAGTACGCAGGGCGCTAAGTTGCCATCGGCTTCAGTGCCAGGTTTGGCAGGTGCGCCAGCGGGTGCAACTTATAACAAATCAGACTTAACGCATAATGCGGAGAGTTTTGCATTGTTCGGCAGCAACACCTATAACTTTACCGATCAGCTAAATGCTACCTTGGGCGTGAGATGGACGCGCGAGACTAAAGAGTATGATCTGAACAGAAAGGGCTCAACCGGAACTGGTACTTGGAGCAACCTGGCACAGTGGTGGAGCACATATACCGGAGCATATGCAGCAGCAGGGCCATCTGGATCGGGCACGTTTAGCGCTAAAGACTCTAAAACCTGGAATGCGTTAACTTACGACATTACCCCTGAGTATAAAATCACCCCGCACGACCGCGTATATGCCAAATATTCGCATGGCGAGAAATCTGGCGGCTTTAACACTGCCGCGACTAGCTTGGCCGCGGTGAATACGGTGAAACCTGAGCAGTTGGATGCTTTTGAGGTGGGCTACAAATCTGAGTGGTTGGATGGACGCTTAAACTTTAATACCAGCTTGTTCCATTACAACTATAAAGACGTACAGGTGAACGTGGTAGGCTTTAATGCCAATGCTAATACCACTGTTTCTTATTTGCAGAATGCTAAAAAAGCTACGGTCAACGGTGCTGAGTTTGAGGTGGAAGCATTGCCGCTAGAGAACCTGCACGTGAATGCCAGCTTGGGCTTGCTAGATGCAGATTATGACAGCCTGCAGGTGGTGAACGGCGGCGCTGATTTGAGCGGCAGGTCATTGGTGCGTTCACCGCATGTAACTGCACAGCTGGCTGCTGATTATCGCATTCCGGTGCGTTACGGTAAGGTGATTATCGGTGCAGATGCACGCTACCAAGCTAAGCAGTATTACTTTATTGATCCACAGTCTGAAGCGCGTGGGCATTTGAATCAAGAAGCTTATACCTTGGCAAATGCGCGGATTTCATTCGCGACACACAATGACAAATATTTATTTACCGGCTACGTGAATAACCTATTTGATAAAGAGTACAAAAACCACTCATTACCAGCATTTAACGCCGGGCAGGGTGTTAATGGCGACAGCGTGTATTGGGCAGCACCAAGAACAGTTGGCGTTTCAGTCACCACGCGCTGGTAATTATTCGCGCAAGCGTTGATGCAACAAACGCCAGATTCCCATTCGGTAGTCTGGCGTTATTTTTATCAGTAACACATATCGCAGCATGGCGTCCGAGTCTGGCGCAAACCGTACTGTTATTCATTTCTATCCTGAGAGTTCATCCATATGAGCCAGTCCAATACGTTAAATACGCAACGTCCATTATTAGCCACCCACCATTTCACTTATTCATTTGTTGGCCTTGCGCTGATGAGCGGCATCACCATCGGTATGAATAAGATTCTAGTCACGCTGTTAGCGCTGCACCTGAATGCAGAGTCATGGCAGATAGGCTTGTTAATCGGGGCGGAGAGTTTATCCATGATGCTGATGTCGCTACCGGCCGGCATCTTTATCAGCCGCTTCAGTGCGCGCTGGGTCTATGCAATTTCTAGCATAGGAGCCATGGCCTTATATCCGCTGATAGGTTACTCAACCTCTTGGTATCTGGCAGCCATTTTTCTGTTTATTGCCGGCATTTGTATTCCGTTTCGCGTGGTGGCCATGAACACCTCATGGCTGGAGCGCTTGCCCGAAGTCGGCACCAGCCGCGGTGGCTGGTATAGGGGCACCTTAATGCTGGGCATAGGCTTGGTCGGGCCTTTGCTTGGCAATCTGGTATCTAGCCATTTGGGGATACAGGGCAGCTACTGGATTACCAGCATATTATTTGCGGTGATGTCGTTTTATGGCTTCACCATTTTATCGCGCACGTGTGAGACCGATACTGGCAAGAGTGTACGTGGCGGCGTGAAAGAAATGTTGCAATATCTGCGTGACCCGATGGTGCGTCAAGTATGTATCTATGACGGCCTAGGGGGTATGGTACGCGGCTTCTTTGGTACGTTTATTATTGTGATTGCAGTGCGCCAGTTTCACTGGAGTGCGCAGCAGGGAATCACGCTGATGGTGGTAGAGGGTGCGGCCTTTGTTGCGGTGTTGCTGTTGCTCGGGCATGTGGTGGCAAAGCTAGGTGAAAAACTCACTTATAACTTAAGCCATGCCAGCCTGATTATTGGCTTGGCATTCTTGGGCTTAAGTAGTGGTGTGGTGGGGCTGTTGATCGGTGCTGTACTGCAGGCGGTGGGTCAGGCATTTAATCATCTCGTTAATATTTCGCGCTTGGCACATTCTGGTAAAAATATGGGCCACGTTTCCGGCTTATTTACCATGGTAGGCATGGCGGGTGGCTTTGTGGGCGCCACGCTGGGCGGATTTTTAAGCAAAGGCTTTGTACTGCAAGATATATTTTTACTGTGGATTCCTATCTGGCTGGCAGTATGCCCTGGCTTCCGCGTGTTTGTCAGCAGCAACTTTAAAAAACTGGTGGCATGAGTGCATGATGGTTTGCAAAATCAACAGCGCTGTTTCTAGCCTTGTTGATTTTGCAGCAACTATTTATTTTGCATAAAAACAGTGAGTTGTAGTTTTATAAAAATACAATATAAATCAATGCCTTGTGATTGTTTGTATTGGAGCCAGATATTGGCATGCATCCTGCAAATTAAAAGGGATAGCGCTACAGAGATACCAATGTAGCTAGTTAATCCAGTTTAATTTTAGGAGGAATGTATGACTACAGAGTTCTTGTGGCAATTGCCAACCAGTGGTGATGGACGTTACGGAAATAGTAGAAAAGAGCGTCGTGCAGAACGTGCCTCATCAAAGCATCCCTACTCGGATGGCGTGACCGACCCGCGTGGTTTGAGCTTCAACTATTTTGATTACCTGCATCAGGTTGCGCGTGCGGCAGATCTTGCAGGCTTTGACGGCATCCGCATTCCAGAAGATATCAATGGTGATGAGCCATGGATTATTGCCGGTTATGTGGCACGTGGCAGCCGTCATTTAAAGCTAGTCACCGAGTTTGACGCCTCACGTGGCTCATCGGTGTATGCGGCAAAAAATACAGTGAGCTACCAGCGCTTTACCGATGGCCGCTTTGCCTGGCAGATCAGTGCCGGTGGTGATGATAAGCATAGACGCGCTTTGGGTGATTTTGTAGAAGATAGTGAAATTAACCCGCGTATTGAAGAGTTCGTCACCGTGGCGCGCGGTGTGCTCACCCAATCTCCATACAGTTTTAAAGGCAAGTATTTTGAGGTGCTCAATGGCGGGTTCCAAGGTGCTTTATCTAACCAAAAAGTACCGCCTATCTACCTTTCCGGTAAGAGTAAAGAAGCCTTAGCGCTATCGGCCAAGGTGGCGGACTTTCACATTTTTGATGCTGACACGGTTGAAAATATTCAGCAGCAAATCCAAGAGCTTAGCGTACTAGCCAAACAGTACGGGCGCGAGCCAAGGTTTGCACTGCGCATAGATATCGTGAGCCGCGAAACTGAGGATGAGGCGACTTTTGATGCGCGCCGCTATTGGCAGCAGTCAGAGCAGGGTAATCATCAGCCTGTCATTAACGGCAACCTATGGGCTGGCCTATCCACTGATACCACCGCGGCCAATGCCACGCTGGTGGGCAGCTACGAGCAAGTGACGCAAGCGCTTGTGACCTATGCCGCCGCTGGGGTCAGCAGCTTCCTGCTTTCATCTGTCCCGCACTTTGAAGAGGCCTACCGCCTGGGTGAACACGTTTTACCTGCGGTACGTGCCCAAATCAAACACGACCAACGTCGTGCTGCCTAACTAAATTTAAGGAATATTGTATGACTATTGATGTTTTCTGGCGGATTCCGACCCATGGCGAACCAAGCTCACACCGTAATCGCACCCCGCACCGCGGTGACTGGTTTCCTGGCGATGACACTAAAGCCAAGCCCGGCAGCGTAGGCGGCACAGGGCAGGGTTATATCGATTATGTGGCAGAAATTGCGCGTGCTGCCGAGATTTCAGGTTTTCAGGGCGGTTTGATTCCATCGTTCCCAATGACGGATGAGCCTTGGGTGATTTCTTCGTTACTGGCGCGTGAGACTTCTACGTTCCGCTTCATGATTCCGTTTCAGCCCGGTTTTCTTAACCCGGTGGTTGCTGCGCGCATGACTGCAAGCTTGCAGCGTGCAACTGGCGGCCGTGCTTTATACAACATCATTACCGGTGGCGGTGGCCCAGCGCAGCTATGGTGGGGCGATTCCGCCTCGCATGATGACCGCTATGGCCGCACCACTGAGTTTCTGGATGTATTAAAAGGCGTTTGGAATGGCGGGCCGTTCTCTTATCATGGCAAATTCTACCAAGTGGAAGATGCAGGCTTGGCGCACCCATTGTCGCAGGAAGAATATCCGGAAATCTACTTCTCCGGCTCTTCAGATGCAGCGCTTGCCTCGGCCTCTAAGCATGCTGACTATTACCTAACTTGGCTGGAGCCGTTTGAGCAGCTGCGCGAGAAGTTTGACCGTGTTAAAGCACGCACCCAGATTCTCGGGCGCAAGATTAAATGCGCTATTCGTGTGGATATCATTGCCAGACCCACTGAAGAAGAGGCATGGGCGGAGGTTGAAAAAGGCTTTAACAGCCTGAGCCGTGAAGCCTTGGATAAATTCCAGAACCCAGATGCCAGTGACTCAGTAGGTGCTGCACGCCAGCGCGGCAATCGGCCGACCACCATCAACAGTTATAAAGATTTGATTATTGAGCCGAATGTTTGGTCAGGTTTTAGCCTGTTGCGCGGCGGCCAAACCAATGGCATCGTCGGTAGCTATGAGCAAGTGGCTGAACGTTTAGATCAACTGGTGGCACTGGGCGCTGATGCATTTATTCTGGCCAGCACGCCACACTTGGAAGAAGCGTACCGCGTGGGTGAAGAAGTGCTGCCGCTATTGCGCGGCAAAACCGATACCGCGATTTTGCGCGCAGTGGGGTAAAGGTGATGGCTAATTCATTATCTGCTAATCAAGCTGCAAACGCATCGTTAACCGATATCTGGTTTACGCGCTGCCCAGTACCTACGGCAACTGGCTTGGCGTATAAGCTGGGATGGCTGCAGGACGAGTTTGCCGCTGATGGTATCTCGATTGCAACCATACAGGATGCGCCCAAAGCACTCGCGCGCCATCATTACGACCATGAGCTTCCCAATTTGATTCGCGAGGGTGGCAGCTTGCTGGCCTTAGCGGCCAAGGCACAGGGCGCTAAAACTAAGCTTATCGGCCTCACTTGGATAGACGAGTGGCAGGCGATTCTGGTGCGCCAGGATTCGCATATCCACAGGCCTGCCGACCTGAAGGGCTTGCGTGTGGCACTACCTGCCTATGTGCACCGTGAAGTAGCGGCGCATGTGCGCGGTAGCAGCATTGCACGAGGCATGACCTTGCAAGGGGTGAAAGGCGTTTTAGCCTATGCGGGCTTAACGCTGGATGACGTGACTTTTGTCGAGGTGGGCTCGGGGCAGGATACCAGCGCCGGCTTGGGTGGACTGTGGGCGGGGTTAGATAACCTCGCGCGTGGAGAAGTTGATGCCGTTTACGTTAAAGGCGCGTCGGCAGTGGATGCCGCTAAGCAATATGGTGTAGTGGTAGGGATAGATATCGACCAGCTCTCTGACCGTAAGTATCGCGTCAATAACGGTACACCGCGGCCGATTACCGTGCATGAAGACTTTATCGAAAATCACTTTGATTTACTGGTACGTTTTCTTGCACAAACCTTACGCGCTGCGGATTGGGCCGCCTCCAATCTGGACGGTGTGCATCAAATCTTAAAAAGTGAAACCCGTGCAGGCGATGAAGGGGTGGCTACTGCTTACCGCAATGGTTTTCATCAATCACTACACCCAACCTTATCCAAAGAATTGCTGGATCTATTAAGCATACAAAAGAACTCCAGCTTGATTCATGGCGTGTTAGACCGTGATTTTAATTTGGACGCATGGATAGACCCAACCCCGTTGGCTGATGCATACAAGTGGCTAGATAACCATTATCAAACGCAGAGCAAAGCTGCGTAATTTACTTAATTTTAATGAAGGAGTTTTAACATGGGAAAAATTGATACAGAGTTAGCTGCAGATGTGACGGCATTTGCACAAAGCGTTAAGCAAGACGCCGAGCATGCTTTTAGAGTGCTGCGTGAAACCGACACCACCACGGCTTATGGTACGGTGGGCTTTGTGGTGCGCGTGCCTGGGCACGAAAAACTGGTGGTAGTGAATGACCCGGGCCCGTGGAATCGTGGCGCAGAAATCACGCCGGCTATTATTGGTTTTGATGGCACCGTGTATGCGGGCAACCATAGCGGCGGCAAACGTTACAATAAGCTGTTTATTGAGCATCCTGATGTGAATATCATTTCACACGTGCATACGCTGTATTTAGCGGCTTGGGCACAAACGCACCGTACTTTTCCAATCAATTATGTTGCGTTTAATCGCCACCATCTGGTGCGCGAGCTGCCAATTTATATTGATAGACGCCAACCGGAAGTCGATTTCATTGTAGAGAAAGTGAATGAAAACCCACATAACTTCGCCATCATTGAAGCCAATGGCGGCGGTACGGTATGGGGTAAAGGTGGTGTGCGAGCACTGACTGATACCATTATTTTGCTGGAAGAAACTGCGCGCTTGCAACTGCTGGCTGAAGCGGTGGGTGGCTCAAGAAACTATGGTGCGGGTGCTTTAAGACAAAACTGGACCATGACTGGTTTGTTTGATGAAGCAAAAACCTTAGGTTTGCTGCCGATTACCGATATCTAGCACGCTAGCATCGCTATCTTGCATACCCGGTAATGGTTCTGCGCTTGCAGATGATTACCGGGGTGCATCCATCTTTAGGGTTTTTTCATTTGATTTTTTCTCAAGCCCGGTTTTTACAATACAGGCCTTCAAAAAATTTGTTTGCTTAATATTTGCGTGATGCACGGTTGGCTAGGCCGGTATCTGCCTACTCGCGGCCGCAATAAAACTTACGCATGGCTTCACCCGTTACATCAGGGGCAATGTATTCCCACTGTGCCGGGGTGCTGTTTTTAAGGATGGCTTCGCCACTCCCCATATTCAGCTTGTAGTAGCTAGCGGCCATGGTTCTACGCATTTTGGTTTTACAGTTGACCTCAAGCAAAGACTTGACTGAGAGGTAAGCCTGACGCTGCACGGTTTGCGCTGTGTTGTAATCCTGCATTTGCCAAACTTTTAGCACACTGTCCTGATTACGCGGCGTGGCAACGTTGTAATAAAGCTTTACGCCACCTTGGTTGCTTGAGCCGCTAAACTCGGTCCAGTCCGCCCATGTGCTGGTGCTGATCAGTGCCAGTGTTAGTGCAATTAGCAGTTTTTTCATGTTGTGTTCCATCGTGGCTTGCTAGCAGGTTAATGCGTTATTGGTGAATCGCATTCATTTTGCGATCAAGGTCCGCAATGTCATTGGTGAGTTTGGCTCTTTCTTCCTCACTGATTTGCGAGCTGTTTAGGCGTTGCTGCAATTGATTGCGCACGGCAGCCAGCATCTTTGCTTGGGGTGCTTGCGTTTCGACTTGCGGTGCGCGCATTTTAGCTAGGGCTGCGCTCAGTGCTTCGTATTCTTGGTCGGTCAGGCCGGTAATGCTTTTTAGCTCGGCGGCTGGTTGTGCTGGTGTGTTTGTCATGGGGATATTAAATGCATAATCAAATTGAAAGATGGTGGAATCTTATCACAGGCGGCTCTGCCTAGAGCGTCGCCAATCTATATCCAAAGATTGGATGACAGGATGTGGGTGTTTGAAAAGTGCCTGAAAGTTCAAGCATAGGCAGCAAATAAAAATTGGTAATCTCAGGCTAAAAGGTAGATGATTATAATTATCTGGAATTATTTTAAGGTTTTTTAGTCAAGGAGAATAATATGTCTGCACATACCTATAAACTCATCGAACTCGTAGGCAGCTCTAGCGTTGGCACTGATGATGCAATTCGTAATGCGATTGCAAAAGCCGCGCGCACCGTCAAGCATATGGATTGGTTTGAAGTGGTTGAGACTAGAGGGCATATTGTGAATGGTGAGGTTGCGCATTTCCAAGTAACCATCAAGGTTGGTTTTAGAATAGAAGATTAAATAATAATGATCCATGGTTCCAGTTCATTACAAATACCTGCTTTATCCGATAATGATACGCAAGCATGGATAGATTCGTTAGCTAAGCATTACGCGCTTGCCGACGTCGAGCTCATTCGTCAGGCCTGCCAGTTGGCAACCCTGGCTTATGATGCGCATACTGAGCTGACCGGTGAGCCGCTGCTGCAGCATGCAACAAGCACGGCCGCTATATTGGTCAGCCTGAATATGGATGCTGAATCCATTATCGCCACTATTTTGTATGCAGCGCCTCACCATATCGATAATTGGCAAGAAACCATCAAGCTGCGGTTCGGCAACAATATTGCGAGCATGGTCGAAGGCTTGCTACGCATCGCGCAAGTGCAGGAGTTCAGCGAGCTTGAGCGTCTGCACCTGCAAGAGCAGGAAAATGCAGATAACAGCAAGCAGGTTGAAAGCCTGCGCAAAATGCTGTTGGCCATGGTGCAGGATATTCGTGTAGTACTGATTAAATTAGCTGAACGCACGCAAATTCTGCGCAGCTTAGCTGGCGCCAGCCGTGAGCAGCAAGTACTGATAGCGCGCGAGGTGCAGGGTATCTTTTCTCCGCTCGCCAATCGCCTTGGGGTGTGGCAGCTCAAATGGGAGATGGAAGATCTCTCACTACGCTATTTAGAGCCACAGCTCTATAAAGAAGTCGCCAAGTTACTGGATTCGCGCCGTGTGGATCGCGAGCAGTACATCGCTGATGTTGAGAATACCCTGAAGCAGAAATTAGCACAGGCGGGTATTAAGGCCGAGGTTTCCGGCCGACCTAAACATATCTACAGCATTATCAATAAAATGCGGCGCAAAAACCTGGATTTTGAACAGCTGTTTGATGTGCGCGCAGTGCGGATTCTGGTGGAGGATGTAAAGGATTGCTACAGCGCACTGAGCCTAGTACAAACTTTATGGCAGGCGATCCCAGGCGAGTTTGATGACTATATCGCACGCCCCAAAAGTAATAATTACCGTTCATTACACACCGCCGTTAATGGCCCGCAGGGCTTGGCGCTAGAGGTACAAATCCGCACCTTTGAAATGCACCAATACTCCGAGCTGGGCGTTGCTGCGCACTGGCGCTATAAGGAGGGCGGCAAGTCTGATATCGTGCTGGACGAGAAAATCGCCTGGCTGCGTCAGATCTTGGCATGGAAAGAGGGCGCTACTGATAGTGGCGACTTGCTGGAGCAATTCAAGACCGAGTTGTTTCAGGAGAGCGTGTACGTATTTACGCCGCAAGGCCGGGTGATCGATTTACCCAAGGATGCCACGCCTATTGATTTTGCCTATGCGCTGCATACGGATCTAGGGCACAGAACCCGTGGCGCCAAAGTGGACGGCAATATCGTACCGCTTAATTACAAGCTGCAAAACGCGCAGCGCATTGAAATCCTCACCACCAAGCATGGCGCACCTAGCCGCGATTGGTTAAGCCCGACCTTGGGTTACTTAAAAAGCGCCAGTGCGCGTGCCAAGGTGCGGCATTGGTTTCGGCATCAACACGCAGAAGAAAACGTGGCGCAAGGCCGTACTAAATTAGATAAAGAGTTACACCGCGCAGGGGTAGGTGCGATTAATCAGGAAAAAATCGCCCAGAAGCTGCACTTTAATAAGCTGGAAGACTTTTTAAGCGCGATAGGCCGTGGTGATGTGAGCGAGTATCAAATCGCGGGCGCTATCCATGAGATTGCACACCTAAAGCCGCCAGAAAAAGCCACCCAAGTGATTGCGCGCAAGACAACGGCACAGCCAGTAGCCACCGAGGTGACGGTGGAAGGGGTTGGCAACCTGCAGACCTATATGGCGCAGTGCTGCAAGCCAGCTTATCCGGATGCTATTGTGGGCTATGTGACTTGCGACCGCGGCGTGACTATACACAGCCAGGCTTGCACGTTTATTCGGCGCCTGCCTGATGAGCGCCATGATCGTCTGCTACATGCGCAGTGGCGTATTGGTAAAGACAAAAAACATACAGCCTAAGCACGCGTTGGCATCGCCGCAGCGTGCGGTAGGCTAAATTGTCAGCACCGTTGCGCCCGTTGTTTTACGAGCCTCCAGGTCGCGGTGTGCGGTGGCGGCATCTTTGAGCGCATAGGTCTGGTTAACATAAATGTTCACCTTGCCGCTCGCTACCACTTCAAACAAGTCTGCGGTGTTTTCTTCAAGCTGGGGGCGGCTGGCAATAAAGGTGGCAAGTGCAGGCCTGGTCACCATAAGCGAGCCTTTTTGCGCCAGCACGGATAAATCCAATGGCGGCACTGGGCCTGACGAGGCGCCGAACAGTACCATTAATCCTCTGGGTTGCAGGCAGTCTAGCGATTGCATAAAAGTATCTTTGCCGACTGAGTCGTAAATCACCGGCAGCTTTTTGCCATTGGTAATTTCTAATACGCGTGCAGCAAAATTTTCGCGGGTGTAGATGATGGGGTAGTGGCAGCCATTGGCTTTTGCCAATGCCGCTTTTTCTTCGGTAGAGACTGTGCCAATCACGGTTGCACCCAGCGCCGCTGCCCACTGGCACACGATAAGCCCTACGCCACCAGCCGCAGCATGTACCAGTATGGTATCGCCAGCGCTCACTTTGTAGATATCTCGAATCAGGTAGCGTGCGGTCATGCCTTGCAACATCATGGCGGCCGCGGTGTTGTTGTCTATGCTATCCGGTAGTTTAATCAAGCGCTCTGCCGCGATCAGCCTGGATTCAGCATAGGCGCCAATCACTGAGGCATAAGCCACACGATCCCCTACTTTTAAATGCGTAACCCCCGCGCCTACTGCTTCCACAATGCCTGCGGCTTCCATACCCGGAATGAACGGCAGCGGCAGCGGATACAGTCCGGTGCGGTGATACACATCGATGAAGTTCAACCCCACCGCAGTTTGCTGTAACCTGACCTGACCGGCATCCGGCGCGCCTACTGTAATTGGCTCCCAGCGCAATACTTCAGGGCCGCCTGTTTGGTGAACTTTAATCGCATGTGACATGGTCTAATTTTTCTAACACGATGGAGATAGTGCTAAAAATAATAGCACTAAATATTGGCCGGAATCAGTAGCAGTTGTGAATAATTATGGCAATTGAATCACTCTGATATTGACTATCAGGTGGGTTGTCAGTATAGTGCCGGCCTTCGGCGTGTAGCGTAGCCTGGTAGCGCGCCTGCTTTGGGAGCAGGATGTCGGGAGTTCGAATCTCTCCACGCCGACCATATATCCCCCAGTTTTACCTCTAGGTTTTGCATCTTTGCAAACCGCAACCGTGACCGTGACCTTTGTGCAGCGTTACGCGTTGTTGTATCTATCCTGTTTACATATCACCTTAGTATTAGCAGAATGAAACCATTGCTGCAGTGTTTAGTCCAATCCAGTGATTGCGGGGACAACGGTGTTTGCGCAATCGGTTTGATGTTAAATACTTTAGGAGAAACATCATGGCAAAAGGACAGCTACACAAAAACAAAGAGGCAAAAAAACCTAAGCAAAACAAAAAACCAGTAGTGATGCCTGGCCCTACCATCGTCATGCCAAGCAAGCCTAGTATGCCCAAAAAGTAGGGTAAGCTGGACGTGCACTTTGGCTTGTGTGGTAAATGGCTACCGTGCATCTCACTTTAAAGGAGCCTAGGCTCCTTTTTTGTTGCCGCATCTGGATTAACGGTTGTTATCAACAGGCGGCTTTATGCTGACAAACAGCGTAAGCATGACTAATAGCTTTTTAACTTTAATAAGTTATGGCACTATGCCATTATGAAACTTCCGCACAATCCTACACTAGCCGCTGGTTCAATAAGTGCACCCGCTGGGAATGCTGAAGACATGGTGCTGCCAGAAGCTTTATCCTCACTTGCCACGGCCTCGGAGCAAGAGGCCGATTCATTATTATCCTCCAGCGCAGTGATTCAGAAAGTACTCGATTGTTTACCATCCGTGATTGGTTACTGGGACAACGCGCTAAAAAACCGCCTTGCCAATAAAGCTTACGAACAGTGGTTTGGGATTGAGGCGAGTAAGCTGCGGGGCAAACATATATGGGAGTTACTGGGGGATGAGCTATACCGCCTCAATCTCCCGCATATTGAAGGCGCATTAAGTGGCGAACCGCAGACCTTTGAGCGCATTATTCCTAATGCCGACGGTAGCTCCCGCCACTCGCTGACAAATTACATCCCAGATGTAAGAGATGGCGAGGTGAAAGGTTTCTTTGTACTGCTCACCGATATTAGCGCGATTAAAAAAGCAGAAGCGGTGCTACGGGGGAGTGAAGAGCGCTTCCGTTCACTGGTGCAGGACCAAACCGAAGTGATTTCAAGGATGCGTGCCGATGGCACTTATATCTTTGTTAATGATGTTTATTGCCGCTTTTTTGGTAAGACCGAACAGGAGATGATAGGTGCTAGCTGGCAAACCGTGGTGTACCCCGATGATTTGCAGCGTGTGGTGGACGAGCTAGCCATGTTGTCCGCGTCTAACCCGGTGGTGATGATTGAAAATCGGGTGCTGTCTGCAGCGGGAGAAGTGCACTGGATGCAGTTTAGCAGCCGCGGTATCTTTGATGCGCATGGTCAACTCACTGAAATCCAGTCAGTAGGCCGCGATATCAGTGACCGAAAGCGCGCTGAAGAAGAGGTGCAGAAATTAGCCTATAAAGACCCGTTAACCGGTTTATCTAATCGGCGCTTAATGCTGGATAGGTTGCGCATTGCCTTGGCTACTTCGGCGCGCACTATGCAGTATGGTGCTTTGCTGTTTCTGGATTTAGATAAATTTAAGGTCATTAACGATACGCAAGGCCATGGCGATGGTGACTTACTCTTAATTGAAGTGGCAAAAAGAATTGTAGCGTGCGTGCGTGAGGTAGATACCGTTTCGCGCCAAGGCGGTGACGAGTTTGTGGTGCTGGTGGAGCGCCTGGGCGAAAGTCTGGAAGAAGCCTCGCGTACGGTAGCAAAAATTGCAGAAACCATACGTTTGGCGCTGGCCGAGCCCTACCAAATCAATAATATGCATATCCATAGCTCATCTAGTATTGGTATCTCGCTGTTTTGCGGCCATGATAAAGATGTAGACGAGCTGATTAAGCGTGCTGATATGGCGATGTATCAGGCCAAGGATGGTGGCCGTAACCGCACGCGCTTTTTTGACCCGCAAATGCAGGAACTGGTGGAAGTACGCGCCAGCTTGGAGTCAGACTTACACAATGCCTTGGAGACTGAGCAGTTCGAGTTGCACTATCAGCTACAGGTCAATCATGAAAATAAACCGATAGGTGCCGAGGCTTTGATTCGCTGGCATCACCCGCAGCGCGGTATGGTTTCGCCCGCACATTTTATTCCGGTAGCGGAAGAAAGCGCGCTTATCCTGAATATCGGGCATTGGGTGCTGGATGAAGCTTGCCGCCAGATTGCGGTTTGGAGTAGTCATGCAAAAATGTGCGATTTGGTACTGGCGGTCAATATTAGCGCGCAGCAATTTAAGCAAACCCATTTTGTAGATCAGGTAATTGCGGCGATTCATAAGCATGGCATAGATCCAACCCGGCTCAAGCTGGAGCTAACCGAAAGTGTGGCCTTGGATGACATCACCGATGTGATTGCCAAAAAGAACCTGTTAAGACAAAAAGTAGGGGTGACGCTGTCTTTGGATGACTTTGGTACTGGGTTTTCTTCACTCTCTTATTTAAAACGCTTACCACTGGACCAGATTAAGATTGACCAAAGCTTTGTGCGCGATATCACCACCGATAAAAGTGATGCGGTGATGGTGAAAACCATTATTGATATGGCACAGAATTTTAGCTTGAACGTGATTGCGGAAGGGGTGGAGACCGAGGCGCAACTGGCGTTCCTGAAGCATCATCAGTGTATGGCGTATCAAGGTTATTTGTTTAGTAAGCCGTTGCCTATTGAGCAGTTTGATGCATTAATGCAGGATTATGCGCATCATGGCAATATCACCAAGCTAGTGTAGTCTAGCTTACCTTGCAGCGAGGTCGTTGCTGCGTTTCTTCCGTACTAGTGAGCTTCTGTCAGCATGTGTGCCACCGCCCGTTTAAAGGGTGAGATGCGGTTACCCAAGCGCAGCGATGCTGCTCTAACTAGGCGCGCCGGTAGGGTGTCATTCCCGTACAGTTTTGCAATTGCATGTGTGGCAATAAACAAGGGGCGTGTTTTAAGGCGATGCTTTCTTTGGTAACGCTCCAGCAGGGCACTGGCGGCGATATTGCTGCCACGCGAGTTAGCCGTTTTAATTTCATGGGCAAGGACATTGATGCCAAATAATCCAAAGTTAAAACCATGTGCCGTGACTGGATGCATACCTACGGCCGCGTCGCCAACTAAAGCAAAGCGCTTTGCCACCAGCTGGCTGGCGTAGGCGGTGACTAGCGGGTAAGCATGGCGCGTGGATGCCAGTTGCATGCTGCCTAATCTATGCTTAAAGCGTACTGCAACTTCCTGATTAAACTCGGCTTCGCTTAATGCCATCAGCCGTTGAATGTCCGTCGCGGGCAGGGTGATGACCACAGAGGAGCGCATGCCGTTCATGGGCAGTAGCGCCAGAGTTTGGCCGTAGTCAAACCACTCCCACGCTACATGCTCATGTGGGATGCTATGTTCCATCACGCATACCATCATGGTTTTGCCAAAGTCATGCATGGTGGCCGGGATGCCCATCGCACGTCTGGTTTCAGAGAAGCGGCTGTCTGCCGCCACCAATAGCTGCGCTTGCACTTTGCTGCCATTGGCCAGGCTGATATAGGCACCGTCGTTATCCGTGCTGATGGCGGAAATGGCTGATTCAGTGAGTAAGGTGATATCCGGCGATGCTTTCACGGCCTCATAAGCGGCTTTGCGGATAAGGTGGTTGGCCACTAAGTAGCCTAAGGACGCAGTTTTATTGGCGTCGTGCTCGATATGCATGGCATACAGCGATGGGCCGTTGAGCACCCGTGCATCGCGCAATAATGAAATGGCGTTGGTATCAATGCGTTGCCACAAATCCAGTGCCTGCATGATTTGTGCCGAGTGCTGGGTCAGTGCAATTTCACGCCCATCAAACGCCGGCTCTGCCAACATGGATTCTGGCTGGCGTTCCAGTATGGCGATGCGCAAGCCGCACCCGGCAACCGCCTGTGCAAAACATAGGCCAGCCGGCCCCGCCCCGACAATCACGATATCAAAGTTCATCATAATGCTAGCAAGCGCTATTGGTGTTAGACATAGCGCTTATGATTACGGTAAATGCTGAGGTTGGCATTGACTCAGGTCAAGTCGCCGCAGATTGATAACAACTCTTGCGGATTACAGCCTACTTGAAGGCTGTAGAGTTTAGCCTTTTTGCTTGATGGCGAGCACTGACTGATTACGCAAGGTGCGCAATAGGGAAAGCTGCCTGGTGGAAACCTGCATGCTATTGGCGTGTTCCATATCTGCGTAGAACATACCCAGTGCTTTGTTATTCACCATAATCGGCAGCAGTAAAAAGCTTTGCGACGAAACCGCCTGCCTGTACCACTGCGGAATCTTGGCGGTTACATTTTCTGCCGTAATATCTTCAAGCATCAAGTCGGCTCCCTTGCTGGTTGCAAGGTGAAATACATCGGGAGTGAAATCTAAACCAAACCTGAATTTCTTTAACACCGTATCAATATCCTGACCAAAGCCGAAGCGCGCCGCCATTTGATTGTTTTTGGCGTCTCGAATAAACAGGATGGTGCGGTTAAAGCCCATGCCGCGGTGCATGGTTTCTAGCACCATCTGCATAATGTCATTGAGCTGATGTTCTTCAATCAGGGTGTTGGTCACTTCCTGAATACCCTCGGTGAGGATGGACTCAGAATCCAGCTTCGCCGGCTCATTACCTTTTTCATCCGCTGGCTCAAGATCGATGCCCAACGCGGCTAACTCGGTTTCTTCAGCCGCTTTGTGTGATGCCTCGGTTCTGGCGCCTATCCATGTGTTAACGCGTGTCATTAACTGGCTTTGCGCCACGTTGATGCCAACTACTCTAGCGCGCGCGGCGAGCTCGTCTAAAGCATGCTCCATCGATTTACGCAGCTGTTGTTCTGAAACGCTGAGTGCGTTTTCGTAGCGTGTGGTCAGATGCTTGAGTGCTTTGGATTTGTCGGCGATATTGCCATTACTGGCAACCGTACACAGTTCATTGGCAAGATTAACCGTTAGCGACAAGCTTTCCAGCTCGCCGCTGGGCTTGATAATTTTATTGGCGTCCAGTTTACGCATGCCGGCGATTAAGCGTGGCGGAAAATTCCAGCTTTTGGCAACGCCTATGCCCAGCTCGTTGTAGGTCATGCCCAGCACTTTCACCGCGGCTTTGTCTTCACTATCGCCTTGCTCAATCAGGCGTGCCACTTGCTGGCTCTCTTCAAAAAAGTAAAAACTGACGAGTAGTTTGCCTAAGTTGCGAAACATGGAGCAGATAATCGCCTCTTCTGCATTTCTGACATGACTGGTGGGGGCTAGCTGTGCCGCAACGATACCAGCAAAAAATGATGACAGTACGTCGTCTTTCAGTTGTGCTGCCTGTGCTTTATTTTGCAGAAAATCCAGCAATATCAGTGACATTGCTACATTGCGTATGGTTTCAAAGCCCAAGATAACCACGGCTTTGGAGATGGTGTTGATATGGCCGCCAAATTGTCCGTAGGTAACCGTATTGACCAGCTTTAATAATTTATTGGTGAGCGCAAAATCACTCAAAATGCTCTGCGCCAGCGCGTTGTTGCTGGCTGAGTCGTCATCTGCCAGCCGATTGATTTCACTAATGGTGTGTGACAGAGCGGGAAAATCACTTTTGCTACGCATGCGCCGCAACAAAAAGTCCATGGTGCTGTGTGCATCTACCGGTTTATGTTCGCCTTGTACTGGTGCCAGATAGTCTTGCAGGGCTTGTCGCATGGTCTCTGCATCTGCGTACCTATCCTCCGGTGCTTTACTCGTGGCTTTCAAGATAATGCACTCTAAGTCTTCATCAAGGTGAATTTGCATGGGCTGCTGGGAGGTGGCGCCAGCCTTGGCTACAGCGGTCGGTTTTTTTGCTTTTTCAATAAACGGCAGCCCGGTCACCAACTCGTGCAGCAACACGCCTAATGCAAATATATCTGCGGTAACCGAGGCTTTGTCGCCTGAGATAAGTTCAGGCGCGGTGTAGGGTGTTATCGGCCGCGCTTGATGGCTTGGTGTTGCAAAGTTAGTCATGCCGATGCCGATGAGCATAGGGGTTTGCTCTTCGCTAGTCATGTCGGCAATCATGATGTGTTCGGCTTGTAGGTCTAAAGGAAATACCCCTTGCACGTGTGCGTAGCTCACCGCTTTCAGTACCTCGGCAATCATTTGTGCCGCTTGTGTAGCCGCCCAAGGCTGCGATGATTTTAATTGCTGCGCTAACGTGGTGCCGTTAACCAATGCATAGATCAGATAAGGCGTGCCTTCATGCTCACCAGCGTCGAGCAGGGTGGCGATATTCTTATGCTGTAATTTGCTGACAATACGCACCTGCGGTAACAAGGCGGCTAGCGGCAGGTTGGCGTTCGCTAGCAGTTTAATCAGCACCTCGCGCTCCATGTGCGGGTCATGGGCTAAATAGACGGTATTTTGCTTGCTTTCCTCAAGCTTACGTAGCAATTCAAAGCGGCCTATGTTGCTGTGCATGGATTTTTCCTGACGGGTTGTGACTTTGCTGGTGATTAACACTGGGCGTTCTGGTTTTAGTGCCACATTGTTCTGTGTTCGTATCCGGCAAAAGTCACGCCTAATCTTTGTTAGGTCATATTAAGTGTTTATACGGTTACATCATATCATCAGGCTGGTTTACATTGCGTGCCTGTGATGAAAGTACGAGCTCGGCATGAGGGTTATTCACTAGAATGGGTGGTTGACTGATTTTGTAAATGTACTGATACTCGTGCAGCATTGCATTTGAAAAAGGCAAACTCTGCTGAAAAGCGAGGGCGCAAAATCACCGGTCTAAGGGGCGTAAGTTCTAAGATAGCGGGAGTACCAGATGTGCGGATTTCCCGTATCCTCTAAACATAACTCCCATTCTATCGTCTGCTCTCCTTAGTGATTTAGGAACGAGATTAGTACTTTTGTGGGAGAACACATGTTATTGCACCAGCCTACCGTTGATGCTTTGATCGACAGCATGACCCCGAGCGCCGATGAAGTTCAGTCGCGTAAGGATTTTCTTGAGTTCAGCGAGCAAGATTCCAAGTTGCTCAAGGAGCTGGGGCCTTTGCTTGCACCACTTGAAAATACCTTTGCGGACTTGCTATACCAGCATCTGGATGCTCACCCGGAAATGGCTGCTAGCCTGAGCAATCCTGACCAACTGTCACAGCTTAAACAAAAACAACGCGAATATTTTAAGCAGGTTTTTGCCGGAGAATACGGCGCTGACTATATCAAAAGCCGTCTGCAGGTCGGCGTTACCTATCAGCAAATCGGCTTGGAGCCGCGCTGGTATCTAGGCGCCTATAACAAATATTTATCCTGGGTACTCCCGGAAGTCATGCGTTTGGTAGATAACGACGCTGAACGCTTTCTCGCGTACTCAAAGGCGATTACCAAAATCGCCATGTTTGATTCTGAGCTTTCCCTTTCTGCCTATTTCCGTGCCGACCATGAAATGCTGCGCTTACTGGCGCAAGTGTTTGAAAGTAACTTAGAGGCCGTGATTATTGCCGACGTGAAAGGCCGCATGCTGCACGTCAATAAATCGGTGGCCAAGATTACGGGCTATGCTTCGGAAGCGCTAATCGGCACGCCCATGCAAAACTTGCTGGCAGAGCTGGAGCCAACCTTATACCAAGACCTTTGGACCACAGTGATAGGCGGCGGCCAATGGCAAGGAGAAATCTGGCTAAAAACCCAGCAGGGTGATGATTACCTGGCATGGATGAATATGAATGCCGTTAAAGACGCGGCAGGTAAAGTGACGCAGGTGATTGCGGAGTTCTCGGATATTACTGCATTCAAACAGACACAAGAAGCATTGGCGCAGCGTACAGAAGAGCTGGCCAATTCTAATCGTGAACTAGAGCAGTTTGCCTATGTGGCCTCGCACGATTTACAGGAGCCTTTACGCATGGTGGCCAGCTATACGCAGCTATTAGCACGGCGCTATAAAGATAAGCTGGATCAGGATGCTAACGAGTTTATCGGCTATGCGGTCGATGGCGCTACGCGTATGCAGGCTCTGATTATTGACTTGCTCACCATGTCGCGCATCGGCACGCATGGTAAGCGCATGGAAGCGTGCGAGACCTCAGTAGCATTAGAGCGAGCGGTATCCAACTTACGCTTGGCGATTGAGGAGTCTGGCGCGGTGGTGACGCGTGACCCTATGCCTAAGCTGGATGCGGATGTTTCGCAACTCACGCAGCTGTTCCAGAACCTGATTGGTAACGGCATTAAGTTTCGCGGCGATACTGCTCCCATTATTCATGTGGGTGCCGAGAAAAAAGAAGGTGAATGGCTATTTTCCGTACGCGACAACGGCATCGGTATTGCCCCAGATTTCTTTGAGCGGATTTTTATTATCTTTCAGCGCTTGCACGGTAAGCATGAGTATCCGGGTACGGGTATTGGCCTCTCTGTGTGCAAGAAAATCGTGGAGCGACACGGTGGGAAGATTTGGATAGAATCCGAAGTTGGCAAAGGCGCAGTTTTTTATTTTACCTTACCTATACATCATGGGGAAAGGAAACATCATGGAGAGTGAAGTGAGTAGGCAGGTTGAGTTTTTATTAGCCGAGGACAACCCCGGCGACGTTAGATTAACGCAGGAAGCATTGCGTGAAAGCAAGATCAGTAACAACCTGAATGTGGTGAAAGATGGCGTGGAAGCGCTGGCATTCTTACGTAAAGAAGGCCAATACGCAGATGCACCAACCCCAGATGTGGTGCTGCTAGACCTGAATCTCCCTAAAAAAGACGGGCGTGAGGTATTGGCTGAAATTAAATCAGACCCTCTGCTTAAACGTATTCCCGTGGTGATTGTGACTTCTTCTGAAGCTGAAAAAGATATCCTGCGCACTTACGATTTACATGCAAATTGCTACGTAAGCAAACCTGTGGATTTAGACCAGTTTATCAAGGTGATTCAAGCCATTGAGAGTTTCTGGCTCACTATCGTTAAATTACCATCGGACGTTAAAGATTAACTGCGTTATGGGGGCTCTATGAGTAGCACGTCACTGACCATTTTACTGGTTGAAGATAATCCGGGAGATATTCGTCTGGTACGCGAGCTGTTGGCCGCGGACCAGAATGAGTGCTTCACTTTGGTTACCGCGGATCGCCAAGATACTGCGCTGGCGATATTGGATAGTCAGGACATTACCGCTATTTTGCTTGATATAGAGCTGCCGGATAGCAGCGGTCTGGATACGCTGCTTAAAATACATGCCAACGCGCCTGGTATACCGATTGTAGTGCTCAGCAGCATTGCCGACGAAGGTTTGGCCGTAAGGTCTGTGCAGCAGGGTGCACAGGATTTCCTGGTAAAAGGTTATGTAGATGCGCACCAGCTGACACGTTCTTTACGCTACGCGATTGAGCGTAAACGTACGGAAGAGCGCTTAAATCATCTTGCGCACCATGATAGTTTGACAGGCTTATCCAACCGCAAACATTTTTACGATACGCTGAAAAACTCTATTGCCTTGGCACGCAGGCATGAAACCAAGCTGGCTCTGCTGTTAATGGATCTGAATGGATTTAAGGCGATTAATGACACCTTGGGTCACTATGTGGGTGATTTGTTATTGCAAAGCGTTGCCCAGCGCCTGCGCGAATGCATGCGCGAAACGGATTGCGTTGCCAGAATCGGCGGTGATGAATTTACCATGATCTTGAGCGACATTTGTGACGAAGAGGATGTGGTTGCCGCTACCAGCAAGATTGTTGAAGCTATCGGGCGCCCTTTCGTGGTGGATGGCCGTGCATTGGATGTAGGCGTCAGTATCGGTATTGGTATTTACCCTACAGATGCAGATAACCTAGAGTCCTTGGTGCGGAATGCGGATGTTGCCATGTATCAGGCCAAAGCCGAGATTGGTATGCAGAATACCTACCGCTTCTTCTCAGCGAATATGAATGACAGAGCCACTGAAGACCGCGTGTTGCTCAGTGAGCTAGCAAGCGCCGTTACACAGGGCGAGTTTGTGATTAATTATCAGCCACAGGTGGATGTGAAAACCGGCCATATTAACGGCATGGAGTCATTGCTGCGCTGGCAGCATCCGACACGTGGTTTATTGTTACCGGCTGCATTTATGAATGTGCTGGAAAGCTCACCGCTGGTGCTAGAAGTTGGTTTGTGGGTGTTGCGTAGCGTATGCGCACAGGGCCAAGCCTGGCGCGCGGCTTCTGATGCACCTTTGGTGCTGTCGGTTAATTTATCTTCACGTCAATTGCTGCAGGATGATTTTGCCGAGCAGGTTTCTGTAGTGCTGGCTGAGACTGGCTTGCCTCCACACTGCCTAGAATTGGATATTTCTGAGCATGCACTATGGGAAGACGAAGAGTGCGCGCTGAAACAAGTGACTAAACTGAACCAGCTAGGCGTGCGATTGGCACTGGATAATTTTGGCAATGGCCGTGCTTCGTTTTATTACCTGCGTAAGTTTCCGTTCCACGCGATTAAACTGGATCGCAGGCTTACCCAAGCGGCATCTGCCAGCACCGACGGTGCCGATATGGCACGTGCCGTGATACAGGTTGCTCATGTATTCCGCATGAAAGGCTTGGCTGGTGGTGTAGAAACCACAGCGCAGCTCGATACTTTGCGTAATCTTGCTTACGATGACGCGCAAGGCTATCTGTATTGCCACCCATTACCTTCCGATGCCGCAACCGCATTGTTAGAGCGTGGGCAGCACCTTGGCCCAGTGGCGGCGGCATAATATGAAAATTCTGCTGGTAGAAGATAATCAGGGCGACGCGCGGCTGCTGGATATTATGCTGCGCGAAGTACTCACGGCATGTACGCTCACGCATGCTGATACTTTAGGCAAAGCTATCTCGCATGCCTGCTTAATGCAGTTCGATATCATCCTGCTAGATTTATCACTACCAGACTCGCAAGGCACTAGTACTTTCTGGAGCCTGCATGATGTGGTGTCCGATGTGCCCATTGTGGTGATGACCGGGCATGACGATGAAGTGCTGGCGACTGAGTTGGCACAGGCGGGTGCGCAAGATTATCTGGTGAAAGGTAGTGTGGATGGGCGTTGGCTGTTGCGCGTCATGCGTTACGCCATTGAGCGTAAACGTGCCGAGCTAGAGCTACGCCAGAGTGAGGCCAAAGTGCGCGCTTTGTACGAGGCTGTGCCCGATCTGCTGTTGTTTCTTGATTTAGAGGGGCGCTTTTTAGAGTACAAACCAGCTAAAGATTTCCCAACCCATATCGAGCCTGAGCATTTTCTGGGCAAAACCATTCACGAAGCCTTGCCCGAGGGGGTTGCGGATCAGGCCATGCTCTGCCTGGAAAAAGCGGTGGTTGGTAAAGGTATTACCTCTTTTGAATATCAGATGGCCTTACCGCAAGGGGTGACTAATTACGAATCCCGTTTTATTCGAGCCAGTGAAGAGCAGGTATTGTGCATCGTGCGCGATATCAGCGAGAGTAAACGCACGCAGCAACAGCTGCATTTCCTTGCGCACTATGACACGCTGACCGGCTTGCCAAATCGGCTGTTGTTTAATGAAAGCCTGCGTCAGGCACAAACGCATGCTAATCGTACCAGCGATACCATCGCGGTGATGTTTATCGATCTGGACAGGTTCAAGAATATCAACGATACATTGGGGCATGGTGTAGGCGATAAGCTGTTACAGCAGGTGGGCAGTCGCATCAGCCTTTGTATCCGCGAGTCTGACACAGTAGCTAGGATGGGCGGCGACGAGTTTGCGGTTGTGCTGGTGAACGTGCGGGAAGAGCGTGACGCGGCAGTCGTGGCAGAAAAAATCATCGATGCGCTGCGCTTGCCATTTATGGTGGACGGCCATGAGGTGTTTGTTGGTGCCAGTATCGGTATTACCTTGTATCGCCCCGGCCAGGATGATAGAGACGTCTTGTTAGAAAAAGCTGATGTAGCGATGTATCACGCCAAAGAGCGCGGCCGTAATAACTTCCAGTTCTACTCTTCTGAGATGGATGCGGTGGCTTACGAGCGCTTGGTGATGGAAAATCACCTGCGTCATGCCTTGGATCGCAATGAGTTTATTTTGTATTATCAGCCACAAATCGCGGTAGAGGGCGGCCGCGTTACCGCGGTAGAAACCCTGTTGCGCTGGCAGCATCCTGAGCGTGGCTTGGTGGCACCGGGCGAGTTTATCTCACTGCTGGAGGAAAGCGGCTTAATCGTGCCGGTAGGCAAGTGGGTATTAAAAACCTCATGCCAGCAGGGGCGGCTATGGTATGACGCCGGCACACCGGTACGTGTGGCGGTTAACCTTTCAGTACGCCAGTTTAAACACCCGGGTTTGGTTGCAGATGTGGCGGAGATTCTGGCCGAAAGTGGCTTGCCACCAGAGCTATTGGAGCTGGAGTTAACCGAAAGTATGTTTATGGATAGCGCGACTGGCGACGTCAATAAACTGACTCAGCTTAAGGCGTTAGGCGTATCGCTGGCGATTGATGACTTTGGTAGCGGGGCTTCATCGCTGGCTTATCTGAAAGACTTCCCTGTGGATACACTGAAGATTTGCCAGTCGTTTGTGCTTAATCTGCCTCATAACAACGATGACAGCGCCATTGCCAGCGCGGTATTGGGCTTGGCGCAGGCGATGAATTTCACCAGTGTGGCCGAAGGGGTGGAGAATGCACAGCAGGCTGACTTCCTGCGGGAACGGCGTTGTGATTATTTCCAGGGCTTCCTGTTCAGCAAACCTTTGCCAGTAGACGAGTTGGATCTGTTGTTGAATGGTAGCAAGCTGCAAGACAGTTAATTAGAGCTTGTTGATTAGGGAGTAAGAGGAGCTTGCGTCACAAGCCCGAATCGACTTTGCCTCCCTAAAACTATTTTTTAAAGGCTTTCACATCACGTTAGCCAGTGCCAATTCTGGCGCCAATATGCCCAAGCATAATAGGGTATAGCTTGTCTGCAACTGGCTAGGAGCAAGGGCGGCGCGATTGCCAAGGTAATGCTATGCCAAAGTGTGATAAAGTCGTTCTGCAATGATGAACCCAGAAGATTTACAGCGCTTAGTTACCTTAGCCATGCCTTATGGAAAATATAAGGGCAGGCTGATTGCTGATTTGCCCGGCAACTATTTAAACTGGTTTGCCCGAGAAGGCTTTCCTGCCGGTGACTTAGGTCGCTTATTACAACTAATGCAGGAAATAGACCATAATGGTTTGTCGCCATTGCTAGAACCACTGAGAAAAGTAGCATCTGGAAATGATTAAAAAGTCATTATTTGATTTGCGCTATCTTAAGCAATCTCGTTTCAGTGTTGCGCAGCTGAGAGCGCTGCTGTTTCTGATCGGCTTGAGCATTCTGCTTATACCGGTAGCAATTAAAAGCGAAAACAGCGTAAAAATTCACCACAAGTATGGTGAAATCCAGTTAACGCCGAATGAAGTGGCCTGGCTAAAGACGCACCCAGAGGTACGCGTTGCAGTAAAGCATGGGTGGATGCCAATAGAGTTCACGCTAGAGAGTAATCAGCACCGCGGGATTACTGTGGATTACCTGCAAGCGCTTAGCAGCATTTTTAATATTCGGTTTGTACTCACAGATTACTCCGAGAATATGAGTCCATCCGCTGTAGATGTCATCTCCGGCGTTGTTAGCACTAATGTCAAAGATCCAGAATTTAAGCGCCAGCCTTACCCGTTTTTATCTTTCCCGTTTGCAATCTACGTCAATAAAAAATCAAATGGTCGTCTTGGAATTACCTCCATGGCTGACCTTAACTATAAGCGTGTTGCCGTATTTAAAAATGGGCCAGTCGCAAAAGAGATTGCGGCCAATTATCCGCAAATTAAGTTGTTGTATGTGGACATTGCCGATGAGGCGATTGAAGAGCTAAGGCTGCAGCGTGTCGATGCCTATATCGGTAATCAAATCATTATTGATTACCATATTGTGGTGCATCGTTTGAATTTTGTGGAAAAAGTGGCGATGACCCCTTTTGACTCAGATGTGTCTATGGCTGTTAGGAAGGATCTGCCTGAGCTGGCTTCCATATTGAATAAAGGCCTGCAGGCCATAGGCAAAAATAATCAAGAGATACTCGAAAAATGGCAAATCTCAGATAGCCAATATGATCGTTGGTTAGTCCCTGCGGCTATTGTTGCTAGCATGTTTTTAGTCATTGGGCTGATGCGGATTTTCAAATTAAAGCAGACCATCCGGCGCCAAAATTTTGCAGCCCAGAAAACGATTTGGCACCAGGCCAATTATGATTATTTAACCGATTTACCTAATCGCCACTTATTAGATAGCCGATTAAGGCAGGCAATGGATAAAGCGGATGAATCCTTGTCGCCGGTTGGCATTCTGTTTATCGATTTAGATAACTTTAAGCAAGTGAACGATACCGCTGGTCATTCCATCGGGGATAAGCTGATCAAAGAAGCCGCCAATAGAATCACGCGCTGTGTAAGAGCTTATGACACCACGGCGCGATTTGGCGGCGATGAGTTTATGGTGGTGATGTCTGATTTTGATAACGAAGAGGCGCTGGAGAAAACTTCAAAAAAAATATTGGCCGTGCTGCAGCAACCGTTCCAGATTGATAATGAGCTTTTCTACATCTCTGCCAGTATCGGGCTTACCATCTACCCAAACGATACTTCTGACCCGGAGGCTTTGCTGAGCTATGCGGATCAGGCGATGTATGAAGCCAAAAAACTAGGCCGTAACCGCTTTCAGTTCTTTAAAGCCTCCATGCAACTCGATACGACAAAACGATTGGCGTTAATGAATGATATGCGAGAGGCAATTGCCCAGCAGCAGTTCGAGCTGTATTACCAGCCTATCATGAGCTTGGATACACAGCAGATTTTAAAGGCAGAGGCGTTGATTCGATGGAATCACCCGGTGAATGGTCTGATTAACCCCTCAGAATTTATTGCACTTGCGGAAGAAACTGGCCACATAGAAGAAATCGGGGCATGGGTATTTAAGCAGGTGCTTTATGATATCAAGCAGATTCATGCGCAATATTCACCGGATTTCCAAGTCAGCGTGAATGTGTCCCCCAAACAGTTTATCCGGCCAGAGCGTTTGCTAGCCTGGAAAACGCTGATGGTAAATGCGGGGGTGGCTGGACACCATATTTGTATTGAAATCACGGAGGGGTTGTTGCTTCAGCCTAGCCTGTCTGTTGTCAATACGATTTCTGCTTTACGTGATTTTGGTATTCAGTTTTCTATTGATGATTTTGGCACTGGTTATTCTGCACTGGCCTATTTAAACAAGTTTGATATTGAGTATGTAAAAATCGATCGTTCCTTTACACACAATCTGCAGGCAAATAATCATGATGCAATTTTGTGTGAGGCAATTACCAGCATGGCGCATAAGCTAGGGATGAAGGTGGTGGCCGAGGGGATAGAGACTGAAACGCAAGGCCGGATTTTAAGTGGTTTTGAATGTGACTATGGGCAGGGCTATGTGATAGCTAAGCCAAAGTCGTTTGCTGACTTCATGCAGGTTCTGTTTGAAAATAAAAATAATTATTCTAAAAAATTATTTAGCCCAAGTTCCAATAACCTGTCCTAAATCAATTTAATCTGGTTCAGCATGCGCTAAGATTAATGCCACTTTTCAATTAAAGGCATGATTACTATGGCAGTTGTGCAAATTCAGATGCATAAGGCTAGCCCGGCAAAAGGGTGTGCATTATTCAATCTTGGGTTCCGCCCATTCTTTCTAGGTGCAGGCATTTTTGCCATGGTATCCCTTGTTTGGTGGATGCTGATATACAGCGGGCACGGCTTTGTGCAAATTCAATCAATTACCAACGCGCAGTGGCACGCGCACGAAATGCTGTATGGCTATAGCTTGGCGGTGGTTGCTGGCTTTTTGCTGACCGCGGTGCGTAACTGGACCGGTATGCCAACCCCGCACGGTAAGCCCTTGATGGGGCTGTTTGCGTTGTGGGTGAGCGCACGCGTGCTGTTTTTGTTTGGCACCAGCTTAATGCTGTGGGCGGCTATTGCCGACTTGCTGTTTGGTTTGATGCTGATTATCGCCATTAGCATCCCAATCTTGCGCGCAAAGCAGTGGCCGCAGCTCGCGGTGATTGTGAAGGTCGCCATGCTTTGGGTAGGCAATATCGTGTTTTACTTGGGCTACTATCAAATCCTGCAAGACGGCATGTTGTACGCAATCAACGGCGCAGTATTGCTGCTGATTGGTTTGATTTTAATGATAGGGCGCCGTGTCATTCCATTCTTCATAGAGCGCGGTGTATCACAGCCGTTTAAAATTCAGCATAATCAATGGCTGGATGGCAGCATCCTAGTTGCGTTTCTTGCGCTATTTATCAATGAGATTTTTTATCGGCATGCGGTGTTAACGCCTTATTTGGCGATAGCATTGTTTCTGATGAATGGCTACCGCTTGGCGCGCTGGCATGTGTGGGGTATCTGGCGTGTGCCATTATTGTGGAGCCTGTATTTATCGGCATGGATGATTAACTTAGGGTTCTTGTTCTATGGGTTGCATACCTTGTGTGCTATCCCGTTAATCTTGGTGCTGCACCTGTTCACAATTGGCGGCATAGGCCTCATGAGCCTAGCCATGATGGCGCGCGTAGCCTTGGGGCATACCGGGCGCGATATTCGCGCTTCATCGGTGTGGTTAATACCAATCTTTATGGCGCTAATGTTAAGTTTGCTATTGCGTGTGTTTGCGCCGATGTTGGCGATGCAGTTTTACCTGAGTTGGATTGTTGCCTCTGCGCTATGCTGGATCTTGGCGTTTGCGATTTTTGTATGGATTTATGCGCCTATCTTGTATAAGCCCAGAGTCGATGGTAACCCCGGTTAAACCCTGCTTTGCAGCCAGCGTTCCAGTACAACTACAATATAGGCCTGCTCTGCCAAGCTGAGTGCGCGCCCTAGTGGAATATGGTGCCACTGTTGTAAGCAGCCACGGCAGCAGCAAGCGGTGGCATGCTGTGCTACAAACACAGGGTGGCCGCGCATCGGCGTTTGTTTGCCATCGTTGTCAATGCTGGCTGGCGCCAGACGTTTGCCTATAAAGTCTTCAGCATGGTCCAGTACGGTAGATAAACCTTTTTGCCGTAAATAAGCTAAGTCTTTAGCGCGTAATTCAAAGCTGGCTCTGAACGTGGATTGCGCTAGTGTTGCAAATAACTGGTCTAGGTCTCTCACGTTGTGGGCTAGGCTCAGTGTAGCTGGTGTAGCTCTAGTTTACGTAGTTTCGGTGCCAATTTAGCGGTGATACCCACCACGCTCAATGTCATTAAGCCACCAAACACCACAGAGGGCACCAAGCCCATTACCCGTGCCATCAATCCTGATTCAAACGCGCCTAACTCATTAGAAGAGCCGATAAAAATACCATTGATGGCGGAAACTCGTCCGCGCATGGCATCCGGCGTGGCTAGCTGCATAATGGTTTGACGCATGATGACTGAAACGCCGTCAAACACGCCGGAAAGTAACAACATAATTGCCGCCATCCAGAAGCTGGTGCTGAGGCCAAAGCCAATAATGCATAAGCCAAACCCAGCAACCGTGCCTAGTAACCAACGCCCGGCATTCAAGTTAATCGGGTGTCGCGTGAGCCACAGCCCGGTGGCAATGGCACCTAATGCGGGTGCCGCACGTAAAATGCCTAGGCTTTCAGGGCCCATTTGGTAAATGTCATGAATAAATGCAGGCAGCATGGCAACTGCGCCGCCAAATAACACCGCAAACATGTCTAGTGATAATGCACCTAAAACGATTTGGTTGCTAAAGACAAAGCGCAGGCCTTGTGCAATGCTGGTAAATACAGGGATGCTTTCTGCTTTTTCAGGTTCTTTTAATTTAAGTAAAGCAATCGAGGTGGCAGCGCCTAGGCAGAGTGCAGTGGCAACGCTGTATGCCAATGCCTTACTACCAAACCCTACCAGCATGCCGCCAATCGCTGGGCCTAATACCAAGCCTATCTGAAAGGTAGAGGTGCCGATGCCCGCTGCGCGTGCATACTGTTCACGCGGCAGAATGACGGCAAATAAAGTATTGTAGCTAGGTGCAATAAAGGCACGTGCTACCCCGGTAAAAGCAATAGAACCGTAAATCCAATAAGTGATATTGCCATCTAACCAGCCTAGCGCTACCAAGGTAAGCGTGAATGCATTAATGGTGAGTAGTGCCGCCGCCAAGCCCGCAAATAAACGGCGTGAATAATAATGATCCACTGCATGGCCAGCAAATAACGCAGAGGCGAAGTAAGGAATCACTTCGGCTAAGCCTATTAATCCTAAAGACAATGGGTTATGGGTAATCTGATAAATATGCCAGCCGACCACCACTGCTAATATTTGGTAAGCCAGTACGAGTTGAATACGAAAAGCCAAAAGCTTGGCGAAAGCAAATTGATGATATTTAAATAATTCCATGGGCGACATTATAAGTGCAAATAGCATCTGCTTAATCGCCAGTAGCGGTGAATTGGCGTGTTGTCGTTGATAAAAACATTTAAAGCTAATGGCTAAACGGATAGAATGTACGGGTTAGTGCAGTGAATAAGGTAGTAAGCAAGCTGAAAGATTTATCTGATCTTGCCGATGAGTCATCATTGACCTAGTGTGATTCTGCCGATATAGATTAGGCGCACTAACCACCAAGCATCCATTGTGATGGTGTATTGCTATTCAGCTTGGCATTTTTCAGCAAAGAGTGATAACCATTTGATGCGATTCATGACTCATTTTAATCTTTACCTCAAGCTGCTGAGCCTAAGTCTGGCGGCCTCTGTATGCTTTTTTACCAGCTTACATTGCTACGCTGAAACTGACGCCAAGCCCACAATTAAAATCTTCGTTACCGTGGACTGGGAGGGATGGTCGCTTGATGATGAAAACATCGAGGTGATGCAGGCTTTTCGCAAGCAGTACCCCCATATCCCCATGATGCAGCTGTTAAATCCGGTTTATCTGTTGCGCCCGGGCACCGATGTTGCATTGGAAACCGAGAAAATACGCGCTACCTTTTTACCCTCAGATAGCATGGGCCTGCATGTTCATGGCTGGAAGTCGCTGCTCGATGCATGTGAAGTGCCCTATCAGAACACTCCTACATTCGCAGCACAAAGCGAGGCGGGTGATTGTGGGTATGCAGTGAGTTTGGAATATGCGTATTCAGCACAGGATTTAACCAAGTTAGTTGCGTGCAGTGCTAATTTATTAGTGGAGCAGGGTTTTGCACGCCCCCGTTACTTTCGGGCTGGTGGCTGGCAATTAGGGCCTAAATTAGCGAGTGCGCTGGAAGCGAACCAATTTGTATTCGATAGCTCACGTACCGATGCTAACTTACTGACTACTAAGTGGGCGGAGAGTAGTGGTTTGGTGCAAATGGTGAGGGCTCTGCATCCTGAGGCTTCAGTGTTGGATGAGCCTTATCAGTTAACCGCCTCGGTGATGGAGTACCCCAATAACGGCAGCTTGGCTGATTACACCAATACGCAACAACTACTGGAAATTTTTAAAACACTGATTGCACATAACAAACGGGTGTTAGTGCTGGGTTTTCACCAAGAAACTGCTTTTTCTTATTTAAAGCATTTGCAAGATGCAATTCCTTTGTTTGAAGAAATCGCACGGGAGCGCGGCGTCGCTATCGCATGGGTAAGCCATTAACGTAGCTTATTTAGGCACACGCCACAAATACCAGCTGGCGACTGTGCGGTAGGGGCTCCATGCCAGGCCAATTTCTGCCATTTGTTTGCGTTTAGGCGCGGTTTCCAGCTTTTTCAGCCGTTTGTAGCCTTCTACAATAGCAAAATCATCCGCGGGCAGTATATCCATGCGCGCTAAGGTAAACATCAGCATCATTTCCACCGTCCATTGGCCTATGCCTTTAATCGTAGTGATCTGTTGAATTAAGGTTTCGTTGCTCATGCTGTCTGCAAGTGCTTGTGTGGGGACTAATCCGCTTAAGGCTGCGTCTGCGATGCCTTGGAGTGTCTCTATTTTCCTGCCAGAAAAGCCTACCGCACGTAGCTCATCAAATGTGGTGGCTAGTAACTGTGGCGGCTTGGGGAATTGCCCATAATGATTAACCAGTTTTTTGAGTATGGCATCGCCAGCCTTGGTGCTGAGCTGTTGATACGCCACGGCGCGCACTAACGCCTCGTAGGGGTCGCGTTCGCTTTTTGTTGTAAACTTGCACTCACCAACGTGGTCAATCAATTGTGACCAGTCGCTGTCTATCGTGCGTAAAAAGTCTTCTGCCTGCTGGTAAGGAGCGTTCATGCTGTGATTATAAGCATCCGCATTTAATATTGTTCAATATTCTGATTAAACAAACCACACACATATGGATGGAGTGATTTAGCTTGGATTTGTTCGGCAACATAACACCTACCGAAACAGCACTGGCTGGCGTGAGCTTACTCAAGGGTTTTGCGCTGAAAGATGAAGCGACTTTACTCGAAGATTTAGCAAGCATCATCACACAGGCACCGTTGCGTCATATGGTTACCCCCAGCGGCTTTGCGATGTCTGTGGCGATGACTAATTGCGGTGAATTAGGTTGGGTGACGGACCGCCAAGGTTACCGTTATGCTCACTTAGACCCGCTTACACAGAAGCCGTGGCCGTCTATGCCAGCTAGTTTTTTAGCTTTGTCACAAGCCGCGGCATTAGCGGCAGGCTACGCTGACTTTACCCCAGATGCATGTTTGGTTAATCGTTATCAAACTGGTGCGCGTATGAGTTTGCATCAAGATAAAAACGAACGTGATTTCGCGCAACCTATTGTTTCGGTGTCTTTAGGTGTGCCCGCAATGTTTCAATTTGGTGGTTTTAAGCGTACGGATAAAGCCTTGAGTTTTCCGCTTTATCATGGCGATGTGGTGGTGTGGGGCGGGGAAGCGCGTTTGCGCTATCACGGTGTGTTGCCGCTAAAGGCCAGTATGCACCCAGCTTTAGGTGAAAGTCGTATAAATCTTACTTTTCGTAAAGCTGGGTAATGAAAAGCTTATAGTTTTAATGCAAGTTTAATACGGCGATAGATCTGGCACAGTTTGGAGCCATCTAACTGGTAGTGTTTATGTAGCGGTTTTTTAACTTCCCAGCTTGCGGTCATGCCTGCTGGAAAAGTGACTAAATCACCTTTGCCAAAGGTCACTGGGGTGCCGCCGGTTGGCGTAATCACGCATTCGCCTTCTAAAATGTATGCAATTTCTTGCTCAGGAAACGTCCATGGAAAAACAGAAACTTCTTTCTCCCATGTTGGCCATTTGCTTACGTTCAAAGCTTCTAAACGTTGTTGGCTAGGGTTCTTTTCAACGGTGATTTGGGTCATGAGTCTTCCTTTTAAAAAATCCATTTTATCCCATCAGGGCATAAAGCTGAAATGTTCTAATTTAGGTGCGGATGCGCGTAAAGTAGTAAAATGCCCATTTTAGTTATCGTTAAATATTATGCGTGTTAGTTTAGAACAGGCAATTGCCGAGCTTAAACAGGGCGGGGTCGTTGCGATTCCTACCGAAACAGTCTATGGCTTGGCCGCAGATGCGACGAATGATAGTGCGCTGAAAAAAATCTTTGCGATTAAACAGCGCCCGGCAGACCATCCTTTGATTGTGCATATTGGTGACATCAGCCAAGTGCAGGATTGGGTGACCGCTTTTCCTGAAGTGGCGATTGCGCTCGCGACCGCATTCTGGCCCGGCCCGCTGACTTTGGTGTTGCCCGCGCAGTCCCATGTTTCGCGCGTAGTGCGTGGCGATGAACCTACAGTCGCGCTACGCGTACCTAACCATCCGGTTGCGTTGGCGTTGCTGACTCAGGGCGGTTTAAGTGTAGCCGCCCCATCAGCCAATTTATTCACGCAGCTTAGCCCGACCACAGCCGCGCACGTTGAGGCGGGCTTGGGTGAAGCAATTCCAGTGCTAGATGGTGGTGCCTGTCACGTGGGGATTGAATCTACCATCGTGAGCGTCAGTGCCGATGGACAATGGCAACTGTTGCGCCCAGGCATGATTAGCGAGCAGGCGATTGCTACTGTCGCAGAGCGTGCCGCTCATCCACAGGCGCCAGCCGATGCGGCCGCACAGCCGCTGCCTAAGGCGCCAGGTCAGCATGCTTTGCATTACTCACCACGTACCCCATTGCTGCTGTTCAAAGACCGGCCAGCGCTGATACAAGAATGCGCGCAGTTGCAGCAGGCGGGCTTATCTTGCGCCGCTATGTTGATAGGCGATGGCAACGTGCCAAACTGCGCCAATGTGCAGCTGCCAAACGCACCGGAGAAGGTTGCAGAGTTGTTGTACAGCACTTTGCATCACTTGGATGCGATGAAAGTTGACCGCTTGCTGGTGGAGCTACCACCCAATCTACCCATATGGCTGGCGGTGCTGGATAGATTAAGTCGCGCGGGATATCGATAATTTGTTGTATATTACGGATTGCTTAACTTCGATTAAGTGACTTGTCCGCATAATTTAGGTTTTAAATATGATTATTAAATTACAACAGCTCGTTCTAGTGTCTTTGCTGGCGGTATTAATACCGGCCTGTAGTTCTATTGGTTTGAGCAACCCGTTTGGTGGCAGTAGCAGCGAGCCATCTCGTAACCCAAAAGATGCGACTGAATACGTATGCGACGCTAATAAAAACTTTTACGTGCGTATGTTGAACAATGGCAGCGATGCCTGGCTAATCTACCCCGATCATGAAGTCAATTTACCCAAATCAAGTGATGACAGTCGCCGTTACGCGAGTGGTGTAATCGCATTAGTTATTAATGGCGATGCGACAACACTCAATGACGGTGAAAAAATAGCTTACGTTAATTGCAAGCCGCAGTTGAAGAAATAGTGTGTTCAAAAAAACGTCAGCATCAAGCATCCTGACGTTTTTTTTGATTGTCTTGTAACGGGCAGTCTTAATTTTATTGGGGATTCAGTCTGTTCGCGCCCTGCAACCCCATGAAATTATGATAGGATAATTTCAACCTAGGCTTCTAGTCCTTTATGCAAAAAAAGATTTCCACAATTTGGCGTTTCCTGCTGCCGGTGCTAGTGCTGCTGACGGTAGCACCTTTTGTATTGACCGGGCAGCAAGCTTCGCAACAGCTAGGGCATATTCATGCTGGCGCTACCGAGCAAGCGCATACCTTAGTCCGGCTTCTGGATGTCACCGAAGAGCTAGTCAGCGAGCAGGCTACTTCAGCTATGCGCCTATTGAAGCAACGCAGCCAGCAACTGGGCACTGTTAGTGTTGATGGTATGGTGCAGCTACAGGCACAATCTTTACCTAACCTTAAAATGGGCGAGACAGAAATTACCGGTCATTTTAGTCTGGTTGATGGTGTCAGTGACTTGTTTGGCGGCACGGCTACCATATTCGTGCGCTCTGGCGACAGCTTTGTGCGCATTGCCACCAATGTTAAGCACGATAATGGTACGCGTGCCGTAGGTACATTACTTAACCCTAAAGGCAAAGTGATTCGTGCCTTGCTGGCGGGCAAAGAGTATAGCGGTGTGGTGGATATTCTGGGGCAACCTTATATCACTCGCTACGACCCACTGATTGATGCGAACGGCCAGGTGATTGGTGCTTACTATATCGGCTATAAAGTCGATATTAAAGTGCTGCGCGATACCGTACAAAACATGCGTCAGCTCACCACGGGCTTTGCCGTGATATTGGATGAAACCAATAACATTCGCTTCCTTTCATCGCATGTCACCGCAGCTAAAGTAATGAATTTGCTGCAGAACACACCAGATAACTGGGAGTTCGTCACTGAGCGTGTGCCAACGTGGGGCTTTAACGTCATCGTGGCTTACCCGCTCAGCGAAGCGCGGGCAGTGAGCTTAGCAAATGCATGGTTTGTGGTGTTTGCTGGCGTCCTGCTTGGCACTTTATTGATAGTGATTATTCTGTGGCAATTAAGACGCTTGATTCTGAATCCTATCGGCGGTGACCCTGCGCTGGCGATTGACGTGGTAAAACGCATTGCTGCGGGTGATTTGGCGCAAGACGGTTTGAACGCCAAGCCCGATACCTTAATGGCGAGCGTGCTGGAAATGCGGCAGAAGCTGCGAGAGTCTATTGATACCTTGCGCCAAAATGCGGAGCGCATGCGTTTGTCTGCCAGCGTGTTTGACCATGCGCATGACGGCATTTTTATTACGGATGCCCATGCCAACATAGTTGAAGTCAATTATGCATTTACCCAAATTACCGGTTACTCACGAGATGATGCTTTAGGCCGCGTGCCACAGGATTTGGGTTTTGTCACTTACGATGACAGTATGCTGGATATGCTCTGGCTGCAGGCGGAAAGTAACAGTGAGTGGCGTGGTGAGACCTGGAGTCGCCGCAAGGACGGTGATGTTTATGCCGCCTGGCTCGACATCTTTTGTGTGCGCGACGAAGCTAATCAGATTAGAAACTTTGTGGGATTGTTCTCGGATATTACCCAAGCCAAAGAGCAGCAGCAAAACCTAGAGCGTATGGCTTACCATGATCCGCTGACACAATTACCTAATCGCGCTTTGCTCTCTGACCGTTTGCAGCAGGCGCTGGCTAGGGCGGAGCGCTCCGGCGAACTGCTGGCAGTGTGCTGCCTGGATCTGGATGGGTTTAAACCGGTCAATGATACCTTAGGGCACGAAGCCGGGGATTACCTGTTAGTGCAACTTGCTGTGCGTATGAGTGCCTGTTTGCGTGATAGCGATACGGTTGCGCGGTTAGGTGGCGACGAATTTGCGGTGTTGCTGTGTGGCCTGCAAAATGTGGATGAATGCGTGCAGACGCTGGAACGCTTGTTGAGTGTGATTAAAACACCGTATAGCATAGGCGACAAATCTGTGACTGTGTCTTCTAGTATTGGTTACACAATTTTCCCTGATGATGGTTGCGAGCCTGATACCCTATTAAGGCATGCCGACCATGCGATGTATCAGGCAAAACTTAACGGTGGTAGCCGTGTGCAACAGTTTGACTCACATCATGACCGCCAATTCAGAGGCTTGCGTCAGGATCGTGAGCGCGTAGAGGCTGCATTGCCTAACCAAGAGTTCCTGCTGTACTACCAGCCTAAGGTAGATTTGCGTCAAGGCAAAGTCGTAGGCATGGAGGCCTTGATTCGCTGGGATCACCCGGAGTTAGGTATGCGCTCACCGGCTACCTTCCTCCCGCTGGTAGAAGATACGGATTTCTCTATTCCGTTGGGCGAGTGGGTGATACGCGAGGCCTTAGGGCAAATCCGCGTATGGCAGGCTGCCGGGCTGGATTTCCAGGTCAGCGTGAATATTTCAGCAAAGCATATAGTGCAATCTAACTTTACCGAGCGTTTAGTTTTATTGTTGTCTGAATTTCCTGAAATAGCGCCACATAAAATTGAGTTGGAGATTACAGAAACTGCCGCGATTGAAGATGTTTCGGGCGTGGCCAACACCATTAACAGTTGCAAGCAGCTGGGCATCAGCTTCGCGCTGGATGACTTTGGCGTAGGCTATTCTTCACTTACCTATTTGCGCCGCTTGCCGGTAGAAACCATTAAAATTGACCAGTCATTTGTGCGCGATATGCTGCAAGATGTGGATGACTTGGCGGTGGTGGCAGGCGTGATCAGCTTGAGTCGCGACTTTAAGCGTAAAGTGGTGGCGGAAGGCGTGGAAAACTCCGAACAAGGGCTGTGGTTGCTGCGCATGGGATGTTCTGTGGTGCAGGGTTATGGCGTAGCGCGCCCGATGCGTGCAGACGAGGTGCAGCAATGGGTAGAGTCTTACAAACAAGCGCCAGACTGGACCCAGGGTCTGGTTTAATCAGCCCCTGCATGGGGAAGATTGGATAGATGTGTAAGCCTTTACGTTTCTAGCATCTTTCAAACTGGTCAGCAGTTTCATGTGTTAAATCACTTGCTGGCGTCTTAAAACAAGCGTAACTTTATTACCGTAAACTTAATATCTATCATGGGGTCTGCCATGGATAATAAATACGGATTAGGCAGCAGTAAGGTGGCGGCGGAGCATCATCGCTTGCATCATAAAGTTGCCGAAGAAAATGTCCCGCATTGCAAGGTGTGCAAAAGCATGCGTCTGGTGCTCAGCCCGACCATGCATGACCATTGCTGCGCAGATTGTGGTGCATGGCAGAATGACGTGCCGGTTGGTTACTCCACCGGCAGAAGCAGTGATTATTAATAGTACGTATTTTTAACGTGTACTGTATAAAAATGGCGTAACAGCGCCAGTTCAAATTTCGCAATCGCTAGCGCCTGCATCCCAATTGCAGCAGGCGGTGTACATGTGGCGAAGCCATTAATTTTGAGATGCACCTCTCAACGCAAATCCGCAGTTTTGGCACTTTATGTCGAATCTTGTCATAAATTGAAAATAATTCTCTGATCTACGTCAATTTTCAGCAATTAATTCAAAAAAAAGTTCTATAATCTTGCCTACCAAAAAACCTTTCCATTAAACAACTCCAAAAGAGAAGATAAATGACTACGAAGAATGCTGATATTGGCCTAGTTGGCCTAGCTGTTATGGGCCAGAACCTGGCTCTGAATATTGCCGATCATGGCTACACCATTGCGGTTTATAACCGTGACCCAAAAAAAATGGTGAATTTCATTGAAGATTGCAAAAAGAATGAACCTTCACATGCCAACGTTGTTGGTCATGCTGATTTGGCTTCATTTGTTTTAAGTATCAAACGCCCACGTAAAATCATCTTGCTAGTTAAAGCTGGTAGCGCAACTGATGTAACTATCAACGCACTATTACCATTCCTAGAGCAAGGCGACATCATTATTGATGGCGGTAACGCATTGTGGACAGATACTATCCGTCGCGAAAAAGAATTAGCGGCTAAAGGGATTGATTTCATCGGTTCTGGCGTTTCAGGCGGCGAAACTGGCGCACGTTTCGGCCCATCATTGATGCCATCAGGTACACGTAAAGCTTGGGCGAGCTTAGAGCCTATCTGGCGCGACATCGCAGCTAAAGTTGACCCAGTAACTGGCGAGCCTTTAGAAGGCGGTAAACCAGGTAAACCAGTAGAAGGTGGCTTCTCATGTGCTGAATACATCGGTCCTGACGGTGCTGGTCACTACGTAAAAATGGTGCACAACGGTATCGAATACATCGATATGCAATTGATCTGTGAAGCTTACTGGTTAATGAAAAATCTGCTTGGCATGCAAGCGGACGAAATCGGTAAAATCTTTGCTGAGTGGAACAAAGGCGAATTATCAAGCTTCTTGATTGAAATTACTGCTGATATCCTGCAACAAAAAGATCCAATGGGCAAAGGCTTCTTGGTTGATCAAATCTTGGATACAGCTGGTCAAAAAGGTACAGGCCAATGGACAGCAGCGAATGCGCTTGAATTAGGCGCACCAGCTAACGCGATTGCAGCTGCGGTATACGCACGTGCATTGTCTAGCTTGAAAGAAGAGCGCGTAGAAGCGAGCAAAATCCTTAAAGGCCCAGCAATCAAAGTTGAGTCAGATAAGAAAGCAATCATTGAGGCGATTAAAAACGCGCTATATTGCTCTAAGATTTGTGCCTATGCACAAGGTTTCCAATTGATCGACAAAGCACAAGTGGCTTACAACTGGAAATTGAACTTCGGTGAGATCGCTCAGATCTGGCGCGGTGGTTGTATCATCCGTGCACGTTTCTTGCAAAAAATCACTGATGCTTATGCATTGAACTCACGTTTGAAAAACTTGATGTTAGACCCATACTTCACACATGCGATGAATGAAGGTCAAGCTGGCTGGCGTAAAGTGATTGCTTTGGCAGTCACTAACGGTATCCCAGCACAAGGTTTTGCTGCAGCGATGGCTTATTATGATGGCTACCGCAGTGCAGATCTGCCAGCTAACTTGTTACAAGGTCAACGTGACTACTTCGGCGCGCACACTTATGAGCGTAAAGATCAGCCACGTGATCAGTTCTACCACTTGGATTGGCCAGAAGCTGGTCGTCCACAGTTAGAGGTGTAATCAGTTCTAAACGATAAAAAAACCCGCTTAACGGCGGGTTTTTTATTGCCCTAACGCTATAATGTGTCGGTTTCAATTGTTGTGTGATGGTTGGGCATAGCCCGGCTCAGCTGTTGCAGCCAGCTACGCAGGTATAGGGTAGTAAATTTTAATCGCCAGTGATTGTTTAATCACATCTGGCTTTATTGGCCAGCAGGGTAAAGCCAGCTTTAAATATGGATATACAGAATATGATAGATTTGTTTTTGCATTTGGATAAACATTTGGCGGTTGTAGCCAGCACTTGGGGCATGTGGATTTACGTGCTTTTGTTTCTTATCATATTTATAGAAACCGGCTTGGTTGCCATGCCTTTCTTGCCAGGGGATTCATTGTTGTTTGTGGCTGGAGCAATTGCGGCGGTAGGCGGTATGAGTTTGCCAGCGTTAATGGCATTGTTGTCGGTTGCGGCGATTGCCGGAGATGCCGTTAACTATGCGGTTGGTAGATGGGTGGGCCATAAGGTGTTTGCTTGGGAAAACTCGCGCTGGTTTAATAAAGATGCTTTTAACAAGACGCATGCTTTTTATGAAGAGCATGGCGCTATCACGATCGTGGTGGGTAGATTTTTGCCATTTATCCGCACGTTCACCCCGTTTGTTGCCGGCGTGGCGCAGATGACCTATCCAAAATTTGCTTTTTACAATGTGATTGGCGGTTTGATTTGGGTGTGTGGCTTAACCGGTATCGGCTTTTTGGTAGGAAATCACCCGTGGGTACAGGCTAACTTCTCTTTGGTGGCGCTGGCGCTGATTATTATTCCTAGCTTGCCTGCGGTTTGGGTGTTTCTCAAGCACATGATGCAATCACGTGCTTGAGATTAGTGCTGCATTACGCTTTTAAGACTTATTTCTCTACGAATGCACGCTCAATTACGTAGTCACCAGGTTGGCCTACACGTGGTGACACGATAAAGCCTCTTGAGTCCAATAGCTCTTCGGTGTCTTTCAGCATTTGTGGGCTACCACAAATCATGGCTTTGTCATTTGCTGGGTCTAGCGGTGGCAGGCCGATATCTTCAAATAGTTTGCCTGAGTTAATCAGGTCGGTTAAGCGGCCTTGATTGCGGAATGGGTCTCTGGTTACAGTAGGGTAGTAAATCAGTTTTTTACGTACTTCTTCACCAAAGAACTCGTTGTTTGGCAGCTCTTTCTCAATAAAGTCGGCATAAGCCAATTCATTTACGTGACGAACGCCGTGGATTAACACCACTTTTTCAAAGCGGTCATATACTTCGATGTCTTGAATCAAGCTCATGAACGGCGCTAGACCTGTACCTGTAGATAGGAAATATAGATTTCTACCTGGTTTCAAATCGTGAGTCACCAATGTGCCAGTCGGTTTTTTGCTTACTAGCAGGTCGTCACCCACTTTTAAGTGTTGTAGTCTTGATGTGAGCGGGCCATTTGGAACTTTAATACTAAAGAACTCCAAGTGCTCTTCATAGTTCGGGCTGGCAATACTGTAAGCGCGTGTAAGTGGGCGTCCGTCAACCTCAAGCCCGATCATGACAAACTGTCCATTTTCAAAGCGTAAGCCAGGGTCACGTGTGGTTTTAAAGCTGAACAGGGTGTCGTTCCAGTGGTGTACGCTTAAGATACGTTCGGTAGAATATTTACTCATAGTTGGTTTTCTTTTAGTTTAAATTTTTTAAATGGCTGCAGTGAGCTCTGGAATCACTTCAAATAGGTCGGCAACTAGCCCGTAATCTGCCACTTGGAAGATAGGTGCATCTGGGTCTTGGTTGATGGCAACCACGACTTTGCTGTCTTTCATGCCGTAGGTATGTTGCACAGCACCTGAAACGCCAACCGCGATATATAAATCAGGCGCAACGGTAACACCGGTTTGGCCTACCTGAATATCGTTAGGTGCGTAACCGGCATCGACAGCGGCTCTAGTAGCACCAAGCGCTGCACCAAGCCTAGCTGCTAGTGGCGCAAGCATTTGTTCAAAAGTTTCTGCGCTGCCTAAAGATCTGCCGCCAGAAATCACGATTTTTGCTGTGCTGAGGGCTGGACGGTCTGATGATGTGCGTGTTTCAGACAACCAGCGTGTTTGATGCTGCTGTGCTGGCGCTGCTACTGTATTGATTTCAGCGCTTTGCGTGTGTGCACTGGCCGCACCAAAGTTGCTGCTGTGTACAGTCAATAGTTGTATGCGGTCTGCACTTTGCACCGTGGTGTGTATATTGCCGGCGTATACTGCACGCACGTAAGTGTTGCTGTCTTTAATTTCCAGTACGTCAGAAATCATGGCAACATCAAGCAATGCTGCTGCACGTGCCAAGATGTTACGGCTAAACGATGAGTGCGCAGCTAACACTACGCTGTATTCAGTCGCAATATTGGCAATAATCTGTGAGACATCTTCAGCCAGTTGGTGCGCTAAATGCTCGGCATCGATTTGAATAACGCGCGCTACGCCATCAATTAAAGCAGCTTGTTGTGCAATGCCGTTGATGCTGCTGCCAGTCACTAAAATATCAATCGGGCTGTTCCAGAGCTGAGCAGCCGTTACCGCTTGGTAAACTGATGCGCTCAGTGTGGTACCGTTATGTTCGGCTAGAATTAGGGTTTTCATAGTTGTATTCCTTCATGCTCACGCAATTTCGTCAGCAATTCTTGTACGCTGCTCACTCTGATGCCAGCTTTTCTTGCTGGCGGCTCTGATACTTTTAACAATTGCAAGCGCGGTTTGGTGTCCACACCAAATTCAGCAGCCTTGATTGTCTCAATCGGTTTTTTTCTCGCCATCATTAAGTTTGGCAGTTTTACAAAGCGCGGATGGTTTAAACGCAAGTCCGCGGTGATCACTGCTGGCAGATTTAAGCCTATGGTTTCTGTGCCGCCATCCACTTCACGGGTGGCTACCACTTCGTTACCGTTAATGGTAATCGCTGACACGTAAGTGGCTTGTGGGTAGTTTAGCAATGCAGCTAACATTTGCCCAGTTTGTCCTGCGTCATCATCTACCGCTTGTTTGCCCAGCATCACCAATCCCGGTTGCTCGCGCTCTACCAAAGCTTTCAGTAGTTTGGCAACGGCCAATGGTTGTAGTTCTTCATCGCTTTCAATCAGTACCGCGCGGTCGGCACCCATGGCCAGTCCGTGCCTTAATACATCTTGATTTGCTGCGCTGCCCAACGACACCACAACCACTTCAGATGCAATGCCTTTTTCTTTTAGTTTTAAGGCTTCTTCGATTGCATTTTCATCAAATGGGTTTACACTCATCTTTACGCCATCAATCTCTACATTCGAGCCATCAGGCTTGATATGTACTTTGATGTTGTAATCTACTACACGTTTTATTGCGACCAATATTTTCATTGCAATTTCCTCAGTAATTGCTGCGTATTTTACATGAGCGTATAATATATATAAATTAGATTGTAAAGATATTATATATCGGTGAAATAGATATAGGAGTGTATGAAATATACCCTAAGACAACTGGAGATCTTTGTTGTCATCAGTCGTACCGAAAGCGTTTCGCGCGCAGCCGATGCTTTAGCGCTATCACAATCGGCAACCAGCACCGCATTGAGTGAGTTAGAACGACAGTTCGACCTGCAGCTTTTTGACCGTGTAGGTAAAACACTGCGCATCAATGAGACCGGGCTGCAGCTGCTTCCTAAGGCGGTAGAGCTATTAGACCGAGCCAGTGAAATAGAAAATATGTTGCGCGGCCATGTGGGTTTTGGTTATATGCGAATTGGCGCAACCTTAACCGTTGGCAATTACCTTGCCACGATGCTGGTTGCAAAATTCCTGCAGGATCATCCTGAAAGCCGTATTCAATTACAAGTACACAATACCAGCACTATCGTGCAGCAAGTGGCTAATCATGAGCTGGATCTGGGCTTGATTGAAGGTGATTGTAACCATCCGGATATAGAGGTGCAGCGCTGGGTGGCAGATGAGCTGGTGGTGTTTGCTGCGCCTAATCATCCGTTTGCAAAGTTAAAAACTATTTCGATAGAGCAGTTATTGCAAGAGCAATGGATTTTAAGAGAGCAGGGCTCCGGTACCCGGGCAACTTTTGATCGTGCTTTTCATAATAACAATGCAGGGCTGCATATTCGCTTGGAGTTGGAGCACACCGAGGCGATTAAGCGCGCAGTAGAGTCTGGGCTCGGCATCGGCTGTATCTCGCGTTTGGCGTTGAAAGACGCTTTTCGTCGTGGTAGCCTAGTGCCATTGGCGACGCCAGAGCTGAGTTTGGGGAGGTATTTTTACTTTCTCTGGCATAAGCAGAAATATCAAACAACAGGTATGCGTGAATTTATCATGCTATGCAAAAAAATGGTGGCTGGCGCGGAGCGCAGCGATCAAGTGAATTTGCCAGAAATAGCTTAGGGGACGGTCTTTAAATGACAGATGTGCAACGCGATGTAATGAATTACGATGTTTTAATTGTAGGGGCTGGGCCATCTGGCTTGGCTGCAGCGATTAAACTTAAACAGCTGGCAAATGCGGCTGGGCAGGAGCTCAGCGTGTGTGTGCTTGAAAAAGCGGCAGAAGTAGGCGCGCATATTTTATCTGGTGCGGTAATAGACCCTATTGCGCTGAATGAGCTGATTCCGGATTGGCGTGAAAAAGGTGCACCAGTGCATACCAGCGTCAGTGCAGATGAATTTTTGCTACTGGGGCAAACTAAATCGTGGTCGGTTCCACATTGGTTGATGCCGCCGTTGATGAGTAATCAGGGCAACTATATTGTAAGCCTGGGTGACGTGAGCCGCTGGCTGGGTGAGCAGGCAGATGCCTTAGGCGTGGAAATCTACGCAGGGTTTGCAGCACAGTCTATGCTCTACGATGAGCAGCAGCAAGTGGTTGGCGTGATTACTGGCGACATGGGGCGTGATTCACATGGTGCAGAAACAGCGCAGTTCACGCAGGGGATTGAAATCAGGGCACAATATACCTTGGTGGCAGAGGGTACGCGTGGTTCGTTAACGCGTGAGCTGGAAGCTAAGTATGCGCTACGTAAGCAATCCTCACCGCAGAAATATGGTTTAGGTTTCAAAGAAGTATGGCGCGTGCCTGCGGCACAGCATCGTGCAGGCCTAGTGCAGCATAGTATCGGCTGGCCATTGCAAGCTGATACCGGTGGCGGTTCTTTTATCTATCATTATGGCGAGCAGTTGGTGTCTATCGGCTTTGTAGTGCATTTGGACTACGCCAACCCGCATCTCTCTCCATTTGAGGAGTTCCAGCGCTTCAAAACCCACCCTGCAATTAAAGCCTTGCTAAAAGATGGTGAGCGCTTTAGCTATGGCGCGCGCGCGATTAGTGAAGGTGGCGTGCAAGCCTGGCCAGAGCTGATTTTCCCAGGTGGTGCGCTGATTGGTTGCAGTGCCGGTATGGTCAATGTGCCGCGCATCAAAGGTAGCCATAATGCAATGAAATCCGGCATGTTGGCGGCAGAGGCGGTATTTAATGCCGTCACGCAGGCAGACAAACAAGATCGCCGCTTGTTAGAAGCGTATCCACAGGCGCTCAAAAATTCATGGGTGTGGAATGATTTAGATGCAGTGCGTAATGTAAAACCACTGTTATCGAGGTTTGGCAGCTGGGGCGGTACTTTATTGGGCGGTATTGAGATGTGGCTGCATGCGCTGCATGTTCGTTTGCCGTGGACGCTGAAGCATCAGAAAGCAGACCATGAATGCACCAGACCCGCATCTGAAATGCCAGTTATCCATTATGCAAAACACGATGGTGTGTATAGTTTTGATCGCTTAAACTCTATCGGCTTAAGTAATCTGGCGCATGATGCAAATCAGCCTTGCCATCTAACGCTGCTAGACAAAAACATACCTATCAGTGTTAATTTAGCCAATTATGATGCGCCCGAGCAGCGTTATTGCCCAGCCGGTGTGTATGAAATAGTCAAGACGCAAGACGCTAGTTATTTGCACATTAATGCGCAAAATTGCATCCATTGCAAAACCTGCGATATTAAAGACCCAACGCAAAATATCGTTTGGGTACCGCCTGAGGGTGGCAGTGGCCCAACTTATATGGGTATGTAACCGTGCTGGTTTTGTTATATAACTAGTTTGATTGCGTCAATAGAACGATAAAAAACCTCAGCCTAAATTTAGGCTGAGGTTTTTTTATAGCGTGATGCCTATGCTAGGCGAGTGCAATCAAGCTAAATCGAAACGATCCAGATTCATTACTTTAGTCCACGCCCGCACAAAGTCACGTAAGAAAGTAGCTTGCGCATCGCTGGCTGCATAAACTTCAGCAATGGCACGCAGTTGTGAGTTGGAGCCAAACACTAAATCTACCACGGTGCCGGTCCATTTAAGCGTGTTGCTAGTACGATCATAGCCCTCAAGTACGTGTTTGTCGCCTGCAGACTTTTGCCATTTTGTGTTCATATCCAACAAATTCACAAAGAAGTCATTGGTTAACGCTTCTGTGCGCTGTGTGAATACGCCATGCTTGGATTTGCCGTGATTGGCATTTAACGCACGTAAACCGCCGATAAGGACCGTCATTTCCGGCGCGCTTAAGGTGAGTAGTTGCGCTTTATCTAACAGCAGCTCTGCCACATTTGCCTCACCATTGTGTTTTATATAGTTGCGGAAGCCATCGGCAATTGGCTCCAGCACGGCAAATGACTCAATATCCGTTTGCGCTTGGCTAGCATCGGTACGGCCTGGCGTGAATGGCACTTGCAGCGTATGTCCTGCATTTTTGGCGGCAACTTCTATTGCTGCGCTGCCAGCTAGCACAATAAGGTCAGCAATCGAAACCTGCTTGCCGTTGTGCTGCGAGGCATTGAACGCTTGCTGTATAGCCTCTAGTTTTTGCAGCACAATTGATAACTCTGCGGGCTGATTGGCTTCCCAGTCTTTTTGCGGGGCGAGGCGAATGCGTGCCCCGTTGGCGCCACCACGTTTATCCGAACCGCGGAAGGTAGAAGCTGATGCCCACGCCGTGCTAACCAATTGTGATATAGATAAGCCGGACGCCAGTATTTTTGTTTTCAAACCGGCAATATCCTGCGCATCGACCAAGGCGTGGTTAACTGCAGGGATAGGGTCCTGCCAAATCAGCGTTTCTGTCGGCACTAAAGGACCAAGGTAACGCGACACCGGGCCCATATCACGATGTGTTAGTTTGAACCAGGCTCTGGCAAATGCATCTGCAAACGCCTGCGGATTGGCAAAAAAGTGTCTGGATATCTTTTCATAGGCTGGGTCCATTCTCATGGCCATGTCTGCAGTGGTCATGATAGGCGCATGGCGCTTAGATGGATCATGCGCGTCTGGCACTGTATTTAATGCAGATGCTTCTTTAGGTGTCCATTGGTGTGCGCCGGCCGGGCTCTTGGTGAGTTGCCACTCATAGCCGAACAGGTTTTCAAAATAGTTGTTATCCCATTGGATCGGGTTGTTGGTCCATGCGCCTTCTATGCCGCTGGTGATGGTGTGTACACCTTTGCCGCTGCCAAAGCTGTTTTGCCAGCCAAAGCCTTGTGCCTCAATCTCTGCGGCTTCTGGCTCTGCGCCAACATGGCTAGCATCGCCTGCACCATGGCATTTGCCAAAGGTATGGCCGCCAGCGACCAGTGCTACGGTTTCTTCGTCGTTCATTGCCATCCGTGCAAATGTTTCGCGAATATCGCGGGCTGAGGCCAGTGGGTCTGGGTTACCGTTAGGGCCTTCTGGGTTCACGTAAATCAGACCCATCTGCACCGCGCCTAGCGGATTATCCAGCTCACGATCGCCATGATAGCGTTTGTCGCCTAACCATGTGCTCTCTGGACCCCAATAGATATCCTGCTCTGGCTCCCAGATGTCCTTACGTCCACCGGCAAAGCCAAAGGTTTTCAGCCCCATTGAGTCTAGCGCAACATTACCGGCCAGTATCATTAAATCTGCCCAAGACAGTTTGTGCCCATATTTTTGCTTAACTGGCCATAGCAAACGACGCGCCTTATCTAGGTTGCCATTATCAGGCCAGCTATTTAATGGCGCAAAGCGTTGTGACCCTGAGCCTGCACCGCCACGACCATCGTAAATGCGGTAAGTGCCAGCGCCGTGCCAGGCCATACGCACAAAAAATGGGCCATAATGACCATAATCAGCCGGCCACCACTCTTGCGAATCTGTCATTAATGCATGCAAATCCTTGATGACGGCATCAAGATCCAGGCTGTTGAACGCAGCGGCATAATCGTAATCCTCACCCATGGGGTTTGATTTAGACGAGTGCTGGTGCAATATGTTGAGGTTTAATTGCTCTGGCCACCAGATTGCGTTGGCAAGGCCTGCAGACGCTGTTGGTTTAGAGGTGCCTCCAGAGAATGGGCATTTTGATTCGGCTGTCATTGTGTTCTCCTGTTGTTGTTTAGAACGTGATGGACCTGTTTCAATACCTATGCTGAGCATTAAGCTAAGGTATTCTAGCCTTAAACTTATAAGCTGCAATGTAAAGATCTGGTGCAGGTTGCACGTGTTATCTGTTATTGGCTTAATGCGTACTGCGCAAACATTTCAATAAAAATCTCTTGTAACTCGTCTAAATAGTTTTTCATTTTTCTCTCCATTTATGCTGCCATCTCAGTAGTTTTGAAAGCAATGTTGAGTAGCAAGTGAGACCAGTGTATAGGCCGAACATTGATTTGTATAATTGAATGTTTTAATTTGTTTGATATGCTATGCTTATCGATAATGCATAATCAGGGTGCTGTAAATGACGCTAAGTGAATTACGTTTTGTAGTGGCAGTGGCAAAAGAGCGCAACTTTAGGCGAGCCGCCGAGAAGTGCTACGTCAGTCAGCCAGCCCTCAGTCTGGCGATTAAAAAGCTGGAAGAAGATTTAGGCGTACAGATCTTTGAACGTAGCCGTACCGACATTAACCCGACCCCTATCGGTGAAAAGATTATTGAGCAGGCAATTAAAGCCATAGAAGAAGTTAACTATATTCGCGAGATTGCCCTGCAAGGTAATAACCAGCTGGGTGGCGTGTTTCGGCTGGGCTTAATTTACTCGGTGGGTCCGTACTTGCTGCCTGAGCTTATCCCTATTTTGCGGCAGAATGCCCCCGAGATGCCCTTGGATATTGAAGAGAACCTCACGGTGCAATTAGAAGCGCAGCTCAAAAATGGCGTGATTGATGCCGCGGTAGTTGCGCTACCGTTTGAGGTGGCTGGTATTAATACATTACCGTTATATGATGAGCAATATCTGGTGATGGTGCCGGTTAATCACCCTTGGGCCGGCCGTGCTTCAGTCAGCGCCGATGAGCTAGCTGATGAAAATGTCCTGCTGTTAAACAGTGGGCACTGTTATAGCCACCAAGTGTTGCAGGCTTGCCCCGATTTGTCTCGCAAGGGGCAAGTGTTACAGGGTAACTCTTTAGAAACCATCCGCAATATGGTGGCTTCCAATCTGGGGATTACGGTGTTGCCATGCAGCGCGGCAACTGACCGATATTTAAACCCATTGGTAAGGGTGATTCCGTTTTCAGAACCGGTGCCTGTGCGCAGGGTGGCGCTTGCTTGGCGTAAGAGCTATGCCAGAGATTTAGCGGTGATGTGTGTGGCTGATGCGATTCAGGCAATCCGTTCAGATTGCCTGCAGATGATTAACTAATACGTGACGTACAGGCGGTAGCCTGCAACGCTCACGTCTTGCGTGGTGATGGCAAGCTTCACTTTGATTTCATTGCCAGCGCTGAGGCCCGCAGCAATGTCTGTATGTGGCGGTAAATATTCGGCAGGTTTAAATACACGTCTTAATACCGCGCTATCGTCAGTATTGGTCAGTGTTAACTCTAGGTTGGGGTAAGCCTGCACAAAGCCAGCCTTGTTAAGTAGGCTGCTACTAAGGTGCATCACGCCTGTGTGCTCCAGGTCTTCCTGCATGTCTGAGTCGTCAATTACAATCCACTCAATCTGTTTAGGTAGCTCTATGCTGCATTTTAGATGCTGGCATGCTTGCAGCAGCTGCGGCTTGAGGTTGGGGTAATAGATAGCAATGCTGTTGCGTAAGAAATAGGCGCTTTGCCCTGTTGCGGTTAACACTAATAGCAGTATGCCTAGCAGCCAAAGCCAGCGGCGGCTTGTACTTTTCTTACCATCCCGTTTTGCGTGTTTAGCTAGCTCATTAAAGTCGTTAGATGGATGATGGGCAAAGTTTAGTTTGCTTGTATCGTTAGGTGGATGTTCCGCTATGCTGCTTGGGTCATGCGGGAGTTCAGCAAGTGCGCCGGTGTGCGCTGTGGCGTGTTCGTTAGCTGGCGCTGAGTGCTGCTCTGCTGATGCTGTGCTCGGTTGAGCGGCAGCTGGCTTAGCTTCTGGGCTATGTGTGCTTGGCGCTGCTTCTTCAAAGCTCAGGTCAATTTCCGGCCAAGTCGATGGTGCATCGCCAGTGGCTGCTGTTAACGTATTTGTGGCTACTGCTACAGCGCTAGGTGCTGGTATTTCTGGGGCAGGGGTGCTGGTCGGGACAAATTGCTCTTTGGCGTTGAACACGTGCAGGCATTGCCCGCAACGCACTAAGCCGCCATGCTGCTTGAGCTGATCTTCACTAACAAAGAATTGAGTTTGGCAATTTGGGCAATGGGTTATGTCGCGCATTTTTTCGTGCCTGTGAGCAGCACCCAAGCATCCATGTGCTGTGGTGCGCCCATATCAAACCATTCAGCATAAATGGCAGAAACAGCGGCTTCTTGTTCACGTAAAATCCCAGAAAGCGCAATCTTGCCGCCAGCCTTGCATGATTTTGCCAACGCAGGTGCCAGTACGCTTAACGCACTAGATAAAATGTTGGCAACTACAATATCAAACTCTTTAGATTGGTATTGATTCGCATCGTAGAACTTAGCCTCAACCTGGTTCTGTTCTGCGTTGTATAAGCTAGATTGTATGGCTTGCGTATCAATATCGGTACCTACCACTTCATCTGCGCCTAGTTTCTTGGCGGCGATGGCTAAAATGCCTGAGCCGCAGCCGTAATCAAGCACTGAGCTACCGGTCTGAACGGTTTGGGTCAACCATGCCAGACATAGGTGGGTAGTGGGGTGGCTGCCGGTACCAAAGGCTAAACCAGGGTCTAATACGATATTGATCGCATCTGGGTTAGGTGATTCATGCCAGGTCGGCACAATCCACAGTGTGTCGGTGATTCTAATCGGGTCAAATTGCGATTGTGTTGCACGCACCCAATCTTGCTCTTCTATGGTTTCGGTCGTGTAGTTCAGATTGCTGAGTTTGGCTTGGTGCGTTAATGCATCAATGACGGCAGGGATGTCCACGCCTTCATCAAACAGCGCACTGACTAAATTTTGCTGCCAGATACCTGGCGGCGGGTCACCCGGCTCGCCAAAAATGGGTTGCTCATCAATGGTTTCAGCATTGGCGTCTTCAATAATGGCTGATAGTGCGCCTAGCTCCATGAGCGTATCGCTAATTAAATCAGCATTATTGTCCTGTGCTTCAATTTTTAATGATACCCACGCCATACTCAACCTATCTAATGCTTACCTATTTAACTACTATATGCAAATACGCGTATACCGCATGCGCGGTAACGCGTATTTTTCAGTGTTGCTACAGAAATAACAATTACTTGTTATAAATGCCTAGCTTTTGCTCTAGGTAGTGGATACTTGTACCACCTAAATGAAACGCTGCATCCGCCATCAAATCGGCATGTAATGCAATGTTGGTGCTAATGCCTTCAATCATCATTTCAGATAGTGCAATGCGCATACGGGCAATCGCTTGCTCACGTGTATCACCGTAAGTGATTAACTTACCGATCATAGAGTCGTAATGCGGTGGCACGGTGTAGCCTGAATATGCGTGTGTATCGATACGCACACCTGGGCCGCCTGGCATGTGGAACTTAGTGATTTTGCCTGGAGAAGGTACAAAGTTGTACGGATCTTCTGCATTCAAACGGCACTCAATCGCATGGCCGCGTAATTGAATATCTTTTTGACGGAATTTCAATTTTTCGCCCGCGGCAACAAAAATCTGTTGCTGTACCAAGTCAATACCGGTAATCATTTCCGTTACGGTATGTTCTACCTGCAAACGTGTATTCATTTCAATGAAATAGAATTCGCCGTTTTCGTACAGGAACTCAAAAGTACCCGCACCGCGGTATTTGATCTTGCGGCAGGCTTCAGCGCAGCGCTCACCAATTTTGTCGCGTAAACGCGCATTAAGTAATGGTGCTGGCGCTTCTTCCAGAATTTTTTGGTGGCGGCGTTGCATAGAGCAATCGCGCTCGCCTAGGAATACCGCATTACCATGTTGGTCAGCTAATACCTGAATCTCGATATGGCGTGGTTTTTCCAGGTATTTTTCCATGTAAACCATCGGGTTGCTAAAGGCCGCTTGCGCTTCCGCTTTGGTCATATTCACTGAAGTGAGTAACGCAGCTTCGGTATGTACTACGCGCATACCACGACCACCACCACCACCGGCCGCTTTAATAATAACCGGGTAGCCAATTTGTTTAGCGATTTTGATGATTTCGCTAGGGTCGTCCGGCAGTGCGCCTTCTGAGCCTGGTACGCAAGGTACGCCAGCTTTACGCATCGCATCTTTAGCTGATACTTTGTCGCCCATTAAGCGGATAGTTTCAGCGCGCGGGCCAATAAACACAAAGCCGCTTTGTTCTACGCGTTCTGCAAAGTCCGCGTTTTCTGATAAGAAACCATAACCAGGGTGAATCGCCTGTGCATCAGTTACTTCAGCCGCACTAATCACCGCAGGGACATTTAAGTAGCTTTGGCCAGAAGGTGCAGGGCCGATACAAACTGATTCGTCCGCTAATTTTACATATTTAGCTTCACGGTCAGCTTCGGAGTGCACGGCTACCGTTCTGATGCCGAGTTCGCGACATGCGCGCTGTACGCGCAACGCGATTTCGCCGCGATTGGCGATTAAAATTTTGTCAAACATTGCCATGAAAGTGAAATCCTAGTATTTAGGTCTTAGTGTTGATGTAAGACCTAATTAATTAAGCAGTAATTGAATAAGCTAACAGCATTAGCCGATGATAAACAGTGGCTCGCCGTATTCAATGGCTTGGCCGTTATCAACCAAGATTTTTTTGATGACGCCAGCTTTATCTGCTTCAATCTCGTTTAATAGCTTCATCGCTTCGATGATACATAGTGTGTCGCCTACTGCCACGGTATCGCCTACCTCAACAAACGCTTTAGCATCTGGAGATGGTGAACGGTAGAAAGTGCCGACCATCGGTGATTTAACCGCATGGCCTTCTTCTACAGCTGGTGCAGCTTCAACAGCCACCGCAGGTGCAGCTTGAGGTGCAGGTGCCTGTTGCTGAGGAATGTAGTGACCGTAATTTTGTGCTGGCATGCTGGTGGTGAAGTTGCGGCTAATGCGTACTTTTTCGCCGTCTTCTGTCAGTTCTAGTTCAGAAATGCCTGATTCTTCTACCAAATCAATAAGCTTTTTAAGTTTACGTAAATCCATGATGACCCCTAACTAATTCGATATAAATTATTATTTTAAGAATGATTGATTTTTTCAATAGCGAAATCCAGTGCAAGTTCATAGCCTTTTGCACCTAGCCCGCTAATAATGCCTACAGCGATGTCTGTAAAATATGAATGGTGACGAAATGTTTCTCGTGCAAACACATTTGACAAGTGTACTTCTATAAATGGAACCTTAACCGCACTCAGTGCATCACGCATTGCAACTGATGTATGCGTGAATGCTGCGGGGTTGATGATGACAAAATCTACGCTTTTAGTCGCAATAGACTGAATTTTATCGATAAGATCTGCTTCGGCATTGCTTTGGAAGCTCTCTAATGTGATATTGGCTAACTTTGCTTTGTTTGTTAGGGTCTGGTTAATGCTATCAAGTGTAGCATTCCCGTAATGTTGTGGTTCACGCAGACCCAATAGGTTCAGGTTAGGGCCATGTAATACCAAAATACGCTTAGCTACCATGGCAATCCACCCGTTTTAAACTATTTATGCATAAATTACTATAATTCATAAACGCGAGTTTGCCGAAGTTAAAGGGTTTTGTCCAGCAACTTTAGAGAATTTAAGCGAATTTGCCCAAGTTGATTTCGTATATTCTCTATGCTAAGTGAGTAGCTTAACTTCTGCGAAAATGCATAGATTGTACTTGTCGCTAGTGGACTGGCGCCGAGACTAAAGGCTTGATGTTGGCTTCGATAATCGCTTTCGTAATGCGTCCAAAGTGGGTGCTGATAATTTTACCATCGCCATCGATAATCACCGTGTAAGGCAGAACGCCCTTGTCATTGCCCAATTGCTCACCGAGCAAGCTGCCTGCTGTCTCGGAAGCGAAAATAGGGTAGTTCACAGGAGTAGCCTTTAAGTAGTCTGCAACCAGAGCAGGGTCATCTAGTGCGATGCCCAGTACAACGACATTTTTATCCTGGTAGGATTGCTGCAGCGCAATCAGTTCAGGCATTTCATCACGACATGGTGGGCACCATGTCGCCCAAAAGTTAACGATGATGATTTTGTGTTGATATTGCCCAAGGCTCTGCAATTTTCCGGATGTATCCGGCAAGTTGGCAGCATATAAGGTTGCGCTGTCAGGTTTGTCGCTGGGGTCTGCAAAGTAGCGCACAGCGATTGCGATGCTTAATGCCAAGCAGAAGGCTAGGGCAGTAAAGAAAAATGCTTTCAGTATGCTTTTTAGCATTCGATAGTTTCTGGCAGGCAGCTGCCGCGCTGATTCAGAATTTGCAGAAACGTATCCGCATTTTTATAACCAACCACTTTTAAATGGCTTTCTTCTTCCGCTTTAGCATTAAAGAACACTATACCGGGTGGGCCAAAGATATTGAATTTTTGCATTAAGGCTTTATTGTCTTCGGTATTGTTGGTGACATCCGCCTGTAATAATAAGGTGTCCTTTAAGGCAGATTGCACGCGCGTATCACTAAAAGTAAACTGTTCTAGCTCTTTACATGCCACGCACCAATCGGCATAAAAATCGAGCATTACAGATTTGCCGGACGCATTGTTAAGGGCATTTTCCAGTTCGGCTATGCTTTTAATCGGCTGAAAGCTAAGATTTTGATGCGCTTGCTCCTTAGCGCTAGTGGCAACCAGCCCACTGAGTGGCTGTAACGGTGATTTTGCATTGGAGAGGGCGCCGATTAGCAGTGCCAAACCGGTGACTACCATCATCACCCCGATACCTTTCCAGAATTTAAGCGCAGCTTTGGCACCGGTAGGCAGGCTGTCTAGCGCATGCATGAAAATAGCAGGCACAATTAATATTGCCGCCCATAATGCCAGTTGCACTTGCATGGGAATAACTGGGGCGATAAGCCAGATTGCAACGCCCAGCATCAGTACGCCAAATAAATTACGCACAGCGTTCATCCAGCTACCAACTTTGGGTAACAGGGTCCCGGCTGAGGCGCCTATCAGTAACAACGGTGTTCCCATGCCAACCGAGAGTGAGAACAGTGCTACGCCACCTAAGAGTACATCATTGGTTTTACTAATGTAAAGCAATGCGCCGGCTAGTGGTGCCGCTACGCACGGGCTGATAATTAGCGCTGAGAGCACGCCCATGAGGAAGTCACTGAAAAAGCGCCCACCCTTGATGCGGCGGCTTAAGTTCATGAGGCCGTTCTCCATGTTGCTGGGGAGCTTGAGTTCGTAAAAGCCAAACATGGAAAGGGCCAACACTACAAATATGAATGCGCCAAAACCTAATGCCCAGGGTGTTTGCAGTGTGCTGCTGAGCATCTGCCCAGAGAGGCCTGCGGCAATACCGGCAAGTGTGTAGGTAAGGCACATGCCTAAGGTGTAAGCCAGCGATAAATTAAACGCATGCAGGCGCGTAACATGCGCATTTTTGCCGATGATGATAGAAGATAGGATAGGAATCATCGGAAATACACAGGGGGTGAACGCGAGCAACAGCCCTGCGGTAAAAAAGCCGAGAATAATCAGCCACCACTTTCCGCTTTTAAGCAGATTGGCTGCTTGGCTGTCGCTGTCTGAGGCATTGTCGCTGCTGGATGTGGCTGTATTGTCTGATGCCGCGGCTACGCTAGATGCTGTGCCAGCGCCAGGCGTGATGGTGAAGCTTTTGTGTTGCGGAGCGTAGCATAGGCCTTTTTCACTACAGCCTTGGTAGGTGATTTTGAGATTAATAGGCGCGGTAATCTTGTCTTTTATCAGCAAGTTCGCGCTAAAGTCCTGATGATAGACCTCCATTTTTCCAAAATTGGGGTCATTCTTAATGTCAGCTTTAGGTAATGTCGTGTCGAACGTTTGCGCGGGCGTGAACTCAAATTTAGTGCGCGTTTTATAAAGGTAATAGTTGGGTGCAACCGTAAAATTTGCGAGGATATTTTGCCCGTCTTGTTTAATGATCACGCCGAAAGCGGCATCCGGAGATAAAAATTCATCTTCTGCGGATTCTCCCGTAAATAAGCTTTTCAGGCCACTGCTGGTGTTGCCTGCGTGGCTAATAGACGCTGAAAATATAAAAAGGCTAAGCAACAAAAAATACGAGAATCTTTTAAACATTTTATTCCTTACGCAGATAATTGCGTGCTTACCCATTGTAAATATTCAGGTAAGCCACCATCTACGTTGATAGAGATTATTTCAGGAAGTTCATAAGGGTGTGCTTTTATAATAGCGTCCTGCAGTGCATGATACTGTAATTGGGTAGTTTTAATAAGTAAGGGTATTTCATTTGCGCGTGTTAGCTTGCCTTCCCACATATACGTAGATTGGCATGCGCTTAATATATTGACACATGCTGCTAGTTTTTGCGTGACCAGTGTTTCCGCGATGAGATTGGCAGTGTCTGTATCCGGCACATTGGTGAGCACTAGTAAAATACTTTCTGGGTTTGACATTATTCTGGGTTCGAAATTATTTAGGATAGCAAGATATGCGTTTATTGATAGGTTTGATTTTACTCGCTTTTCCAGTCGCTGAGATATGGCTGTTGATTGAGCTGGGGCAGCAATATGGATGGTGGCTACTGGTTTATCTGGTGGGGATTGCCTTGTTAGGTTTGCGCTTGATTCAAGATGAAAAAGCATTATTTACTGGGCGCGTGCTGCAAACCTTAAGTGCCGGCAATCACCCGGTAAAGGCGATTTTTGGCAGCGCACGCAATATTATTGCAGGCGTGTTGTTAATATTGCCTGGAGTGATTACTGATATCATTGCAGTGATTCTACTGCTGGTGCCGATTAAAGCTAACCAGGCACCCAATGCGCAGTCACCCTATCAGGCTGGTCAGGCCGCGAATGATGACGTCATCGAGGGCGAGTTTCGACGCGAAGATTAATTAGACATACTTAAAATAGATAAACAGAAACATACGACATGACATATCAAATTACTATTCAGCCAAGTGGGCACAGCTATCAAGCAAAAGCTTATGAGACGGTGCTTGAGTCAGCGATAGAAGCCGGTTTTAATATCCCTTATGGTTGCCGCAATGGGGCCTGTGGTAGCTGTAAAGGCACGGTATTAAGTGGTGAGGTGGATCATGGTGATTACGCCAGCAGTGCATTGACGGATGCGGATAGAGCCGCAGGTAAGGCATTGTTCTGTTGTGCGCGCCCGCTCACGGACTTGACGATAGAGTGCCGAGAAATTAACTCAGGGGTGATTCCGCCACGTATTCTGCCTACGCGTGTAGAGCGCAAAGAGCAGCTGTCGCATGATGTCATGGCTTTATTCTTAAAACTGCCAAGCAGCGAGCGTTTGCAGTTCATGGCAGGGCAGTATGTTGAATTTTTGCTTAAAGACGGTAAGCGTCGCGCTTTTTCATTGGCAAACGCGCCGCACGCAGATAACTTATTAGAGATACATTTGCGTTTGATTCCGGGCGGTCAGTTTACTGAATATGTATTTAATGAGATGCCGGATAAAGCGATTTTACGTATAGAAGCGCCGTTTGGCAGTTTCTACTACAGAAGCGACTCAGAAAAGCCGATGGTGATGGTGGCTGGCGGTACTGGCTTTGCGCCAATCAAGGCGATTATCGAGCACATGATACACAATGATATTAAACGCAAAGTAACTTTGTATTGGGGCGCACGCGCGTTGGAAGACCTGTATATGCCAGCGCTGCCGCAAGCATGGGCTGAGGCTTACGCCAATATTGAATTTATCCCGGTGTTATCGGATGCGTTACCGGAAGATAATTGGCAAGGCCGTAGCGGGTTGGTGCATCAGGCGGTGCTGGATGACTTTGGTGATTTAAGCGGTGTTGAGGTTTATTGCTGTGGCGCACCGGCCATGGTTGAAGTGGCACACGCTAGCTTTGCGCAAGCCGGCTTGCCTGAAGGCGCCTTCTACTCAGATGCTTTTAATTACGCGAAACCTGTGCCTAGCGCTACGACTGTTTAGTGTAAGTGTGTTAACGCTCGTAGCTTATTGAGAAGGCTGCGAGCGTTTACTTTTTTCTGCCGCAAGTTTCTGGATCAGTGTTTCAAGGTCCGAATTCTGAATTAACTCCTGCGCTAGTTTTGCCGAAGCCTCCGCGGTTTCGAAGTCACCTGCGGCTAGCGCATGCATCCCTTCTAACAGTGCAGTATTGCCAGCCTTTAAGCGTAGGGACTCTTTTTTGCTTTTCCGCATTGCGGGTAAGTGTCTGAGGAATCTTAAAAATCTTAAACAGTGATGCAAGCCAAAAACACTGAGTACAAATACTAGTAAAAAGAAGTTAAACGAGATTTGGATGCGATACGGTGAGCGTATGATCAGCACATAGCCTTGGTTGTTGCTGGCTAGCCATACAATCAGCAGAATGGCGAATAAGGTTACCGCCCACCAGAAGAATCTGTTTTTCAGCATGCTGGTTTACCCACTCTTGAGTTACTCATTTGGGCTTACTCGTTTTTCTCAAGCATCAGTTTGTAGCTGTTAACCGCGGCCAAGCTGTCGCTCAATTGCGGTAGCTCCAGACTGATGTTGTTGCTGGATAGCTTATTCAGCAGTACCAGCGCCTTGATTGTGTCCGGGTGTTTGGTGTCAAAATATTGATTAAGCCAGGTTTTAACCATGCCTAGGTCAGCTTTGTAAGTGCTTTCGTCATGCTGTAGCAGGGCAATGCGCGCAGTAAGCAGGCGTAGCTTTACGTTTTCGCGTAGGTATAGAGCGTGCTCTGGCGATAAGAGTGGTGGTTCCGGTTTATCAATGCGCTCTACAGTGACCAGATTTTTAATATCGTCCCAGATCGCCCACCAGAACTGTTGCACGCCATGCAGAGCTTGAGCTGGTGCCGGGTTTTTGCCTGCATTCATGTTGAGGGTGGGCTGGCGTTCGCTAATCAGTGGGATGCTGTTGCATAGCTCGGTAAGGTTGGTGAGCTGTGCACTGAGGGCAATCATGTCAATTTGCGGTAGGTCACGTAAGGTTTCGATTTCCAGTTGCAGGGTTTCGCGTAGTTGCACCGCTCTTGGTAAGTCCAGCGGTTCTAGCCTGTGGTCTGCTGCTTCCAGTGCCAGTAGTGCCGATTTCACATTGCTGGCAAGCTGCAATTGTTGTTTGGCAATGGTTAACAGCTGCTCGACCTCTGCAACCGCGGTTGCCTCACGGTTTTCTGCAAGCTGCGTGTACAGGGTTTGCAGCGCTTCTTGCTGGTCGCGCGACTCTGCTAGTTTTTGCTCTAAAATCACAGTACGCGCATTGGCCTGAGTGCTGCGCTCTTCTGCCTGCTTGGCCAGTGCCAGACTTTGCTGATTCAGCGCCTGATATGTTTCTAGTTTGATGCTGAGTGATTTTTCAATCTCATTGAAGCGATGGCGCGTGTTAAGCCACTGCCAGGCTAATGTCAGAATGGCAATGATGACCAGGATCATGGTGCCAACTGCAAACATGGATGGTCGTTGTCTATCTACAAATGGTGTGTCAGTTGTATTAGTCATGATGTTTTACAAGTTGTGATAAGCATTGCAGCATCGCTTCATCGCCGGGGGCGCTGGCGACCAGTACTTTTAACCCCAGCTGTCTAGGCTGTTCTGCGATTCTCTCATGATTTACACATAATGTAACATGGGTTAACCATTCTGCATGTTGTGCCATCTGCAGCAGGTAGCGCATGGCCTCGCTGCTGGTAACAATCACTGCATCCAGTTTGTTTAGTCGCCATTGGGCTACTAGCAGGTCTGTATTCTGCTGCGGATTTACACGCCGATAGCTTTCTGCGAAATAGACGTCTGCGCCTCTTGCCTTCAGGGTCTCTGCCATCAGCTCGCGCCCACCCACGCCACGAAATATCGCAATGGTTTTTGCTGACACGTCTTGCAATTCTGGCAGCGCAAGCAGGGTTTCACTATCAAAGCGGGTGTGCGGTACCAGTACATCATGTGCGCCATACTGCGCTAGCGCTTTTGCCGTTTGGTGGCCGATGGCGGCAAATTTTAGATGCTCGGGAATCTTGCCAAATTTTTTGATTAAATGCGGCATGGCGTAATCTACCGCATTGGAGCTGATAAAAATTGCCCAATCCGTGGTGTTGATGCGGTTTAGCTGTTGCTCAAATGCTTGATAGTCATCCAGTGATGCAATCGCTAGCAGCGGGAATGCAATTGCGGTGCCGCCATGCTGGGCAATGGCAAGATTCAGGCTGGCGGCTTGGTCTAGTGGCCGGGTGACCGCAATATGCAAGTTGCTCAGTAGATGGTCGGTACGCATGGGTAAGCCGGTCTAATGTGGTTGCCTGATGTGGTTTTTTAGTGTGATTACAGTGACGCGAGAATCTTGTCTGCACCTTTGGCGACGAGTTGATTGGCTAGCGCTTTGCCTAGTGCTTCAGCGTTCACTCTGCTACCTACTGCAGTTTCCACCAGCATTTGTTTGCCATCTACACTCGCTACAAAGCCGGTAATCCGGATGCTATCTGCCTCACATACTGCGTAAGCGCCAAGTGGCACGGTGCAACTGCCGGCGAGGGTGCGGCTCATGCCGCGCTCAGCTTCTACGCATACTTGCGTATCCGGGTGGTTAAGCGGGGCGAGGGTGGCGATTAAGTCTGGACGGTCGGCACTGATTTCTATGCCTAAAGCACCTTGGCCTACTGCGGGAATGCTGTGCTCAGGGGCGATAAATTGGCGAATTCTATCGCCTAGTTCTAGCCGGATTAAGCCCGCGGCTGCCAGAATGATAGCCGCGTACTGGCCTTCATCCAGCTTGCGTAGGCGGGTTTGCAGGTTGCCGCGCAGGGATTCAATTTTAAGGTGCGGGAAGCGTGCCTGTAGCTGGCTTTGGCGGCGCAGGCTAGATGTGCCAACGATGCTGTTGGCTGGCAGGTCTTCCAGCGATGCGTAGTCGTTAGACACAAAGGCATCACGTGGGTCTTCACGTTCACCGGTTGCCGCTAATATAAAGCCTTCTGGCAGGTTCATCGGCACATCTTTCATGCTGTGTACTGCCAAATCCGCGCGGCCGTCGGCCAGTGCAGTTTCTAGTTCTTTTACAAATAACCCTTTACCACCCACCTTGGCTAATGGCGTATCCAGAATTTGGTCACCAGTGGTGGTCATCCCTAAAATAGTGACTTCTGTTTCAGGGTAGAGTGCTTGCAGTCGGCTTTGAATATGGCGTGCTTGCCACATGGCGAGCGCGCTTTCGCGTGAAGCAATCACTAATGTTTTAGGAGGTGTGTGTAGGTTTGAGTTTTGCATTTGGTAATTTTAACACAGCAGTTGCAGGCAAGCATTAGGCGGCGAAAGTTTCGGTTTCGTGTTTAAATGACGTTAGGTTATGAGGTAAGCTTATGACTTAGTTAAAGTTAAATCGAAATGGAAAGTACACTTTTAACAGCGTGAAGGAGGTAAACATGCAATATCAATTTGAAGTTTTCATTGAATCCCTCAACCAGTTCTGGTTACAGCTCGTGCAATTTGTACCTAAATTATTAGCCGTGGTAGTGATTTTGTTTTTTGGCTGGATCGTGGCAAAGCTGGTGAGGCTGGCGGTGAAACGTTTATTAGAGCTGACGCAGTTTGATAAGTTTGCGCAGCGGTCTGGCCTTGAGGCTTTTATGAACAGCGGCAGTCTGCATGTCACCTTGAGTGGCATTATTAGCCAGGTGGTGTATTGGTTGGTGATTATTTTGTTTATTACCACAGGCGCCAGCACCTTAGGGCTGAATGAAGTGGCTAGCTTGTTACAGCAGTTGGCTGGCTATTTGCCTCGTATTATCTTGGCGATACTGGTGATTATCTTCGGTACGCTATTGGCGCGCTTCGTGAATAAATTGGTGTTTGCCTGGTTGCATAGCATTAAGTTCTTTGCAGCGCTTACCGTGAGCACCTCGGCGGAATATGGCATCCAAATATTAGCCATATTTGTGGCTTTAGAGCAGTTGGGGATAGGCATGCAGCTGATACATTCACTGTTTGTGATTGTGTTTGGGGCAATTTTCTTGGCTTTGGCTTTGGCGTTTGGTTTAGGCGGTAAAGATTGGGCAGCTAAAACCATTGCGGAGCTGGATGCCAATAGGCTTAAAAATAAGTAAGTTTTTGTGCATGTGGCTAGTGCCGCATGCGTACTCTTTTGTATCCGAAATGTGATTCTGGTATCACAGCTACCAGAATCACATGTGCTTAAAGAGTTATAGGTTTAGAGTATGGTCTGGCGAATCAAATGCTGCTGCCTGCGGCTAACGCTAATGGTTTCAGGTACATGTTTGAGTAGCGCTACCCATTGCTTCTCTGCATGTTCATCGTGGTGACGTTTCTCATAGCCCAGAATATAAGCATTGGCGGCTAGGCAGTTACGATGCAGCCGCGTAAAAATATGGCTGAATTCTTGCTCCAGATGCGAGAGCGACTCTTCAATTAAATACTCGCGTTCGGCGGTGCGTACCGTAATGTATTTCAGCTCTGCGCGTAGGTAAATCACATCGCTAATCGGTACCAGTAAAATGCGGCCGCGCTCGTTAATGCTAAGGTGAGTGCGCTTAGGGCTGAGTGGCGTTAGCGTTTCAAGCTGGCTAGGCAATAGCGCGCGTGCTTTTTGTAGCGCGGTTTGCAGGCGTTCTAAACGAATCGGTTTTAATAAATAATCCACGGCACTGATATCAAACGCCTGTATGGCGTAGTTGTCATATGCGGTGGTGAAAATTACTGCCGGCGGTTTGGGCAGCTTCTGTAAATGTTGGGCGGCTTCTATGCCATCCATTTCCGGCATGCGGATATCTAGCAATACGATATTGGCGGCGGTTTGTGCATCGTGCGCTTGATTAATAATCGCTAGCAGCTCTTTGCCGCTCTTTGCTTCAGCCAGCACTTGCGTATTTTCTATATCTCCCAGCAAGCTACGCAGGCGGTTGCGCGCCGGAGCTTCATCATCCGCAATGACAATATTAAGATGAGTGTGATTAAGCATAAGTCTTGTGTTGCTGGTTTGGCAAAGTAATGTGTACTTGGTATGTATCGCCTACCTGTTTACTCTTTAGTGAAGCTTCCAGGTCAAAGTGTAGCGTCAGCCGTTCTTTGATGTTTTTTAGCGCCATATTATTACCGTTATGGTGCCTACTATGAACGGTGTAGGGGTTTTTTAGCAGCAAATGCACCTCATTTTGCTTGGTGTAGACCTGAATAGTAATGGTGCCGCCACTGGCAGATGGCTCTATGCCGTGGTATACCGCATTTTCAATCAGTGGCTGTAACAGCAGGGGCGGGATTAAAATATCCGGTGGTACCTCATCAATCAGCCATTCTACGTTTAGCCTTTCATCCAGACGTAACTTCTCAAGCGCCAAGTATTGGCGACACAGTGCGATTTCCTGCGCGATCGGTACTAACTCCCGATTTTCGGCCATGAGTACTCGGAATAAATCCGCCATATCTTCCAGCGCAGTTTCAGCCTGTTTGGGCTGGTCGCGAATCAATGACAGCACTGCATTTAAGCTGTTGAACAAAAAATGTGGGCGTATGCGTGCCTGTAGTGCTTGTAGCCTGGCTTCGGTCACTGCGGGTGAGTAGGCGCGATGATGCAGGTTGAAGTAGTACAGGGTAAGTGCGCTGATTATCCAGGCATATAAAATAATGCGGGTAAGGGAGGGTAGCTCGGTAAAAATCCAGAACTGTGAAAAAAACGCATGGACCGCAGCCGCGCTGAGTGCAACCAGTATGAAGGTGGCGGTAATGGCGCGCCCATAAGATATTTTGTGGAGTAGGGGGTAGCCGCTGTAGAGTAAAAACAGGCTAATTAGCAAGGTAGGCTGCGCAAAGGTGGAAATGCCGGTGAGCTGATACATAAATGTCTGCATGCCATCGCTTAAAATAACAGCCCCTAATATCAGCGCTAAATTGGCGATGATGAGTATGCGTAATGCAACCCCTAAGTTACGTAGATTGGGCAGGCGGCTGGTATTTTTCATCGGGTTTTTATCTGCATTTATATCGCCAAGTACAATCGCTTTATCTTCAATGACTTTATTTTGCATTATACTAATGCATATAAGTATATTGTTATTAAGCATTTTTTTAATGTTGAATAAAATTTGTACAACAATCGCAATTTAATTTCCTCAGATGTAAAAGTGCAGATATAAAAAAGAAAAGGCGCGCTTGTGTAAAGCTCAGGCGGCAAGGCGTGCTTTTTAGGCATTTTTATCATTAATCGGAATACGACAAGTTAATACTAGATAGGCAAATAAAGTGGCAGAGAAAATAAGCGCGCTCAATAAAAAAGATACCAGTTGGTCTGGGCGTTTTAACGAACCAGTAGCAGAGCTGGTTAAAAAATATACGGCATCGATTGGTTTTGATTACCGTTTAGCCCCTTACGATATCGAGGGTTCTATTGCGCATGCGCGCATGCTCAGCACCCAGGGCATTATTTCAGCGGCAGATTTCAGCGCGATTGAAACCGGTTTGCTGGAGATTTTGGCCGAAATCAATGCTGGTCAGTTTGAATGGTCCCTCGATTTAGAAGACGTGCATCTGAATATTGAAAAGCGCTTGACCGATAAGATTGGTGACGCAGGTAAGCGCTTACATACCGGCAGAAGCCGTAACGACCAGGTGGCTACCGATGTGCGGCTGTGGCTACGTACAACTTGCCAGCAGGTGATTGCGGGCTTATTTAATTTGCAGACCAGTTTGCTGGATTTGGCTGAGGCTAACTTTGATACGGTGATGCCTGGATTTACGCATTTGCAAGTGGCGCAGCCGGTGACTTTTGGCCACCACTTAATGGCGTATTACGAGATGTTAAAACGTGATGCTTCGCGTTTTGAGGACTGTCAAAAACGCTTAAATATGTTGCCTTTGGGCGCTGCGGCATTGGCTGGTACCAGTTATCCGATAGACCGCGCAAACGTGGCTGCGAGTCTGGGTTTTGCCGGTGTCTGTGAGAACTCACTGGATGCAGTGTCAGACCGTGACTTTGCGATTGAATTTACCTTTGCGGCATCTACCGTGATGATGCACTTATCACGACTTTCAGAAGAGCTGATTTTATGGAGCTCACCAAGATTCGCCTTTATTGATATTGCAGACCGTTTCTGTACCGGCTCATCTATTATGCCGCAGAAAAAGAACCCAGATGTACCTGAGTTGGTACGCGGCAAAACTGGCCGTGTGTACGGGCATTTGACTGGTTTGCTGACTTTGATGAAGGGTCAGCCGCTTGCTTACAATAAAGACAACCAAGAAGATAAAGAGCCATTGTTTGATACCGCTGATACCTTGTTGGTAACACTGGAAATCTATGCAGACATGCTGCGTTTGCCAGTGGTGGAAAACGGTGTGGTGGTGAAAGCCGGCTTTACCGTGAATAAAGAAAATATGCGTCAGGCCGCGAGCGAAGGCTTTGCGACTGCGACCGATTTGGCTGATTACCTAGTGAAAAAAGGTATGCCGTTTAGAGATGCACATGAGGCAGTAGCTTTGGCTGTGCGTTATGCGGTAGACCAAAAAGTAGACTTAAGTGACTTGCCGTTAGCCAAGCTGCAAGAGTTTGCACATGAAATCACCGATGACGTGTACGGCGTGCTTACGCTGGATGGCTCGCTAAATAGCCGTAACCACATTGGCGGCACTGCGCCGGCGCAGGTAAAAGCCGCGATTGCACGCGCAAGGCAGTTACTCAAATAGGCTACGCTGGCGCCAACCGGTTAAGATGACCTAGGTTGGTGCTGCCGTCCTGTTGTTGCTTAAAGTAAATCGTGCAGGTTGAATTGCAGTTGTATTGCTTCAGCTTCAACTGCATGCGTAGCTTGTGATAACAGCCGGTCTGCTTTTACTGGCCCGTAATATTCGCACAGTGCAATGTAGTTGAGGTTAATCAGCTTTTGCAGGGTAGCCAATTCAAAATTACAGGGAAATAGTGCGTTTCTGTTAATAAACCAGTCTTTGAGGCTGCTGGCGTGCTCACTACTCAGTTTAAGGTGAGCTAGGTTTCTTAATATAAAATCGATAATGCTTTTTTCGGTCATTTCATCCACGGCGGTCCATAGTCGGGTAGAGAGTGCGATAAATATCGAATTCTTTGCATCCAGCACTACCTTGTTTGTACCTTCATCCGACATGGTCAGCTTACCTACCTGAGAGCCGGGGTCGCTTAGTAGTAACGCCTCAGGCGACTCTAGCGCAGCGATAAGCGCACTTAAAATTTGCGTACGTATTCTTCTTAATTCATCGCTGATGCAGCAGCGTGTTACAAAGCTTGCCAAAGCATAGTTGGGTTTGGATGAAAACTCTGTTTCCCACAGGCTTAGTGCCGGCGCTATCTCAGTAGCGTTTAAAAATGGTTTGAGGCCGGTATAAATGGCGCGGCGTTTTAATACTAAATCCATGATGGGCTGTATAGTTTCTGCTTATAGCTTCTGTAAGTGAGGTAGGTGTTCAGGCTTGTAGGCTGCATGGTGTGTGAATTCCGGGTAAGCAATCTCGCCGTGCTCAGTAATATCTAGGCCGCGCTGCTCATGCATGGTGCTCACACGTAAGCCAAAGGTGACTTTGATTAAGCCGTACATAATCAGTGCCGCAAAGAATACCCAAATGAAAGTGGCGCTAATGCCGATTAGCTGCACAATAATTTGATCGCCATTAAACATATTGCCTTTTAAGAATATGCCGGCAGCCAAAGTGCCCCACACGCCGGCAAAGCCATGAACCGAAATCGCGCCCACTACGTCATCGATGCGTACTTTCTCTAGCAGTTGCACGCCTAACACAGAGATAATGCCGCCGATTAAGCCAGTTAATGCTGCGTAGGGTACATCCATGGTGGCACAGCCGGCGGTAATGGCAACGAGGCCTGCAATGCCACCATTGACCGTGCTGCTAATTAAAATCGGTTTACGTAAAATCACGCTAATTAGCAATGCGCTGATGGCGCCGGTCGCCCCAGATAGTTGCGTATTGAGGGCAATCAGCCCAATGTTGGTGCTTGCTTCCAATGTGCTGCCGGCATTAAAACCAAACCAGCCAAACCATAAAATAAAGCCACCCAGCCCCATCATGCCGACATTGTGGCCAGGGATGCTATGAATTGTTCCGGTTTCACTAAAGCGCCCTAAACGCGGCCCCAGCAAGATGACACCCGCCAGCGCGCACCAGCCGCCAAGCGAATGTACGACGGTAGAGCCGGCAAAATCGATAAAGCCCATCTGTTTCAGCCAGCCGTTGCTATTCCAAACCCAGCTACCCAGTACCGGATAAATAATGGCGGTAATGCCAACAGCGCCAAACAGGTAGGATAAGTAGCTAGTGCGCTCCGCCATGGCACCGCTCACAATGGTGGCGGCCGTAGCGGCAAACATAATATGGAAGAACAGCAAGGTAAACTCCCAATCTCCGCCATAACTAGGCGCAAAGTGGTCGGTACCTAGCCACCCGGTTGGGTTGAAGCCAAACATAAAGCCATAGCCTAGCAGCCAGAACAGCACGGAGCCTACGCATAAGTCCATGTAGTTCTTCATCATAATGTTCACGGCATTTTTAGAGCGCGACATTCCAGTTTCGAGCATGGCGAACCCGGCCTGCATTAAAAATACTAAAGCGCCCGCCAGTACTACCCATACGCTATTGATGGCAATGGTTGATGCAGTAGGCTGGGTCATTGCACCGCCTACTGCGCCAGCCAAGGCTGCCGAAGGTATGGCTAACGCTAAGGTGCTGCTCAATATCAATTGACGAGTAATTTTTTGCATATAGAACCTGTTAAATGTAGAAGCGTTATGGTGCTAGCGCTATACACAAAAGCAATATATGTGCCACGGACGTGGCGGTGTGCGAGTGGAATGCAGCTAGAGAGTGGCGTTAGCTGGTAATGCGTGCTGGCAGCTTGAGAGCCGAGTAGCGGCAGTGCATATACTGCCGCTAAGTGTATTTAATATCAGGCAGCCTTAGTGCGATAGCCGCGTTTATCAGAGCGTTGCTAGTCTAAAAAGAATTGGAGCAGCTCGTTTAGGTAGCGCTGGCCGAGCAGGGTCGGTTTGATATAGCCATTTTCAATCACGAGCAGTTTTTTCTGCTGTGCCTGTTTGATTGCGGGCTCTAGGGTAATCAGGTTGAGCCCGGTGTGCTGCTGGAATAAGGTGAGTGGAACGCCGTCAATCAGTCTGAGCGCGTTCATCATAAACTCAAAGCCTAGTGCGTCCTGGCTAATGACGGATTCGCGCTCCACTGCATTGCCCTGCAGGGCTTGCTCCATATAAGCTTTGGGGTGCTTAGGGCGGGTTTCTCTAGTGATTCTGTCGTGATAGCTTAATTTGCTATGCGCACCTGCACCTATGCCTAGGTAGTCGCCAAACTGCCAGTAATTCAGATTATGCCGCGCCTGGCTGCCTTTTTTAGCAAAGGCGGAGGTTTCATAATGCTCATAACCGTGCTGCGCTAAGAAGTTTTCAATCTCCACCTGCATTTCAGCGCTGGTATCGTCATCCGGCAGGCTGGGTGGGGTGTGGTAAAACGGTGTATTGGGCTCTAGCGTCAAGTGATAAAATGAGAGGTGGTCAGGGTTAAGCGTCACCGCTTGTTTGGCATCAGCCAGCGCATCGGCCAGTGATTGCTGGGGTAAGCCGTACATTACGTCCAGATTCACACGGTCAAACGTAGTGAGTGCTAATTCTGCGGCTTTAATCGCCTGTTTGTCATCATGAATGCGACCTAATGCTTTTAAATAATCAGCATTAAAGCTCTGTATGCCTAGCGAGAGCCGATTAACCCCAGCTTGCTTATAGCCAGCGAAGTTGGCAATATCAACGGTGCCTGGGTTGGCTTCCAGTGTGATTTCTGCATCGTACTCCAAGGGAGTTAATGCGCGCACTTGGCTTAAAATTGCGTCGATAGCCGCAGGCGAAAATAAGCTAGGGGTGCCGCCGCCAAAGAATATGCTTTTGATTTTTCTGCCCCATACTTTGGGGGTGGCAAGCTCTAAATCCTTGATAAGTGCTTCAACGTAGGTTGCTTCCGGCAGTTCGCCGTTTTTATAGCGACTTTCGTGGGAGTTAAAGTCACAATACGGGCATTTCTGCACACACCACGGGATATGGATGTATAAAGAGAGCGGCGGCGGGTTACTTAAGCCAGAAAGTGTCGCGGCACCCGCAAGTGGCGCGACAGTATTAATTAATTGAGGCTTAAACTCACTAGCCGCTTTAATTTCAATAATCTTTTTAATGGAAAATCACCTTGAATGGAAATTTCTTTAAATGGAAATTTCTCTTAAGTACAACATTACTTCTTATAAGGGTTGATGAGTGCATCTACTAATTGATGTAGTGCATCACGCATTTGCTGCTCTGATACTTCCATCAATAACCCATCTTCCAGCGCATCTTGCGCAATCTGTTTGAGTTCATCAAAGTTCTCAGTCATCACTTTTACTTTTTCAGTGCATGACACAACGCTATTATCATCCCGTACCCATTTAGGCCATGCTTGTTCTGGCTTAGTCATGGCTGAGCCTTTCCAGCTTTTGCAGCAGCTTCACCATGGCATGGCCACGGTGACTGATACGGCTTTTAATGTCTAAGTGGAGTTCGGCCACGGTTTTATCGGTTTTTGCATCCAAAAACAGCGGGTCATAGCCAAAGCCATCGGTGCCACGCAGTTCATTGAGGATCTCGCCTATCCATTGGCCTTCTGCAATGATAGGTTCAGGGTCGTGCTCGTGGCGCACCAGTACCATCACGCAGTAAAAATGTGCATGGCGATTGGCTTCCCCTTGCAAGGCATTGAGTAGCTTTTGGTTGTTGCGCGCATCCTGGCTAAGGCTGGAAGTTGGGTCTGCCTCTGCGTATCGGGCTGAGCGCACACCAGGTGCACCTAATAATGCATCCACGCATAGGCCGGAATCATCTGCCAGCGCAGGCAAGCCAGTATGCTTGCTGGCATGGCGTGCTTTGGCTAGCGCATTTTCAATAAAAGTGCAGTATGGTTCTTCGCATTCAGGCACATTCAGCTCTGATTGCGGAGTGATTGCAATCGCGAGTGGGCTGAGTAAGTGCTGAATTTCGCGTAACTTGCCTTTGTTGCCAGTGGCAATTACAAGTTGATTAAATGGAAGTGCCATGTGTTTAACCGAGTGCTTTGTTTTGTTCAATAATCAATTGTTGAATGCCGTGTGCTGCTAAATCCAGCATCGCATTCATGGCATCACGCTCAAAAGGTTCGCCCTCTGCGGTGCCTTGAATTTCCACAAAGCCGCCTTTGCCGGTCATGACTACGTTCATGTCGGTGTCGCAGTCAGAGTCTTCAATATAGTCTAGGTCTAATACTGGTGTGCCTTGATACACGCCAACTGAAATTGCCGCGACAGAATCTTTTAATGGTGATTCGCTGATTTTACCGCTTTTTAGCAAAAATGAAATTGCATCGTGCAGAGCTACGTAAGCGCCGGTGATGCTGGCGGTGCGGGTGCCGCCATCTGCCTGAATCACGTCACAGTCAATTTGAATGCTGCGTTCGCCCAGTTTTTCTAAATCGATAATGGCGCGCAGTGAGCGGCCAATTAATCGCTGAATTTCTTGGGTGCGGCCAGATTGCTTACCGCGCGCGGCTTCACGGTCCATACGGCTGCCGGTGGAGCGTGGCAGCATGCCATATTCTGCGGTCACCCAGCCTTGACCTTTGCCTTTAAGAAAGCCCGGTACTTTTTCGTCCACACTTGCGGTGCATAGTACGTGCGTGTCGCCAAACTTAACCAATACGGAGCCTTCTGCGTGTTTGGTGTAATGGCGAATAATCTCAACATGTCTTAGTTGGTTGCATGCGCGTTGGCTGGGTCTGATGTTTTGTTGCATGATTTAAATCCTGAAATTTCTAGTAATGTATAAATGTTTAAACGCGTTTGGTTCTGCGTAAAGCTTGTTGAATCTCGGCAATAGTTCTCTCGATATCATCATCGGAGAGATCCAGATTGGCATGATTATCCGGACGGGTGATGGGGTTCATGATAGTGGTAGTTGCACCCATCGGCATGGTGATGGTGGAAACTGCTAACTGGCTATGCAGTTTGTCGCCCCATTGTAGCCCAATCGCACTCATGTTATCGCCACGCTCCTGGCTGACTGCTTCAGCCTCGTCAAGTAACTGCGTTACGTTGTCTGAAATAGAAGGGCCATTTAGCATGTGTTTGATTTGGTCGTCAGTGAGCGCGCCCCATACGCCATCGGTGCACAGGAGCACGGTGTCACCTTCTATCAGCTCTTGCCTGTCTGACAGCGTGATTTTAGGCGGTACGTCACCCCCTAGGCAGCTGTAGACTTTATGCCGGTACGGGTGTGTAGACATATCGCTTTTATCGATCATGCCGCGATTGTATAGCGACTGTACGACCGAGTGGTCTTCAGTCCGATAGAGTAAATGCCCATCGCGGAAATGATAAAGTCGTGAGTCACCCACATGCGCGCAATACAGCATACCGCGCTGTACGATTGCCGCCACGATGGTGGTGCGCGGTGCTTCTAGCATCTCTCGCTCTTGTGTGAGCTGGTCTATCATATCGTGCACTTGCTGGATATGGTCGGTTAAAAACTTGGCTGGGCTAGATAGTGCCGGCAATGCTAAGCGTTGAAACGCATCGGTCATGGTGGTAATCGCCAACTGTGCCGCGACTTCGCCATGGCGATAGCCGCCCATGCCGTCAGCCACTACGAGTAACAGCGAGTCCTTGCTGTAAGAGTAAGCGAGCCTGTCCTGATTATATGGGCGCGGGCCCTGGCGGCTATTCTGGAAAATGGTAAATTTCATTGTGATTTATTGCTGTTAAGTGAGATTGATTTATTTAGAACATTCATCACCCTATGCACCAGGCCTGCCTTTTTGTCAGTCTTAGGCATGTTTTCCAGCAATGATTTTTGTAGTGAAAAGACGCTTTGCGGGCGCTTAAGATAATCTAAGCTTAAGCACCTGTCGATGGTTTGCAGTAAGTCTTGCGAATAATGGTCTTTACCTATTTTAACCGCAGGTACTAGTAAATCATTTTTAATGCGCTGATTAGCAGCCAAAGGCGAGGTGCGCGTTAAGCATGAGTACATGGTGGCACCTATGCTGTAAATGTCGCTCCACGGTCCGAGCAACTTACGGTCATAATACTGCTCTGGCGGTGCAAAGCCCGGCGTGTAGCTTGGTGAAACTTTAGCTTGGTTTTCGGTGAGCGCCTGACGCGATGAGCCAAAGTCCAGCAGCACCGGTGAGCCGTCTAGGCGAATGTAAATGTTGGCTGGCTTGATATCCAAATGCAGCAGCTTTTGCGTGTGTACCTCGCGCAGGCCATTTGACAGCTCACTGAACACGCGTCGTATAAATTTTTCTGACACCGGCTCTGATTGGCTCAAGATATATTCTTGTAGCGATTTTCCGCGCTCGTACTGCATCACCATGTACACAGTTTCATTGGCACGAAAGAAATTAAGTACCCGCACAATGTTCTTATGCTCAATTTTTGCGAGTGCCAGGCCTTCGTCAAAAAAGCATTTTAAGCCATGCCGGAACAAAGCCACGTCGTCGGAGTTGGGCAGTACCGTGGCACTGTCTGCGCGGGTGGCGATAGAGGTCGGCAAATATTCTTTAATGGCGACTATGTTTTTTTCTTTATCGCGCGCCAGATAGACAAAGCTGAAACCACCAGAGCTTAATACTTTGGTAATTTCATAGTCATGTAGTTTGTAGCCAGCAGTTAACGCTAAATTTACTGACGATAAATTCTTGGTAGAGGTCACTTTAAATTGATTTCTTTGATGATATTTACCATTAAGCTTGCGTGCATGATGCGCACAAGCTTGCATTTTCAGGGTGGGCTACTTTTGTCTAAATTTACTACAGCAATATAGCGCGTAATGGGCTGAAGTTAAAGTTTTTTGATGCAATGTTTGAATCTAGTGTGGGGATTGTGTGTGTTTGTAAAACTGTAGTGCGCTATTTTTAGTGCTTAATGTCTAGTATTTGATAACATGGTGCCAATTTATTTTATTCATTGGAAAATCTTAAGATGATTTTTAGCATGACGGGTTTTGCGGCGTTAGAGCAGCCGATAGAAAATGCCACGCTGTTATTAGAGTTGCGCGCAGTTAACAGCCGCTATTTAGACGTGCATTTTAAATTGGATGAAAGTATCCGTAGCTTAGAGCCTACGATTCGCGAATTGATTGCGGCGCATTTGAGCCGTGGCAAATTGGAATGTAAGGTTAATCTCATTCAACGCGCGCAATCTAATCAGGCGCCTAAGCTGGATGAGCAGTTAATGCAGCAGCTAGCAGGATTGCAAGCAAAAACGCTGGCACTGTTTCCTGCAAGCCGTGAGCTCAGCGTGGCAGATATTCTGCGCTGGCCGGGCGTGGTGATACAAGATGGATTAAGCCAAGAGTCTTTGATCGAAGATGTAAAACAATTGGTAGAGCGCGGTCTGCAAGATCTGAACGCTTCACGCCAACGTGAGGGTGAAAAGCTAAAAGCCATTATTTTAGACCGTGTTCAGCAAATTGAGGCATTGGTAGCTAAGGTTAAGCCGTTATTGCCAGCTTTGAATAAAGAGTATCAGGTAAAGCTTGAGCATAAGTTACACGAAACCCTGAAAACCATAGATCAAGACCGTATCGCGCAAGAGCTGGTACTGTTTGCGCAGCGTATTGATGTGGATGAAGAGCTGGGCCGTTTGACTGCGCATGTTTCAGAAGTGAAGCGCATTTTAAGCAGTGATGTGCCGGCTGGTAAACGCTTGGACTTTTTGATGCAGGAACTGAATCGTGAGGCGAACACCTTGGGTTCTAAGTCAGTATCCGTACACACTACCCAAGTGTCTATGGAGTTGAAAGTGTTGATCGAGCAAATGCGTGAGCAGATTCAAAATATTGAATAAATTTGTATAGATAAGTTTGAAGTATACGGGTGCAGCTAAACGGCTCACCCGCATGCCGCACGTTTGGCTGATGCAGCCTCTGCATCATGTAGTAAATGTAATTCCCCCTCCAATAAAGTTTTCTTCCCTAGTTGCACTTGTCATGCAATTTGCGTGTTGGTGCTACATATCAATCTTGTGCTATGTCTGCACACTAATCTTGCGTAATTGCTTGCGGCCATTTATTTATGCACTCATTGTGGGCGTTATGCTGTTTCTATCTTTGATGTTGTAATTAACTTTATGATTTTAAATGGTTAATTATCTGGTATGCCCCTTGCTTATGCTTTAGGTATCAAGGGAAGGCTTACATCATGAAAAAATCACAACCGCAATTTTTTAATGAAATGCAACTGGATTTAGCCGCAAGCAGCCCTGAGGGGGTGCGTGAGATTTATAAAGCCTATCACCAGTGGCTCAAGAATGTGCCGCATCATCAGCTGAACAGCAAGCGCATGGAGGCCGAGCTGTTGTTTCGCCGCGTAGGCATTACGTTTAACGTATATGGCGAGAATGATGGCGCTGAACGTTTGATTCCGTTTGATGTGCTGCCGCGTATTTTGTCGGCAAGCGAGTGGCGCCATTTGTCTGCTGGCTCCATTCAGCGGGTAAAAGCGTTGAATATGTTTTTGCATGATATCTATCATGATCAGGACATTATCAAGGCGGGCATTATGCCGGCGACCATTTTAGCCAATAGCCAATACCGCCCGGAGATGTTTGGTGTGGATGTGCCTAACCAGATTTATGCGCATATTGCGGGTGTGGATTTAGTGCGCACTAGCGAATCGCAGTTTTACGTGCTGGAAGACAATTTACGTACGCCGTCTGGTGTGTCTTATATGCTGGAAGACCGCAAAATGATGATGCGATTATTTCCTGAGTTATTCCGCCAGTACCCGATAGCCCCGGTTGAGCATTACCCGCAAGTGCTGCTTAACAACCTGCGTGCGGTGGCGCAAACCAATGTGCAGGAACCCACGGTGGTTGTGCTGTCGCCCGGGGCATATAACAGTGCATATTTTGAACATGCGTTCTTGGCGCAGCAAATGGGTATCGAGCTAGTAGAGGGGCAGGATTTATTCGTACGTAATAACGCGGTGTATATGCGCACTACAGAAGGGCCGCAGCGCGTGGATGTGATTTACCGGCGCATTGATGATGACTATATAGACCCGCTGGTGTTTAACGCGAACTCTATGCTAGGCGTGCCGGGGTTGCTGTCTGTGTATCGCAATGGCGGGGTGACCTTGGCGAATGCGGTGGGTACGGGGGTAGCGGACGATAAAGCGACTTATATCCATGTGCCAGCCATGATTCGCTTTTACTTAGGGGAAGAGCCGCTGCTGGAAAATGTGCCTACCTATGAGCTGAGCAAAGAGGATGACTTAGCTTACACCTTGGCGCACTTGGATGAATTGGTGGTGAAAGAAGTGCAAGGCTCCGGCGGCTATGGCATGTTGGTAGGGCCTGCTGCCAGCAAGCAGGAGCTAGAGGAGTTCCGCCTGCGCATCATCTCCAGCCCAGCCAGCTACATTGCGCAGCCTACGCTGGCGCTCTCTACCTGCCCGACTTTGGTGGCAGAAGGCATTGCGCCGCGCCATGTGGATTTACGGCCGTTTGTGCTTTCGGGGAAAACCTGCAGCTTAGTGCCAGGTGCGCTGTGCCGTGTGGCGATGAAAGAGGGTTCGCTCGTGGTGAATTCATCACAAGGCGGTGGTACCAAGGATACTTGGGTGCTGGAGGAAGATGTAGTAATGCCAAGCAAGGCTAACGTTAATCAGGCAGAGGAAATGCTATGTTAAGCAGAACCGCAGATCACCTTTATTGGATGGCACGCTATATTGAGCGTGCAGAGAACATGGCACGCGTGCTGGACGTGACCTACAACATGTCTTTAGTGCCGAATGCGGCAGAAAGTGAAGCTGCGCTGTGGCTGCCTGCGCTGGAGATTTCTGGCAATGTGGCTGCATATGAGCGTGATTACTTTAATGAAACCCAGCAGGAATACACTGCGGCAGGGGTGATTCATTACCTAGCGATGGATATGAATAACCCGTCCAGTATTTATAGCTCACTACGCAGTGCTAGGGAAAACGCACGTGCCGTGCGCGTTGCCATGACCTCGGAAACGTGGGAGAACATTAACTCCCTGTGGCTGGAGTTTGGGCAGTTTTTTGGGCAGGATTTATCGCAAAGTGGTTTGAGTGAGTTTTGTGATTGGGTGAAGGCACGCTCGCATTTATTCAGGGGTGTGTGTTTTGGCACCATGCTGCGCGATGATGCCTTTAGCTTTGTACGCTTAGGTACGTTTATTGAGCGTGCAGACAATACCGCACGCTTGCTGGATGTGAAGTACCACTTATTGCTGCCAGAGCAGGAGGAGGTGGGCGGTGCGGTAGATTATTACGAGTGGAGTGCGGTGCTACGCTCTGTTTCTGCGTTTCAGGCCTACCAAAAAATATTTAGCGACACCATAGAACCGTGGCGAGTGGCGGAGCTGCTGGTGCTCAGGCGCGATATGCCTAGGTCGTTACATGCTTGTTTTGATGAAATCACTTCCATTCTGGAGCAGCTATCCAGCTCGCGTGCCGGTGAGTGCCGGCGTATGGCGGGTGAGCTACATTCAAAATTGCGCTTTGGCAAAATGCGCGACATTTTCCAGCGTGGCTTGCATGAGTTTTTAAGTGATTTTATTTCCGCCAATAACAAATTGGGTGTGGAAGTGCATAAAACATTTTTAAGCATTTCTTAAACTCAATTCAGGCAGGACTATCATGTTACTTAATATAGAGCACCACACGCGCTACGCTTATAGTGAAGACGTGAACTACACCATACAGGAATTGCGCCTCACCCCGCAGCATGGGTTTGGTCAGCACGTGCGGCACTGGGACATTAAAGTCAATGGTGAGCTACAGCCCTCGCAGGATGCTTATGGCAATATGACGCATACCTTGGTGGTAGATGCGCCGCATAGCGAGCTGCTGATTGTTGCAGCCGGGCAAATTGAAACCGGGCTGGATGCAGTGTCGCAGCATATGGCATTGCCGCTGCCTATTTATTTGCGCGATACGCCGCTTACGCAGTACAGTGCAGAGATCGTCTCCTTCGCCAAGCACTACCTACAGCCGCAGCGCCAGAATGCAGCGTTAGAGGACATGATGCACGCGCTGCTGTCGCGTGTTCAGTATATTAAAGGCGCTACACAGGTTACCACCTCGGCGGTTGAGGCGTTTGCCTTAGGCCAAGGCGTATGTCAGGACCACGCCCATGTGTTCATTGCCTGTTGCCGTGCGATTGCGTTGCCGACACGCTATGTGAGCGGATATTTGTTTACAGCAGATGGTAGTTTAATGCAGACTCATGCATGGGCCGATGTGTTTGTCGCGGGTGAAGGTTGGCAGAGTTTTGACGTGTCTAACGGCTGCCGTGCGGGTGAAACTCATGTGCGCCTTGCCACTGGCCTAGATTACCGCAGTGCCAGCCCGATTAGCGGTATGCGTTCGGGTGGCGGTATTGAGGGTATGGCGTCTAGCGTGATTGTGAATCAGGCCGGTTTGGTAGTAGAGCAGCCGAAAAAGATTAATGTAGTGCAGTTACTGGAACAGGCGCAGTTAAACCGCGTGGCACGCACTGAGGCCGTGCTGGAAAAGCAGTCGCAGTATGCGCAGCAGCAATAGCGTTTGAGTATCAGGCTTGCAAGCAAGCCATTAATGAAAGCGAAACTACTGATGAAGAAACCTGTTAGCTCGCTCGCACATGAGCGTCACGGCGACAAAGTAAACTCTGCATTCTTTGAAGAAAACCTGATCCGCCTGCTGGAAGAGCGTGATGCTCTAGGCTTAACCGCGATGATTCATGAAATTGATGCGCTCATGATCTCGGTCGACCCCGGCCATGCTATCCAATATATTGCAGAGCTGGCGTTAATGACGCCTTACCACTACCTAGTCACGCTAGAGAGCGAGCAGCACCTCACGCATGTGCTGCGTATTGATTTAAATTCACCGGATATTCTATTGCGTGAGGTGAAAGACCCGAGTGTCCGCGATATTTTTAGAAGCTTGAATGAGGTTTACCCCATAGGTGCTAAACGGCCGAATAGCCGTTATATGGGTGAGATTCTGCGGGTGACTGATTTACATAGTGTGGTGGATTTGCAGCAAGCGCGTGATTTCAGGTTTTTCAGTCAGGATGACGTACGCAAGCTTGAGTTGCCGGGCAATCTTGCGGTGAGCAAGCCTTCGCCCTATACGCATAATGTAGTGGCCTATTTAGAAAGAGCACCTGATGAAACGCGCGTGTACTCGTTAGGTTTAAGCACTATTTCATCCGAGGCGCAGGCGGCTTACGAAAATGCAAAAACTTTGCAAAACAAACTGGGTATCAGCGACTTATTGCTACCGCTGGATCATCTGGCAACCCGCGTGTATAGCCAGAACCGCGAAGTTGCCATTTTGGAATATCTATCATGGTCTAGCTATTACTTCTGGGGTGCTTACAACATTAAAGACCAGAACTCCTCGACCAATGTGACCAAAAGCACCCATACCATCCCCGAGTCTAAAAGCCCGGCCAAAGTGTTTACTGCCAACAACACGCCTTATTTCATCAGCCATTTAGAGCACTTGCCATCACCGACTGAAGTCTTTGTGCGCAACTACGGGCCGCGCCTGCACCACATGGCGATAGCGGTAAAAGATGGTGAGCGTGATGGCAAAGAGCATATTGATATTGTCGTCGATGCGATTTCACACAACGGTAAAGGCTTTTTGTTAGATGTGATTGGCTCTAAAGAACAAGGGCTGAAGCAGATATTCTCTAATGCCTCCGAGCACTCCTCATTGATTATCGAATACGTGCAGCGTTATGGCAGCTTTGATGGATTCTTTACTAAAGAGAATGTGGCCAAGCTCACTGAAGCTGCGGGCTTTATGTAAAAGTTGAGTGCTGGCTGTGGTGCGCAATCTGTTAATTTTCGCCATGATGTGAGCATTGATTCGCAGTAGTTTTTTGGCGAGTGATTACGCAAAATGGTATGATGGCAATTCTTCCAAATTAAACAAAAATTATGACTTATTGTGTCGGTTTATTACTGAAACAAGGATTGGTGTTGGCTTCTGACACGCGCACGAATGCAGGCGTGGATCAGGTAGCTTCTACGCCTAAAATGCATATTTTTGAGCTTAAAAACGAACGCGTGATTGTGTTATTAACGGCGGGTAACCTTGCGATTACCCAGTCTGTGGTGAACGCATTAAGGGCGCGTATCGAGAAAAATGTGCCGGATAGTAAGCACCTGCATAATGTAGATAGTTTGTTTGACGCGGCAGGGTTAGTGGGCGCTGAATTAAGAGCGGCATTTGAGCGTGATGGTGAGCATTTTAAAAATCATAACATTGATTTTAATGCCAGCATCCTAGTCGGTGGCCAAATTAAAGGCGAAAGGCCGCGTTTGTTCAATGTGTACGCCGCAGGTAATTTTATTGAATCTACGCAGGAGACGCCGTATTTCCAGATTGGCGAAACCAAATACGGCAAGCCTATCATCGACCGCGTGGTGGAGCAGAGCAGCGACATCATGGATACAGTGAAATGCGTGCTGATTTCGTTTGATTCCACCATACGCAGCAATGTTTCTGTGGCGGCGCCAATAGACTTGCTGATTTATCGAGTAGATAGCCTGCATGCGGACTGCCAGCAGCGCATTACAGAAACTGACCCATATTACGTACAAATCCGCCAAGGCTGGGCAGATGGCTTGCGCTCAGTATTTAGTGCATTGCCAAGCCCGGATTGGTGTTAATCTAGCTTGCTAGGTTATTTTAATAATCAGAACATATCGCTATAGAGAGTTGTCATTGAATGGTTCCAGGTAATCTTTTTATCATCACCGCAGCATCAGGCGCAGGTAAAACCAGCCTTATTAAAGCATTGCTGGCTGAAGATGCGCATTTGAAATTATCCATCTCGCACACCACGCGCAAGCCGCGCCCAGGTGAGCAAGATGGGGTGGACTATCATTTTGTGGATGATGCCATGTTCTTGCAGATGCTGGGCGAAGCAAAGTTTCTGGAGAGTGCAGAGGTGCATGGCGCGCGTTATGGTACTTCGCAGTCTGCCGTGGATGCGCCATTAAAAGCTGGGCATGATGTGATTTTGGAGATTGACTGGCAAGGCGCGGCGCAAGTGCGTCAGCTGTTTCCTAATGCCATCAGCATCTTTGTGTTGCCGCCTTCTATCGAAACGCTGGAGCAGCGCTTGAATAGCCGCGGGCAGGATAGCCAAGAGACAATTTCTAAACGAGTTGCCGCGGCGCGTGCTGAAATGCGCCATGTGAGCGAGTTCGATTATGTTACAATTAACAACTATTTTGACGTAGCGTTGCAGGACATTCGCGCTATCATCCGCGCACATCGCCTAGTTGGTGCCGCACAGTTGC